>ENA-OREN01000250-OREN01000250.1-marine-metagenome-genome-assembly--contig:-NODE-250-length-81146-cov-4.643995_pt1 | contig 81146 bp, 90 predicted proteins | sample MGYA00248624_ERZ508555 | MGnify/ENA primary metagenome ERZ508555 (study PRJEB26222, sample SAMN06267773) | marine metagenome | isolation source: Saanich Inlet, British Columbia, Canada | place...
ATTTTCTAAACTATTAGAAAAAGATTCTTATACAAGGAATCATAAAGATTTCTTATCTTTAAAAAATACCGTTGCTTTAAATAAATATTCTTTCTATTTAGAAGGAAAAAAATTAACTTTATTTGATCAAGAATCAAAAATTATAGAAATCAATTTGGATAATCAACACGAACATGATCTTTTATGTAAAAAATTGGTTGAAATTGAAGAAACAATTAAAGAACCAACTTATCTATTACAAAATAAAGAATTTCCTTTTTTTGATACTACGCATTCAAAAAAAACACATAATACTATTTCTCTTATAAATATTAATAGCATTAAAGATTTATCGAAAAAGTTAGGTATAGAAATTGAATTTCAAAGATTTAGAGCAAATATATATATAGATAATCTGACTCCTTGGAAAGAAAGAGAGTGGATTGGAAAAACTATCAGTATCAAAGATATTAAATTTAAAGTTGATATGCATATACCAAGATGTAGTGCTACAAATCTAAAACCTAAAACTGATATTAATACAATTAATCTTCCATTAGAAATTAAAAAAATTTACAATCATTCAGATATGGGAATATACTTAAAACCTATAGAGAATGGAATGATAGAAAAAAATGATAAAATTTATATTTAATTTAAAAATTATATTTATTAAATTAATTTTGTTTTTAATTTTGATTTTTTTTGTAAAAAATACTTACTCTAATGAGTTAAAACCTCTTGAAGAAATTTTAAAAAAAAATATTAATTCACATATTAATTCATTAATTACTATGAATAGATGTGCCGCAATTTATGGAGCACTATATTTTGTTAATCCATCAGATATTAATAGTAAAGAATATGAAAATAGATATAAAATTTTTTTACAATCTGCAGTTCTTGAAGATATTAAAATAAACAAAAAAAATGAGGAAGAGTCGTATAAAAATCAAATTGAAGAATTTAAATCTTCTATTAAATTTTTTATACAAATTTTTTTACAAAATTATAAAAAAAATAATTCTTACTTACAAAATCATTGGCTTGAAGATGATTTTATTATTTGTGAAAAATTTTAAATAAATAATAATGAATAATTTATTAGAGAAAAAAGCTGTTATAAGAGTGGGGTATTTTCTTAAAAATTTTGACAATAATATTAAATTAATTCCGCTAAATGAAACTGCAAGAACAGCTATTGACGCAGCCAAATCACTTAATACAGAAGTTGGATCTATTATAAAAAGTCTTCTGTTTAAAGACTCGGAAAATAATTTTCATCTATGTTTGGTATCTGGTGATAAATTCGTTTCTTTAGAGAAGATATCAAATATTTTTAATTCTCATACCATTAAAGCAAATGCTGATGAATGTAAAAAATTTACAGGTTTTAGTATTGGAGGTATATCTCCAATTGCTCATGAAAATTCTCCAAAGTCGATATTAATAGATACTAATTTATCTAAATATGATCAAATATATGCTGCGGCAGGCCATCCTCATGTAGTTTTCAGAATATCATTTAGTGTATTATGTAATATTACAAATGGTATTGAGCATGTCATTACAAATTAAACTTAAAGTTAATAGTAGCGAATTAATTGTAATTAATCTAATGCCCGTCTTGCATTTAAAAAAAAAATAAAATGACTGAAAATATTAGAAATATAGCAATTATTGCCCACGTTGATCACGGCAAAACTACTCTTATCGATAACATTATGAAACAAAGTGGCAGTTTCAGAGAAAATCAAGCTGTTGATGAGCGATTAATGGACTCTGGTGATTTAGAAAAAGAAAGAGGCATTACCATATTAGCTAAGCCAACTTCAGTAACTTGGAAAAATACAAAGGTAAATATTATTGATACACCAGGGCATGCAGACTTTGGCGGTGAAGTTGAAAGAGTCTTAGGTATGGCAGATGGGGTAATCTTGCTAACTGATGCTGCAGAAGGACCTATGCCACAAACTAAATTTGTTTTAGGTAAAGCTTTAAAAAAGGGTTTGAAACCAATTGTTGTTATTAATAAAATCGATAGAAGTGACTCAAGAGCAGAAGAAGTTGTTGATGAGGTTTTTGATCTTTTTGTTGCTCTTGAAGCTAATGATGAACAGTTAGATTTTCCTATACTATATGCTTCAGGAAGAGATGGTTGGTGTACAAAAGAATTAGAAGACCCAAGGGAAAACCTTCACCCATTACTAGATTTAGTTTTAGATTATGTTTCTCCACCGATGGTTGATTTAGATAAACCATTTGCCATGCTCGTTACGCTTTTAGATTCTGATCCGTTTTTAGGAAGATGCCTAGTTGGGAGAGTTGAGCAAGGAAGTGCTGATGTAAATACAAGTGTGCATGCCATAAATCTAGATAAAAAAATTATTGAAAAAGGAAGAATGACTAAGCTTTTTCGATTTGAAAGTAATAATAAAGTTCCTGTAGATCATGTACATGCAGGAGATATTATCTGTATAGCGGGCTTAAAAGAAGCTTCAGTATCAGACACAATTAGTGACCCCTCTGTTTCAATACCTCTAGTTTCAACCCCTATTGATCCTCCAACTATGTCGATTACTATAACAGTAAATACCTCTCCTCTTGCAGGACTTGATGGAACTAAAGTAACATCGACAATGATAAGAAAAAGATTGATGGATGAAGCAGAAACAAATGTAGCAATAACATTTATGGAAAATAGTAATAAAGATTCATTTGAAATCGGTGGTAGAGGTGAATTACAATTAGGAGTTTTAATCGAAACAATGCGTAGAGAAGGTTTTGAAATGTCAGTCTCAAGACCCAGAGTAATTTACAAAGAAGATGATCAAGGAAACAAACTTGAACCAATGGAAGATGTTACAATTGATGTTGATGAGGAGTATTCAAGTTCGGTAATTGATAGCATGAATAAAAGAAAAGCTGAAATGTTGGAAATGAAAAGTGCTGGATCTAATAAAACTAGAGTTTTATTCCGCGTACCATCTAGAGGTTTAATTGGATACCAAAGCACCTTTCTAACCCAAACTAAAGGCACAGGTGTTTTAAATAGGATTTTTCACTCTTATGATATTCACAAAGGTCAATTTGAAGGAAGAAAAACAGGTGTGTTAATTGCAACAGATACAGGTACAGCTGTAGCTTTTGCTTTATGGAAACTACAAGATCGTGGCCCAATGTTTATTGATCCTCAGACAAAAGTATATCAAGGTATGATTGTTGGTGAGCACACAAGAGAAAATGATCTTGATGTAAATGTACTCAAAGGTAAACAATTAACAAATGTAAGAGCCTCAGGTACTGATGAAGCAGTTACTCTTATGACTCCAAAAAAGATGTCTCTTGAACAAATGATAGCTTATATTAAAGAAGACGAGCTTTTAGAAGTTACTCCAAAAAATTTAAGATTAAGAAAGACGTTTTTGATTCCTCATGAAAGAAAGAGAGCCTCTTAGTCGCTAATACCCATAAAATATAATACAGTACTAAGGTCAGTATTATTTATTTGATTATCAAAATTTGCCTTAACTATATCTTGCGCTTTATAAGCTATTGGTAAACCTACTGAAAATAACATATTCATATCATTTGCCGCATCACCTATGCCAACGATTTGATTTTTATTTAAATTAAATTCTTTAATAATCTTTAAAACTAATTTTTCTTTAAAATTTGCATTTACAATAGGCTTTATCGAGGTTCCATCAAATAAATCTCCAGTTATGCCAAAAGTATTTGAATATTCGTAATCAATTTTCAAATAATTTTTTACATATGTCGTAATTGGTTTAAATCCTCCAGAAACCAAAATAGTTGTGATCTTATTATTTTTTAAAGTTTTAAATAATTTCTTTGCGCCTTTCATAAAAGTAACTATTCTTTTAGCTTCTTCAAGTGAAGATAATCGCAATCCCTTTAATAATTGAACTCTATTTTCTAAAGAAGTAGAAAAATCTAATCGTCCTCTAAGTCCAAGTTCTGTAATCTTTTTTACCTGTTCACCTTTTCCTAAAAAATTAGCTATGTCATTTAAGGTTTCATTTTCAATTATTGTTCCATCCATATCTGTCATCAAAATTTTTTTTTTCCTTTGAGACGAGTCTTGAAAACAAAAATCAACTTTAATTTTAGGTAATCTTTTTTTTAAATTATTTAAATTAAAATTATTAAATTTATCAGTAAAAAAAAAATCTGAAGCTTTATTAGTTTTTAATACTTTTATTTTATTAACCTTAATATCACTTGAATGAAGAAAATTTTTTATAATTTTTGAAACATTATTATAATTAATTTTGTCAACTTCGTCTAAAACAAAAGTTAAAACAACAAGTTTATCATTTTTCATATTAAAATAGATTTAACTTGATTTACATGTTTTATTTTAAGAAGATCTTTTAAAATTTCTTCTTTGCATATCTGATCAGTTTGGATTAAAGCTATAGCCTCACCTTTAGGAGTAACTCTACCTAAATTAAATGTAGCAATGTTTATATTATTTTTAGTTAAAATATTGGCAACATCGTTGATAACACCTACTTTATCTTTATTTGTTATATAAACATTAAAATTACCTAATTCTGCATCTATCTTAATGCCTTTTATTTCTACAATTCTTGAATTACCTCCAAAAATTGATCCAGCAACAGCTCTTGAACGTCTATCAGTTGTAACAGTAAGTCTAATTAATGTATTATATTCAGAAGTTTCATCATTCTTTAAGGTAGAGATTTTAATATTTCTAGATTTAGCAATATCAATAGCATTAATAGAATTTACATTATCAATGAAAGAACCTAATAAATTATTAACAATATTTCTAGTTATAAGGTCTTGGTTAATAATAGAAGCAGTTCCTTCAAACTCTATAGTTATGGCTTTAATAGCATTTTCAGTTAACTGACCAGCAAATGAACCTAATTTATAAGATAAATCTAAATATGGACCGAGTATTTTTTTTTCATTCCCTGAGATTGAAGACATATTAACAGAATTAATAATAGTTCCATTATTTAAATATTGAGAAATTTGATTAGAAATCTGAATAGAAGCGGCATCTTGTGCTTCAGCAGTAGAGGCTCCCAGATGTGGTGTAAGAATAATATTTGTGAGAGTATGTAAAGGAGATTTTATTAATGGTTCATTTTCAAACACATCTAGTGCAGCACCTGCAATTATTTTTTTATCTAACGCTTTGTATAAATCATTTTCATTAACCAACCCTCCTCTAGCAGCATTAATTAAATATGAAGATTTTTTCATTAATTTTAATTTTTTTATATCTATTATATTTTTTGTACTATTCATAATTGGAAGATGCAGTGATACAAAATCAGAAATCTTTAAAACTTCGTCTAAAGATGCCTTTTCCGCATCTAATGATTCTATGCGATCAGCACTCAAATAAGGATCATAAACTATCACATGCATATCAAGTGACCTAGCTATCTTAGTAACTTCACTGCCAATATTTCCACACCCTATTAAACCTAAAGTTTTTGACTTTAACTCAATGCCCTTAAAAAGTTCTTTTTGCCATTTTTTATTAACAGTGGATAAATGAGCAAATGGAATTTTTCTAGCAAGAGAAAAGATTAAACTAATAGCATGTTCAGCTGTTGTTCTAGATGTACTCTGAGGTGAATTCATAACGATAACACCATTTTTAGTAGCATTTTCTACATCAACATTATCAACACCAACTCCAGCTCGAGCAATAATTTTTAAATTTTTAGATTTTTCTATGATTTTTTTAGTAATTTTAGTAGATGATCTTACAATAATTCCATCATAATTAGAGATTATTGAAACTATTTGATTTTCGGAGAGATTAAATTTTTTATCAACATTTAAATTATTACTTTTAAAAATTTTATATGAAGCTTCAGATATTTTATCAGCTATAAGAATTTTAAAACTAGATTTTATTTTAATAGACCCTATTGTTTGAGCTGATTTATTTGGGCTATAGTTATATTTATCCGCAAGTTTATTAATAGTCTCCTTAGTTTTTTTACTTATATCTGGATAATTATTTAATGCTCTAGATATTGTTGATGGATTAACTCCTATTAATTTTGAAAAATCTTTTAAATTCATACGAAATCGATTTCGTATATATAATAAATATTAATTCTGACAAGTGTAAAAAAGAAAAAATTTATAATTAAAAAATTAATGACCTCTATTTGAAATATCTCTAAACCTAGTTTCTTTACTCATAAAAGGTCTTATGCCAACTTTATACTCTCTGTAAATAATAAATAAACCACTGAGAGAAATAATCAAAGATCCAAAAATTTCATAAATGTCAGGTAAATCATTAAAAAAAAGATAGCCAAATATAAACCCAGCAATTAATTGAAAGTATTGTAAAGGAGCAAATAAACTGGACTCAAGAGATTTAGATGCAGCACTAATACATAAACCTCCAGTGCCAGCAATAATGCCACACATGAACAAAATGTATATATGATTTTCCTTTAAAGGGACATAAACATAATAGGCATATAAGCCACTTAGAAATAAGCCTGCTACAAATCCATAAAAAGCAAAAGCTATAGAAGATTGATTATTTGCATACATCCTTATAAGCAATACATTTACTGCAAGTATTATAGCTCCAATAAAAAGAAGGAATAAACTGAACGTGAAATGCACAGTTCCTGGTCTAGATACAATCAGAACACCAACAAAACCAATTAGAACAGCAATAATTCTTCTGGGACCAACTTTTTCTTTTAGAATAAAATATGAAAATATTGTTAAGATCAAAGGTGCACTAAATAGAATGGGGTATATTTCACTAAAAGCATGATTTTTAAAAGAATTGATAATAATAGCTGCACAAATAAGGCCAAGAAAACCTCTAAATAGCTGTATATGAACTTTATTATTTATTAAAACATGCCAGCCACTTATAAATTGTAAAGCAATAGATATAGGTATTAAACTAAATAAGCATATATAAAAATTTATTTCTAATACAGGGTAATGCTGAACTAAATATTTTTTAATAATAGAGTCTAAAAAAACAAAAATAGTATAACCAGCAAATCCAAGGAATATGCCTAAAAATTTATTCATTTAAAAGACTTAGTTTATTTCTTATTTAAGTTAAATAAAATAACTTCATTTCGTGTTCCGAGTCTCAATTTTGGCCCCCAAGGGCCTGAACCTGAAGATACATACAAAAGATTATTCTTAAAATTATACAACCCATATTTAAATTTAAATTGTAATCTTACAAATAAATTAAACGGAAATATTTGACCATTGTGAGTATGTCCAGAAAGCATAAGATCAATTTTTTCTTTTATATTTACCCATACTGAAGGTTTGTGAATTAATAATAAATTAAAATGATCATCATTTATTTTTTTATAAATAATTTCAGTTTGGCTTTCTTTTGACAAATTATCATCTACCCCAATTAAATTAATATCATCAAATAATTTATTACTATTAGAAATATGTTGAATATTAAAGTTGTGTAAAGTTTGAATGAATTCACTAGAGTTTTTAATATAATATTCATGATTACCAGTTACAAAATATATAGGACATTCTAACTGTTTAAATTCGTTTAGTGCTTGTAAATTAAAATTAGAAGAATCAATTAAATCTCCTCCAATCAAAACAAAATCATATTTCTTTTCTTTAATTTTTGAGATTATTTTAAATAAATGACGCTCATTATTTGAACCTAAATGGACATCACTAATAAAAATAAAGGATTTTTTAACTTTTATTTTGTTAGAAGAAATATTTATCTCCTTTAAATATACTTTAGAGCCAAAATAAAGTGAAATTATAATAAATAATGTTATAAAAAATAACGTTATGATACCTAGAATGAAAGAACTGCTTGGTAAAAATAAACTTAAAATATAAAAAAAAGTAACTAACCAAAAACTAATGAAACCTATACCCATTCCTTCATAAACAAAAAAACGAAGTAATTTTAGAGATTCAAAAGAACGAAAATAAAAAATAATAAGAACAGATATTATTATTGTATAATAAAAGGATATTCGTCTATTTGGTATCTCATTAAATAATAATTCATTTAAAATTTCAAAGGGATAAACATAAATAAAATATGTTACACAAAAAATAACTACATATAAAAATGAATTTTGGATTATTTTTTTCATAAAAATAAATTAAATTATCAAGTTAAAAAAATAATAGATAGAAAATACAACTAATATTATTGTCACCCATATACTAAGATTAGTAATAAATGTTTTTAAATTTTTATTTGTTTTAATAAAACTTGGTAATATTAATAATAACACTCCAATCATATAAATAATTGGAATTAATTTATTCATAATTATAATTAATATTCTTTTTCAATAAGTTCACTTACAAGAAGATCTCCGTGACCTTTTTCTTTTGCAGACTCATAAAAATTTATAGCTATCCTGGATAATTCTTCTGCATTTTTAGAATCTTTTAATAAATCATTGATATAAGTTAAATCTTTTAAAGTATTATTTACTGAAAAAATATATCCCTTATAATCACCCTGTATAGCTTTATCGGCAATTCTGTTTAATGCACCAGAATTACCTGAACCTAATTTAGCTACTTCACAAAGAAGTTTTAAATCTATATCTAAGTTTTTAGCTGATCTAAAAAACTCAATAACAGTTGTGGTTGTTATTAAGGATAAAAAATTAGATAATAGTTTAGCTTGAGCAGCTTTTTCAACAGAACCAAAATTAAAAACATTTTTACAAAAAGATTGAAGATATATGTTTGACTCATTAAAATTATTTATATCACCTCCCCAAATACCTCCTAATACACCCTCTTCACTTTGTACAGGACCTCCCATTACTGGGTTAACAGTATATTTTACATTTGTAGTACTAAAAATATTTTTCATTTTAGTTGTTCCTGTTTTATCATGAGTTGTTAAATCAATTAGGAGAATTTTATTATTAATTAATGGAGATAATTCTTCCGCTATCTTCATAGCTATGGGTGTATTAGTTACACACATCATGAGACAATCTAAATTTAAGCTTACTAACTCTTTATATGAATTAACTTCTATTGCTCCATCATTAACCAATTTTTGTATTGGTTTTCTATTAGAGTGAGCAATGACAAAAACAGTAAAATTCTTTATTAAATTTTTAGCCATTCCATAGCCCATATAACCAGCGCCAATAAAACCAACTTTTAAATTTCTATTATTCATATTCTATATTCAATGATAATTATTTTCTTGAAAAGTTTCTAAAAGAAAAAATAAGGAATAACAATAAAATAGGAGCACAAACTAGATTTAATATCTTCCAACCTATCATATAAAGTAAAAAACCTGCAGATAATGAGCCTATAGACTGAGTTGAAAAAACAACAAAATCATTAACTCCCTGAGCTAAAAATCTATCTTCTTTCTTGTATGATAAAACTAGCAAACTGGTACCTGAGACAAATAAAAAATTCCACCCTACTCCAAGTAAAATAAGACCAATCATATATGCTTCATATGTCTGAAATGTATAATTAATAATAAGACATGTAAAAAGAATAAAAATACCAGAATATATTAATCGCTGATGCCCAAATTTATTAATTAAATTACCTGTAATCAAAGATGGTAAAAACATTCCAACAACATGTAATTGTATTACTAAACCTGTAGAGAAGATACTGTAACCTTGCATTATATTCAAATATATAGGTGTAGCTGTCATTAATATACTCATCACAGTATAACCAACACCTGCACTAGCTATAGAAATTTGAATATCTTTATTTGATAATATTTCTTTTACCGAAGATCTGGTGTTTTTATTTTCTATTTTTACTCTTTCTTCATCTTTGTAAAAAATAAAAAGAAAAAAAGGGATTATTGCTAAAAATGATAGAGCTAAATAAGAACCAATATACTTAGTAATATAAATATCTTTACTGATTGATACGATATTAGATCCAACTAAAGCAGCTATAATGCCCAGTAATAAAATTAATGATACGGCTTTTGGAATATCATTTTTTTTAACAGACTCAGAAGCTGCAAATCGATATTGTTGTGCAAAAGAAACTGATAGCCCAATAGATAAATTACCTATACAAAATAGCGCAAAACTATCTACTGAAATTGCATATGCACAAATAAGTGATGAAAAGCTATTTAATATTGCAGCAAAAGAAAAGCCAAATCTTCTTCCTTTAATTTCCATTAATTTTGAAGCAAATAATGATCCTACAGCTGTTCCAACAATCATTAAAGCTGTCGGCAAAGTAACCAAGTAATAATTATCTATTAGCTTTGAGCCGATAATGCCGCCCAATAAAACTGCAACAACAGGTGACGTGAAAGAAAAAACTTGACCTACAGAGATTATTAATAAATTTTTATTAAACACTCTAAGGTTCATAGAGAGATTTATATAATTAACAATATTAGTTTAGATATATTCTAAAGATAATTTATTTGTTTTTTTTATGGTATTCATTGAAAATTGAGAAGACAAATTTGTACACTCAATTTCTTTTATCAGTTTTTGTTGAAAAATATCGTATTCTTTAATTGATGGAATAAGTATAGTTAATTGATAGTCCATATTGCTTCCTGATATTCGATGAACTTCAATTATCTCATCATATTTGTTAACAACTTTTTCAAAATTTTTAAGCCACTCCTCTTTATGATTTTGAATAGAAATAGATAAAAAGACAGTAGTGTCTAAATTAATTTTATTATTATCTAGAGATATTGTTTTCGAAATTATAATTTTATCCTCTTCTAACTTTTTGATTCTATTCCAGCATGGAGTGGTTGTTATACCAATTTTTTTTGAAAGCTCAGATACAGGAATGGATGAATTTTTTTGCAATTCTTCTATTATTTTCTTATCTATATGATCCATATTTTCTTTAAATAATAAGTATTATAGAAAAATATTCTATTTATTTGTTAATATTGAAAATAAATAGAAAAATCAATAATTATTTATATATTTTAAAGAATATTATTCTATTAGGATAATTATAATGGAATTTGATTTTCAGATTGTGCGCCGTTTAAAAACAAAAGTACTAAAGAGAAAGGACTAATCATGACTACAGAATCATTACACCCAGAAACAATTGCTCTACATGGAGGATCATATAGAAAAGACGCTTCAACAAATTCAGTGGCTGTTCCTATTTATCAAACTACGAGCTATCAATTTAATAGCCAAGAACATGCTAGTAATTTATTTAGTTTAAAAGAACTAGGGAATATTTATACCAGAATAATGAATCCAACAACAGCTGTACTTGAAGAAAGAATAGCGCAGTTAGAAGGAGGATTAGCTGCATTAGCAGTATCTTCTGGACAAGCAGCTTCAGCTTTTGCTATTCAAAATCTTTGCCAAGCTGGAGATAATATTGTTTCTTCAACAGATTTATACGGAGGAACATGGAATCAATTCGCAAATACATTTAAGCAATTAGGGATAGAAGTTAGATTTGCAGATCCAAAAGATCCAAATTCATTTGTAAAATTATCAGATAGTAAAACAAGAGCATTTTATGCAGAAACATTACCTAATCCCAAATTAAATGTGTTTCCAATAGAAGAGGTAGCAACTTTGGGGAAAAAAATTGGTATTCCTTTAATAGTAGATAATACTGCAGCCCCTATTACTTGCAAGCCTATTAAACACGGTGCTGCAATAGTAGTCCATTCATTAACAAAATGGATTGGCGGACATGGAAATTCTATAGGTGGTATAATTGTAGATGGTGGTAATTTTGATTGGACTCAATTTCCTGATCGTCAGCCATTATTTAATAAACCAGATCCAAGTTATTGGGGATGGGTTTTAGGAAAAGTTGTTCCAGAAGTATTAGGGGCAAATATTACTTTTGCTGTTAGAGCAAGATTTGTTCTGCTACGTGATTTAGGTTCAGCTCTCTCTCCTACTAATGCTTTTAACTTTATTCAAGGATTAGAAACTTTACCTATTAGATTTAGGCAACATCAAGAAAATGCTGAAAAAGTTGCTGAATTTTTAACAAATAAAAAAAATGTAATTAAAGTGATACATCCTAAATACCAACAAGGTATTTATAAAGAAAGAGCTGATAAATACTTAGAAAATGGGAATGGACCGCTGGTTGGATTTGAGCTTGATGGAGGAATTGAAGCTGGTAAAGAATTTATAGATAATTTAAATTTAATTTATCATGTTGCTAATATTGGTGATGCACGAACACTAGCAATTCATCCAGCTTCAACAACACATTCACAATTAAGCACTGAAGATAAATTACGCGCAGGTGTCACACCTGGGTATATTAGATTGTCTATTGGAATAGAGCACGTTGATGACATTATAAATGATATTGACCAAGCATTAGATAAAGCACAAAAAAAAGTTAAGAACGTAGCGTAAACTCCTGTATTGTAAATAATCGTTCTTATAAATAAAGGGTAGATTTCTACCCTTTATTTTATTATTAGTTACTTATGCCTTCAAGTCATGATTTTATTAAAGACAAAAGAAACAAAAATATAAAAATTTATATTAATGGAAAATTTTTCATAAGAGAAAAGGCAAAAATTTCAGTATTCGACTCTTCGATTCTTCTTGGTGATGGAATTTGGTCGGGGATAAGATTTCATAATAATAATTTTTTATTCTTAAAAGATCATCTTAATAGACTTTTTGATGATGCAAAAAAGATTAGTTTAAAAATACATCTAACAAAAAAACAAATCTCTAAAATATTATTTGATACAATAAAAATCAATAAGATGAAAACGGATGTTCATTTACGTCTTATAATATCTCGAGGCATAAAAAGCACACCTTATCAGGATCCAGTTTTCACTATTTCTAAACCTACTATAATTATTATTCCCGAATACAAACAACCGCAGGAATCAATTTATAAAAAAGGTTTGGTATTAAAAACTGTTAAAACAATTCGTGGTCCACATAACGTTCAAGATCCAAGAATAAATTCATTAAGCAAACTTAATTGCATTCTTGCCTGTATTGAAGCAAAAAAACAAAAAGCTGATGAAGCACTTATGTTTGATATAAAAGGAAATATTGCGACAAATAATAGCACGCATTTTTTTTACGTAAAAGAAAATTGTGTATATACTTCTACTGGCAAATATTGTGTAAAGGGAATTACTCGACAAAAAGTGATAGATCTATGTAAAAAAAATAAAATTAAAGTCAAAGAGATAGATTTTAAATTAAAAGATGTATTAAAGGCTGATGAGTCATTTGTGACAGGAACTTTTGCTAATATTATTCCTGTTAAAAAAATTAATTCAAAAAAATTTAATTTAAAAAAAAATATAATTACAAATAAATTAAGGAACTTATATTTAGAACTAATGGAAAAAAATTGATTATATTTATGTGGTCAGGACCACGAAATTTAAGCACAGCATTAATGCGTTCTTTTGAAAATAGAAATGACACAGATGTTTATGATGAGCCTTTTTATGCATATTATTTAAGTAAAACAAAATTAAATCATCCAATGAAAGAGGAGATAATCAAACATTATCCTGTATCGCAAAACAAAATTATCAATAAAATTACATCAGAAACTGGTAAAAATAAAATATTTTATCAAAAACATATGACACATCATATAATTAAAAATACAAGAATGGGTTGGATAAAAAAAGGATATAATTGTTTTTTAATAAGACATCCATCTAAAGTAATAAACTCTTATATTAAGAAAAATATTTTAAAAAACATTGATGACATTGGCTTTAAAAAACAGTTTGAAATATTTAAAGATATAAAAAATCAAAAGTTAAAATATACAGTAATAAACTCAGATAATATTTTGAAAAATCCCAATAAATTAATCAGAGCACTATGTAAGGATTTAAATATAAGATTTACAAAAAAAATGCTTTCCTGGACAAGTGGAAAAAGAGATTCTGACGGTATTTGGTCAAAAGTTTGGTATAAAAATGTTGAACAATCTTATACTTTTGCATCTTTTAAAGAAGATAAAAAAAAAATTCCTAAAAAATATATGAGTATATATAATGAGGCTATTAAATATTATGATGAAATGAATAAATATTCAATAAGATGAATCATTCTCAATTTCAAGAAGCTGCAAAAATATTATTTGAACATAGACTAAATAAATCTAGCATTGATAATTTTCCTAAAAACTTAGTACCTACTAATGAGGATGATGCCTATTCAATACAAGAAGAATTAAAACTTTTGTATCTTTCATTAAAGGATAACATATCAATAGGTAAAAAAGTGGGATGTACTAGCGCAGAAGGGCAATCTCAATTGGATATAAAAGAGCCTTTTTATGGTAATTTATTTTCTAGATACAATGCAATTGATCCAAAAAAAATTTCATCCAAGAAATTTAATAAACCATTTTTAGAACCTGAAATATCTTTTCGAGTGAAGAATGATATTAACATATCTGATGCCCCTTTTAGTTTAGATAATATAGATGATTTATTTGATGGTTTTGTTTGCTCTATTGAAATAGCGGATTTCCGTTTTAATAAAAATTTAAAAGAAATTGGGGCTTTTAATTTAATAGCTTCTAACGGTGCTTCAGAATATTGGATGAGAAATTCTGAAATTTTTAAATTAGATCAAGTTAATTTTGATGACCATAAAGTGTCAGTTTTTTTTAATGATAAACTTGTTGGTGAAGGTAACACGAACAAAGTTCTAGCTAATCCGTTAAATTCAGCTTTATGGCTTATAAATACAATTGCAAAAAAAGGAGAGCCTCTCTTGAAAGGACAATTTATTTCTACCGGAACATGCACTAAAGCTCATGAATTATCTCCAAATATCAAAATTAAAGCTGATTTTGGTTCTTTGGGATTAATTGAATTTAACTATAATTAAACTATTTCTTTCTTATGACTATTAAGGGATATTTTAATGAATCATGTAAAATTTGTAGAACAGAGATCAATAATTATAAAAAAATGAATCAAAGTATTAAATGGGTTGATGTAATTAATAATAAAAAAGCAATTAATGAAACTCAATTATCTTCAAAACAATTAATTAGGAGATTGCATATTATTGAAAATAATAGAATTTATAGTGGAATTAATGCATTTTTAATAATCTGGAGAGAGATTCCAAGATATCGTCTAATTACCAAATTAATTTCTTTAACAATAATTTATCATATCTGTTGGCTGGTTTATGAACTTTTGGCAATAATATTATTTTATAAAAACAAAAATTTATTAAAAGAAATAAAAAAATAACAAAGATAATCCCACAGTTAATTTTGTATATTTATATAGAAATTATGATAAGGAAGCTTGGAAATTCTCTAAAAAAGGTTTTTTTAATTTCAAGAAACATATTCCTGAACTAATAAGTAAATTATAATATGCCAGATATTTTAAAAATCAAAAACTTATCGAAAGTTTATAAAAATAATTTTAAAGCTCTAGATAACTTAAGCTTAAATATTCAAGAAGGAGAGATATTTGCTTTACTTGGACCTAATGGTGCAGGCAAATCAACATTAATTAATACTGTTTGTGGTATCCTTAATTTTGACACCGGAAATATATTAGTAAATGAATTCGATATTAAAAAACAATACCGGAAAGCAAGATCATTAATAGGGATTGTTCCTCAAGAATTGAATTTAGAGGCCTTTGAGACAGTTTGGGATAACGTAAACTACTCAAGAGGATTATATGGAAAATCTTCGAATTATATACACATAGAAGAATTATTAAAAGAACTCTCATTATGGGATAAAAAAGATAGTAAATTAAGAGAATTATCTGGTGGAATGAAGAGAAGAGTACTTATTGCTAAAGCGTTATCTCATGAACCTAGAATTCTTTTTTTGGATGAGCCTACAGCATCAATAGATGTAGAATTAAGAAAGGATATGTGGGAAGTTGTTAAAAGACTTAAGAAAAAAGGTGTGACTATTATCCTAACAACACACTACATTTTTGAAGCTGAGGAGATTGCAGACCGAGTGGGCATTATTAATAATGGCAAAATTATTCTTGTTGACTATAAAGATAGTCTGATCAGTAAATTAGGTCAAAAAATATTAAGAATTGAGTTGAATAATAAAATTGAAAAAATACCCTATCAACTTGAGCATTTTAACTTAGAGTTAAATAAAGACATGAATATTTTAACTTATATCTATAATACTAAAGGACAAAATACTGGAATTACATCGTTATTAACAGAAATTAAAAATTTAGGTATGCAGTTAAAAGATATTAGTACTGAACAAAGTTCATTAGAATCAATATTTTTAAATTTATTAAAGGAGTCAGAGAATGAATTGGTACGGTCTTAAAAGTATCAATCTTCACGAAATGGACAGAATGAGAAGAACTCTATTTCAGAGTTTAATATCTCCATTTATCACAACATCACTATATTTTGTTGTATTTGGCTCTGCAATAGGTTCCAGAATTACAGAAATAGAAGGAATTAGTTATGGATCATTTATTGTTCCAGGAATGATAATGCTAACCATCCTAACCCAGTCTATTTCTAATGCGTCATTTGGTATTTTTTTTCCAAAATTTACAAACACCGTTTACGAGTTATTAGCAGCACCTTTATCAAGCTTTGAGATAATATTAGGTTTTGTGGGTGCGGCTGCTACTAAATCTCTTATTATTGGAACTGTAATAATAGGTACTGCTGGTTTGTTTGTAGACCTTCATATTGAACACCCCTTCATTATGATATTTTTTTTAATTTTAACATCTGTGACTTTTGCTTTATTTGGTTTTCTCATTGGTATTTGGGCAGATAATTTTGAAAAACTTCAACTAATACCTATTCTTGTAATAACACCTTTGGTTTTTCTTGGTGGAAGCTTTTATAGTATCAATATATTGCCAGAATTTTGGCAAAAGATATCTCTTCTAAATCCTGTATTGTATTTAGTAAGTGGCTTTAGATGGAGTTTTTATGAAATTTCAGATGTAAATATTATTACAAGCTTGATAACAATTTTCGTATTTTTGTTTACATGCGTTCTAATTATCATTTATACTTTTGCAAAAGGATATAAAATAAAAAACTAGATTAATGATTAATAATTCTGTCATTAAAAATATAATTATAACGGTGTAGTTGTTCTAAGAAATATTATAAATATAAAATGGATAACTTTACTTAAACGAGGAGTAAGAAAAAATTTTCAAAATCCAAGTAAATACAAATGTGTTTATGAACAGAATAATAAAAAAGAATTATTTTATGATGATTACTGTAACTGGAATAAAATAGTCGAGTATAAAAATTTTATTTTTAATTCTGGAATTTCTAATATTGCTAAAGAATTAATGCAAACAAAGAAAGTAAATTTATTCCATGAGCATGTATTAGTAAAGGAGATAGGGTCTAAAAAAAGAACTCCATGGCATCAAGATCAATCATATTATTGTGTTAATGGAAAAGATAACTGTAGCTTTTGGATACCTCTAGATAAAGTAAGTAAAAACTCTTCACCCGAATTTGTTATTGGCTCAAATAAATGGAATAAAAAATTTCTGCCAACTAAATTTTTTGGTAATGCATATGAGCAAAAAGATGGAGAATTTCAACATATACCTAATATAGAAAAAAATAGAAAAAATTATGATATTAAAAATTGGAAAATGAATATTGGTGATGCTGTTGCTTTTAATTTTTCAACAGTACACGGAGCTCCAGAAAATAAATCAAATAACAGAAGAAGAGCCTTTTCAGTAAGATTTACAGGCGATGATGCTACTTATGTAAAAAGAAAAGGAGAGATGTCACCTCCCTTTCCAAAAATAAAATTAAAGACTGGTCAAGCTTTAGACTCTAAAACTTTTCCTGTTTTAATTTCTTCTTAAATAAAAAATATAAGGAAGAGCAGTAAAATACATAATTAGACTATATGTTGCTGCTGGAATTAAATACGCACCGCCATCAAAAAAAACGTTAGCAACAACAATTGCCAAAGTCCCATTTTGTAGACCGCATTCAAGAGTAATTGCTCGTTGTTGTGATGAATTTGAAATTAAAGCCTTACTTAAATAAAAAGCTATAACCATCATTAATATATTAAGAATTAAAGTTATAAGACCTGCTTGCGCAAAATATGAAACTACGTTTTCTCTTTCAGCTAAAATAGCACCTAATAAAACAAGAAAAAACAATATGGTAGATATTTTTTTTGCCATATCTTCAAATGAATTTAGAACTCTACTTAAAGAAATACCAATTAAAACTGGTATAGTAACTATCAAAAACATTTTTAAAGCTATGTCCATTAATGAAATACCTTCATTAGCTAAATTTAAACCTAAAAAAGAGAGAGATATTCCTAGAATTAATGGAATTGTAACAACACTTAAAATACTTATTACAGCCGTTAAGGAAATTGATAAAGCAACATCACCTTTAGCAAAAGAAGTAAGAATATTTGATGTAGCACCACCTGGTGCTGCTGCTAGTATCATTACACCAATGGCGATCTCGGGAGAGGCTGGTAAAATTAGAACTAAAATTAAAGCAACTATTGGAAGAATAATAAGCTGAGATGCAAAACCAACTATGAATTCTTTAGGTTTTAAAAAAATTCTTGTGAAATCATTAAGGGAAAGACCAAGACCTAATGAAAACATTATAAAGGCAAGAGCGATTGGTAAAATTAAATCAGTTACTATATTCATAAAAATTAACTATCATCTGATTCTTTAAATAAATATAAAATTATCAAACAATTATTATATAAAATGATATAAAAACTGATGTTTTTCAATCTAGATAAGATTAATAAGAACAAAATAGCCGCATGGGCAGTTCATGGCTTCACTGGTTCTGGAGCTGTTTTAGGATTTTTAGCGATTATTGCCATCATAAATAGTGATGCTGTTGGAGCATTTTTATGGCTAGGATTAGCTTTATTAATTGATGGACTTGATGGAACATTAGCTAGAAAAGTAAATGTTACTGAGCAAACACCAAATATTGATGGAACTATTCTCGATAGTGTAATTGATTATTTAAACTATGTAATCATTCCAAGTCTAATGATTTACTGGTTTGGTATGGTTCCAGGTATATTAGAAATTATTTTACCTGCTGCTATTTTTTTAGTTTCACTTTTTACTTTTGCAAATTTGCAAATGAAAACTGATGATTATTATTTTAGAGGATTTCCGGCTGTATGGAATATTGTTGTTTTATATTTTTTCATACTTGGTACTCACGAATATATTAATGTTGCAGTGATAGTTATATGTTTAGTGCTGACTTTTGTTCCTATGAAATTTATTCATCCATTAAGGGTAAAAGAATTAAGAAATTTAACTATTTTTTTTACAATTATTTGGTCAGCAACAACATTAAAACTAGTTACAACTCCCTCCTCTAAAATTTTCATGATAGACAGCACTATTATATTTATTCTCTGGGTTTTAACCTCAATATATTTTGCAATTATTTGCTTAGGACGATCAATAAAGAAAAATAATTAATTTTTTAGTTTTTCTAAAATAATATACAGTTCATTAGGTAATTTGGTAATTTTTCCTTTAGTATTTACTGGTATAACTAACACCTCTGCATCAATTAAAAGATCAGACTCTTTGTAAATTTTTTGAGAGAAATTAATTTTTACTCTATTAAGTTCTCTGACAGTGGATATAACCTCTATACTATCTTCAAAAAAAGCAGGTTTTTTAAAATTTATAGAAATATTTTTTACAACAAAAATTATATCAAACTTATTAATTAAAATTAGGTGAGTAAGATTTGTTTGATAAATTAAATTAGTTCTACCTCGTTCTAAGAACTTTAAATAATTTGCATGGTACACTCATCCAGAAGCATCTGTATCTTCTTAATAAACTTTCATTTTGGACATTAATAATTTTTATATATTAAATCTTTATATTTACGGTATGTTTAACCATACTAATTGAAAAATTAAAAATAATCATTATTTAAGCAATAGAATTATGAAAATATATTTAGATTCAATAATTAAAAGAGATCCAGCTGCAAGAGATAAAATAAGTGTTATTCTCACATACCCAGGTGTTAAAGCTGTATTTTTTCATCATTTAGCAAATAAAATTTGGAATTATAAATTTTATCTAATTGCAAGAATGATTTCTCAATTTAGTAGATTTTTAACCCAAATTGAAATTCATCCAGGGGCTAAAATTGGTAAAAATTTATTTATTGATCATGGTAGTGGAGTAGTTATTGGAGAGAGTGCTGTGATAGGTGATGATGTAACATTATATCATGGTGTAACATTAGGTGGAATTTCTCCATCTGAAAACTCAGAAGACCAGAGAAACAGTAAAAGGCACCCAACTCTAATGGATAATGTAATTGTAGGTTCAGGAGCTCATATATTGGGACCAATTACAGTTGGAAAATGTGTAAGAATTGGAGCTAATACTGTTGTTTTAAAAGATGTGCCAGATAACTCAACAATGGTAGGTAACCCTGCTAAAAATATTAGTAAAAACACTGATACTAGTTTTAAGCCATATGGTGTAAGAGATATTGATGGTAACTAATAATATTGTAGACCTTATTGGTAATACACCGTTAATTAAACTTAAATATCCCTCAGAAATTACAAATTGTGACATTTATGGAAAAGCAGAATTTCTTAACCCTGGTGGTTCTATTAAAGATAGAACTGCACTTGGAATAATATTAGATGCAGAAAAAAATAATTTAATCGAACCTAATGGTATTTGTGTTGAAGGAACCTTTGGTAATACTGGAATAGGATTAACACTAGTAAATAATGCCAGAGGATACAAAACAGTAATTGTTATGCCAAATATTACAGCACCTTCTAAAAGGGACATCTTAAAAAATATGGGAGCTGAATTACATCTAGTAGATCCTAAGCCATTCTCTGATCCTGGGAATTATCAAAGAGTTTCAGAAAGATTGGCAAAGGAAATTGAAAAAGAAAGAGGCATTAAAACATTTTGGTCAGGACAATTTGAAAATGAAGCGAATTATCAATTTCATGAAAAAACAACAGCAATTGAAATTTTTGATCAAACAGATGGAAAAATTAATGGATTTACCTGTGCTATTGGAACTGGCGGGTCTCTTACCGGTATCGGTCTTGGTCTTAAATCAAAACATAAAGATATTAAAATAGCTTGTACTGACTCACAAGGATCATCGATGTACAATTATTTTACTTCAGGAATATTAGAAAAAAAAGGTAAGCCATCATTTACCGAAGGTATTGGTCAGGCTCGTATAACTAAGAACTTAGAGAAGTGTTTAGTTGACATGTCTTACTATGTTGATGATAAAGAATGTCTAGATGTTCTATATAAGTTAATCAAGACAGATGGTTTGTTTTTAGGAACAAGTTCTGGAGTTAATGTTATGGGAGCAATTAAAATGGCAAAAGAACTAGGTCCTGGAAACACAATTGTTACTATACTTTGTGATGATGCAAACAAATATTATGATAAAATGTTTAATAAAGATTTTTTAGAAGATAACGATTTGCCATTTCCAGAATGGCTATAATTATGTCTCATAAGAAAAAACTATTTAATACAAAAGTAATACATAGTGGGCATAAAGAAGATACTGAAACAGGAGCTGTTATGCCTCCAATTCATCTATCGTCGACATTTAAACAAAAAAGTCCAGGCAACTTTAAATATGAGTATGGTAGAACTAATAATCCAACGAGAGAAATCCTTGAGAAACTTTTAGGAGAAATTGAGGAAGGTAAATTTGCTTTTGCATTTTCATCAGGTATGGCTGCTATAAATACATTAACCGATGCTCTAAACAAAGATTTTCACGTAATATGCTCAGATGATGTTTACGGTGGTACAAGAAGAATTTTTGATAAAATAAAAAAAATTAATCAAAATATTGAGATTACTTATACAGATTTTACAAAAGAAGATAACTGGCCAGGTTTAATTAAAGAAAATACAAAAATGATTTGGTTAGAAACTCCTTCAAATCCATTACTGAAATTAGTTGATATTAAAAAAATTAAAAATGAAATAACTAAAGATAATATAAAAATTGTTTGCGATAACACTTTTGCCTCTCCTTATAACCAGCAACCATTAATTTTAGGCGCTGATGTTGTTCTCCATTCATCTACAAAGTATCTAGGTGGACATTCTGATGTAATTGGAGGTGCTTTAATTATTAAGGACGATAATTCATTAGCAGAAAAAATTAAATATCTACAAAATGCAGTAGGCTCAGTCCCCTCTCCTTTTGACTGCTATATGTTAATAAGAAGTATTAAAACATTAGCTGTGAGAATGGAAAAACATAACTCTAATGCTAAAATAATAAGTCAATTTCTAAATACTCACGACAAGGTTACTAATGTAAGATATCCTGGTTTAAAAACAGATCCAAATCATGAAATTGCAAAATTACAAATGTCAGGATTTGGTGGTATAATGTCTATTGAATTAAATACAAACTTAAGTGGCACCATAAAATTTTTAGAAAATATTAAACTCTTTACTCTTGCAGAAAGTCTCGGTGGAGTTGAAAGTTTAATTGAACATCCTGCAATTATGACTCATGCGTCTATTGATAAAGCAACAAGAGTTGAGCTTGGAATTAGCGATTCTTTGATAAGGTTGTCGATAGGCATTGAAGATTCTGAGGATCTAAAAAATGCGTTAGTAGATGCTCTAAGTTTAATCTAGTTCGATTATTTTTTTTAAATTTGGTGGAAAATAATTGGGACCCTTCATTACTTTTCCGTTATCATTATAAATTGGTTGCTTATTTTCATCCAACTTACTCATGTTTGAATCTTGCACTTCATTAAAACATTTATCTAAATTAATTCCAAAAGAATGGCCAGCACCATAAGTAACATAAAGTATATCCGTTAATGCATCTGCAACCTCAATAATATCATTATTATTAATAGCATCTTTAAGTTCATTTAATTCCTCCTGAATTAAATCGATTCTTAATTGAACTATTTTTTTATCAGGAAAAGATGCATTATCTCTAATTTCCTGACCATATGTATTCATAAATGTTTTAACTTTATTAAAATTTGACATGTTGCTCATTTCATTGTGATTTATTTGTAAAAAATATCGTTAAATGTAATAAAAATAAATAGAAAAGATATAATAGTTATCCCAGTAGCAATATATATTCTTGTAACTAGTTGAGGAAGAGAGTTTGAAAAAATTTTACTAATAATAAAATACACAATATGACCTCCATCTAAAAGAGGGACAGGTAAAAGGTTAAAAACACCAACAAATAAAGAAATCATGATGAATAAAAATATTACTCCTCTAATTTTATCTAACATCATCTGATCTGCCATTTTAACAATACCTACAGGTCCAGCTAATTGATCACTTAAGGTATTATTTTGATATGATTTATGTAAAAAATTAATTGATGCTGAATAATATGTTGGAATAAAATTAAGAGAATTTTGAATAGATTTAGAAAAATTAAATTTATTTATTAAAGGTTCATTAGTACTAGATATTCCTATCAAATATCTATTAACTTCATTATTAAATTTCAATTCAAAATTTTTTTCAATTAAGATGTTATTTCGTTGTATTATAATTGAAATAAAATCCCTATCTCCCATAGCTTTTGGGATGTCATTAAATTCAAAAATTTCATTATCGTTTATAGATACAATTATATCATTTACTCTAAGATCATTTATTTGAGCAGAAGATTCGTCAGCAACATTACCTATGATTGGAGCAAAAGTTGCAATACCAAAGAAGAAAAAAACACAAAACAAAGCAAACCAAGCAGATACAACATTAAAAAAACTGCCAGCAAATAAAATTAGTATTTTTTGGTACAATTTCAAAGATTGAAAAGAACCAGGATCTTCATTTGAGTTTTTTTGAAATACCGTATCTAAACCTTTAATTTTTACATATCCTCCAAGTGGGATTGGGGAAATCTTCCAAACAGTATTATTTTTATCAGTAAATGTATAAAGTGGTTTACCAAAACCAATAGAAAAATCAGTTACTTCAGCCTTAAAGAGTCTTGCAAAAAAATAATGACCAAACTCATGAATAAAAACAATGCAAATAAAAACTAGAAGTAAATTTAAATAAATCATCTAAGCATTAGAGACATCTTCATATTCTTCTATAGGTGGACAAACACAAAATAGGTTTCTATCACCGTAAACATTATCTATTCTTGCAACAGGGGCCCAATATTTATTATTATATAAATATGAATGAGGAAATGCAGCTTCCGTTCTTGTATACTTATGATCCCAATTGTCACCAGATACTTCTTCAATGGTATGTGGTGCATTTTTAATAGGATTATCATCACTATCATATTTACCGTTACGAACCTTCTCAATTTCTTCATAAATAGATATCATAGCAGTACAGAATCTATCTAGCTCTTCTTTTGATTCACTTTCTGTAGGCTCAATCATTAATGTTCCAGGAACAGGGAATGACATAGTTGGAGCATGGAAACCATAATCAATTAATCTTTTAGCAATATCTTCTTCAGAGATATTTAATTCATCTTTTATTGGTCTAATGTCTATAATGCATTCATGTGCAACCATTCCATTTTTACCTGCATATAAAAGTGTATAAAATTTTGAAAGTTTTTCTTTAACATAATTTGCATTAAGAATTGCAACTTGTGTTGCAAATTTAAGACCAACATCTCCCATCATAGAGATATAAGAATAAGAAATTGGCAATATTGAAGGACTTCCCCATGGAGCGGCTGATACAGCATCCAAATCTGTTAACCCTAATTCATTTTTTACAATAGGATGACCTGGTAAAAATTTTTCTAAATGAGATTTAACACCAATTGGTCCCATACCTGGACCTCCTCCTCCATGAGGTATGCAAAAAGTTTTGTGAAGATTCATGTGTGAAACGTCAGGTCCAAATTTACCTGGTTTAGCAATGCCAACCATCGCATTTAAATTAGCGCCATCCATATAAACTTGACCACCAGAATCATGAATTTTTTGACAAATTTCTGAAATATTTTCTTCAAAAACACCATGTGTAGATGGATAAGTAATCATCAAAGCTGCTAATTCATTTCCTGATTCAGCTATTTTTTTATCAAGATGAATTAAATCAACATTACCTAAATGATCACACTTTACTATTGATACTTCCATGCCACACATTTGAGCACTTGCTGGATTAGTTCCGTGAGCACTATTAGGAATTAAACAAATCTTTCTATGACCTTGGTTATTTGACTCATGAAATTTCTTAATCGCTAATAATCCTGCAAACTCACCCTGAGCACCTGCGTTTGGTTGCAAAGATATTGCATCAAAGCCAGTAATATCCTTAAGCATTGATATAAGTTCATGCATCATTTGATTATATCCTTCTCTTTGATGCTTCTCTAAAAAAGGATGAGCGTTGGCAAAACCAGGGAGAGATATTGGTATCATTTCAGACGCTGCATTTAATTTCATAGTGCATGATCCTAGAGGGATCATTGATCTATTCAAGGTAATATCTTTGTTTTCTAATTTTTTTAAATAACGCATCATTTCAGTTTCAGAGTGATAAATATTAAATATTGGATGAGTAAGAATATTATCATTTCTAATAATTTCATTACCATCAAATATTGAATCAAGCTGATTTTCAATATCTTCAACTTTAATTTTTTGACTATTATGATTAAAAAAAGAAATTAAATTATCAATGTCTTCTAAAGTAGTGGTTTCATCTATTGTCAATGATATCTTATTTTTGTTTATTAATCTAAAATTTATACCTTCCTTTACAGACTTACAAAACCAATTTTCAGCTTTATCATCCTCAATTACTAAAGTATCAAAAAAATTAACTGAATTTATTTTATAGCCTAATATTTCAAGAGCTTTTTTTAAATATCTTGTGTTATAATTAATGGTAATTGCAATATTTTTTAGTCTTTCGGGGCCGTGATATATAGCATAAGCAGCAGATATAATCGCTAATAATGCCTGAGCTGTACAGATATTACTAGTAGCTTTTTCTCTACGTATATGCTGTTCTCTTGTTTGAAGAGCCATTCTATAAGATCTTCTATTATTTCGATCTACTGATACACCTATTAATCTTCCAGGCATTAATCTCTTGTATTCATCTTTAGTAGCAAAAAAAGCTGCGTGAGGACCTCCTAAGCCCATAGGGACACCAAATCGTTGAGAACTTCCAATAACAATATCTGCATTAAAAGATCCAGGGGATTTCATAATTACCATATTCATAATATCAGCAGCAACAATTGAAACTACATCTAAGGATTTATTCTTTAAAATAAGTTTATTTAGATCTTCAATTTCACCATAAGTATCTGGGTTTTGAATAAGGCATCCAAAAGTATTTTGGTCTGGCTCGCCTTCAATTATTTTAATTCCAATCGGATTAGCTCTAGTTTTTAAAACAGAAATTGTTTGAGGATGACATGCATTTTGAATACAAAAAGTGTGTTGTTTATTTTTTTTAATTTTATAAGCCATCATCATTGCTTCAGCTGCTGCAGTACTTTCATCTAATAATGAGGCATTAGCAATATCCATGCCTGTTAAATCAATAATCATTTGTTGAAAATTCATTAACATCTCTAAACGACCTTGAGATACTTCTGGCTGATACGGAGTATAAGCAGTATACCATCCAGGATTTTCTAAAATATTCCTCAAAATTACACTTGGTGTTACAGTATTATGATATCCAAGACCTATATATGTTTTTTTAAATTTATTTTTTAGAGATAAAAGTTGCATATTAAATTTATTAAATTCTTCTGACATCCCAGGCTTTAATTTTAATTTTTCTTTAAATAAAATATGATCTGGAACAGTTTTTTTTATCAATTCATCTAAGTCTTCACACTTAATTACTTTTAGCATTTTTGAAATATCTTCATTTCTAGGACCTATGTGCCTACTCGCAAAAGAATTTATATCTATCATATTAATTTTCCAAAAAAGCTAAATATTGTTCTAGTGACATAAGATCTTGGAATTGATCAGTGTTAGATACCTTAATCTTAAAAATCCAGCCTTCATTTTCAGCATCTTGATTAACAAGAGCCGCTTCATCTGATAATTTTTCATTGACTTCTGATACCTCTCCATCAATTGGTGAATAAATATCTGATGCAGCTTTAACTGATTCAATTACACATAATTCATCTTTGGCTTTGACAACTTTTCCTACAGTAGGAAGATCTATAAAAACTATATCACCTAAACTTTCTTGAGCATGATTTGTTATACCAACAGTTGCCATATCTCCGTCCATTTGAACCCACTCATGATCTTCTGTATATTTCTTTTCAATCATTTACGTCTCCTTTTTTATAATTTTTTTTAATAAATGGAATTTTTTCTATTTTTAATTCTTCAAACTTATCTCTCACTTTAACAAAAATAACTTCAGACATATCTGATATTTTATTAATATAACCTATACCAATAGAGCATTTTAATATTGGAGAATAACAACCACTAGTAATATATCCAATTTCTTTTTTTGCCTCGTTGCACAAAGGCATATTAGCTCTTAACATTGTCTTATTGACGGGAATGAGTCCTATTTTTTTTATACTTTTAGGTGAGTTTAATTGTTCTGTTAAAATAGATGAACAATTAAGACTATTATCAATTAGTCTTGTTTTATCTATAGCCCATGACAGTCCAGCTTGTATCGGTGAAATATTTTCGTTAATTTCATTACCGTATAAACTCAAGCCAGCCTCTACTCTTAAAGAGTCTCTACAACCCAAGCCACATAAAATTATATTTTTTTGAAGAAGTTTAGTTAAGAATTCTTCCGCATGTTTATTTATAATAGACAATTCAAAACCATCTTCTCCTGTATATCCTGAACGAGAAATAATTACATCTGAGACATTGTATTGTATTACAGAAATATTTAAAAAATTCATATTTTGTGAAAGATTTAAAATTTCTTTTAAAGAAGCAAAAGATTCAGGTCCCTGGATAGCTATTAGACATCTGTTTTCAATAATTTCATAATTCCTTACTGTTTTTTTAAAGATTTCCTCAAGAACACTTTTCCTGGATGAATTATAAACAATATAAATGTATTCATTTTTAATATAAGTAATTTTTGATAACATAATATCATCAAGAATGCCTCCATTCGAATTTAATATAAATGAATAATGACATTTATTTGAAGAAATGTTGTTTATGTTTAATGGAATAAATTTTTCTAGGGATTTAATATTATCTTGAGTTAATGGAATTAAAATCTGCCCCATATGAGACACATCAAATATTCCAGCTTGATTTCTTACTCGTAAATGCTCATTTATTATTCCATTTTTATAATTGATTGGCATTTCATATCCAGCAAAGGGTACAAATTTCGCATTATGTAGTTGATGAAAATTTTTTAAAAAAATACTTTTAAGAGCTATATTAGTCAGAAAATTCTCCTGATTTAGCCCTCTCTGTATTTTAACCTGAGAGTTTTTACTCCTTCGGTAGAGAAATTTCTCTTTTCCAGATTTATTAATTCACGGTCCTTTTTGCCTGAGAGTTTCCGGGTCGTTGCTCCTTCGGCTCTGTATATTACAGTATCTCCCGTATAGATCTATTTATACAATTGTTATTAATTTTCAATTATTTTAGAGGAATATTATTAGATATTTTAGATTTTTGATATTCTAGCGATAGATTTTGATATAGTTTTGTAATTTTATCTATTTTTTTTGGTAAATTACCTCTATTTTTAATATTTATTTTGCTAATTTCATCAAGAATAGAGAAGCTTTTCCAATATCTATTTTCTTTATTATAATTGCCATTTTTAATAAAAAAAACTTCTTTCAAAATATTTAAATCATGAGGAATATTGAAAGTAGTTTTTGTATCTTGGTAAGGAAAAAAATAGTAAAAATATTCAAAACCACTCCAAGTTATTGCAGAAAGACATAGGGAGCAAGGTTCATGAGAGCTTATAAATATATAATCCTTTGTATTTAGATTATTAAGTTTAAAAAAATTAAATATTGTACTTATTTCACCATGAAAAAGAGGGTTCACAATTTCATTATTCGTACCAGTAACAGTTAATTTAAAATCAGATTTTTTAATTACAAAAGCACCAAATATTTTATTACCTTTTTTTACTGATAATTCTGTTTCTGGAATAAGATATTTAAGAAAAATATCTAAAATTGAATTATATTTAAGCAAAGACATGTTTTTGTAGTATAAGTAATTTATCATTTAGACAAAAAAAAAGACCCAGCAAGCTAGGTCTTTTTTATGTATCGTGCATTTCCTCCCGATACAAATTAAATAAAATTTCTTTTATTTAATTTGCTTACTACCTTTGCGTGTAATAAGTAAATATAAATTAGTGTTATTTAAAATTTTAATCAAACAAAATATCATTAATATTAAATAATATGTGAATAGTTTGTTAATAAGTTTTGAAAAAATTACCTAATTGGTTTTTCTGTATTAGTTTTAATATGTAATAAATATTCTCTATATAAAGTAAAAAAACTAGCAATTAAGATCAATAAAAGACCTAAATATCCCTGAAATGATAAAAAATCATTCCAAGCCAAATAACCAATTATTATTGACCAGATTATTAAACTATACTCATAAGGCGCTATAGATGATGGGGACCCAATTACATAAGCGCCAAATATTGAAAAAAAACCAATTACTCCCGTCATACCGATAATAAATAATATTAAAAAGTTATTTACAGAAGGAAAGTCCCAACTACGAAGAATAAAGCTATATTCAATAATTTGGTAATCAGAAAAGCTTAAATTATTTATTATAAAATAAATAATAATTGAAAATATAATTGCAGAAAAATATGTATGAATAATTTGTGTAAATAAGGAATCACGATCTGATGTTTTTTTTTGAATAACAACTGTTAAGGCATAAAAAAATGCACAAAATATTGGAAATAGAGAATAAAAATTAAAATTACTAAAATCTGGATCTAAAACTAAATAAACTCCTAAAAAACCAATAAATATAGCAGACCATCTATAAGGACCAATTTTTTCACCAATGATAAATTTTGATGAAATTGTTACAAAAAAAGGACTAACAAAAAATAAAGTTACAGCCTGTGGTAAAGATATTTTTGATAAAGAAAAATAGTATAAACTAAAGCCTAAAAAAAACCTGCAACCCTAAGAATAGTAGTAATGGGATAATATGTTTTAAAGACTACCTTTATATTATTTATTTTACAGTAAAACAAAATAACCGTAATACCAATTAAAGATCTTGAGATATAAATAACATAAATATTAATTGAGTCTGAAATTAGCTTAATCAAAGAATCTTGAATAGCGAAAACAAACATTCCTAATATAATTAGAAAAATTGCCTTAATGTTATTATCTGATAAATTCATAAATAAATAATTAACTATAAATAAGTTTATTCCATGAATGATAATCAATATTAGAACCACATAATAAAATTAATGTATTCTGACCTTTAAATTCTTTTTTTACATAGTTTTTTAATGCTGCAAAACCAGCTACACATGCAGGCTCTAAAAAAAGTTTTAAGTTATTAAAAGCATATATCATGGAATTAATCATTTCTTTATCACTCACATTAATCATTCTATCTATAACTTGTTTAGCAATTGAAAAAGAATAAGGCATATGTAAAGGCGCACTAAGACTATCTGCGATACTATTTATTTTAACTTTACTAAGGGGTGAATTATCATTTAAACTATCCGTTAAGCCTTTAGCTCCAATTGGCTCAATTCCAATAATTTTTACACTAGGTATATGTTGCTTTAAGATTGATCCAACCCCACTTATAAGACCTCCACCACCTACAGAAATTAAAATATTATCAATTTTTACATTTAAATCTTTTAATTGATGTATTATCTCAAGACCGAGTGTAGCTGAACCCTGAAGAGTTTCAGGTCCATCGAATGGATGTACAAATTTATACCCTTTGTTCTCTGCATTTTTTACTTCCTCGAAGGCAATATTAGCATTAGTAAAAGAAATATTCGCATTATAATTTTTGCAAGCAGAAATACGGTAAGGGTTTGCTGATTCATATAAAAAAATTTTATTTTTTAAATTAAATATTTTTGCAGCATAAGAAGTTGCAATAGCATGATTACCAGCGCTAACAGCTGTAATACCACCTTGTAAATCTTTTTTTGTACTTGATATAATATTATTGATTGCACCTCTTGCTTTAAATGACCCACTTTTCTGAAAACATTCAAATTTAAAATATATACTTGTATCAAACTCTTGATCAATTTCCTTAGGAGCTTTTTTTAGGGGAGTTTTATTAATATAGGGTTTTATTTTTCTGTAAATTGTCTCTATTGAGGAAATCGATAATTCAGTTGGTATCAAGATTTAGCTCTTATTTCCTTAATTTTATCATACGCTAAATTAATAGCCACAAGTTCTTTGTTGGATTGCTCAATAAATTCTTGGGGCATTCCTTTAGATATCAAATTATCTGGATGTAGCTCTTTATTTAAATCTATCCATTTCTTTCTGATTTCATGATCTGAATTACCTCTAGTAACACCTAAAATTTTATAAGGATCTGAAGACTTGTTATTTAAATTTAATTGAAAAATTCTCTGAAATGTCACTTCATTAAATGAAAACGATTGTGAGATGGATTTTAATAATTCAATTTCCTTTAATGAAATTTTCCCATCAGATGCTGCAATATAAAATAAATTATTTAACATTTCTTCAAGTAAAATTTTTTTATCAGAAAATAACAAGCCAATTTGATCTGCTATTTCTTTATAACCATGAACATCTTTTTTAGCTTCATTAAATATTTTTCCAACTTTGTTTAATTCAGATTTAGGTACATTAAATTTTTCTTTAAAAGCTTGAATTTCATCATTTGTTACCTGGCCATCACTTTTTGCAAGTTTAGCTGATAGTATAATAAAGCTAATTGTGAAAATTTGTTGTTTTTGATCTTGGGATATTTGGGATTGATTAAAAGATCTGTTTTTCTTTTTATCAAAAGCATTTCCTGCCATTGCACCTAAAATCGCACCTATAGGTCCACCTAATGCAAATCCAGCAGCTCCACCAAGTAATTTACCCCAAATACTCATTTCATTAATTCTATAATTTGCTTTAATTCCTTTAACTCAATTATTGAGATTTTTTTATCATTATTTGTATCAACTAACTGAAAAATAATTCGTGTTGATTGAGAAATCTCATCCAAGGATACAAAACCATCATTATTTAAATCTATAAAGTTGAAATAATTTAATTCATCATCGAATAAATCATACGCATAAGCTGAACTAAAAAATGGGAAAATGATTAGAATTAGCTTTATCCAAACCATCTAATCATTCCAATAACCCCTGCAGATGCATAAAAAAATTGTAAAAATAAAATTCCTTTATGTTTAAGTTTAAAAGACCAAAATCCTATTAAGATAGCGGAAATAAACAATAAACTAAAACCTAGGAACTCTAAACCGATGTTCAGAGCTACTAATATAGAATATAAAATGGCCGTTATTACACCAGACCATTCTAAAATTTTATTCAAAAAGAATTATGATACTTTTTTAACGTTAGTAGCGTTTTCTTTCCCTCTGTTTTCACCAATTTCAAATGAAACAGCTTCACCTTCTTGTAATTGATCAATTCCAGCTTCTTCTAAAGCTGAGATGTGCAAGAATACGTCTTTTCCTCCAGCATCATTTTCAATAAATCCGTAACCTTTTGTTGGATTAAACCATTTTATTTTACCTGTAGCCATGTAATCTCCTTTTTATTAATGTATGGGGTTTTTATAAGATTTGTATTTTAGTAATAATTATAAGTATAAATCTCGTCGGTAATTAATTAATAACTTCCTAACAATAATTCACTTAATTGCAAGTAATAATGTAAAAGAAAAATATGCTAAGCTATAAACACGGTTATCACGCAGGAAATAATGCTGATGTTTTTAAACATATTTGTCTTTTACAAGCTTATAAAAGTTTAAAAAAACATTATAAATCAATTAGTTACATAGATACACATGCTGGCAGTGGTATTTATAAGTTTGACAGTGATTACATGTTAAAAAATAAAGAGTATGAAAATGGGATAACTAAAATAGAGAATTATAAATACGATAATCTCTCAATAAAATACTATTTAAAAGTTTTAAGAAACATAAACAATTCAAAAAAATTATTTTATTATCCTGGGTCACCATCTATTATGAGTTACGTAACAGATAATTCAGACAGATTATCATTTTATGAACTTCACAATAATGAATTTCAATTATTAAGAAAAAATTTTATTAAAAAAACAAATTGTAAAGTTTTCCATAAGGATGGTTTTGAATTTATAAAAAAAAAAATAAATGTTAATGAAAAAACATTGGTATTAATTGACCCATCTTACGAAATTAAAGATGATTTCGAAAAAGTAGTAAAAACATTAAAAGAACTTAATAGTAATTATACTAATTTAACGGCCATAGTATGGTACCCAGTTTTGAATATTGAAAATAATGATCTATTTATTGATAATATAAGAAGAATTGGATCAAATAGAATTACTCGAATTGAAATTCCTCTTAAAAAATATAACGATGAAATAGGCATGAAAGGCAGTGGGATTATTTTATTTGATGGTAATGATTTTCTAATAAATAATTTAAGAGAATTCACAAAAGAACTTCAACCAATATTTAAAGATGAAAATTGTAATATACGTCCGAAAATTCAAAGAATATAAATGAGTCTAAAAAAAATAGATTTAAAAAAAGACAGCATCTACTCCTTATTTATTAAGATAGCTGTACCCTCTTCTATAGGCACAATATTTCAAAATTTATATTCAATAGTTGATTCAATTTTTGCCGGACAGATGATTTCAGAGTCAGCATTAGCGGCAATTGGCCAAATTTTTCCAATTTATTTCGTAATAATAGCATTAGGTATTGGCTTAAGTATTGGTACAACATCGCTAATTGCAAATAGTATAGGTGAAAGTAATTTAGAAAATTCTGGTAAAATTTTTTCTCAGTCCTTTATTCTCTCAATACTAGTATCAATAATCATAACTATAGTTGGCATAAATATTAGCCCATCCATAATAAACTCAATAAATAATGATAAAGAAACATTAGAATTATCAATAAAATATATAAATATAATTTTTTTTGGTTCGATATTTATATTTATTTTAATGTCAATTAACTCATCATTAAGCGCTCAAGGTGACACAAAAAGTTATAGAAATGTTTTAATTTTTAGTTTTTTTTTAAATATAATATTAAATCCAATATTAATTTCTGGTAAAATTTTATCTTTTCAAATTATATCACCTCTTGGTATAGAAGGGATTGCCTATGCAACAATTATTTCGCAGTTTGTTGGTATATTTTATCTATTTATTAAATTATCAAAAACAAGAATCTTTAAATATGTTCAATTAACTATTATTCCAAATTTAAAAATAATTAGTAATATTTTATCACAAGGTATACCTGCTTCAATAGGCATGATGATGATAGCAGTTGGGTCATATTTATTAATTTATTTCGTTGGAATATTTGGTGTTGAAGCAATAGCAGGTTACACATCCGCGGGAAGATATGAGCAATTATTTTTTCTCCCCCTTCTTGGATTAAGTACAGCTACTGTATCTATTGTTGGTCAAAATTTTGGAGCTAAACAATACCAACGTGTCTTAGAAACATACAAAAAAGGGATAAGAATTGGAGTAATAGTTTTAACTTTTCTGGGGTTAATAATATTTTTATCAGCAGAAATAGCGATGAATTTATTCACTGATAATGCAAATGTTAAACAATATGGTTCAGATTATTTGAAAATTTCAGCTTTAATGTTTCCAGCTTTCCCCTTTTTCTTTATTGGTAATGCAACATTTCAAGGTTTGAAAAGAGCCATAATAGTAATGTATATGGCGATCATGAGATTTGTCCTAATGCCATTTATAATGATTTCGATTATTTTCTATCAAATTGGTGAAAATTATAATTTAATCTTTTTTTCACTGGTAGCAATGCATTGGATAATAGGTTTATCATATTATTACTATTGTAATAAAAAATATAAAACAATTTTAAATTAAAATTTTATTGTGTTCCTGAGAGATTAGGAACAAAAAGAACATTATCAAAAATCTCCGACTTCAAAACATTATTAATTTTTTTATATCTTACGATGATTTGTTTATTTTTTTGAACCATGGGAGAAACAATTATTCCTCCTTCATGAATTTGTGATGCAATTTCTTTAGAGATATTTGATGTAGCTGCAGTAATAATAACTCTATCAAATGGTATTTGCTCTTTCCAGCCAAGATTGCCATCAGCATATTTAGAAACTATGTTAGAAATATTTAATTCTTGGAAAATGTTTTCGGCTTTTATTAATAAGTTTTTTATTCTTTCTATTGTGTAAACTCTTCTTACTAATTTCGATAGTATTGCACTTTGATAACCACTACCCGTCCCTACCTCCAGCACTTTATGCGATGACACAACTTCTAATAATTGTGTCATCTTCGCTACAACAAACGGCTGACTAATTGTTTGATTATCTCCAATAGGAAGAGCTAAATTATCATAAGCCTGATTTCTAAAATTTTCAGGTATAAATTTTTCGCGAGGAATTTTCTCTATGGCGGATAAAATTTTAGAGTCTGATATACCTGACTCTCGTAATTCTAAAATGAGACGGATTTTTTTAACGTCAAGCACTAAAAAAGAGTATCTTGATTATCAAAATATTTTTTTAATACTACTGGAATTTTAACATTACCATCTGACATTTGATAATTTTCTAAAATTGCAATCAATGTTCTGCCTACAGCCAAACCTGATCCATTTAAAGTATGTATATGAATGTTTTTATCATTACTTTTGTATCTAGTGTTCATTCTTCTAGCTTGAAAATCTCCACAATTTGAACAACTTGAAATTTCTCTATATTTATCTTCACCAGGAAGCCATACCTCTATGTCGTATGTTTTATTAGCATTAAAACCCATATCTCCTGTACATAAAGTCATTACTCTATAGTGAAGGTCTAAATCTTGTAGGATGCCTTCAGCACAACTAAGCATTCTCTCTAATTCTTCTTTTGATTGATCGGGTTCAACTAATGAAACTAGTTCAACTTTAGTAAATTGATGTTGCCTGAGCATACCTCTAGTGTCTTTTCCAGCAGCTCCTGCCTCTGATCTAAAACAAGGTGTATAAGAAGTAACTCGCATAGGTAGTTGATTTACATTCAGTACTTCATTACTATGAAGTGCAGTAAGTGGTATTTCAGCTGTAGGTATTAACCAGTGATTATCCCCTGCAGTAAAGAGGTCATCTGCAAACTTTGGTAATTGTCCAGTTCCATATAATGTATCTTGTTTAACTAAATAAGGAACATGAATCTCAACATATCCATTCATTGTGGTATGTTTATCAATCATAAAATTGGCAAGAGCTCTCTCTAATTTAGAAAGGCGGCCTTTTAGGATAACAAATCGTGATCCAGATAACTTTGTTGCTGTTTCAAAATTCATTAAATTAGCGTTTTCACCTATTTCGAAATGAAGCTTAGGATTAAAATTAAATGAAGGCTTTTCACTCCAGTCTCTATAAAATACATTCTCACTCTCATCAGCACCTATTGGTGTGCTAGAATCAGGAATATTAGGCAGTCTACTTAAAATAGATTTTAACTCATCGTCTTTTAGTGTTTCTAATTCTTTAAGAGTGTTAACTTTACTTTTTATATCATCAACTTTTTCCATTTCATTGGTGGCATCTTTTTTTTGACTTTTTAATTGCCCAATAGATTTAGATATTTGATTTCTTTCAGCTAACAAATTTTGCAAAACTGTTTGCGTTTCTCTTTTTATCTTATCAATTTCAATTATTTTATTCGCAATAGTATTTTCTCCTCTTGTTTTCATCAAGTTATCAAACTCTACGGGATTATCTCGGATGTAGTTAATATTATGCATTAGTCATCACTTTTATTTTTTTGAATAATTTTAGCTATATAGATAGAGATTTCATAAAGTAATATAATAGGTAAAGCTAGACTAATTTGACTAAATGGATCAGGGGGAGTTAAAAATGCTGCCGCCAAAAAAGCAATGACTATTGCATATTTTCTAAATTTTTTTAATGAAGTATGAGTCACTATCCCGACTTTGGCCATCAAACCTAAAACGACAGGAAGTTGGAAAGCTAAACCGAAGGCAAAAATAAATCGCATCATTAACGATAAATATTCACCCATCTTTGCCTCTAGCCTGATAGGTACACCTGAGCTACTCATATTTTGATAAGATAAAAAAAAATTCCAAGCAAGTGGGGCAATCAAATAATACACCATGGCACCACCTGCAAAAAATAAAATGGGAGTTGCTACAAGAAAGGGTAAGAAAGCATTTTTTTCATGCTTGTATAAACCTGGAGCAATAAATTTCCATATTTGGATTGCAATTAGGGGAAAGGCAAAAAACAACGCAAAGAAAAAAGCTATTTTAAGTTCTGTGAAAAATGCTTCTTGCAGTGCTGTGTAGATAAAGCCTTGACCTTCATCAACATTTAATAAATTAACAAGAGGCATTGCAAGAAAATAAAATAAATCACTAGCAAAATAGAAACATATACAAAAAATAATGATTATATAAATAAAGCTCCATAACAGTCTCTTACGTAATTCAGTAAGATGATCAATTAATGACATTTCTTCAAATTGATTTTTAGCATTCATTTAGTATGTATATTTTTTATATCTTTTACTTCTTTATCAATAATATCTGTTGTGTCTTTTATTGATTGAATCTCAGATTTTAATTGACCTTCTATATTTAGATCTTTTTTAATTTTATTAACTTCGTTTATTGAAGTTTTGACTTCTTTAAAATCATCATGATCCGCGATATCATTTAAAGAAGTTTTAAATTCTCTCGATAATTTTTTAATAGATCTTGTAAATGAAGAAAATTGTTTAATTAATTTGGGAAGATCTTTAGGTCCGACAACAATAATAATAATTCCAACTATAAGAAGAATTTCACCCCAGCCAAAAGTAAGCATAACTACTTTTCGTTATCGATATTATTCTCTATATTTTTATCATCTTTTTTCTCCTCATCGCTCATACCTTTTTTAAAAGATTTGATACCTTTAGCCATATCACCCATAAGCTGAGGTATTTTACCTCTTCCAAATAATAATAACACAATAACTAATACGATTAAAAGCTGCCATATACTCGGTGTCATATTTGATCTCCTTAATTTAATACGCTATTAACCTATAACAGAATAAAAATAAATGATGTAAAGAAGTAAAATTAAAGAAATTTTTTAGTTTTTATAAAAATAAAGGTTTTTTATAAAATATATGATTAAAGTTATTAAGTTGAGGTTTCCTCAGGAATAAAGTCATCTAAAGTTTCTTCTTCTTCAGTGTCTTGGTCTTCGATCAAGTCATTTTTACCCGCAATATCAGTAATAGTTGCAATAGCAGATCTTTTTTCTAGGAACCCACTTGCTTTAAGCTCATCTTTATTAGGCAGGTCGGATATTTTTTCTATTCCAAAATGCTCCATAAATAATTCTGTTGTTACCCAAAGAGCAGGCTTACCTGGAATGTTTTTTCTTCCCGAAGGTTTAATCCACCCTATTTCCATTAAATGGTCGATAGACCCTCTTCCCATTTGCACGCCTCTGATATTTTCAATCTCAGATCTAGTTATAGGTTGCTGATATGCAATAATAGATAATGTTTCAATAGCCGCTCTAGATAATTTTCTTTTTTGTGTTTTGAAAATTGTTAGTTCGTCTTTTATCGATTCAGCTGTTCGAAAAGACCATTTATTTCCCGTCTTGATTAAATTAATACCTCTATCCTTGTAAAATTCTTTAAGATTATCAATTTCTTGCTTGAAATCTTTTTTATTTAACATTTTGTCTTTCAAATCATCTTCTAAAATTGGGGAACCAGATGCAAATAAAATAGCTTCTAAAATTTTTGTATCTCTATTTGTAATCATGATTTTCTTAATTTAACAAAAATATTACCAAATACATTATTTTGTTTTACGTCAATGAACCCATTTTTAGCTAATTCTAATGATGCTACAAAATTAGAAGATAAGATAGATTTATTGACAATTTTATTACTATTGAATTTAGGAATTAAATTTAAAAAATTTGTCCATTCAGTTACTTCTCCAAAGATACTTTTTAATCTTTGTATCGCATTGTCAACTGAATATAATTCCGAAAAAGCTATAGTTAGATTACTGGGTTTTTCCTCTTGTTGAATAATCGACGAATAGGCACGTAGGAGATCAAATAGAGTTGATGAATACGTAATATTATACTTCACCTTCAAGCCTTCAGAAGAACCGCCATAAAAAACGTCCCTTCCTATTAATGGACGTTTGTATAATTTTTTTGAAACCGATTGAAAAGCTTCTAAACGTTGTAATTGATACTTTAATGCCTCTTCTAATTCTTCAGGTGTATGATCTTCAGATTTCTCTTCTTTAGGAAGGAGTAATCTTGACTTTAAGTAAGTTAACCAAGCAGCCATTACAAGGTAATCAGCTGCTATTTCTAGGTGAATATCTTGATATTCATTAATAAAATTAATGTATTGTTCAGTTAATTCTAGAATAGATATTTCTGATAAATCTACTTTTTGTTTTCGGGCTAATTCTAAAAGTAAGTCAATGGGACCTTCGTAAGAATTAAGGGTAATATTAAATTGTTTTAAAGGTGCAGAATCTTCAATTTCATTAGTAATATCAAGCATATCTTCTTATAATTATTTATTGTGATTCTGGCTAATTTAAAATTTAGTTGTATCTACAATTAAGCAATTATCCATTTTAGGCAAAAAATTTATACAATAATTTTTAGCGTCTAATCGAGTTATAAAATTTTTATACAGTAAAAAATATTCAATACCTAATTCTGATGTTAATGCTAAAATATAAAAATCATTTATACTATAAATTGATTCATCAAAGCTAGTTATTTTTTGTAAATATTTATAAATATTTTCTATCTCATTATCTGTTAAAAATTGAATACTAAATAATAAATCATCACGTTTTTCTATATTATTTTGAGTTATATTTTCTGTAATTGTATTAAGACTTTTCTTATCAAGATTTAGTACTTTTTCACCACCTCTATCCTCAGGGATAACATAAAAAAAATCTGGATTATCAGGAATAATTATGAATTTCTTTTCATTTTTGAAAATAAAAAAATAAATAAAAAAAAATAAAATGAGTAAAAAAGATACAGAAATTATTATCTTTCTATAAGATTTTCTTTTCTTAAATAAGCTTCTTGAGTTCATTACATAGTTTCGTGATAATCAATTCCAATAATATTAAATATATTTTCAAATACTATCCTCATAGATTGTAACCATATTAATTTTGTTTGAGTTTTAATTATATTTTTTTCATCTATAAAACGAAGAGACTCATTTTCCTTCCCTTTATTCCAGAATGAATGAAAAGAAGCTGATACATCCTCAATAAAATTAGTTAATCGATGAGGCTCTCTTGCAATAGACGCTAATTTTAAAATATATGGATAAGATAATAGTTTTAATATTATTTCTATTTCATCATCAGATAAATAATTAATAATTTCAGTAAAATGATTAAATGATTTTATATTAATACCCAGATCATCCGCTTTGTTAATTACCGAAGACGCTCTTGCATAGGCATATTGACAATAAAAAACCGGGTTATCTTTATTTTTTTCGATAACTTTATTTAAATCAAAATCCATAGAAGTTTCACTTTTGGTAGATACCATAAAGTATCTGAGAGAGTCTTTGCCAACTTGATTATACACTTCCTGTAAAGTTATAAAATTACCTTCTCTTTTTGACATTTTTAATATTTCATTATTCTTAATTAGTCTCACTATTTGACATGTTACTATTTCAAGATAATCATCTTCACCTGAAATTGTTTTTAATACAGACTTCATTCGTGGAATATATCCTACATGATCTGCGCCCCATATATTAATTAACTGATCAAATTTTCTATTATATTTATCTAGATGATATGCTGCATCATTGGCAAAATATGTCCATTCTCCATTGAATTTTTTAAACGCTCGGTCTTGATCATCTAGAATTTCAGAAGACTTAAAAAGTAATTGCTCTCTTGGTTCCCAGTCATCTGAATCGTCACCTTTAGGCTTATCAAGAACTCCATTATAAAGTAAGTTTTTTTTATCTAAAATTTTAAATAAATCGCTAATAATATTGCTACTAACTATATCTGTTTCAAAAGAAAATTTATCGAATTTAATATTTAAAAGCATCAAATCTTGTTCAATAAATTCTATTAAATACTTAACAGCAAAGTCTTTAAAATAATTCTCTTTTTGGCTAGAGTCATGATGTAGCCATTTATCTTCATCTTTTTTTTCTATTAATTTAGCAATATCAATTAAATATTCTCCTGGATACTCGTTACTACTAAGTTCCGTTTTCTCTCCGTGTAACTCTAAATATCTTTTAAATAAAGATTTCCCAAGTATGTCAATTTGAGATCCTGCATTATTAACATAGTATTCTCTTGTTACTTCATGTCCGGTATTAGATAGTAAAGAAGATATAACATCACCCAAGACTGCACCACGCATATGAGCAATGGTAACTGGTCCAGTTGGGTTTGCAGACACAAATTCAATATTTACCTTTTTTCCATTACCTAAATTAGATTTACCAAATTGATTTTGTTGATTAAGTAAATATTCAACTTGATCTATTAAGAACTTCTTTTTAATATTTATATTAATAAAACCATTTTTTGAAATTTCACATTTATCAATAAATGAAAGATTATGAATTCCTTTTAGAAGTTCATCTTTTAAATTAAATTGTTTGTCTAAAATTTTTTTAATTGCTACTAAATAAAAATTTGAAGAAACATCACCCTGTCTTGATTTAGATGAAAAATCTATACTTATTGATTTCCTATTAAAATTATCAAGGTAATTGCTCTTGATGCTATCATCTGCAAATTCATTAAAATAATTAAAAAGTAAATCTATGTGATTATTCATATAAATCCTTATGTAACCTTGAAGCATATCTATCAGTCATACCTGAAATATAATCACAAATTACTCTCTCTATTGGTTCATTTATGCTTCGCCAATCATCAGGAAGTTTATTTGGAGAATTGTAAAAGTATTTAAATAAATCCGAAATAATTTTTTCTACATTTTGTCTTTTATCAAGTAAGTTTTGATGATTATAAACGTTATAAAATAGAAATAATTTTATATCTTTTGCTTTGGATTTCATAGAAGAAGAAAAGGTAACAATGAAATTATTATAATTTTGAAGTTCTTCTTTCGTCTTGATCTTTAAGTCAATAATATTTTTATTAGTTTGCTTATAAATATCCTCAATCATTAAAGACATACTTTTTCTCAGGACTTGAAACATTAATAATTTATCATCGATAATATTATATTCTTTTTTTAATTGATTAATAATATTTTTAAAAAAAATATTTTCTTGAAGTTGATCTATAGATAATAAGCCTGCCCTAATAGCATCTTCAACATCGTGGTTATTATATGCCACATCATCTGAAATTGCAGCAATTTGAGACTCCAAGAACGGCTGTTTATTTAATAACAAGTCATGTTTGTTATTATATAAATATGTATGAAAGGGTATATTATGTAATACTATTCCATTGTGCTTTACTATACCCTCTAAACTCTCCCAAGTAAGATTTAATCCACTAAAATTAGGGTGCCTTTTTTCAATATGCGTTAGGACTCTGAGAGTCTGATCATTATGATTAAAACCTCCATGATCTTGCATAGCAATATTTAATGCTTTTTCTCCATTATGACCAAAAGGAGGATGTCCTAAATCATGAGCTAATGCTACTGTCTCTCCTAGATCTTCATTTAGCTCTAATAAACGACAAATAGATCGTGAAATTTGAGAAACTTCTAAAGAATGTGTTAATCTGGTGCGATAATAATCACTTTCACTCTCAATAAATACCTGTGTTTTATATTTTAATTTACGAAATGAGCTTGAGTGAATTACTCTAGATCTATCTCTTTCATAAGGACTTCTGTTATGATCAGAGTCATTCTCCTTAAATAATCGGCCTTTACTTAATTCAGGTGTAGCAGCTAAATGGTCAAACATTGCAAAATTTGCTATAAATTCTAATTATAAGTAAGTATATATTGATTTATTATGAATAAGATAGAGATAACAAACAATGCACAGGATCATATAGCTACTATTTTAAAAAAAGATTCAGCTAATTATTTTAGAATTACTGTTTTAGGTGGTGGATGTGCTGGTTTTCAATATAAATTTGACTTTGAGAATCTTAAGAATGAAGATGATATATTAATTGAAGAAGAAAAAATTAATGTAGTTATAGATGAAACCTCAATGGAATTAATTCAAAATTCAAAAATTGATTATGTTCATGAATTAATTGGTTCCTCTTTTAAGATAACTAATCCTCAAGCATCATCTTCATGTGGCTGTGGTACTTCTTTTTCTATTTAATGAAAATTACTACATGGAATGTAAATTCAGTAAATGCTAGAATTGAACATTTGTTAAGGTTTATAAAAAAAGATCAATCGGATATATATCTATTACAAGAACTAAAAACTATTGAAGAGGGTTTTCCAAAAGAAGAAATAGATAAAGCGGGATATTTCTCATACATAAATGGTCAAAAAGCATGGAATGGCGTTGCTATACTAAGTAAAGAAGAATTGGAAATTACCAATAATTCAATACCTGAATATACAGATATAAATTCGAGATTTATTGAGACAGAAATTAATTTAAAAAAAATAAAACAAAAAATTAAACTGATAAATATATATCTACCTAATGGAAATCCTATTGATACAGAAAAATTTGATTACAAAATAACATGGATGAAAAAATTTAATAAATACATTCAAGTATTAAGAAATCAAAATATACCAATTATTATTTCTGGCGACTTTAATGTTATTCCAACAGATGACGATGTTTACTCTCCAGAAAACTATAAAAATGATGCCTGCGCTCACCCTCTTACAAGGGAGCAGTATAGAATATTAATAAATATGGGATTTACTGATCTGGTAAAATTTTTTATTGAAGGAAAAACAAACTGGACATTTTGGGGTTATAGAGGTGGTGGCTGGCAAAAAGGGAATGGTCTTAGAATTGATCACTTTTTAACAACACCAGATTTAACTGATTTAGTTAAGACTGTAGAAGTTAACAGAGAGCCAAGAGGTTGGGAAAAGCCATCAGACCACACACCTGTTACTGTAACTTTAGAAAATTAAATATCAGCGTAAGTATGAGTTTCTTCTTTTGCTCCTGGTTGAGTAACTGCCCCTTCATAAGCAGGTCCAACTGTTTGAGCATATTTCCAAATTGAACCAGAATTATGATTAGTGGCTCTTGGACTCCATTCTTTTTTTCTCTTTGTTATCACTTCATCAGATAAAGTGACATTAATTTCTCCCTTGATAGCATCAATGATGATTTCATCACCATCTTTTAAAAGTCCTATCATGCCGCCTACAGCTGCCTCTGGACCTACATGACCAATACAGAATCCACGTGTTCCTCCAGAAAAACGTCCATCTGTAATTAATGCGACTGTCTCTCCTAAACCTTGACCATAAATTGCACCAGTAGTTGAAAGCATTTCTCTCATTCCTGGGCCTCCTTTTGGTCCTTCATACCTTATAATTACTGCATCACCGGCAACTATTTCATTTTTTAGTACGGCAGTCAAAGCATCTTCTTCACAATCAAAACATTTTGCTTTACCTTTAAAATTTAAGTTTTTTAATCCTGCAATTTTAGAAATTGAACCTTCTTCAGCTAAATTTCCCCATAATCCCACTACAGAACTATGTTCACTAATTGGATTATCGCAACTATATACAACATCCTGATCTTTAGGAAAAATAACATTTTTATGATTTTCAGCAATTGTTTTACCAGTAACTGTCATACAATCTCCATTTATATAACCACCATCTAGAAGGGATTTAATAACAACAGGAACGCCTCCAACTTCATATAAATCTTTTGCAACATATTTACCTCCTGGAGACATATCGCCAATGTAGGGAGTGGATTGATAAATTTCGACAACATCTCTTAATGTAAATTTTATACCAGCCTCGTTAGCTATTGCAGGTAAGTGAAGGGCTGCGTTAGTAGAGCCTCCAGTTGCCGCAACTACAACAGCAGCGTTTTTTAGAGACTCTAAAGTCACAATATCTCTGGGTCGAATATTTTTTTCGATAAGACTCATGATTGCCTTACCACTTTCAAAGCCATAATTATCTCTTTCCTCGTAAGTAGCAGGAGTCATTGCAGAATTAGTTAAAGCAATACCAATAGCCTCAGAAATACATGCCATAGTATTCGCAGTAAACTGTCCTCCACAAGATCCAGCAGTTGGACAAGCTACTTTTTCAATATTTGTTAATTCTCTTTCATCTATTTCACCTGAAGCATATTTACCGACAGCTTCAAATACATCAATTATTGTAAGGTCTTTGCCTTTGTATTTGCCAGGGAGTATAGATCCACCATAAATAAATACTGAAGGAACGTTTAATCTTACCATTGCCATCATTAAACCTGGTAAAGATTTATCACAACCGGCTAAACCAACAATACCATCATAACAATGACCTCTTACTGATAGTTCTACTGAATCAGCAATAACCTCACGACTAACTAAAGAGGCTTTCATTGCTTCATGCCCCATAGCAATACCATCAGTAACTGTTATTGTTGTAAACTCACGAGGGGTACCCTTAAGTTCTGTAACACCTTTTTTTACAGCCTGAGCTTGTCTTCCTAAGGTTATATTACAAGGAGCGGATTCATTCCATGTTGTTGCAACTCCAACAAATGGTTGGTAAATTTGCTCTTCAGTCATATCCATTGCATAATACATTGATCTATGAGGTGCACTTCTAGGTCCTACACTTACGTGCCTGCTTGGAAGCCTAGATTTAATATTAGATCCTTTTTCTGACATTTAAGTAATAGTATTCATTATTTCATTAATTTTTTCAATAGAAGATTTGATTTCTTGTTCTTGAACTTTAAAATTTTCTATAACATCATCAGGTGCTTTTTCAATAAAAGCTTTATTATTAATCTTATCTAAAACAGTTTTTAATTTATCATTATAAGTTTTTTTCTTACCTTCAAGTTTTGATATCTCCATATTTGTATCAACAACTCCTTCTAAGGGCACTAAAATAGTAATGTCATTTAAAACTATAAAAGCTGATTTTTTTTGTGAAGTTAGAGATTTATAAGAAATTGATTTAGTTTTTAAAAGTCTCTCGATTTCATTTTGATATTTTACAATAAAAGTTTTTAAAGTTTTATTTTTTGTATCAATGAAAATATCAATTTCTTTTTTATAAGATATATTTAGATCGGCTCTTAAATTCCTTAAAGATGACACTATTTCAATAATTTTTTTAATATATATTTTGCTTACATCAAAAGATTGATCAAATTTAATTATATTATAATTTTTACCCATTAAAAAAGACTTACTATCTACCAGTGAAAGCCATAATTTTTCGGTAATAAAAGGCATTATTGGATGAAGGAGTTTTAAGATTTGTACATATACCCATCCAGCAACTTTTTTTGTCTCATCGGCTTTATTAGGGTCTTTAAAATCAGATTTAATAAACTCTATGTACCAATCACAATAAGCATGCCAAGTAAAATGATATATTAGACTTGCTATTTCATGAAATTGATATTTTTCAATATTTTCGAAATAATTATTTTGAACAACCTCAAGTTCTTTTAATATCCATTTACTGGTATCTAATTTAATATTTGTTATCTCTAAGTTATCTTCAAAAACTACTTCATTTAAATTTAAGAAATTGGCTGCATTCCAAATTTTATTTGTAAAAGACTTATAGCCTTTTACTCTTTCCTCAGCTAATTTTACATCCCTGCCAGGATTTAATAACGCGGTTAATGCAAACCTAAGTGTATCAGCGCCATACTTATCTAATAAAACTAATGGATCAATAATATTACCTTTTGATTTAGACATTTTTTGTCCTTTTTCATCTCTAACTAATGGATGAATATAAACATCCTTAAAAGGAGTTCTTTTCATAAAATGTGAGCCCATCATCATCATTCTAGCAACCCAAAAAAAGATTATATCAAAACCTGTAACCAAAACATTTCCAGGGTAAAACCTCTCAAGTTCATATGAGTTATCAGGCCAATCTAGGGTAGAAAAAGTCCAAAGTGCTGAAGAAAACCATGTATCTAGAACATCCTCATCTTGAATTAAGTCAACATCTTTACCGTAATGTTTTTTTGCTAATAGCTTGGCATCATCAAAAGACAAAGCTACAAAAGATTTTTTATCTGGTCCGTACCACGCAGGTATTTGATGTCCCCACCACAATTGCCGTGAAATACACCAAGGTTGTATATTTTCCATCCAATTAAAAAAAGTTTTTTCCCAATTCTTAGGAACAAATTTTGTATTATTTGTTTTTACTTCATTAATTGGATCAACTGATAACTTTTTGGCATTACAGAACCATTGATCTGTCAACCAAGGCTCAATCACTACTCCTGATCTGTCACCATACGGCACAACCATTATTTGCTTTTCTTCTTTAATAAGCAACCCCAATTCACTCAGTTCCTTTAATATTAATTTTCTTGCCTCATACCTATCCAAACCCTGAAATCTTTTAGGAGCGCTGTCATTAATTTTTGCAAATTGATCAAAAATATTAATAAACTTTAATTTATGTCTCTTCCCTACTTCAAAATCATTAAAATCATGAGCTGGTGTGATTTTTACTGCACCAGATCCTTTCTCTGGATCAGCATAATCATCCGCTATTATAGGTATGTTTTTATCAACTAAGGGTAGTTTACAAAATTTACCAATTAAATTTGTATATTTTAAATCATTTGGATGAACAGCAACGGCAGAGTCACCAAGCATTGTTTCAGGTCTCGTGGTAGCAACAATAATAAAATTCTCATTATCAATAGGGTATTTAATATGCCAAAGGCTTCCCTCTTGTTCTTTTTGTTCAACTTCTAAATCTGAAATAGCGGTTAATAATTTAGGGTCCCAATTAACAAGTCTTTTATCCTTATAAATAACTCCATCATTATATAAATCTACAAAAACTTTTTTAACAGCTTTAGAGAGCCCCTTATCCATGGTAAATCTTTCTCTAGACCAATCAGCTGATGCACCCAACCTACGTAATTGATTATTGATAGTGTCACCCGATTCCTCTTTCCATTGCCATACTTTTTCAATGAATTGCTCCCTACCCAAATCCCTTCTATTAATTCCTTGTTCCGATAACTTCCTCTCGACAACCATCTGAGTAGCTATGCCGGCATGATCTGTTCCTGCTTGCCATAAAACCTCCTTACCTTTCATTCTGTGGTAACGAATTAGAATATCTTGAATAGTAAATGTAAGGGCGTGCCCCATATGCAGACTGCCTGTCACATTTGGTGGGGGCATCATAATTGAATATGTCTCTTTATTTTTTTTTGATTTGAAACTGTTTGACTCTTCCCAACTAGTATAAATTTTTACTTCATCTTCTAAGAAATCAAAAAATTTAGGAAGTTGCATATTATTTTTTGTTTTTAAAATAATTATCAAGTATTTGTGGTAATTTACTCTCAAGCATACTGTTCATTTTTTTTTCTAATAAATCACTTAATTTTTTATCAATTACTTTATTAACTTCATTAAAATCTTCAGATTGATTTAGTAAATTAACAGTTCCATCATCATTAACTTTTTTATTTAACATTAAAACATTGTCATTTTTTTTTGAAAATTCAGTTTCATCTTCAAGCGCTCTTCTAATAACATCAAGAGTATCTTTAATTGACTCATTATCTGACATAGATATCACTTATAAATTAAGTAATTGAAATATTGAAGCTTAATTATAAGCCGGTAAAAAATTCTCAAAAGACTTTAACAAAGATCCCTCTAGTGCCATGATATTAAAAAAATTCAAAATCATATCTTTTTTAGAGCTGTGATAGTTAACATTAATGTCTAAAAGTGCGCTTTCTGCATCAATTAAGTCAGTAATTGTTTTAGTACCAATATTATATTCTTCTTTAATGCTGTCGAGAGAGGTTTGTATTGATTTTAATTGCTTATTATTTGAAGAGATATTTGATTTACTGATAAGATAATTTTTATACAAGTTAGATGCCTGAATTTTAAGATCCTCTTTAGTATCATCAGTAGTTAACTCAGATTGTAATAACTGTGATTGGAACTTACGAATATTTGATTTATCAATATTCTGTTTAAAAATAGGTATTGTCAAAGTTAAGCCAATAGTACCGTTTGTTTTTTCAGTACCTGAATCAATTCTACCAGTATCTGAATATTCAATTGAGGTTGTAAGATCAAGAGAAGGCTTAATACTAAGTTTTTCTTTAGCTAACAGAATGTTTGTATTTTTAATATTGTTTTTTAAGATGGCTAGTTGATAATTATTCTTTTCAATATTCTCAAAGATTGTTTTCAAGTCAATATTTTTATTAATATCTAATACATCTTCCAAATTAATTGGCTTTAAACCAACAATTCTATTGAATGTAATTTTACTCACATCATAATTTTGCTGAGCTATAAAAAGATTGGTTTCAGCAATAGCAAAAGCAGATTCTGCATTTTGAAGATCGTATAGAGTAGCTGAACCTAAATCAAATTTAGTATTTGTTTCATCCAAAAACCTAGAGACAGAATCAAAATTTTTATTACTCGCTTCAAGAGATTTTTCATAATTGATAACGATTAAATAACCCTCAATTGCACTTAATATAAGATTTTGTATAGTAACCTGAAAGTTTATTACTTCATTATCAAAAAGTATTATTGATCTTTTAATTTCTAATTCTTTTTCACCAGCATCATAAAGGTTTTGAGTAAGAGATAATTTATATTTATCGGTAAAAGTTTCAGTAGTAGAGGAAGTTGAGCTAGTAGACGAGTCTGAATTAGAGTATGTTCCAGAAATTGTGCTTGTTATGCTCGGAAGCTTTTTATTATAAGCATTTTCTATTAGCTCTTTAGACTCTTGCAGTTTTTCATATGCAATTTGAACCTTCGGGTTTTTTTCAATTGTACTTTTTATCGTATCATCAATATCAATTGCAAAAACGTTATTAGATAAAAATAATAATAAAATTATGAATATTTTTGTCATTAAAAGCTAAACACTTCTTCTTTTTTTACAAGATAAAAATTTGAAAATACATCAAATAAGAAATCTTTTGCGTAATTATCATTCATTTTAGTTATCCTATAACCTTTAGATAGTTCTTCATTTATTTTTTCAATATATATAATTTTGCCCCCATCATGTAATTGATTTAATAAATCAAGATTTAATTCATATTGTGGACAATCTATTACAATTAAATTGTAAGGGGCAGTGTTTTCTAGTCCATCCCTAAAATTTTGCTTAAAAACATACCCATTTTTAATATCATTATCTTTAAGGTTATTTGTGATCTTTTTCACAAACTCTTCATCATTATCAGTTATATAAATTTCATTACATAATTTGCTAATTAGAACAGATAAATAACCTGTAAGACCACCTATATGTAAAACTTTTTCGTGAGATTTAATATCTGCAAAATGCAATATCTGAGCTAGATGAAGGTTTTTAAGGTATCCTCTAGCATCTTTTACTAAAATATCCTGATCTGAATAACAAATATTTACCTTATCTTCATTAATAAATTTTTCTTTAGGGACTTTATTAAAAACTCCCAAAATATCTAGATTTGTTATCTTATTGGGTCTTAGTTGATTTTCTATCATTACCTCTCGGTTTTTTGCAAAATTTATATTCATAAAAAGATAATTTGGAACATTTTGTATACATAATTAGTCTTAAAATTGATATATTTTTTATTTTGTTAATCTTCTAATTTTGATTAATTGACTTGATCTTAATAACACATTAATTGTCCAAAAAATTTGGCTCGGTGGCAGAGTGGTTATGTAGGGGCCTGCAAAGCCTTGCACAGCGGTTCGATTCCGCTCCGAGCCTCCAATTTTTACTTGTTTTTTTTTCTTTTTTTTATAAACACGTTAATTGTGTTCCTCGGTAGCTCAGTGGTAGAGCAATCGGCTGTTAACCGATCGGTCGCTGGTTCGAGCCCGGCCCGGGGAGCCAAAATATCCTTCTACTCAAGACAACTTCTTCTCTTAAGATTTTACTTCAACCAATTCATCAAACCTTGTCGTATAACACTGAGAGACACGTTCTCTTTTCATTCTCCATGCTTTTTCTAAACCATCAGAAGCTAATCTAATTGCAGAACTACCATAACGCCCATTAATCCTATCCATTGTATTCATAATTGAATCTGAACTTTCCCGATCATAATCCAAAAGACCTTTTGTTTGATCTGCTCTAACTAAACCAAAAAGAATAATTCCTACCTTTTTATAACGATAACCTTCACGATATATTTTTCTTACCCCCTCCAATGCGCGTTTCACAATTTTAACACTATTATTTGTTGGGTAAGGTAATTGTAATTTGATTGTGTTTGAATATTGTTTTTCTTTTCTGTTAAAATAATTTGTAAGCAAAAAAATACTCATTGACTCTGCTACTAACCCCTCCTCTCTTATTTTCTCTGAAACTCTTGTGCCATAACTTGACACAGACTCTTCTAAATCATAAATTTTTTCTATTGGATTACTAAATGAACGTGAAACACAGCAACTCTTCTTATCAGTTGGAATTAAATCTAACTCAATGCAAGATACACCACAAAGCTCTAAAAAAGTTTTTTCTCCAACCATTCCCATATTTTTTCTTATCCACCCTTTATCAAGTTGAGTAAAATCATACGCAGTACTGATATTGTATTTTTTTAAAAAAAAAGATAATCTTCTTCCAATACCCCATACGTCTTCTATAGGTGTTATTTTCAAAGCTTCATTTATATCAAACCAAGATTTCAATATGCAGACGCCTTCATAATCTTTATTTTTTTTTGCTAAATTATTTGCAATTTTTGAAAGTGTTTTTGTTGAACTCACCCCTATACTTACTGGAATACCTACCCATTGTTTTATAGTACGGCTTATGTGGCTACAGTATTTATTTAGTTCATAATTCTCAAAGCCATTTAATCCCAGAAAAGCCTCGTCTATAGAGTAGATTTCTACATCAGAAACAAATCTTGCTAATGTTTCCATAACTCTTTGAGAAATATCTCCATACAAAGAATAATTAGAGGAAAAAACCTTCACATTGTTTTTATCAATAATTTTTTTTGCTTTAAAATATGGCTCTCCCATCTTGATACCTAATTGTTTAGCTTCAGCTGACCTTGTAATTATGCAACCGTCATTATTTGATAAAACAACAATAGGTTTACCTATTAGTTTTGGATTAAATATCCTCTCACACGATGCGTAAAAATTATTACAATCTATCAGTGCAATGGAATTATCTAATGAAGAATGATTATTTTGTAATTGCTTTATGTATGACATAAGTCACTACCCCCCATAGAAAGCACTCCATCTCTTCTTTAATTTCAATACTAGGATATTGGTTATTAGCTGAAAGTAAAAATAACGTAGATCCTTTTTTGTGCAATTTTTTTACTGTTAGATCACCAAATACGGAGGCAATAACGATATTATTGTTTTTTGGTACAATACTTCTATCAACAATCAAAAGATCTCCTGATGAAATCCCAGCTTCAATCATTGATGGTCCACTTGCTTTCACTATAAAGGTTGCTGCTGGATGCTTTACAAGGTGTTCATTTAGATCTAGTTTATTTTCCATATAGTCAGTTGCAGGAGAAGGAAAACCAGCTGATACAGAGTCTAAAAACAACGGAGTGACTGTTTTTTTATTATCGCGTATATTAATAACCGATAGTATGTTTTTCTCATTCATATTTTTAAAAAAATTAATTAACCTATTGATAAACAATTATTATATTTATAAAAATTATAATAATGTTCTTGTTTTGTTCTAATTTATTTAGATTAAAAAAAAAGTCAACCTATTAATTTAAAAATCTGTTAAAAAAAATTATGACAAACTTATTTGAAGAAAATGCATACATCAAAGAGATAAAAACTAAAATAAAGAGCCTAGACTTGGAAAATAATGCTGTTGAACTAGAAAATACTGTATTTTATGGAAAAAGTGGAGGTCAACCTGGGGATATTGGTCAAATCATTATAGATGGTCGAAAAATTGAAGTTAAAGATACATTAAAAGACAAGAACTCCATAATAAATATCTTAGAAGATATAGGTGGAATAATTATAGGGCAAACGGTAATTGCAAGAATAGATTGGCAAAGAAGGTATAAATACATGCGCATGCACAGCGCATTACACTTAATGTGCGCAACTATTCCTCTTGGAGTCACAGGAGGGCAGATTGGATACGAGAAAAGTAGATTGGATTTTAATGATCCAGATAAACAAATAAACAAAGAGGAATTGGAAATAAAAATAAATAACTTATTAAGTAAAGATAATGAAATTACTTATGAGTATATAGATAGTAAAATATTAGATAATAAACCTGAGCTTGTAAGAACAATGTCTGTAAAACCACCAAAAATTGATGGGAAATTAAGATTTGTCAAAATCGGAACTATAGATTTTCAACCTTGTGGTGGCACTCATGTCAAGTCAACTAATGAAATAGGTCCTATTAAAATAGGTAAAATAGAAAACAAAGGAAAAATGAATAGAAGAGTAAATATTCTTCTTAATGATTAAGAATTTGACTCAAAAATAATTTCGTACGATCACTATCAGGATTATTAAAAAATTTTTCAGGTACAGCCTGTTCTACTATCCTGCCTTCATCCATAAAAACCATCCTATCTGCAACAGTTTTAGCAAAACCCATTTCATGTGTAACAACTATCATAGTCATACCGCCTTCAGCCAAGTCAATCATAACATCCAAAACCTCTTTAATCATTTCAGGATCTAGAGCTGATGTAGGCTCATCAAAGAGCATAATATTTGGTTTCATTGCAAGCGATCTTGCTATCGCTACTCTTTGTTGTTGACCTCCAGATAGTTGACCAGGGTATTTATCAGCTTGCTCCGGTATTTTAACAATCTCTAATTGTTGCATTGCTAATTCTTCAGCTTCAGCTTTAGGCATTTTTTTTACCCAAATTGGAGCAAGAGTAATGTTCTCTTTAACAGTTAAGTGAGGGAACAGGTTAAATTGCTGAAAAACCATTCCTACTTCTTTTCTTACACTATCGATATTTTTTAAATTACCAGTCAACTCAATACCATCAACAATTATTGTTCCTTCTTGATGCTCTTCTAGTCTATTAATACACCTAATCATTGTTGATTTTCCTGATCCTGATGGACCACATACAACAATTCTTTCTTTCTTTTTTACTTCAAGATCAACATCTTTAAGAACATGAAAATCCCCAAACCATTTGTTTACATTTTGTAATGAAATTATTGAATCTTCTGACATAATTAATCTGCTCCCATGTTAATACCTGTTTTAAGCTTTTTTTCCAAATACAAACTGTATCTAGACATAGCAAAAGTGAAAATAAAGAAAACCAAAGCTACAAAAAAATAAACTTCATAAGCTAAACCTAGCCAAGTAGTGTCAGCCAAAGCACCTCTTCCAATCCCTAGTAAATCTAAAAGGCCTACAATAATAACTAAGGTTGTGTCCTTGAATAAACCAATAGAAGTATTTACAATTGAAGGAATAGAAATTCTAATTGCCTGAGGTAGAACAATTTTCATATTCATTTGCCAGTAAGACAAGCCTATAGATCGAGCAGCTTCATATTGACCTTGAGGTATAGCCTGAAGGCCGCCCCTGATAACCTCAGCCATATAAGCTGATTGGAATAATGTAACCGCTACTAGGACCCTTGCCAGTCCGTCCATATTTATGCCTTCTGGTAAAAACAAAGGTAGCATAACCATTCCAAAAAATAATAGTGTGATTAGAGGCACTCCTCTAATAAATTCAATAAAGAGTGTGCACATCATACTAATAACAGGCAGATTAGAACGCCTACCTAAAGCTAATATAATTCCAAGAGGAAATGCTAATGCTATACCAGTACAACCTAATACCAATGTAACAAGTAAGCCTCCCCATTTATTGGTAGAAACTTCTTGAAGGCCAAGACCACCATTTAAAAGAAAAAATGCAATAATAGGAAATGCATAAGTAAATTTTAAAAAATGTTTTCTAAATGGAAAATCGTCAAAGAGTAAAGGAACAACAGCAACTGCCAACATAATATAACTTAGATTTACTCTCCAAACCTCTTCTCTTGGATAAAAACCATACATGAATTGATAAAATCTTACATAAATAATTGCCCAACATGCTCCTCCATTTTCAGGATCAAGTACTCGAGAACACATCGTTCTATCTATAATTTCTTCACCATTAAAATTATATTTAAAATCTGCTGCAAAAATTGTCCAATTTAATATCCAAGGAATAAATTGAATTAATATATACAAAACAAATAATGAAATTATTGAATTTACCCAATTTGAAAACAGGTTAGCTCTAAGCCAACCCAAAATACCAGTTGTAGCAACAGGTGGTTTTCTATATTCAATTATTTCATTCATTCTATTTTTCTTTAAATTGTATGCTTTTATTATAAATATTCATAAACGCAGATATAATTAAACTTATAGTTAGATATGTAGCCATTACTATAACCATACACTCAATAGCCTGACCAGTTTGGTTTAAACTAATACCTCCAAAGCCATGTACTAAATCAGCATAACCAACAGCAATACCCAATGATGAATTTTTTGTTAAATTTAAATATTGGCTTGTTAAAGGCGGGATTATTACTCTTAGAGCTTGAGGTATAATTACAAGTCTCATAATCCAACTTTTCTTTAATCCTAAAGAACTAGATGCTTCTCTTTGACCTTTTGTTACCGATAAAATTCCCGAACGAACTGTTTCTGAGATAAAAGCAGCTGTGTAAATAGTTAAAGCTAAAAACATTGCGATAAATTCAGGTCGTATGACCATGCCTCCTTTAAAATTGAACCCCTTTAATGCAGGAAAATCAAAAGATAATGGAGACCCAAGTATAAAAAATAATACAAGAGGTACTATTATCAATAAGCCTAAAGCAGTTAAAGCTACTGGAAACTGTTTACCTGTTTCATCTTGTCTTTTCTTAGACCATTTTCTTAAAATAAAACTAGATATTAAAGCTAAAATAAAGGCAATAAAAACAAATGAAAATCCATTTTCAAATATAGGTCTTGGAGAATAAATTCCTCTGTTAGATATAAAAAACATATCCATTAATTCTAAAGCTTGTTTAATTCTAGGGAGCTGAATTAAAATGCTATACCAAAGAATTATTTGAAGAAGCAAAGGAACATTTCTCGTGAATTCTACATAAACATAGGCAACTCGACTTAATAACCAGTTGGAAGATAATCTTACTATTCCAATTAAAAAACCTAATATAGTTGCAGCTATACAGCCACAAAAAGAGACTAAAAGAGTATTAAAAATGCCAACAAAATAAACATCAAGATGAGTGTCAGTAGATTTAAAATCAATAAAAGGCGAAAAACTTATATCAAATCCAGCAGGGTCAGAAAGAAACCTCCAACCTGTTGCAATATTTCTTTTTTCTAAATTATGCCCCGTAGTCTGAACAATTAAATAGATACCTAAAGCAAAAATACCAATTACTAAAGTTTGAAAAAAAATTGATCTAAACTTTTCATCAGAAAAAAAACTTAAGTTAGATCTCATTAAACCCCTATAAAAAAAATAGGGGGTTTTGAAACCCCCTAATAATTAAAAATTACAGACTTATCTGAATGGAGGTGCGTATAAAATACCACCTTGAGTCCATAATGCGTTCAGACCTCTTCCAATTTCAAGTGGAGTATCTGGACCAACATTAGCTTCGTAAGATTCTGAATAGTTACCAATTTGTTTAATAATTTGATAAGCCCAATCAGAACTTAATTCAAGCATTTCACCATATGAACCTTCAACACCTAGCAATCTAAGTACTTCAGGAATATTAGAGCTTTTTGAAGCATCAACATTTTCAGATGTAACACCTAGTTCTTCAGCAATAATCATTGCATTTAAAGACCAACGCACAACGTCACCCCATTGGTGATCACCATGTCTTACTAATGGACCTAGAGGCTCTTTTGAAATGATTTCAGGTAAAACTAACCATTTGCTAGGGTCTGCAGCTGCAGCTCTAGTTGATGATAGTCCAGATGCGTCTGTAGTATATACATCACATCTACCTGCGAATAAGTTTTCTTTACCTTCATCGTTAGTTTCAATTGGAAGTGCTTCATAGCTAAGTCCATTTAATCTAAAGAAGTCTGCAAGGTTTAACTCAGTAGTAGTACCAGTTTGAATACAAACAGTAGCACCGTCTAACTCAGTTGCACTTGACACACCTAGTGAAGAAGGAATCATAAATCCTTGTCCATCATAAAAGTTAACACCTACGAACTCAAAACCAAGATTAACATCACGGCTAATAGTCCAAGTAGTATTTCTCGCTAACATATCCACTTCACCTGAAGCTAATGTAGGGAAACGAGATTTACCAGTTGTAGTGATAAACTCTACTTTTGAACGGTCTCCAAAAACTGCAACTGCAACTGCACGACACATATCTGCATCAAGACCAGTCCACTCTCCACTATCGTCAGGAGCAGCAAAACCAGCCAAACCAGTTGTAACACCACATTTTAGAAAACCTCTATTTTTTACATCATCAAGAGTTCCAGCATTTGCTGAAAAAGCAAAAACAGAAACAGCAAGAATTGATAATAGTTTTTTCATATTATTTCCTCTCGTTTTAAATAATTATTTAAATATCTTTTTTCAAAGAATTGTCTCCCAATAACAAAATTAATCAAACTTCGAAACAGCTAATTTTAAATCTTAGATAGTAGTATAATTTGTATCTTAATTCTAAAATATATACTAGATATAGTAGAATATGAAAATTAATACAAAGCTCACAAAAGTATCAAGAAATGTAAAAAAACAAAAAGGTTTTATTAATCCAGGTATTTATAAGGGGTCAACAATGATCTTTGATACTTTTGAAGATTATATTAATGATATTAAGAATGATGATGATAGAAGTACTCTATACGGAATAAATAAAAATCCTTCAGTAGAGCAATTAGAAAAAGCAATTTCAATTTTATACAAATGTCATGACACTGTTATAGCACCATCTGGATTAGCTGCACTTGTTATACCCTTCTTTGCATATTTAAAAAAAAATGACGAGGTTCTGATTAATGATACTGTTTACAGTCCAACTCGTACATTTTGTGAAAAACTTCTTAAAAATTACGGGGTAAATATTAAATATTTTCATCCATTTAATGATATTAATAAATTTGAAAAATTAATAACAAATAAAACTAAATTAATCTTTTTAGAATCTCCAGGTACAGCTACTTTTGAAATTCTTGATATTCCTAAGATAACCAAAATTGCTAAAAAGAAAAAAATTCCGACCGTTTTAGATAATACGTGGTCATCTCCTCTCTTTTGTGATCCGATTAAATTAGGGATTAATATTATTATTGATGCTGGAACAAAATATATTAATGGGCACTCAGATGTTCTCATTGGGTTTGTTAGTTCTGATAAAAAAAATGCTAAACCTATTAGAGTAGCAACAAAAACGCTTGGTATATGCCCTGGTTCAGAAGAAGTATATTTAGCAATAAGAGGTTTACCAACTTTAAATATTCGAATGAAACAAATTGAGAGTAATGCTCTAAATTTAGCAAACGAACTCAATGCTCATCCTTTAGTTGATAAAGTATATCATCCAGCTTTAGAGTCATCTAAAAATCATCATATTTGGAAAAGAGATTTTACAGGCAGTTCTGGTTTGTTCTCTTTTTCTCTTAAAAAATTTTATACGCAAAATAAAATTAAAAAAATGTTTTCTAAAATTTCAGTTTTCAAATTAGGATATAGTTGGGGTGGATTTGATAGTTTGATTACTTTCCCTCCATTATCAAAAAGAAAATTTAAAACTCAATTAAAAGGGAATTTAATAAGAATTTATTGTGGTCTTGAAGACTCAATAGATCAGATTAATGATATTGTTAATAGCTTAAAAACTCTTAAATAATGGATCCAATTTTTTTAGCCTTCGCCTCATTTGGGGTATTTGTTTTTGGTATTTCAAAAGGTGGTGTCCCAGGTCCGATTGCTATGTTAGCTGTGCCCGTAATGTCATTTGTTATGAGCCCTCTTCAAGCAGCAGGTATTCTTCTTCCTCTCTTAATAATTATGGATTTTTCAGCCATTTATTTGTATTGGAAAAAATGGATAAACAATATTTTAAAAATAATCATACCAGCTTCTATAGTCGGTATTTTGTTTGGAACATTTACTTTTCAATACACAAATGAAGATCAGATTAGAATTATGGTTGGTGTTATATCTATCATTTTTGTCTTAGTATCTTTCATTCAAAAAAGTAATTTTTTACTTCGTCCAACAAAGTTAAAAGGCTATTTTTGGTCATCTATTGCTGGCTATACAAGTTTTTTAATTCATGCTGGAAACCCTCCAATGAATTTTTATACATTACCTTTAAAGCTCGATAAAATTTCATTTATTGGAACAATGACGTTTGCTTTTTTAGTTATTAATGTTGTAAAATTAATTCCATATTATTACGTTGGATTATTAGCCCCATCAAATTTAATAGTTTCCTTAATATTACTGCCTCTTGCTTTTATTAGTGTATTAATTGGATACTTTCTGCAAAAAAAAATACCAGAAAAGTTATTTTTTAATATTGTATATATTTTATTATTTTTAAGTGGTTGCAAATTAATATTTGATGGTATTATTTAATCCAAACTTTCTGCAATATTTAAAAAGCGATCACACACATCACTGTTAAGATATTTTAAACCTTTTTTATATTCATTAGAATTATAAAATGTTTCTGCATGTTCCATTGATGAAAACTCAATCACAACTAAGCGATTTATTTCTTTTCCTTCTAGATTTATGATTTTACCACCTCTACTTAAAATCTTAGCGCCAGCAGCTTTTAATGCTGGGCCTGCTATATCTGTGTATTTTTTATATTCTTCATGATTTTTAACGTTAACTATTCCAACCCAATAAGCTTTTTTCATATTCATAAACTCCTGTATTAATATTTTATTATAAAATATTTATTTAAAATTATTACAATAAAAAATATTTAATCTAATAGTCTTTTATTTAATAGGGAGTAGCCGGCCTATTTAAAAAAAATTATATAAAAAATTAAATTTTGTAAATACTAAAAATTAGTTTTGTAATCTGCTCTTTTGGTTTTTCTAGTACCAAAAGGACCTGGTATAAATAAAGTCATTGTTTCAGTGTTTGGTTTTAAATCAACTCGATGAAGATGATCAGCTGATCTAAATCCAATATATCCTGGTTTTCTCCAAAATTTTCCCTTTGATGTAGTCTCCCAATACCCTCCCTTTAATATAATTGTAATGTATGGGCACATATGATTATGAACACCATCACCGTGATCATCATCTAACATTTTATGGACTATAATATTAAAAGGAAACCATTTAGGTCTTCTCCTAAATAATACATAATATCTTTCTAACCACGGTTTTGCTTTATCTAATTCTGGATGCGAGGGTCCTCTATCTAAAACTGTTTTCTTTCTTCCAAGTTTTTCTAAAATTTTTAATATCATTGATTATCTAAAACTGCTTCTATATTGCCACCATGAAGAACTAATTTTTTTTCTGATCCAAGTAAATGTGTTGTATATATTCTTAAGGCAAGATCTTTTGAAATTTTTTTCTTTGCATATTTTTTTATATAATCATTAGTAATTTTTTTATTACAAAGATTTATCATATTAATTTTTTAATTTACTTATTGATGAAGAATTTGCATCAATAATTCCTTTTTCTGTTATCAATTTTGTAATATATTTAGCCGGAGTAACATCAAAAGCATAATTTGCACATTGAGCACCTTCTGGAACTATTTTAACTTTTTTTATTATATTATCTTCATTTAATCCCTGAATATAAGAAACTTCTTTTGAATCCCTCTTTTCAATTGGGATATCTCGAATTCCATTTTTAATATTGAAATCAATACTAGAAATTGGCGCAGAAATATAAAAAGGAATATCGTTATCATAAGCAGCTAGTGCTTTTAAATATGTTCCAATTTTATTACAAACATCACCATTGCTAGCAGTTCTATCAGTGCCAGTTATACATATATCAACTTTTTTATGCTGCATAAGATGTCCTCCTACATTATCTACTATAAGTGAATTAGGAATATTTTCATTTAACAGCTCCCAAGATGTTAAGCTAAAACCTTGATTTCTAGGTCTTGTCTCATCAACCCATACATGAACTGGTATATTATTTTTATGAGCTACAAATACAGGGGCGAGGGCAGTTCCCCAATCGACAGCTGCTAACCATCCTGCATTACAGTGAGTTAAAATATTTACTGGTTTATCATTTTTTTCATAAATTTTCTTAATTAACTTATAGCCATGTTCGCCAATACTCTTACAATTATTAATATCATCTTCTCTAATATGATTAGCCAGTTCTAAAATTTTATTAGGTAAATTTTCTTTTTTTACATTATTAATATTAATCATAATTTCATTTAATGCCCATCCTAGATTAACTGCCGTTGGTCTTGTTGAATAAATTTTTTCTGAAGCATTTTTTAAATAAATAAAATCAGGATTTTTTCTTGCAGCAATATACATTCCATAAGCAGCGGTAACACCTATTAGAGGGGCGCCTCTTACTTGCATTTCTTTTATTGCGAAGCAAACCTCATCAACAGTATTAAGCTCAACTATCTTTAATTCGAATGGAATGAAGCGTTGATCAATGATTTTTATTTTATCAGTATTTTGTTCATACCATATAGTAGTAAGATTTTTATTTTGAACTAACATTATTTTCTTGCTTAAATCTTTTTAAAATATTTGATAATTTTAATTCAGTTTCTCTATTCCAATTCTCATGCTTTGTAACAATTGATGTATTTAATATTGCTGATGTATTGTCGGAAGAAAAATCAATTTTAGAAAAAAATTTGTTAGAGAAATTTTCAATAAAATTTTTTGATTTTTCAATATTTTTACGCATAGTCTCTAAAAGCATTTGTAAGTCAACATCTTCATGTTCAGAGCTCCATGAGTCAAAATCAGTAACCATAGAAATAGATGCATATCTAATTTCTGCTTCTCTAGCTAATTTTGCTTCTGGCATATTTGTCATCCCTATTACATCGCAATTCCAGCTTCTATATAATAAAGATTCTGCCTTACTTGAAAAATGAGGTCCTTCCATTGCTAAATAAGTACCTCCTAACGAATGTTTAATATTTAAGCTTTCAAGAATTTCTTTTGAAAGATTCCTTAAAGTCTTATTTGTTGGCTCAGCCATCGGTACATGAGCAACTATACCGTTTTCAAAAAAAGATTTTTTTCTATTTATTGTTCTGTCAATAAATTGATCAACAATAACAAAAGTTCCAGGATCTAAATCTTCTTTCAATGAACCTACTGCTGATAATGAAATGATATCAGTAACTCCAAGTTGTTTTAAAGATTCAATATTAGCTCTATAATTTATTTCTGAAGGTGAAAGTCGATGACCAACTCCATGTCTTGATAAAAAAAATATTGAATTTTCACCTATTTTACCCTCAAGTATTTTGCTTGATGGTTGGCCAAAAGATGAAATAATATCATGTTCAACAACTTCATTTAAAATATCTAAATTATAAATTCCACTTCCACCAATGAATGCTAATTTTTTTGAAGTCATTTTGTTGGACCTATATTTTTAATTACTTTTAATGTTTCTTTTTTTAATTCTTTAATTGAGGGTTTCATTATACTAATTTTATCAAAATTTTTTATATTATTGTTATAACTTTTTCTTAATGATTTACACGCTACCATCCTCAATTCTGTTCCTATATTAAATTTTGCTACTTTAGTCCTACGAGCTATTTTATTACGCATGATATGTGAAATTCCACTACTTCCATGAAGTACTAAGGGTAAGCTCGTTATATTTTGAATTTCCAAAATCTTTGGGTAATTAATTTTAGCAATTTTACTTGTTTGCAAATGAGTATTCCCAACTGAAATTGCCATAGCATCAACTTTACTTTTTGAAGCATATTCTTTTGCCTCATTTATATCTGTGCCTTTTGAATTTTTACCTTTAAAATATCCTACTTCACCTATTTCTCCTTCTACCGAAATATTATATTTATGAGCAAGGTTAGATATTTTAAAACTTGTTTTGATATTTTCTTTTAAAGATTTTTTTGATCCATCAAACATAACTGAAGTAAACCCATTATCAATACCTTCTTTACATTCTCTAAAAGAGAAACCATGATCCAAATGGCAACAAATAGGAGTTTTTGTTTGTTCAGCAAGATGCCTGAACATTTTCCCTAAAACAGATATAGGAGTAAATGCTCTACATGAAGGACCAGCTTGAAGAATAATTGGTATACCAGATTCATCGGCTGCCTCAGTAAATGCTAATGCATCTTCCCAAGTAATTACAACCAATCCTGCTAATGCATAATTATTTTTATTAGCTTTATTTAGTAAAGTTTTTAAATTAACTGCTGTCATTATTTATATTTAGCTATCATATCTTTAATTCCTGGTATCGTTTCAATTTGATAAGCATGTTCTGGTTGAAAATATTGAACCAAACTCCTTTGAGACAAACCACCCAAAATAGTGAAATAATACATTTCATATCCAGGTGCCACAACGCATGGATGATATCCTGTTCTTATTGCAATTGTTGAACCATCTATTATATGTTCCGCCTTTCCAACTTTTTCATCTACTTGTTGAAATAACTGAAAACCAAAACCATTATTTGGTCGAAACCGATAATTGTAAGTTTCATCATGCCGTGTTTCATCTGGAAGTCTATCAGTGTCGTGCTTATGGGGTGGAAATCCTGACCAACCACCCTGCCCCACAGTATATAATTCATTACATAGCAATCTACCAACTTTATCATGATGTTTGGCACCAAGAATATGTTTAATTTTTCTATGAGTTTTTGTATCGTCTGAGCCATATTGAACCATATCTATTTCATCAGCCCTAACAGCAAAAGGTTCTAGAGTTTTATCAAACTTCGCTCCTGCTATGAAAACTTCTGAGTCATTGAGAGCTACAAAAGAAGCTTTTGCTCCTGATGGAACATATACGCCTTCAGGCTCACCATCCCATACATCTAATGTTCTAGTGCCCAAATTAGTTACTTCATAACCCTCAACATTAACATTTATAGTGCCTGTTGCAGGCACAATGCATGTTTCATAACCAGGAGTTACATATTCAAAACTTTGATTTTTGTTCAATTTAACAATATTAAAATAATTAAGTGGAACATGATTATCATCCATATCAACAATAGGTTTATTGTTGTTATTAAAAGGCGGTATGTGCATTATTTTTCTCCTAAGTTAATTGTATTAGTTTTCATAAATTTTATAATTTCCTCTAAGTTAGGCATAGCTGGAGCGCAACCAACCTTAGTTACAACTATCGCTGCAGCCGCAGAACCTATTTCGATTGCTTTTTCTATATCATAATTGTTTAATAAAGCTCCAATTAGTGCACCCATAAAGGCATCTCCTGCTCCAGTTGGTTTAAGTGGCCTAACAGGGAATATTCCTTTTTTTATTTCCTTATTTTCAGTAAAGGTAATTGATCCTTTTTCACCTTTTTTATAAATTATCAAATCACAACTAGAAGATAAATTTTTTGCAAAATTTAAGCCTTTTGAATAATTACCTGAGAGAACAGCAAACTCATCATCATTGCCTATTATTCCAGAACATTTTTCTGCAGCTTTATTATATATTGCTTTTGCTGAATCTTGAGACTCCCAAGTATAAGGTCTGTAATCAATATCCATAACGACAGGAATATTATTATTTTGAGCAATATCAAGAGCATATAAAACAGCGTCACGTGATGGTTGAGCCGCTAATGCAGTTCCAGTGATTAGTATGCAATCATAATTAGAAATTTTAGCGAAATCTATATCCTCCTTATTTAAAAAAAGATCTGCAGCTTTATGTCTATATATTATTGATTGATGATCTTCAGTTGTAGATTCTACTATGGCAAATGAAATTCTTGACTCATTCTCTTCAAATTTTATTAAGTCTCTTTTAACACTATAAAAATCTAATTGATTTAATGCCAATCTTCCAAGAGCATCATTAGATACTCGTGTAAGTAAAGAACATCTACCTCCAAATTTTGTTAATTCTACACCCATATTTGCTGAGGAACCACCTAGGTGAGTTACAAAATTTTTTGCATCCTCAGTTTTGGTACCAGGAGGATCAGGATAAATATCCACTCCTGCTCTACCTATAAGTAAAAAATTATTTAATTTTATTTTTGAAATTAAAAATTCCAAAGACATAATGATTATTTATTTTTCATATCAATAAAATCAGCTTCAAAATCAAAAGGATTAATTTTATCAATACATCCAATATTTATTGCAGCACCATTTGGGTCACTTCTTCTATTATGATGAGTGTAAATACCACAAGTTTTACAGAAGAAATGTTCAGCAACCATTGTATTGAATTTATATGAAGTAAGATTTTCCTCGCCCTTAATTATTTGAATTGCATCTTTGGAAACCATGCACATTTTTGCATTTTTTCTTATACAAATAGAGCAATTACATTGTTTAATAGTTTGAAAATCCGTTTTAACTTCTAGTTCTACAGATCCACAATGACATTTTAAATTATATAGCATAAAAACACTCCTAATAAGAATGGCGCGCCCGAAATGATTCGAACATTTGACCTACCGCTTAGAAGGCGGTTGCTCTATCCACTGAGCTACGGGCGCTTAATTGCCCTTTATCATACTATAAATGAATTCAAAAGATTAATGTGTCCAAGATTCTTTTCTATTCATATCAAAATTTGATGCGTAGTTTTTTGGTTTTATTTTTCTTTCTTTTGGCTCAATAACAATAAACTGTTCGTTATTTTTTTTGGACCATTCTATTGCTTGTTCTTTTGTATCAAAAAACATTTTAATTTGTTCTTTTGTATCTAGAGAGCTATTCCAACCCATTAGATTATCTTTAATTTTATCTTTTTCATTAACGTATTCAGCAAGCCATTGTTTTGTTTTTCCTAAACCTGATTGCATCGAAGATTTAGATGGTTTATAAATTCTAATAGTCATTTCTAAATACCACTTTCAAAATATTTATCTGAAAACTCATTATACAGAATACCAGAGGAATAAATATTATTTTTATATTTTTTTGTCTCAAAAATAACTTTTGTTAAATAAAAATCACCTAATTGAATCTTTGAAAGGTAAAAATCATCTTTATTATCATCAATTTTATTTAACGAAATATTAATAAATTGAAGCCAAGTGAATCCTACTGCAACAAGAGCAAAAATATTTAGAAAATCAACAGCATGTGAATTAATTTCTTGAATATTTGTAATTTCAATTTTTTTAATAAAATCAATACATTCTTTCAAGTCCTTATAAGAATACTCAAATAATTTAATAAATTTCTGCATTTTTTCATTACCATTAGTGTTATCAAGAAATGCGTTAATTTCTTCAAGATATTGATTTATTATTAAGCCATTATGAATATTAAATTTTCTTCCAATTAGATCTAAAGCTTGAATACCGTTTGTACCTTCATAAATTGGAGTAATTCTTGCATCACGAACAAGTTGTTCCATACCATGATCAGTTATGTATCCATGACCACCATATATTTGTAAAGCATGATTTGTTATCTCCATTGCTTTATCCGTAGCAAATGATTTTAAAATAGGAGTTAATAAAGAAATTAAATTTTCTGAAGACTCATTTAATTCTTTATTTTGATTTGAGTCTATTAAATCAAAAGCGTAGCCAGCTTTAAGCATTAGCCCTCTAATCCCATCATTAATAGACTTCATAAACATTAAATTTTTTCTGATTTCCGGGTGAACAATAATTGGATCAGCTATATTCTTACTATTTGGTAATTTACCTTGAGCACGTTCTTTTGAATAATGTAAAGCAGATTGGTATGCTGTTTCTGAAAGACCTATACCTTGAATTCCTACAAATAATCTTGCCCCGTTCATCATTATAAACATAGCTTTCATTCCTTTATTTAAATCACCAACAAGCCACCCTTTTGCATCTTCATAATGCATTACACATGTCGGGCTAGCTTTTATTCCCATCTTTTTTTCAATTGAACCACACTTAACGTTATTAGCATTTTTAAGTTCGCCGTCATTGTTAGGAATAATTTTAGGGACCAGGAAAAGACTTATTCCTTTTATGCCCTCAGGGGCATTGGGTGTTCTTGCTAAAACTAAATGAATAACATTTTCACTTAAATCATGTTCACCACAGGTTATAAAAATTTTAGTTCCAGTGATGTCATAAGAGCCGTCTTCATTAGGTGTTGCCATAGTTTTGCTTAGCCCTAAGTCTGTCCCACATTGTGGCTCAGTTAAATTCATTGTTCCTGTCCATTTACCTGATGCAAGAGGAGGAAGATAAATATTTTTTAATTCATCAGTTCCATTTTTTTCAATAGCATCAATAGCGTTTGCAGTTAATCCTGGATAAAGTCCAAAAGACATGTTTGAGGAGCTTATCATTTCATCTAAAAACATATTCATAATATATGGAAGGTCTTGACCGCCATATTTTTCTTTTACTTTAATACCTTGCCAACCATTTTCTGAGAAAACTTTATAAGCTTCCTTAAAACCTTTTGGTGCTGTGACGTTACCATTATCGAAAACACAACCCTCTAAGTCACCAGTAACATTTAATGGCAAAAGAGTTTCTTCACACATTTTAGATGCTTCTTCTAATATCATGAGAAGATCACCTGTTTCTAAATTTCTTTTTGTTAGAATTCTATCATCTTTTAAATTTAAAAAATCCTCTAATAAAAATTTGTATTCCCTCATTGGCGCTTTATAAACTTGCATAACTACTACACACTTTCTAAAATTGTTGCTATACCTTGACCTAAACCTATACATTGAGTTGCAAGGGCAAATTTTTTATTTTGTTTTTTCATTAAAGAAGCTGCTTTAGCTGTTATTCTAGCGCCTGTAGCTCCAAGAGGATGACCTAAAGCAATAGCGCCTCCTTCTATGTTAACTTTATTAGGGTTAATCTCTAATTCCTTTATGCAAGCAAGAGATTGTGAAGCAAAAGCTTCATTTAATTCAATAATATCAATGTCATTTATATTTAATTCAGCCCTTTTAAGGGCTTTTCTAGTCGCACCGATTGGCCCCAAACCCATTAATTCAGGAGGACAGCCATTAATTGCTGTCGATTTTATTCTTGCTAATATTGGAAGATTATTAGATTTTGCATACTCTTCTTCACAGACTAAAGTAGCAGAAGCTCCATCAGTTAATGGAGATGCTGTACCTGCAGTAACTGTTCCTTTTTCATCAAATACTAACCTTAAACCACTAAGAATATCTTGATTTGTATTAGGTCTTATTGCGCCATCTTTTGTTATTTCAATATCATTTTTTGTAATTTTAGTAATTTCATTATTAAAACTATTCGAAGATTCTGCTTTAAAAGCATTTACATGACTTTGAATTGCAAACTCCTGCTGTTCTTTTCTAGAAATATTATATTTTTTTGCAACATTCTCAGCAGTTAGCCCCATAGATAAATAAACATTAGGCTGATCTTTTAAAAGTTCTAGGTGAGGGGAAAAATTCAAACCATTGATAGGAACAAAAGTCATTGACTCAATGCCACAGCAAATAAAAACTTTACCAGCATTCATTGCAATAGCTCCAGCAGCGCTATGTATCGCCTGCATAGAAGATCCACACCATCTATTTATAGTCATTCCACCAACGTGTTCTGGCATATTTGTCATAAAAGAAACAATTTTAGCTATATTATAACCTTGAGCCCCTTCAGGATAAGCACACCCTGCTATAATATCTTCAATATCATGTGTATTTATTTTAGTAGCACCTACTAAATCATTAATCACTTGTGATAGAATCTCTTCAGGTCTTATAGAGGCTAACAAACCTTTATTAGCAATTGTAAAAGGAGATCTTTTAAAACCAACTAAAACTGATCTCCTCATTAAAAATCCATTAACGAATGAATTTTAACTCCTCTTTCTTCAAGCTTTTTATCACCCTTAAGATCAGGAAGGTTAATTATAAAGCCAGCACCAATAATATTTTTATTTTTAAATTTACTGACAAGATCAAGTGAGGCTATGGCAGTACCGCCTGTAGCAAGTAAATCATCTATTATTAATAAATTTTTATGACCATCTAAAGCATCTTTATGAATATGCATTTCAGTTGAACCATACTCTAATGTATATGAAACTTTATATGTTTCTCCAGGAAGTTTATCTGGTTTTCTTAGAGGAATAAAAGCAGTTCCAATATTATAAGCTATTGCACCAGCCATAATAAAACCACGAGATTCAATACTTAAAACAGCATCAATATCTTTGTTTCGCCATGGCTCTGTCATTTCATCAATAACTTGTTTAAAATGACCAGCATTTTGCAGAAGAGTTGTTATATCTCTAAATTGGATACCTTTAACGGGGTAGTCTAAAATAGTTCTTACATATTCTTTCATTATTTATTCTTTCATTCGTAACTTAGCATTTCTTCATAATTAAATAATGTAATTGGAGCAAAATTTGAAGAACAATCATAAGTTTTTGTATAAGGGTATTTATTATAAGATTTAGCAATTTTACCTTCAGTACCTAAATTTTCTTCAAATAATTTTATTAAAAGTTTATTTGGGTTAGCGTGAGGTGCGATAGACCGAATGTATTTAACATTTCTATCAATATTTTTAAAATTTTTTTTACACAGTAAATATGTCGCGGTTGCCATAGACCGTGAAACACCACACCAACAGTGAATAACAATATCTTCTTTTACATCCCAGTTATTAGTAAATTCCATGATTGAGTCTATATGTGACTTATTCGGAGGAAGTTGAGGAATCTCTTCAGTGTTAAGTCTGAAAATATGGTTATCAGTGCTTATTTTTACAATGTCATCAAAGCCAAGCTTGAGATGATTTTCAACTGATTTTGGTGTCACAGGAGCATAACCAGGATCAATCACTGATATAAGATACTTAGGCTTAACACTATTACAAACATCAATTAAGTCACTTAAAGAACAAACAATAATCATAATTAAAAAAAAGGGTGGTTATAAACCACCCCTGGATTGAATAAAAATTAACTTAATTTTCAATAGCATCAGCTAAAATTGCATTTGCTTCTTCATTTAAATCATTCAAGGTAGACATAATATCATCACCATTAATGATTGCAGCATATGCCTTTTCAATTTCACCTCTAACAGAATAATAAGCTGGAACTGAAGGTTCTCCTTTTCCATACTGAATTAATCCGAGAGACCTATTATATTGAGGAAGATCATTTCTCTTTGCAACAATTAATGAATGATCTGCAGAAGAAGTTCTAACAAAACCATAGCCACTTTCAGTAGACCAAACAGCTGAATTTTCAGTATTAGTTATATATTTCATCCATTGATAAGCTGCTACCATTTTATCAGCATTACCGGTATTACCCATAATTAAACCTCCACCATATAAATTCATCACTGGTTCTGAAGTTGTATGAGGAACTGCTGAAATTTCCCAATTTCCGTTATATCCATCTTCAATTGCATTTTGAAAATATGTGATTCCTGAAGTTGAACCTAAAGCAAATAAGTTTGTACCCAAACCAAGATATTGTTGATCTGCATATTTATCTCTTGTTACTTGAGCGCAGCCCTTATTAGACATACCTTGGATAAATTCCATTGCTGCAACAGTCGCTGGGCCATTAAGAATATACTGACCTACACCATAATCAAAAACATCTCCACCATGAGCAAAAACCCATGCAGCAAAATTACTTGCATCAGTATCTATTTCATAGCCAAGACTTGTTGCTTCTCCAACACTACCACTAAAAGTACTGTTAGTTGCAGCACAAGCAGCTTCCGCGAATTCTGCTGGAGTTGTTGGTTCAGATAAGCCTAATTCATTCAACCAATCTTTATTATAGTAAACCACCTCAATAGATTTTCCAACTTCATGAAGTAATTTTGGATTGCCATCAAAATAGCCTGAAAATCCAACCGTCCAGTTTGCTCCCCAATCATCAATATCATCTTGGCTAACTCCCCATTTTTTACTATTTGCTAAAATAGATTGATCCATTGCAGCACCAATTTGATACATATCAGCCGCAGCGTTTCCATATCCTCTAGCAACATCCGCTTGGTCTGATGTTCCTGCTGAAGTCATCATAGCAGATTGAACTTTACCGTAATGACCTTTGTAAGTAATATTAACTTTAATACCTGTTTCAGATTCAAACCTTTCTGCCCTAGCTTTCATAAAGTCTAATCGCTCATCAGAATATTGAACCCAAAATTCAACAGTTTGTCCTTCTGGATTTGCATTCTCAATATCTGCTGCAGTTACAGCCAAAATTTGAGAAGAAAATATAATTGTTGCTATAAAAACAACTTTAGTCAAAAATTTATAAATCATAATCACACCCCTGAATTAACATAACCTTTAAATCATGAAATATCACGATTCTATTACTAATTAATTACAAAAAATTGTTAGCAATTATTGTTTTAAACCAAAATTTGAAATACTTTCTAAGAAAAGCTTCTGGGTAAAGAAATATAATATTAGAACTGGTGTAATTGATATCAATGAAGCAGCCATTAAAAGATTGTAGTTAGTACCTGCCTCTCTAATAAAGCTATAAATTGAAACTGTAACTGGGAACCAGTCTTCTTTTGTGAGTATTAATAATGGCCAAGCAAAAGAATTCCAAGCTAGAATAAAAGCAAATAAAGAAACAGTTACTATAATTGGCATACTCATTGGAATAACGATTTTTCTTAAAAAATAAAAATGTGTAGCCCCATCCATTCTTGCAGCGTCCCAAAGTTCATTAGGAATTTTTTTTATGTATTGTCGTAATAAAAAAATAATAAAAACATTACCAAAAAAAGGAACAGTTAAACCTTGAAGAGAATTCATCCAAGAGGGGCCAAAAGGTAATGGAAATATGTTTCCTCTAATGATCAGTAAGTGAGGAAGAAGTGCTATAATCTCAGGTATCATTAGAGATAAAAGTAAAGAGTAAAAAATTATATCTCTAAACGGAAAGTCAATTTTAGCAAAAGCATAAGCTGCAGGAATACTTGTGCACAAAACCCCTACAACAATGATAGCACTTATAAGGATACTGTTAATTGTATATTGCTGAAAATTATTTGAAGTCCATACATTAATGTAATTTTCAAATCTAAGCTGTCTAGGTAATAAATATTGATTAGAAGCTTCTCCAGACGTCATTAATGAAACACTAATCATATAAAGTAAAGGATACACTGACAAAAACATAACTATAAAAAGTATAATGTAAGGAATAATCAATTCTCTTTTTTGAAAACTAATCATAATTTAGCCTTTTCCTAAAAATTACATATTGTGAAATTGCCAATACATTAAGAATAATAAATAAAACAACACCCTCTGCAGCCGCATATCCAAATTTTACACGGTCCCAAAAATGGTCAAAAATTTCAATAGTAACAACATCCATAGTTTCACCTGCAGAAGAAGTTTTCATAACTAGAATATGATTAAATGCTTGAAACGAATTAATAAAACCAGTTAGCAATAAGAAAAATATAATTGGCATTAAAAGTGGAATTGTAATTTTAGTAAATGTTTGCCATCTTGAAGCTCCCTCAGTTTTGGCTGCTTCGTATAAATCAGAAGGAATAATAGAAAGTCCTGCTAAGAGAATAATTGCGTAATACCCTGTGTAAGACCATATCCCATAAAATATAGAGGTCGCTAAAGCCAAACTTGGACCTCCAAAGAAACCATCTATTTTAATGCCAAATAAAATTTCTGATAATTTTCTTTTATCAAATAACCACATCTGAGGCTCATATCCAAAATATCCAATGAATTCATTTAATATAGAGTTATCAGCTTTACCAAATATAATGAAAAATACAGCGCCCCCCATCACAGCAGGAGTAATATAAGGAAAAAGTAAAACCATTTGAAAAAACTGTTTACCTTTTAGCTTTTGATATAAGGCGAAAGCAATAAGTAATCCAAAACCAACTTCAAGAGTTATAGCGAAGAAGGAATAATAAAAAATATAAATTAACGAGTTAAGAAAATCCTCATCACCTTTCTCCATCATGGTAGCCCAACTCATATTTATGAGGAAAAGACTTAATAAGAGTAATAAAAAAGAAATAATAAAACAATAAAACTTACTATGGAATTTATTTTTGAATTCTGACCAAACCCAATAGGATAAAATCATAATTAATAATCCTAGAACAAAAACCCAAAATGAACTTATATCACCAAGAATTTTTTGATAATTTTCAAAACCAAGAAATCTCCCTTTAAAAACTTTCCATTTGTGTAAACTCATAAACATGCCAAAGAAAACAGGAAAGATTCCAAACAAACCAATTATTAGAAAAGCAGGTAAAACAAACAAATAACCATTAATTTGATTTGAATATTTATTTAAAAAATTAATCATAAATTCTCAGTTCATTATCAATATTTATGTCGCCATTACTAAGAGGAGTAAGATATACACCCATATAAATATGATCATAAGTTTTTTTAAGTTGATTTGGTAAATTAATTGTAACATTATCTGTGTTAGGCTGCAAGTTAGTGGCTGAACATCTTGAAATTTCTTTAGTAACAGAAAACTTAATATTATTTATTTCAATAATTTTACCTATCCAGGTTCTTTCTTCCCAAGCCTTAAGTCCATTAATATAAATGTTAGCTCTAAAACGCTCAATTTCAATTTCTGTATTAATTTTTTTTTCAAAATCATTTATGCTATTTTTGTTAATTAAGGATATTGAGTTACTTGGCATAGTATCAAAAAAAGGATTTTTTTGATCTATAACAAAATTTATTTTTTTTTCTTTTTTAATAAACTTGCTTATTTGATTTAATAGCAACACCCTCTCATCTTTAGCATAAGGATTTATTTTAATAATTTCTTCAGAACTTTTTTTTAATATTAACTGATCTTTATTTAATAAAAAATTATATTGATTTAATTCAGGTGAATTTTTTAAAGTAATAAAATTATTTAATTTTCTTAAATGAGGTTTCTGCTCAAGATTTTTAATTTGAAGTGTGTCTAAATTTTGTGTGAATGCAAATATTCGATCATTCTCAATACCCCTATCTTTAATTATATTAAGAGTAATCGACTCTGTAAAAGAAATTGATTTAACAGGACAATAAAATAGATTTTCAATTTTTAACAAAACAAATATTTATAGAGTATTTAGTTATTTATGAGCAAGTAAATAGTTATCCAAAAAAGAGTCTAACCAGAGTGAAATTGATTTATTGTGTTTAAATCGTATATATATCTGAAAAAATAAATTTTGAAAACCTTTGACAAATAAAATTTTAGGATTTTTTTTTAAAATTAAAAAAATCCACCTTAGATGTACAATGAAATTTACTTCAGGATGAAATTGTAAAGCATAACAGTTTTCATATTTGAATGCTTGATTTTTAAAAATCTCACCTCTTGCAAGTAGTTGACATTTATTTGGTATTTCAAAACCCTCAGTATGAAATTGATAAAAAATATTTTGATCTTTAAACATTTTAACACCATCTCCAACTGGCTCAATCTCAAAAAAACCAATTTCAGCGAGATCATTTTTATTTTTTACAACATCGCAACCAAGATATTTTGCAAGAATTTGTGCACCTAGACAAATACCTAAATAAGGAATGTCAGAATCTATTACTGTTTTCATCCATTTAATTTCTTCTCTTATAAAATCCTCATCATCGTTTACACTCATCGGTCCTCCAAAAACAACTATTGCTGAATAAGTTGACAAATTATCTGGAAGGTTATCACCTAAAGGTGGTCTAATAATATCGGCTTCAAAACCTCTTTCTTTAAATTTATGTCCTATATCTCCTGTTACAGAAGTTTTTTGATGCAAAACATATAGAACTTTCTTCATACTTATATTTAAGAATAATTACAAAAAATTAAAGTAATTTCAAATAAAAATTCATTAAATAGTTATCAAAATTTGAAAATATTTTAGTATTCAAATAAAGGTTCTATTTTCATTGAATTAACATCAACAAGGCCTTTATTTGTTATTCTAAAATTAGGGATTACAGAAAGAGGCAATAAATTAAATCCCATATAAGGAAGAGTGCAGCCTGTATCTAACCATGATTGTTTAAAAATTTCATTTTCTTTTGCCACTTCTGAAGCTTTCTTATCAGATAATAGTCCTGCAATAGGCAATTTAACTTCAGCAACCAATTTTTGATTATTAATAATAACAATACCACCCTGTGTTTCCTGTATTCTGTTAATAGCAAATTGCATATCATCAGCATTATTACCGGCCACTATTATGTTATGAGCGTCATGACCGACACTACTAGCAACAGCGCCTGCTTTAAGATTAAAATCTTTCAGGAAGCCGTGTGCATAATCACCAACTTTATTGTGTCTTTCAATAACACATAAATGACACAGGTCATGATTTTGTATTAAATCAGTCCAATTAATAACAGGTTCACTGATTTGAATTTGTTCTTTAAAAGTAACTATACCTGGAAGCTGAGCTCTAATTACATTAATTTTAAAATCTTTTTTAATTGGTATATCTGGTATCATTTTAATTTTAGAAGGTAAATGAACTGTATTGTAGGCTTTAGGCGGGTACTTATATCTTTTATTTGTTAATTGATCGTCTAATACAGAAGTGATTTTTTTATTCTCTACAACCAGCTTTCCTCCTAACCAAGTATTATGAACTTTTAAATTGTCATCAACCATAACAATATCCGCTCTTCTACTATGACCAAGAGCTCCATAATCTCTATCAATATTATATCTTGTGGCAGGATGTAATGAACCCATAGACCAGGCAGTTGTTTTATCAATACCTAAATCACGAGCCTGTCGTACAACCCAATCAAGACCAAAATTAAACAAATCATCTGCATCTCTATCATCAGTACAAACACATATTCTTTTTGTGCTAGAATGATATTCAGTTATAACTTTTATAGCTTCTTTAATACTATTCCATGGTGTTTTAGGATTTCCACCTCTTAAAAAAATCCATAATCCAGCATCTAGTAAATCATTTGTAAATAATTTTTCCTCTGCTTCATGTGTATCAGTAACTCCACTTGCAGCATAAGCAGCTACAAACTCCCTTCCAAAAACATGACCACTAACTGGTAGGTTTCGTTTTAGAGTTTCTGCTATAATAGAATGTGGTAAATCATCAGCATTACACACTGACACAAAATCCATCTTTTCACCAAGACCAATTATTTCAGGCCATTTGTCATATAAATTTGAAGCCTTAATTGCATCTAAACTTCCACCAGCAGTTTCTAATGTGTTGTTTGTAGCAGGTATAGTGCTTGGAAGAGTTAAGAATATTGATAACGGTGCTTGTCTGCAGTCTTCAAGCATCCATTCTATACCTTCCACATCACTAACATTTCCAATTTCATGAGAGTCACAAAATATTGTAGTTGTGCCATTTAGAAGAGCTGCCTCTGCATAAGCACAACCGGTCATCATACTACTTTCAATATGCATATGAGGATCAATTAAACCTGGTGCTAAAATATTATTTTGAACATCATAAATATTCAAATCTGATTTATTAAAAATTTTAAAACTTTCTTCTTTATTTTTTACACTTGCTATTCTTCCATTTGAAATCCATATTTCTTTATTCTCTAAAATTCTATCAGTATACGTAGATAAAATACGCGCATTTGATAAAATTAAATCAGGAATTTTTTTGCCTGAAGCAACTATCGCTAAATTTTGAGTACTTTCAGATAATGCTGGAACTGAAAACCTATTAATCACGAATCAAACAATACCATAAATTTTTTTACATTAATATATTTACAATAAATTTATAGAAACTATAAACAAAGAGTGGAAATTACAGTTTATTTATCAGGAGAAATTCATACAGAGTGGAGAGAAGAGATTATCCAAAAATGTGATACTTTAAACTTACCGATTGAATTTCTATCTCCAAATACAAACCATGAACTTTCAGATGATGTGGGAATTAAAATCTTAGGAAAAGAAGATAAGAAATTTTGGCATGATCACAAATCTGCAAAAATTAACTCAATTAGAACGAAAAATGCAATTGAGCAGTCTGATGTTGTTGTTGTTAGGTTTGGTGAAAAATATAAGCAGTGGAATGCCGCTTTTGAAGCTGGATTTGCCATTGGCTTGTCTAAAAGCCTGATTGTATTTCATACTGAGGATCATCAACATGCACTAAAAGAAATAGATGCTTCAGCATCTGCTGTTGCAAAAACTGTTGATGAAGTTGTAAATATTCTACAATATACTTCTACTAATAAAGTTTAAGATGTAGCATAATTAGAAGGCGCATGTGGACTGCTAGCTATATCATGCTCAGCTATTGCTTCATTATTAAAATCTCCTGAAGGGATTTTATCCATTTTAAAATTTTTATAGCTATCAACACCTCTTGCTAAAATCATAGATATCGGTGGTCCTTTAGTCTGATTAACATGGGTCGGTAAATATCTAACCGCAATACCTATACGTGATAAGTTTGTTTTGTTAGGTCCTGATCCATGAGCAAGTAAACAATGATGTAATGCCGCTTGTCCCTTTTTTAATATCACAGGAACAATGTCATTATTATTAATAGAAAGATTAATTTCTTGACCTCTTGTTAAGTCACTATTTTCTTCAAAAGTTTCTGTATGATCAATCTTATTGTTAAGATGGGATTTTGGTAAATAACTCATACACCCATTATCAATATTTACATCGGTTAGAGCAATCCATCCTGTAACTAGTTCATATGGATGTAATCCCCAATAATTTGCATCTTGATGCCAGTTAATATGTTTTTTTCCATGAGGAGGCTTGATAAAAATATCAGCTGATTGAATTAATATATTTGGACCAATTACTTTTTCTACAGCATCTAATAAAGTTGGTGAAATGCATAAGTCATAAATCCAATTAGCTAATAAATGAGCTTGTAAATTCCAGGGGTGCTTAATATTTTTTGGAGGATTAAAGTAAATACTTTCAAGACGTTTTGCAGCAACATTTACTTCATTTAAGCATAAAGTTTCTATAGGTAAATAATAGCCATTAATATCATAAAATTTTTTTAAATTATTCACTAAAAAACTTTAATATATTTTAAAATAAATAAATAGAAAAAATTTAAAACTAAATATTACTTTCTTCTTTTTCTAGGAGTTCCAACGCTAGAAAAGTTATTTGATTTTTTTTTAGAAGAGTTTTTTTTATTAAACCCACTTTTACTTCTTGTAGAAAATTCATTATCCGATGATTTTTTATATTTACCTTGATCACTTTTTTTAGAAAACCTTTTCTTTGAAAAGTTTTTTTTATCTGTTCCTTCTTCGTTTTTAGAAAAAGATTTTTTATAATCTGGCTTCTTTTTAAATGATGGCCTTTTATTAGTTTCTCGTTTTTTATTAAATGAATTTTTAGAATTTCTATTTTTCGATTTAGATTGATTTTTAATATTTTTTTCAGGATTAAGTATTTTTTGTATTTCTTTCCATTTCAAAAAATCACCTTTTGTAACAAAACTAAGAGCAACACCTTTAGAACCAGCTCTAGCAGTTCGACCAATACGATGAATAAAATCCTCAGCCATCTGAGGTAAATCATAATTAATAACATGCTCTATATGAGGAACATCAATACCTCTTGCTGCAACATCAGTTGCTATTAAAATTCTAAATTTCATATCTCTAAAATTTTTCATTATTGTATTTCTTTTACTTTGTCGCAGGCCACCATGAAGAGGAAAGGATTTAATTTTATTTTTTGATAAAGCTTTAGCTAATTTTTCAGTACCATATTTTGTTTTAACAAATATTAACATCGAACCACTACGAGTGGTTATTTGATTGACTAACTCATCTAGTTTTTGATCAGATTTAAGCTCAATAATTTCTTGTTTTATATTTTTAGCTACAGAATTTGAATCACCTACTGATATTCTAATAGGATTATTTAGATATTTAGAAGAAAGTTTAAGGATGTTATCTGGAATAGTAGCTGAAAACATTAAAACTTGTTTGGTTTTTGGTAAAAATTTAATAATTTTATTAATCTGCACTTCAAAACCCATATCCAACATTCTATCTGTTTCATCTAAAACTAAATATTTAGCATCATGAAGGTTTAAACTTCCTCTTTGCAAATGATCGTTTATTCTCCCAGGTGTGCCTACATAAATTCTAGGTCTTTTCTTTAATTCAGATAGTTGTTTACTCATAGACTCACCACCAATTAAAGTGGCAGTGTTTATTGAGCTTTTGAATCCTAATAATGAATCTATAACATCTAATACTTGTTTAGCTAATTCCCTTGTAGGAATCATTACTAAAAGAGACCCTCTGGATGATTTCATTAATAATTCTAGAATTGGAATACAAAATGCAGCAGTTTTACCTGTCCCAGTTTGAGCAGAACCTAAAACATCATTCCCTTTAAGAATTAATGGTATGGATTTTTCTTGTATAGGTGTTGGGGATTTAAAATTAATATTTTTAAGAGATTTATTCAAAACCTCGTTAAGATTGTATGCTGAAAAGTCTGTCATATTTTATTAAACCTACTAAATCAAAATTTTAGAACTTATTAAAAAAATTGACAATAAATAAATGTTAGCTCCCTATAGATGTAATAATTAGTATTGCTAGCTTAAAATGATAAAGTCCAAAAAAAAGAACTATTGAAACTTTAAAGTTTTTTTAAGCTATTTATTGATTAATTTATGTTTTTTTTATTCCAGTATGATGAGTCACTCCATCAATTACTAATTCAGGCTTAATACTCACATCAATAAGTCTGGGTCTATTCTCAAGGTATGTAGCTATAGAATCAAGAGATGAGATATTATCTACAAATTTTAATAGTTTTGGGAATTTTTCAATTAAAGATTTATCAAGATTTTTTGAAAGATCTAAATGATGAAATACAGCAAAGTCACATGCATGAGGGTATCATCTATAAAATTTTTTCCATTTAAAGTTAATTATTATTTACCAAATATTCCTAATTTAACATCGTAATCAACTGCTAAGCCATAATCTGGGTCATCATCACTATCTACAATTAATTGACCTGTTCTAGTTAATAAACGATGGCAATCTTTAGTTAAATGACGGAGTTTAACTTTTTTACTAAGTTTAGAATATTTCTCAGCTATATCCTCAATGGCTTTTAAAGCTGATTGGTCTATGACTTTAGAATTCGCAAAGTCTATTATTACTAATTGAGGATCAAGATTAGGTTTAAATAATTCTAAAAAACTATTAGTGGAACTAAAAAATAAAGGTCCTTCAATCTCATAAACTTTTGCATTTTTCTCTGTTATCGAAGGTCTCTCATTAGCTCTAATTCGAGAAGCAGATTTCCAGGCAAAAACTAAAGCTGAAAATATAACACCTACAATTACTGCTATAGCTAGATCTTCAAAAACAGTTACCAAAGTAACTAAAACAATAACTAAAGCATCAGATTTAGGGACAACAAATAATAATTTTAGTGAATTCCAGGCAAAAGTTCCTATGACAACCATAAACATTACTCCGACTAATGATGCTATTGGTATAAGTTCAATAAGA
>ENA-OREN01000256-OREN01000256.1-marine-metagenome-genome-assembly--contig:-NODE-256-length-80129-cov-5.998376_pt1 | contig 80129 bp, 74 predicted proteins | sample MGYA00248624_ERZ508555 | MGnify/ENA primary metagenome ERZ508555 (study PRJEB26222, sample SAMN06267773) | marine metagenome | isolation source: Saanich Inlet, British Columbia, Canada | place...
ACAGACTCCGTTGTGCAGCATGTTTTCTTATCCATCCTTGCCCTACAACACAGCCTGCTAGATTATCAAATATCCCTCGATCAAGGGGCCTGGCAAAATAGTGCTCTCTTTAGCCTGCTCAATCACCCAATTGCTGAATTACGCGCAAAAAAACTGGGTATTGTTGGCTTTGGTGTTCTAGGCAGTGGAGTAGCTAGAATGGCTGAGAATTTTGGGATGAAGGTTTTGATAGCTGAAAGCTTAGATAAAAACAGAGCGCAGACAAATGATGCATCACATCGTGTCAATTTTAATGAACTGGTTAAGGAGTCAGATTTTATTAGCTTGCATTGTCCTTTAACGGATTGCACAGAAAAATTATTCAACCAACCTGTGTTTGCAGCAATGAAAAACAGTGCCTTTCTTATTAATACCGCACGAGGTGCTTTAATTGAAGATGAAGATTTAATTTCTGCTATTAAAAACAAAGAAATTGCTGGTGCTGCTATTGATGTTTTTGATGAAGAGCCGCCCCCATCAAACCACCCATTAATTCGAGAGTCTTTTCATAATTTGATTATCACACCACATATTGCTTGGGCTGCGGTTGAAGCAAGGCAGAGAGCGTTGGAATGTATCGCTAAGAATATTGATGCTTTTTTGAAAGACAAGCCTAAAAATATTGTAAATGCATAGGGGTAAATATTTCATGCAAAAAAAATCTAAAAAACTTAATATTGGTGAGGGAAAAATAAGTGGTGCTAGCCGTATATTTGTTCTGGTAGCCAAGTCACCAACTCTGGAAATAATGCCAATAAAACTAACATCAAAACCTGGATGCAAACAAAAGGAATTGCTCCCTTATATATAGAAGAGGTGGCCACTTCTTTCGGCGCCACTCCCCTTAAATAAAATAAAGCAAACCCGAAGGGCGGTGTTAAAAAAGAAGTTTGCAAATTAATAGCTATCATGATCCCTAGCCATATTGGATCTATACCAAATGCTAAGATTATTGGGGCAACAATAGGGACCACAACAAATGTAATCTCTATAAAATCTAAAACAAACCCTAATAAAAACATAGCAAGCATGACTACTATTAAGATTCCCACAACACCTCCTGGAACAGAGGTTAAAAATGATTGAACAAGCTCGTCGCCCTCGTAGCCTCTAAAAACAAGGGAAAATATCGAGGCGCCAATAAGAATCAGAAAAACCATGCTTGTGAGTTTGGCTGTTTCTAAAATAACCTCTTGTAAACCTTTAAGGTTGAGTTGTTTTTTTATAAATGCTAAAAACAAAGCTCCTACAGCTCCAACTCCTGCTGCTTCGGTGATTGTTGCAACCCCACCAATAATAGATCCCAGAACTGCCAAAATTAAAAAAAGAGGCGGTAATAGAACAAAAAAGAGTTTCTGAAATAGTGCTAATCCTTTTTCTTTTGATGGATTGCCTGGCGGCATTTTAGAGGGGCCAAAAAAAGAAATACACACTATATAAATAGAATAAAGAAGCACCAATATTAAACCCGGTATGATTGCTCCGATAAATAAATCACCCACTGAAACTGTATCAGGAGAATAAATACCCATTTTTAACTGGGCTTGCTGATAAGAAGAAGACAATACATCGCCCAATAAAACCAAGACAATTGATGGAGGAATAATTTGACCTAGTGTTCCAGATGCTGCAATGATTCCTGAAGATATTTCAGGGGCGTATCCTCTTTTAAGCATCGAAGGTAAAGCAAGCAAGCCCATCGTTACAACTGTTGCTCCTACAATGCCAGTACTGGCAGCCAAAAGCATGCCAACCAATGTAACTGATAAGGCTAGTCCGCCTCGATAACGACCAAATAAAGAACTGAGCGTTTCCAATAACTCTTCAGCAATTTTTGCCCTCTCAAGAACAATACCCATAAAAACAAATAAAGGCACTGCAATCAGGGTTTCATTCGTCATAATCCCATATAGCCTACTGGGTAGTGCATCTAAATAACCAGACTCAAAGTTGCCAGTGATTAGACCAAAACCTGCAAACAATAAAGCAACGCCGGCTAAAGTAAAGGCGACAGGATAACCAACAAGAAGCAAAACAATTGCTGTAAAAAATAATAAAACAGACTCAATCATTGTTTATTTTATCCCAAGAGTCCTTTGCACTAATCAGTCCTTCAAAAAAAAGCAGAAAACCGGTTATAGGAATAAATGATTTAAGCAGAGGAACAAAAGGATAAATTAATCCACCAGCATCTTTTGAGGCTTCTTTGGTATCCCAAGAAGCGATTACGTAATCTAAGCTGCTCATTATTAAAAACAAAGCAATAGGGCATAAGCATAATAGGCTGCCAACTAAATTCACTTTGTTTTTAGTTTTTTGGCTCCACTGGCGATAAAAGACATCAACACGAACATGTGCATCCTGAGAAAAAGCATAGGGTGCTACTAAAAGAAAAACGGCTGCATGCATCCATGTGACTGATTCTTGAAGCCAAATCCAACCAAAATTAAAGCCATAACGAAGCAGCACAATAAAAAAAGTTACTAAAACCATAACTATTAATAAATAACTGGCTGCAACACCAATCAATCGGTTCGCTTTCCTAAGAATCTCAAAAAACTTATTAATAAAGTTCACAAAAGAACTAATCTTGCCAAAAAGAAGGGTGGAACAAGATCAATAATGCAAAAATTTCAAGCCTGCCTAAAACCATGGCAGCAATACAAATCCATTTAGGAAGAGTGAGAAGATCTTGATAATTAACCATCACATCGCCCAAGCCTGGTCCAAGATTATTTAACGAGGCAGCAACAGATGAAAAAGATGTTACTACATCCATGCCGGTTGCCAACATCGCTAATGTAAAGCACACTAGAACAATAATATAAACAGAAACAAAGCCCCATACTGAATCTAGTATATTCTGATCAACGCTTTGCTTGTTAATTTTCACGGGTATCTCAGCATTGGGATGAATTAATTGTTTTGCTTCTTTTAAACCTTGTTTTAATAATATCAAACAGCGTGTGACTTTAAGCCCTCCTCCTGTAGAGCCAACACAACCACCAACAAAGCTCAACATTAATAGTAGAAACGGAATAAAAGTTGGCCACTGATAGTAGCCCGAGCTTGTGAATCCAGTAGTGGTTCCAATTGATACCACTTGAAAAAATAACTCAGAGAAAGAAGTAAGGTTATCTCCTGACATTAAAGCTAGTCCAGAAAATAAAACCACGACTAGCAATAAAGAAGCATAGGCTTTAAATTCAGAATCCATAAGGTAGTTTGAAAGTGTTTTATTCTTCCAAGCGAAAAAATGCAGAGAAAAGTTAATGCCAGCTAATATCATAAAAACAGATGCCACCCAGAAAATCTGTGCGTTGCCTTGGTAAAAGCCAAAGCTTGCATCATGTGTTGAAAAACCACCAATAGCGACTGTTGTTAAGCCATGGCATATTGCATCAAAAAAAGGCATGCCTGCAATCTTAAAACAGACAATGCATGCCAGTGTTAAGGCAAGGTAGATTTTTCCCAAAGATTTTGCAGTTTCTTTTTGTCTCGGGTTTAACTTGGTATCGCTCACTGAAGAAGCCGAATCTGCCTTATAGAGTCTCATTCCACCAACCCCCAACAAAGGCATAATAGCAACTGCGAGAACCACAATACCCAAGCCACCCAACCACTGAAGTTGAGCTCTATAAAACAACAGTCCCTTAGGTATAACATCTAAATTGCTCATTACTGTAGCGCCTGTAGTAGTGAGGCCTGAAGTTGATTCAAAAATAGCATCTGTGATTGTTAACGAACTTGCTGGCAAGACTAAAAATGGAATGGAGCCAAAAAGAGCTAGAATAATCCAAAACAGTGCCACAATAATAAAGCCTTCATGTAAGCGTATATCTGTTCCTGCTGACCTGCTTGGAAACCATAAAAGACACCCTGCGATCAATGTATAAAAAAAGGATTGGAGAAAAGATGAGGCAGTATTAATATCGCTATCTATACCGGATACTATAAAAGGCAACAACAGTGTAAAACTAAAAAGCATTACTAGTGTGCCCAAAAGTTTTTGTACTGACTTTAAATTATTTAGTGTCATGCTCTCATCAGTGTCGAATATAAATACTATCTATTCAAACAGAGTTTCTATTTCAGCAACGGCCTCTCTGTTTGAGATAAATACAATAACATGATCATCGGGTTGAATAACAGTGGTGTGATGAACAGCTCTTATCTCACCCTGACTAGAAACAACAGCAGTAATATAAGAGCCGCTGGGTAAAATTATCTCTTCAATTGGTTTGCCAACCACCTTTGAATTCTCATGATCATGGGCAATCGCCTCCAACGCTTCTGCATTGCCTCTTTTGAGGGTGTGTACTTTCACTACATCTCCTTTTCTAACATGGGACAAGAGCGAGCTGATAGTAATCTCTTCAGCAGAAAAACTAACGTCTATGGTTTCTGCTTCGGCAAGCCCAGAATAAGAAGTTTTATTGATTAAGGCGAAAACTTTTTTTGTGCCTAGTTTTTTAGCAACCATTGATGATAATAGGTTGGCTTCTTCTGAGTTTGTAACTGCAACAAACACATCAGTATTATTAATACTTTCTTCAGTAAGCAAAACATCATCCGCCGCATCCCCTTTGAGAACAATTGTTGTATCAAGCTGCTCGGCTAATTCTTTCGCTCTTGCAATAGATTTTTCAATTAGCTTGACGTGGTTGTTTCTTTCTAGGCGAGCTGCCAACTTTAGTCCAATTTTTCCTCCGCCAGCTATAACGACGCTTCTTACCCTTTCGTGATCCTGGCTAAACTCTATAATTAAATCATCAATATCCTCCGGTGCAGCTATAAAATACACTTCATCTTTTTCCTGGATAACTGTGTTTCCATCAATGTTAATAATGTCTCCATCTCTATAGATGGCTGCAATCCTTACTTTTTCATTCCCTAAGTGTTGATGGAGAGCGCTGATAGGGTTCCCAACAAGAAACCCTTGTTGTTTTGTTCTTACTCCCACCATTCTCATTCTACCTTCAGCAAAATCGAGTACTTGAAAAGCTCCAGGGTGTTGGATTAATTCTGCAATATAGTTAGTAATTAGCTCTTCTGGATTAATATAATAATCCACTGGAATTTCAGTCTCTGAAAACAAATCCTGATTATCAGAATATTCAGAAGCCCTAATTCTAGCTATTTTTGTTTGAGTATTAAAAAGAGTTGAAGCTATTTGGCAAGCAATCATATTAACCTCATCACTACTAGTAAGAGCTACCAACATATCTGCAGTATCTGCGCCTGCCGCTTTTAAAATGTTTGGATAGGATGCATTGCCTTCAACAACCCTTAGATCAGTTGTATTGGATAGTTTGCTAAGTTTATCTGGGTTAATATCGACAATAGTTATCTCATTGTCTTCCTCTTTCGCGAGCTGTTTCGCGGTTGTAGAGCCAACTTGTCCTGCGCCTAATATTAGAATATTCATGGTTATTTATAGTTTATATTTTACATCAATTTTAGTTTTGCGTATCCCAAAACCAACCATTTTATGCCTTCATATTCGAAATTAATTTGGGCTCTTGCATTGTCTCCATCGCCTTCAAGCGCCAAAACTATGCCTTCGCCAAATCTTGAATGGGAAACACGCTGCCCAAGTCTCATTCCAGATTTGTTTTTTTGTTTTATTTGTTTTTTAAAATAAGGCCTTGATAGAGCCACCCCATTACTCGATGTATCATCAATCAATGTGTCTGGAATTTCCATTAGAAACCTTGAGGGCTGGCTGTAGTTAGTTTGACCATGTAACATTCGTTGTCCTGCATAACTAATATAGAGCTTCTCCATTGAACGAGTGATGGCAACGTAACAAAGCCTTCTCTCTTCTTGCAATCCGCCAGGATCTAATTGGGAACGCTGATGAGGAAACAAACCATCCTCCATTCCCGCAATAAACACCATATTAAATTCCAAGCCTTTTGCAGAATGCATTGTCATCAGTTGTACGCACTCTTGAAACTCATCTGCTTGGTTGTCAGTTGACTCGAGTGCAGCATGGGATAAAAAGGATTCAAGTGGTGTCATCTCCTCTTCCTCTAGTAGTGGTCTGTATCCATAAGCTGCGTTGACTAACTCAGAAATATTGTCTATTTTTGTTTCTGATTTCTCTGTTTTTTTCTTTTTTAAATAGCTAATAAGTCCTGATAATTCAATACACTTTTCAAATTGAATAGACAGATCTTGGTTTTCAATCGAACTCTTTATATTTTTTATTTGGTGCAGGTATTCCATTACTGATTTTTGTGCTCTTGAGCTTAATAATGAGTGCTGAATCATTTGAGAGGCTGCAGCAAACATTGAAATGTTTTCTTTTTTAGAAAGCTCCCTTATCTCTCCCATAGTCTTTGCACCAATTCCCTTGGGTGGCATATTAGCAGCTCTCTCAAAAGCAATGTTGTCGTTGTTGTTAACCACTACTCTTAGATAAGCCAAGACATCTTTAACTTCAGCCCGGTCAAAAAACCTAAAGCCTCCATAAACCCTATATGGAATACTGTGTTGTAATAAGGCTTCTTCAATCACCCTAGATTGCGCGTTGGAACGGTAAAGTATAGCGATGTCATCGAGCGCTATTTTTTTACTTCTAGCTAAGATGGTTTCTATTATATTTCGAGACTCTTCATACTCATCGTAATTGCCATGGAGTTTAATTAATGGGCCTTCTTCCGCATCTGTCCATAGTTTTTTCTCCATGCGATCATCATTGTTTTTAATGATTGCATTGGCTGCATCTAAAATAGTTTTTGTTGACCGATAGTTTTGTTCTAGTTTAATTAGGCGGCTTCCTTGATAGTCTTTTTGAAAACGAGCCATGTTTGCAGAATTGGCTCCCCTCCACTTATAAATGGATTGATCATCATCGCCCACAACAAATGTAGCTGTATCATTTCCAGACAGCAGCTTAATCCATTGATACTGAATCTCATTAGTGTCTTGAAATTCATCCACCAAGATATGTCTAAACCTTGATTGATAATGTTCAAGGAGCTCTTTTTTACTTGCTAAAACTTCAAAACAACGCAATAAAAGCTCTCCAAAATCAACCAAACCTGACTGTTCGCAAACTTCTTCGTAAGCCTTATATATTTCTGTGAAATCCTTTCTGGATGGATCTGTTTGTGATTGGCTTGATCTAAAGCCTTGGTCTTTTTGTGTATTGATATACCACTGTATTTCTTTAGGAGGGTAGTAGGCTTCATCAAGTGACATATTTTTAACCAATCGTTTAATTTGTCTATGTTGATCATCAGAGTCTAGGATCTGAAAGTTTTGTTGTAGGCCAGCTTCCTGCCAATGCAGTCGTAAAAATTTATGAGCCAACCCATGAAAAGTTCCAACCCACATACCCCTAGTATCTATATTTAGCATGTCTCTAATTCTATTATTCATCTCATTAGCAGCTTTATTAGTAAAAGTGACTGCAAGAATGCTATGTGGCGAAATAGATTCAACACCAATCAGCCATGCAATTTTATGCACCAATACTCTTGTTTTGCCGCTCCCCGCTCCTGCTACAACCAATACAGGTTGTCTGCCGCTCGTTACAGCTTCTTTTTGGGGTTCGTTTAATTGCCCTAATATTTGTTCGCCTTCCATATCAGAAGCCTTATTATCTGTGTTTAAGTGAGTATAGAAGATTAATAAACGATAACAATAAAATTGCTGCAAAAGCATTGTGAGCTGTGGCTAGCGAAAGGTTGATACTACTCCATACCATAACAATGCCAATAATTAATTGAGTGACAAGCGCTACGAGGAAATAGGAGGCTGCTATTTTAATTTGTTGATTGCTGTTGGACAAATATTTTAGTCCAATGGCGCCCAAAACAAAAAACACAACGACAGCGCCCAATCGATGAGTAAAATGAATTGCTGTTCTAGCTGGTGGTGTTAGTAGGCCTCCCTCAAAGTTTTTTCCAAATGATTGCCAGCTTAAAAACCCTTTTTGAAAATCCATATTGTCTGGCCATAACTGGCCATAACACAAGGGTATATCTGGACACCCCAGTGCAGCATAATTAGTGCTCGTCCATCCTCCCAAAAGAATTTGTATAATTAAAAAACAAAAGCCCAATAAAATAAAACCGCTTAATTTCTGTTTTGTTGTAGGCTGTTGTGTGCTTTGTTTTTTATAATAATAAAATAAAAGAGAGAGAGTGCTCAGACCGCCAACAAGATGTGCTGACACAATAAGTGGATGAACTTTTAATGTTACAGTCCACATCCCTAACAGACCTTGAAAAATGACTAATAATAATAAATACAAAGGAAGGTTAGTTTTTTCTTGCTCTCTATGTTGTTTCTTCCTGGACAAATAAACAGCAAAAATAATGACTATCAAAAAACCAAGTGTGCTTGCTATATAACGATGAATCATTTCCCTCCAGGCCTTGCCTGATTCTACGATTTGCCCTGGAAAGTTTTTTTCCACCTCTAAAAGTGATTCATTTGATTCTGGAACGCTAAAAAGCCCATAGCACCCTGGCCAATCAGGGCAACCAAGTCCCGCATCAGTCAGGCGTACATAAGCTCCGAAAACTATAACAATAAAGGCTAAAACTATTGCAGTGAGTGTAATTTTTTTAGTGTGTGGCATCCTCTGGAGCAGCCTTTTTCAAATACCCTTATCCTGACGTTAATGTCATAAATATTTTTCTAACGTAAAACACCCATGCGCCATCGACAGAAAGGATTCCCACCAGGGCTAATAAAAACAAGGGTGGTAGACATATTGCATATAAGAAAGCCATTCTTTCCCAGGCCATATGCATAAAGACTCCCACAACAAGGCCCGCCTTTAAAAAGGCGAATATAGTTACTAAGAACCAACGAAGGTATCCTTCGAGCTCTGCATAGTCAACCGCGTATGAGAACCCGCTCAATACAAAAAGCAAAATCCAAACGCTTATATATAGACTAAAAGGATGCTCTGTTTCAGGAGCATCTCCGGGATAAAAACTAGGATGTTTAAATGGTTTTTCTTCTTGTGACATATTTAATTCCTACCATAAATAAAAGAATGCGAAAATAAAAATCCAAACTAAATCAACAAAATGCCAATAAAGTCCTGCAACCTCAACAATTTGATAATCATCTAACTTGTCGTATCTCCCTTGCAGAACTCTCTTAGCAATAATACTCAAGTAAACCACTCCTATAGATACATGCAAACCATGAAATCCTGTGATCATAAAGAAAAACCCGCCAAACTGATCCGCTCCAAAATCATTTCCCCAGGGTCGAATGCCTTCTTCAAAAATCAACTTACTCCACTCAAACATTTGCATGCCAACAAAACCGACACCACCAAGCGCAGTCAGAAGAATTAGAACGCCTGTTTTTACACGTTGTTTTTTATAGCCAGAAGTAACCGCCATAGCCATAGTCCCACTACTACTAATCAAAATAAAGGTCATAATTGCTATGAGCAATAATGGAATATCTGAACCGCCTACATGAAGTGCAAACACTTCACTGGTATTAGGCCACGGCTCTATTGTTGTGAGTCTTACCGCCATATAAGCAGATAAAAATGAACCGAAAATAAAGGTATCACTGACAAGGAATATCCACATCATAGCTTTACTCCAGCGAACCTTAAAAGCTTGAACATCTGAAGACCAGTCAGCAACCAGTCCTTTTAAATTATCAGGAACAAAGTCTGCATGTGATATGTGATTATTTGACATAAAAAGACCTTAGATTATGTAGTTAATAGAATAGAGAACAAAAGTGCCCAAACAAGCAACATATAATGCCAGTAGATTCCCAGCAGGCCTATTGTATGCTCAGTCACTGTTTTTTTGCTTCGCGAAAACACTCTAAAACTCACCCTCATCCAGGCAATTATGCCGCCTAAAACGTGCATAACATGAAGGGCTGTAATTAAATAAAAGAATGTATTTGCAGGGTTGCTTGCAAGAAAATAACCAAAGGTATTCAACTCTTGCCATGCTTTGATTTGTCCTAAAGCAAACAAAACTCCAAAAACTCCAGTTGCCATTAGGCCTATTTTAAGATTTGAATTGTCGTCTGCTTTGGCTCCTTGTTTGGCCCAAACCATACCAACACTTGCTAAGACTAATGCGCCTGAATTAAACCATACTAGTGAGGGCATAGGTAGCGACTGCCAATCTGCAAAATTCATTCTAAAAAGATACGCATTGGTAATGAATAAAAATGTAATAGAAATCACTGTCATCAATAAATACATAAAAACTTCTGCATGGGTTAGACCCATGAATTTATTTTTTTGATTGTTGATAACTTCAGTCATAATTATTAGGTAATATCCTCGTCCGCTACATTCTGAGGAACAAAGTCTGCAGTTGCGCCAGGTAGTCCATAATCGTAGGGCCAACGATGAACAACTGGCAATTGTTCATCCCAGTTTCCATGTCCTGGGGGTGATTCAAGAGCTTGCCATTCTAATGTACATGCACCCCATGGGTTGCTGCCTGCTTTCTTTCCTTTAAAAATACTAACTATAAAGTTGTACAATAAGATAAATTGAGCTGCGCCCACAATTAATGCGCAAATTGTAATAAATTGGTTAAGATCATTAACTGATTGTGGAATAAAATCATATTGTTCATTTGAATAGTAGCGTCTTGGCACTCCCAAAAAGCCAATATAATGCATAGGAAAATAAATCAAATAAGTTCCAATAAAAGTGATCCAAAAATGGATTTTCCCTAGTCGATCATCAAGCATTCTTCCGGTGACAGATGGATACCAATGATATAGTCCACCATACAAAGCTAAGACTGGTGAAACTGCCATCACCATATGGAAGTGTCCTACCACAAAATACGTATCAGACAGAGGAACATCTACAGCTACATTGCCTAAAAACAACCCTGTTAGCCCACCAATTAGAAATGTGATTAAAAAAGCCAAACAATAAAGCATAGGAACAGTCATTCTAATGTTTGCATTCCACAATGTGATGACCCAGTTATAAACTTTAATGGCTGTTGGTATAGCAATAATAAGTGTTGTGGTGGCAAAAAAGAAGCCTAAATAAGGATTCATTCCAGCAACATACATATGATGAGCCCAAACAATAAATGCGATTCCAGCAATAGCAATTAATGCCCAAACCATCATGTTATAGCCGAAAATATTCTTTCTTGCATGGCAACTGATTAATTCAGAGATAATTCCAAATGCTGGCAAGGCAATAATATATACTTCTGGATGGCCAAAAAACCAAAATAAATGTTGAAATAAAACTGGGCTTCCGCCGCCATAGTCAAGTACTTCGCCACCTTTAAAGATTTCAGGCATAAAAAAACTAGTCTCTAAAACACGATCAAAAATAAGCATAATTGCCCCAACTAAAAGAGCTGGGAAAGCAAGCAGTCCTAAAAAAGTCGCTAGAAAAATACACCATATAATTAATGGCATTCTCATTAAAGTCATGCCACGGGTTCTTGATTGGAGCACTGTGGTGATATAGTTTAGGCCGCCCATAGTGAACGCAATGATAAATACTGCTAGTGATGCCAACATAAGAATGATTCCTGCGCCATCAGCTCCTGGTGTGCCTTCTAAAATTGACTGAGGTGGATAGAGCGTCCAACCTGCTCCTGTGGGGCCGCTTTCAACAAAAAAACTAGACACTAAAATTAAAACAGAGAGCAAGTAAAACCAAAAACTAAGCATGTTTACAAATGGGAAGGCCATATCTCTAGAGCCCAACATTAAGGGTATCAAGTAGTTGCCAAACCCGCCTAAAAATAGGGCTGTAAGTAGGTAAATTACCATAATCATCCCGTGCATGGTGACATCTTGGTAATAACTACCCGCATCAATGGACTCAAATAATCCTGGAAAACCTAGCTGCATCCTCATCAACAAGGATAAAAACATTCCAGTAAGTCCAATCGCCAAAGCTATACAAGTATACTGCAGTCCTATAACTTTATGGTCTTGTGAGAAAACATAACGCCCCCACCAGCCCTTCGGTTCATGCAATGGTTGTCCTTCGTATGCTGAGCTTTGTTCCATTTTATCTATACTCCTTTCTTCTTAAACATCTCAATCAAAATTTATTCTGAGAGAGTTTCTATATATTCTACTATCGCATCTAATTCATCGTCTGACATTTTATAAGCCGGCATCACTGGCGCGTATCCTTGAGCAGTTTTTGCATTCGGATTAACAATTGACTCTTTAATATATTCTGCATCAACAATGATAGTTTCTCCGTTAGCCAACACCCTTTGAGCGCCAAAGCTATTTTTCCATGTTGGGCCTATGCCGTTGTTCCCATTGTCACTATGGCAAGCTACACACCCAAGTGTTTGAACAATTTGTTTACCTTGGCCTTGAGTGCCTTCATTCATAGTGTCAAAAAAGGTGGGTTGCTCAGCGAGCCAGCTTTGAAAGTCATTCATCGTATCAACTGTTATAAGACCGCGCATTGCGAAATGGCCGGTACCACAATATTCAGCACAAGCAACTTCATAGGTTCCCAATATGGTTGGAGTAAACCAAAGGTTAGTTTGTTGTCCTGGGACTAGATCCATTTTGGCTCTAAATTGTGGAATATAAAAATCGTGCAACACATCTTTAGACCTGAGCTGAAAAACCACAGGCTCATCGATGGGTAAGTGTAAGTGGTTTGACCGAATTAAAATATCGTCTTGTGAATTAGGGTCGCTAGGATCCAAGCCAAAAGTATTTTTTGAGCTGAAAAGTCTTCCATTTGTGTTTCCATAAACACCATCTTCGCCTGGAAAGCGATAGGTCCACACCCATTGTTGGCCAACGCCTTCTACCTCAATAGCATCTTCTGGGAGGTTCACATAATCATTCCATGCAATCAGCCCTGGCGCCAATAAGATAATAACGCCTATTGTTGTAATAACAGTTAAAATAACTTCGAGCTTAGTGTTTTCAGGCTCGTATTCAGCCTTATGACCTTCTTTGTATCTAAACTTAACAACACAATAAAGAATAAAACCGGACACCAAAACAAAAGCTACTCCCGTGACCCAAAGAGAGATTATAATAGTTTGGTCAAGCGACCCCCAATTAGAGGCCAAAGGTGTAAACCACCAAGGGGTTATGAAATTCCATAAAACAGTACCAATGACAATGATTGTCGTAACGATTACAAAAGCCATCAAATACCTCTCAAGTGATTAATTAGACGAGTGCATTATGATAAAAAAAACTAAATAATTCAATCATGAACTTCAACCAAAACAAGATAAAAAAAAGAAAGTATATTGTTTATACATAAAGACTAAAAAAGTTGTTGGGACAAAACACCAATAAAGATGCTTCCGCCCACATAATTATTTACTAAAAATGCCTTTAAACAGGCGCTTGGCTCTCTATTTTTTATCAACAGCTGTTGATAAACAAACAAAAATAAAACAATGAAAACACAGATAAAATAAATAAAACTCATCTTAGCCAAGACGCCAACATAAGAAAATAAAAAAACCACTAGGCCTTGGAGCGCTGCGGTAATAAATTTATCATAATTTCCAAACAGTCGTGCTGTCGAAAAGACTCCAACAGTTTCATCGTCTCTTTTGTCAGCCATCGCATAGAAAGTATCGTAGACTACAATCCATAAAATTGTACCCAACCACATAAGGTAAAAAACCAGATCAAATGCTTTCTCAGAAGCCACATAAACCATAGGTATACACCAACTAAAAGTAATACCGAGAACCATTTGTGGTGCTGAGAAAAATCTTTTAAAAAGTGGGTATATAATAGTTAAAAAAAGCCCTATCAAAGCATATAAAAAGGTTTTTGTGTTTAGTTGAAGTACTAATAAAAAAGCACACAAAATAAGTAAAAAAAAGATGGTCCAAGCCTCCTTTACAGAAATAGACCCTACAACTAATGGCCTTTCTTTGGTTCGCTCTACATAACCGTCTATGTTTTTATCAAAAATATCATTAATAACACATCCTGCAGAACGCATAACAATAACGCCAACAACAAAAATTACGATAAGTAAGCCTTTAGGCTGGCCCTCTCCTGCCAACATTAGGCTCCACAGAGTTGGCCACAATAAAAGCATATACCCTATTGGTCTGTCAGCTCTAATAAGCTGAATGACTGATTGTGTTTTGTTAGCGCTTGCTAGTTGTTTAGACATTCTATTCCTGGCAAAAACAACTCAGTAGTTAACAACTCACTATCTCCTAAGGTAAAACACGACCGCCTTGCCCAAACCACCATCTCTGTTATTTTTTTACTCTCTAGGTGGGCTAGCTCATTGCTACTAATACTAAAACAACAATAAGTAAACTCACTTCTTAGAACCTCATTAATATTTTTTAATGCCTCTCCTAGTGTGTTTTTCCCCAATTGATTAATCCAAGGATGCTCAGCAATCGTTTTTCTTGATGTCTTTGTTTGTCCATATATATATGGTTTATTGGTCGACAACATGGCCACCTCTCTAACAAACACCCCATTGTCTCCATCCTCCTCATCATCATTAAAGTATTCCTGAAGAACCTCAAATCGATAATCGTCAACATTATCTTTGAGTCTATCTGTCAAAAGAGCGGTTTCAGTGAGCCAAGACCTTAAAGTCTGAGAAATTTGTTTTTTTTCAGATATGTCTTCTATGCTTGCCCAGTTATTATTGGCTGTTCTGGTTTCTAAAATTTGAAATATATTTGGCATAAGTTGTTATATAAAAAAGGCTAGTCTAGCTATATTTTAAACTTTTCGATACTCGATTTGGTTGCCTACCCAGCGCTTAATCAGTTTTTCAGTGTGTTTAGGATATTTTTCTTCAAAGTCTGCACACCTTTTATTAATTTTTGGAAGCAGGTATGCGTCTCTTGCAATGTCTGCAATTTTTAATCCAATAATCCCTTTTTGTTTGGTGCCCAGCAACTCTCCTGGCCCTCTAAGCTCAAGATCTTTTTCAGAAATATAAAAACCATCATTGCTCTCTCGAATTGAGTTCAATCTCATTTTAGCCATTGATGATAAAGGCTTCTTGTAAATCAATATACATATGCTTTTATGTTCTCCTCTGCCAACTCGCCCTCTAAGCTGATGCAACTGTGAAAGGCCTAGTCGTTCTGAGTTTTCAATAACCATGATGCTTGCATTAGGAACATCGACCCCTACCTCAATAACCGTTGTTGCAACCAATACATCTTGTTTACCGTTTTTAAAATCTAACATCGCTTTTGTTTTTTTCAATGTGTCAAGCTTCCCATGAACAAGTCCTATACTGCTTTTTTTCAGTTTTGTTTTAAGGTTTTTATATGTTGTTTCAACAGCCTCAAAATTTAATTCTTCAGACTCTTCAATCAAAGGACACACCCAATATACCTGTCTCTTTTTTTTAATTTCATTAATAACTTTTACGACCACATCTTGTCTTCTTTCATCTGAAATCACCACTGTGTCAATAGTGCCCCTGCCTTTAGGCAGCTCGTTTATTACCGAAGAGTCCAAATCTCCATATGCGGTCATAGCAAGCGTTCTTGGTATGGGTGTAGCCGTCATAATAAGTTGGTGTGGAACGGCTCCCATGTTTGATTTTTTCATCAAACTTAATCGTTGATCAACCCCGAATCGATGTTGCTCATCCACTATTGCTAATGCGAGGTTGTTATAATTAACTGCGCCCTGAAACAAAGCGTGGGTTCCTATAATAATGCTCGACATACCGCTCTCAATAGAGTCTAGTATGTGTTTTTTTTCTTTAGTGGGTAGTTTGCTTTTAAGTAAAACCGTCTTAATTCCTAGTGGGTCAAACCAAGCTCTTAGGTTGTTATAATGTTGTTCGGCAAGAAGCTCTGTTGGCGCCATAAAGGCAGATTGTGCTCCGCTGCCTGCTGTTATTGCTATGGCTAGTGCCGCTACAACCGTCTTACCTGAACCAACATCACCCTGAAGCAACCTCATCATTGGTCTTGGCAATTTAAGATCTTCTTCTATCTCATTGACTACTCTTTTTTGTGAGTCGGTTAAAATAAAAGGGAGCTGTTTTATTAAGCTCTTTTTCTCGTCTGTATTTTTTAAAGCAATTGCTTTGTTTTTCTGGGTTGTTTTTTTTATCCTTTTTAAGGCCAATTGGTTAGCAATAAGTTCTTCTATTACTAGCCTTAGTTTGGCTGGTGGAAAACTTTTTTCTTGCTCCTCTTTGGCAGGGGAATGAATTGCTTGAAGGGCTTCCTTTAAGGACATCAACCCAAACAAAGAGGTGATATCTTTTGGCAACAAATCCTCAACTAGATGTAATTGAGAGTCTAGCGCTAATTTGATTGTGCTTCTTAGTCTGTTTTGTGACAGCCCTTTTGTTGTTGGATACACGGGTGTTAATGTTGGAGATAGTGGGGGCATGTTGTCTGGGTTGATAATTTGATATTCTGGGTGAATGATCTCCACCCCTGTAGATGTTTTTCTAACTCTTCCAAAACAACGAACTAAGGTATTTCTAGACAGGTTTGTAGCCTGTTGTTTAGAAAAACTAAAAAAACGAAGAGTTATTATTCCTGTGTCATCAGAGATTTGTGATAAAAGTGTTCTTCTCCCCCTATAAACAATATTAGTCAACAAAACATTTCCCTGTATTAAAACTTGTTGATCATGGCTTACAGATCCAATTGGCACAGTTGATGTTCTATCCTCATATCGTATTGGCATTAAAAACAATAAATCTTTTTGCTTGTGAATATCTAGTTTTGTCAACTTTTCAGCAATAGCAGGTCCAATGCCTTTTAAACTTGTTAGGTCGTCAGACATCGTTTTATCAATTACTTTTGTAGGGGAACCTGGGCAACAGCCTCTATCTCTATAGGCACACCTTTAGGTAAGGCTGACACCTCAACAAGTGCTCGAGCAGGATAGGGAGTGCTAAACAATTTCAACATTACTTCATTAACCACATCAAAGCCTTTTATGTCGGTTAAATAAACATTGAGTTTTATAATGTTTTTTAGTGTAGCTTTTTGCTCTAAAAGGATAGCCTCTATGTTTATAAATATCTGGTTTGTTTGTTTTTTTAGGCTTCCTTTCACCAACTTTCCAGACTTATCCAAAGGTATCTGGCCAGAGAGAAAACAAAAGCCATTATAATTTATAGCTTGAGAGTATGGGCCAATTGCTTGGGGTGCGTTTGTTGTTTTTACTTCCTTAATACTCATTAATGCATGCTCCTAGTAACTTTTTTTACGCTTTGCAAAACTCTAATTTGTTTAATAATATCTGCAAGGTATTTTCGGTTTTCTACTTGTATTTGGAACAATAAATCAACCGTGTCGTCCTCATACTCTGTTGCAATCGAAACCTGTTCAACATTACAGCCATTATCAGCAATTTTGCCAGCAATTTCAGCAAAAGAGCCTGGCTGGTGTTTTGCGTGAACCGTGATTTCTGTTGCTAACATATGATCAACACTATCAACCCACTCCACCCCAATCCAGCGACTTACTTCTTTTATAAAAGAGTTTACATGCAGGCATTTTCTTCTATGTATAACAAGGCCTTTAACCTTGCTTAGGTGCCCAATAATGATGTCTCCAGGAATTGGGTGGCAACAATTTGCAAACGTGATAGACACACCCTCAGTGCCTTTAATTAATAATGGGGACTGGTTTAAACTATTATTATGATCTAGTTGTTCGCCTAACATCATTTGTGCGATAAGTAATGGGTTTTTATCGCCAAGTCCAATGGTTTCATAAAGCTCTTCTGTGTCTTTTAGGGCTAAACGATCCAACAAAAGCTGGAGTTGTTTTTTTGAAATATTTCTTTGTTTTTTTCCAAGTGTATTCAAGGCGTTACTAAACAATCGTTTTCCTAATGCAATTGTTTGTGTGCTTGTTAAGTTTTTTAGGTACCCCCTAAGATTGTTTCTTGCTTTTACTGTTGTAATAAATGACAGCCAGTTAGGGTCTGGATTAGAGTTTTTAGAGGTCAATATTTCAACAGTTTGACCGCTTTCAATTACTGTTCTCAGAGGCACCTGTATTTTGTTGACTTTTGCACCTATACAGCTGTTTCCCAAGTCACTGTGAACGGCATATGCAAAATCAACACATGTTGCTTTGGACGGCAGTCTAAAAATCTTTCCTTCGGGACTAAAAACATAGACTTTATCAGGGAATAGGTCCACCTTAACACTTTCTAAAAACTCCTCTGGGTGGCTGACGCCTTGGATTTCTTGAATGGATGCCAGCCACTCTCTGGCTTTAGTTTGGGGTGTTGAGTCCGTTGGGTTTTCTGATTTATATTTCCAATGAGCGGCTATGCCGTTCTCAGCTACACGATGCATTGCTTTTGTTCTAATTTGGACCTCAATAGGTGTTCCGCTAGGGCCTAATAAACTTGTATGAATTGATTGATAGCCATTCACTCTAGGAATTGCTATATAGTCTTTAAACTTGCCCATAATTGGCTTATACACTTCATGAACCAAGCCAAGCACTTGGTAGCAGTCATGAATGTCGTCTACAATAATTCTTAGTCCATACATATCTACAATTTGATCTAGCGACAAATGTCTTTTTTTCATTTTCTTATAAACACTGAAAATGTCTTTTTCTCTTGCCTCTATATCATGAAGGACCTGCTCTTCTTTTAGTTTGTTGGAAATTCTGGTTGAGATTTTTTTTAAAACTTTTTTTTGATTTCCAAGCCTTCTTTTTAAGCCTTTGCTTATTATTTTATATCTATAAGGATAGGCAAACTTAAATGCTTCTTGTTCTAATGCTATTTTCATACTAAAGATGCCTAGCCTGTTGGCAATTGGTGCGTACACCTCTAGGGTTTCCTTACCTATTCTCATTTGTTTTTTTTGATCTAGGGCGCCTAAAGTTTGGATGTTATGGAGCCTATCAGCTAACTTAATTAAAATAACCCGGATGTCTTTAACCATAGCAAGCATCATTTTTCTAAAGCTTTCCGCCTGCCTTTGGTTGTTGTCAGCATACTCTATTTGATCTAATTTACTTACCCCATCAACCAAAGAAAACACCTCACTACCAAACTCTCTCTCTATAATGATTTTGTCGAGAGTTGTGTCTTCTAATACATCATGCAGTAACCCAGCAGAAACAGTCTCTTTATCTAATTTTAGTCCTGCGAGTGTTGTTGCAACTGCGGTTGGGTGGTGAATATATGGTTCGCCTGACATTCTGGACTGATGCTCATGCGAAACACTTGAGAATATATAGGCTTTTTTTATAAACTCTTTATCTTCTGTGTTTAAATAATCTAGTTTACTTAGAAGCTGCTTTAAAAGCTTGGGTGGTCTTTTTTGTAGCATTAATGCTGCCGATTCAAGAATATTGTCCATAGAGATATTATGTTATACCTAATAAACAATATAAAACATTGCTAGAAAAAATATTTTTACTTAAAGGGCCTGCCCCCCCGCCATTATAAAAGTCAAAAAGTTAGTCTTGTTCCGTTTTGGCAAGCTCTTCGGCTAGTTCTTTTTCTAGATCGTTTTCAGTTTTATGAAAATCAGGATTGTCCAGATGGCCATCAGCAATTTCTCTTAAGGCTAAAACCGCTGGCTTGTCATTCTCGTCGTCATCAAGAAGAGTTTCTGATCCATTAGCTATTCTTCGTGCACGCTTTGCAGCTAAATTAACCAGGTTGAAAACTCCATCTGTATGCTCTAAACAATCTTCTACTGTGACTCTTGCCATGTTTTACTTACTCAAAAAAAAATTAAGAAAGGACAAGCCTACTTGGTTGAAAAGATAAGTCAAACACTTTGTTTTTATATTTTAAAACTATTAATAATTGATAGTTCTTTTTCACTAATGGGTTTGTTGTTGCCATCATACTGTTTAACAAACCCTAGGATCTCGTCGCATGTTAACTCTAGATCATTATTAATAAACGTTGCATCAAAGTTAACATATTGTTGTATGTCGTTAATCGCCTCTTTAAATCTCAGGTCGATTTGTCCCACGGAATCAGTGCCTCTTTTCTCTAGGCGTTTTTTAAGCTCTCCCTTAGATGGAGGTATTAAAAACAAAGTCAAACACCCAGGGTCTTCTTTTCTAACTTGGTTTGCTCCCTGCCAATCTATTTCCAAAATCACAGTTTTATCTCTTTCTATCATCTGGCTAACCTCTTTTTTTGGTGTGCCATAAAAGTTACCAAAAACCTCTGCGCACTCAAAAAACCTTCCTTCTGCTGCCATTGTGTGAAAAACATCGGCGCTAACAAACCTATAATCATCGCCGTCTATTTCATTGTCTCTTTTGGGTCTTGTTGTATATGAAATAGAGGCAACCATATTGGGGTTGCTCTGAATAAGCTTTCTAACAACTGTAGTTTTACCTGTACCAGAAGGGGCTGAGATTATTAATAATGATGTCTTTTTAAATAGCATTTAACTGAAGCAATATAAAATTATTAGAGATTAATAGCTAAGTATATTCTATTATTTATTTGATGAAAATTAAGACTTTAGTGTTGGCCTCTTCTAATGCCCATAAGGCAAATGAAATCAAAATGATATTAGGAAGCAGCTACCAGATCAAAACACAACAAGAGTTTGATGTTCCTTATGTGCCCGAAACAGGAAAAACTTTCACTGAAAACGCTTATATAAAAGCAAGACACCTATCTGAAAATATTTCTCTGCCTGTCATCGCAGATGATTCTGGCTTAGAGGTTTGTGCTATTAACAATGAGCCTGGTATATTTTCAGCAAGATACGCTTATGAGGGAGCAACCGATGGAGAAAACATAAGCAAACTCTTGCGTGCGCTAAAAAACATACCTGCCTCAAAAAGAGAAGCTAAATTTATATGTTCACTAGCCTTCATTGATAGCTCAACCACAAAGAAGGCTAGCTACTTTATTGGAGAATGGCATGGAGTAATTGTAAACAAGAAAAAAGGGCTTCATGGTTTTGGTTACGACCCAATATTTTTTATACCATCATTAAAAAAAACTGCTGCTGAACTAACAGATGAGGTAAAAAATAAAATAAGCCACAGAGCTATAGCCATTAACAAACTAAAATATTATATGGAAAGCTAGCAAGCACTAAAGTGGGGGCAAAAAAATAAAATGGCGTTAAATCAATAAGCTAGGAATCAAAAGCAGCTGTTTTTTTCAAAATAATTTCTCTAATAGCCCAATGACCAAAGGTTAAAGAATTAAACAATTATACACAACCCAAAACAGGTCTTGTTATTCTTGCATGTAGATAGGCTGTCTTTCACATATATTACAATAAATCAGCGCTCTATCTAACTGATATATATAGGTATATATGTTTTCTGTATATTTTTTGTACAATTTTAAACTTTCCATATAAAACAGCCAACAGAAGACTTTTTTTTACACTTATCCACAAATTTACCCACAGATTTTGTGGATAAAAAATTCATAATTTTGAGAATCTGCTTCAGATTTTCTTGAAAAAAGATGTCCAACTGGTTATGCTTGCCACCCTTAAAAAATTCTTATAGTTTTTTAAACAAACAAAAATAACAACTCAAAGGAAGATAGCCGTGAAAGCAGATACACACCCTGATTATAACGAGATTAAAGTAACGTGTTCTTGTGGAGATTCCTTTGTCACAAAGTCCACATTAAAAGAAGACCTTAGTATAGAAGTGTGCTCTTCTTGCCACCCTTTTTATACTGGGCAGCAAAAAATTGTTGATACAGCTGGACGGGTTGATAAGTTTAGAAAACGTTTTGGGATTCGGTCGTCTTAATGATCGCAATTAGAATCTCTTACTAAACACAAAAAATACATGCCCCAAAATAAAAAACCAATAACTCTTAGCAACAATGAGTATACCGCTGAGCTAAATATTAAAGACCCCGCAATAGGTCCTTCTGTTATTGATTTGGCAAACCTACATAAAGAAACCGGCTTATTTACATATGACCCCTCATACTCTTCAACAGCCAGCTGCGAAAGCAAAGTAACCTATATAGATGGCAACGAAGGTATTCTTGAATATAGGGGATACCCTATAGAGCAATTGGCAAGCAAAAGCACTTACCTTGAGGTTTCCTACCTTTTGTTTAATGGAAACCTTCCAACAAAAGAAAGTCTGTCTGAGTTTAGGCACAATGTAAAACACAATATGTTCTTAGACACCAACTTAAACCAATTGTTTGGTGGTTTTTTACCTAACGCCCATCCTATGGGAATGTTGATGAGTTCCGTAGCCGCTCTTTCAACTATTTACCATGAAGATATTGATATCAGAAACCCCCACCATAGAGAAGCCTTCTTTTTTAACATTTTAGGAAAGATGCCTGTTTTAGTGGCAACAATCTTCAACCAAATTAATGGTACAAAAACAGGCAGTTATAATGAAGAAAGAAGCTACGCTGAAAACATTTTAACTTTGTTTTTTGATGGACAAGGTGATTATGAAATAAACCCTGTTTTTTCAAAAGCATTGGACATTCTTTTAATCCTACACGCTGACCATGAGCAAAACTGTAGCACCTCATCTGTGAGGCTTGCTGGAAGCTCAGGAACAAACCCTTATGCTGCGATTGCATCTGGAATAGCTGCTCTTTGGGGTCCATCTCATGGAGGAGCAAATGAGGCAGTGGTTAGGATGTTAAAAGAAATCGGATCTCCTAAAAATATCCCCACATATATCGAAAAAGCAAAAGACAAGTCAGACCCTTTTAAGTTAATGGGCTTTGGTCATCGTGTTTATAAAAACTTTGACCCAAGAGCGACAATCATCAGGGGAGAGTGTCATAAGGTTTTGGAACAACTGGACCAAGACAACAACCCAATGTTTGAGCTTGCGCTGCAATTAGAAGAAATTGCCCTTAATGATCAATATTTTGTTGATAGAAACCTATATCCAAATGTTGATTTTTACTCTGGTGTAATTTATCAAGCAATGGACATACCAAAAGAAATGTTTACAGTTATGTTTGCTCTAGCTAGAACTGTTGGCTGGGCTACACATTGGTGTGAAATGATGGAAAACCCTTCTTTAAAAATTGGACGCCCGAGGCAGCTGTACCTAGGAAGCAAAAAAAGAAACTACGTCGCTATTGACCAAAGATAAAAACATTTATCTCTTCATCTCCTGCCCTTTTTTGTCCTACTATACGATATAAGCAGATTAAACTTCATTATTATGGGTGACCTAAAAAACAGAATATTTCTCATCGGACCAATGGGGTCAGGAAAAACAACGGTTGGAAAAAAGCTAGCCTCAATGTTAGGCAAAACCTTTTGTGATACAGACAATGAGGTTGAATTAAAAACTGGGGTTAACATCTCTTATATTTTTGATGTAGAAGGAGAGGAGGGTTTTAGAAAAAGAGAATCAGTTGTTTTGTTTGAAAAAGCACAGCTGGATAATATTGTTATCTCAACGGGCGGTGGAGTAATAGAGATGAAAGAAAACCGTGAGATTTTGAAAAATGGGTATGTTATTTATTTAAAAACAGGTCTTGCAACACAAAAAGAAAGAGCAGCTCCAAACGAAAGTAGACCCCTGCTGTTAAACACAGACCCAGAAAAACAACTAAAAAATCTTATGGCCAAGAGAAAGTCGCTCTATGAGGAATCTGCAGATCAGGTTATTATAACGGATGGACTTACCCCCAAAGCAGTCGCTAAAAATATTTTTGAAGCAATAAAATGAATAAAGAAGTAGTCAACTTAAACCACCAAAGCTACCCAATTTTTATTGGTACAGACTCCAGTCTTTCGGCTGAAGCTGTTGCTAGTTTTATTGTTGGCAATGATGTTGCAATTATTACCAATGATGTTGTTGGTCCTTTATATTTAGAAGAGTTAATACAAACAATTAAAGACAAAAATATTGTCCGCTACATTCTTAATGATGGCGAACAAGAAAAGAAGTTAAAAACAGTCCACAAGATCATAGATAGGCTTCTCGATGAAGGTTTTGGAAGAGACTCAACCCTTATATCACTTGGTGGAGGTGTGGTTGGAGATATAACAGGTTTTACCGCTTCTATTTTTATGAGAGGAATAAACTTCATACAAATACCCACCACTTTGTTAGCACAAGTAGATGCTTCTGTTGGCGGTAAAACCGGTGTCAATCACCCTCTTGGAAAAAACTTAATTGGAAGCTTTTACCAACCAGAATGTGTGGTCTGCGATCCTCGATTTTTAAAAACCCTAAAAAGCAAACAATTGTCTGAGGGTTTGGCAGAAATAATCAAATACGGCCTTATTTATGATGCAGAGTTTTTTAGTTTTCTTGAGCAAAACCTCTCTAAAATTATTGCTTTAGATAAAGGTGCTATGGGTCATGCAATACAGCGGTCCTGCCAAATAAAGGCATCTATAGTCTCTCAAGATGAAAAAGAAAAATCCATTAGGGCGATTCTGAATTTTGGCCATACTTTTGGTCATGCTATTGAGACATTAATAGGCTACGACCACTGCTCTCATGGTGATGGTGTTGCGATTGGAATGGTTTTAGCAACGAAGCTTTCTGAGTTAATGGGAATGGTTTCAGGTGATGACACTAGCCGTATAATAAAACTTCTAGAGGCGGGAGACCTTCCTGTTTCACTTCCTGATCTTGATAGTGATCAAATCATTAATGTTATGTTAAAAGACAAGAAGGTTAAAGACAGAAAAATACAATTAGTTCTGCTTAAAAAAATGGGAGAAGCTTATTTAACCTCTGACTACCCCGAAAAGAAACTGAACCAATTACTAGGCGGAAAATAAATGGCTATAAATAACAAAGATCGATTAATATTTGCTTTAGATGTGCCTGAGGTTGATAGGGCCAAAGAGCTTGTTTCTGAATTGGGTGGCAGTGTCTCTTTTTATAAAATTGGCATGGAACTAATGATGACGGGTCAGTATTTTAGCTTGCTTGATTGGTTAGTAAGGAAAGAAAAAAAGGTCTTTGTGGACCTAAAGCTATTTGATGTTCCTGCAACGGTTTCAAAATCGGTTAAGCGTTTAAGTCAAAGAGGGGCTTATTTTACAACCATTCATGGAAACCAAAGCATGATGGAAGCTGCGGCATCTGAGAAAGGTGATTTAAAAATACTAGCTGTTACTGCGTTAACTAGTTTGGACCAAGGTGACATTAATGACATGGGTTTTGATTGTGATGTACAAGATTTGGTAGTCTCTAGAGCCAGAAGAGCATTTGCCGCAGGTTGTGATGGGATTGTGGCTTCAGGAATGGAGCTTGAGCATATTAGGGGTGAGGTGGATGACAAGTTGCTAATTGTAACCCCTGGAATTCGGCCCGTAGAAAACAGACCAACAGACGATCAAAAAAGGATTGTTACTGTTCAGCAAGCCTTTCAAAGAGGAGCAAATTATATTGTTGTTGGACGACCAATACAGAATGCCGAAAGCCCTAGACAAGCCGCAGAAAGCATACAAGAATCCATTGGGCTAGCCATTAATTAAATTTAAATACTTTTTCTCGTTCAAAACCCTAATAGACAGTTCTTTTGCTTTCTCAAGTTTTTTATTACCAACGTTTTCTCCGCATACCAAAATATCAGTCTTGGAAGAAATAGTATCCTGGGTTTTTGCGCCTAGTGCCTCTGCATTGTTTTTCATCTCATCACGAGTCCCAAAATTCATCTTTCCAGAAAACACAATGCTCAGCCCTGAGATAGGTGAGTCAATTTTTTCCATCGTAGAAAGGATTGGGGTCTCTAACAGATTAAACCCAAGTCCTAACATATAAACAATGCTTGTTTTTTGCTTTATAAGTCCCTCTCTAATGGCTTTAGCTGACAAACTAGCAAAACCATCAATATTGCCTATCTGTTCTTCTGTTAGGTCAAACACATCTCTTAATGTTGTGTTTTGGAGCAGACGTTTTGAGTCTCCCTTACCGAGTTGGGAAATCCCAAAACCAGCTAGAAACCTCCAATCTTCTATTTCAGCACTGAGGGCACGATTAAGCTCGCTTCTTAGATTCTTTGCTTGCACCCCTCCAAAGCCAGCTTTTACAAAATCTTCTTCGTTAGAGGAAAAAATTCTCTCCAATGTATTTATTTTAGACAAAATCATTTTTTCTATGCTTTTTGGTCCAAACCCATCTACTTGTCCATGCAGTTTGAAAAAATGCACCAATGAGGAGGCCATTTGAGCGGGGCAGTCGTCGTGATTAGAGCAAACAAGAAAATCAGAATCCCAAAACAAGTCGGTCTTGCATGAGGGACAGTTATTTATAATGCTCGTTCTTTTTGTGGTTTGATTTACTGACACAATTTTAGGAATCACCTCTCCAGAACGCTCAACCTCAATAACTGCACCTGCTCCCAGTCTTAAGGACTTTACATTACCTGCATTATGGGCTGTTACTCTGGATACGGTTGCTCCCGAAAGCTCAATGGGGTCAACCTCTAACACGGGTGTCACTCTGCCCGTCCTCCCAGTTTGCCAGGTAATCTGTTTAACCCTTGTTTGTTTTGTTGGGGAGCGTTTCTTTATCGCTATTTGCCATCGATTATGATGGTTTGTTGCGCCCAACAATGCTTTCATTTTAGCGTGTGTAATCTCAGCTACTATACCGTCGGTAGGGTAAACACAGTCTTTAATAATTTGGTCTTGTACTCTCTCGTGTTGCTCAATTAACTCACTAAAACTGCCCTCCCAACGATCCAATGAAGTGTAAGGAACAAAACGCACAACTTTTTCCTTCAGCGCCTGTATAAAGTCTTTGTTGACCTCGTCAGAGTTCACCACACCAACACAAATGTTTCTTGGGTGTGAATAGCCTAGTTTTTTAATGTGTTTGTCAAAATATTCAGTCTCCATCACTAACTCGCCAACACCTGAAATGCCTTTTCCGGCATCCACAACTCCTTTATCAAAAACTGAGGTAATATCGTTTCCATGAATGCCATCGCCACGACTGGCCAACAAACCATCCTCTCTTCTCATGGCAGCCAGTCCATCTAGTTTTGCGGTGACGATGATTGTTATTGTGTTGGGGTCAATATTGTTTTTAGTAGCTTCTTTTTTAATGCGGTCAACCCACCTTTGTGTTTCCTCAACAGAATAAGATTTTTCAGTGCTGAGCATGGGTGCTGGGTGTTTTAGCCTAACCTCCCCAAGGTGTGGCTCCTGCTCAACCTCATGCAGAAAAGGGTGGCTGGGTTCACGCTTTTTTAACTCAGCCAAATACTGATGGTCATAGGTATCATCATCAATAATTGGTGCGCCACTTCTGTATGCTTGCGATGCTTTTTTTAAGAAGCCTACTAGCGCGTCAGTTGTGAGTAATTTAGGGTTGTTTTCATTCATAAACAAAAAAATTCTATGGTCTTATTTTACCATATCATCAAGCACATCTGTTGTTGAAATGAGGGTGTTTTAGTTCTTTGCTAACAAAGGCGAGATTTGGGTCCAGGTTGTTTTTTCAATTTCAATATGGCCATCCACATTGGGGTGTATTCCGTCTGACTGCATCATGTTATCGGTGACCATTTGTTTAAGCGTTCCTTGAATAAGCGTTAAGCCGTATTCGTCGGCTAAGCTTGAAAATATATCCTGAAAGCTTCTTGTGTAGACCTCGCCATAATTGGGCGGCAGTTGTACGCCCATCAAAACAATTGTGATGTTTTTGTTTTGAGCGATATCAATCATATCCCTCATATTGTTTCTGACTGCCTTCAAAGATGTTCCCCTTAGGCCGTCATTCCCTCCCAGCTCTAAAATTAAAAAACTAGGTTGATATTTATCAATTAACTTAGGCAGTCGCGAAAGCCCTCCGGAAGTTGTATCGCCACTAATGCCTGCGTTAACAACGCTGTACTTCAAATTATTATTAATCAAACGTTGTTGCAATAAAGAGGGCCAAGCCTGCTCATAATCAACACCTAACCCAGCACTCAGGCTGTCTCCCAAAACAAGTATTTTTTGAAACCCATGGTCGTTTTCATCAGCAAAGTTTGCTGTTGACAGCAGTGTCAGTACAATGGCTACAAACAATAGAGAGTGCCTTGTGAAAGATTCAATTTTAGAAGTTAAAAACATTACCAAAGAAGTTAACAGTCCCGAGGGTGTTTTGACAATAATAAAAGGTATTAATTTATCTATTGCCTCTGGCGATGTTGCCTCTATTGTCGGACCATCTGGCTCTGGAAAAACTACCCTGCTTGCTATTATGGCCGGTCTTGACCTGCCAACCAACGGTTCGGTTCAGTTATTGGGCTCGGAAATTACAAGCCTTGATGAAGATAAAAGATCGCAAATCCGTGGCAAAGATGTGGGTTTTGTTTTTCAATCGTTTCACTTGCTGCCTAGGCTTTCCGCTTTGGATAATGTCATGTTGCCGCTGGAAATAAGTGGCTCAGAAAATATAGAAGAAAAAGCAAATGATGCTCTGGCACGTGTTGGTCTTGAAAAAAGAGTACAGCATTTTCCTAACCAGCTCTCTGGTGGGGAAAAACAGCGAGTCGCTATTGCTCGTGCAATGGTGAACAGTCCAAAAATTCTCTTTGCAGATGAGCCTACAGGCAACCTGGATAAAAGCAGCTCATCTGCAATCAGTGATCTTTTGTTCTCTGTTAACAAAACAATGGACACCACTCTGATTATTGTGACACACGACCTTGTTTTGGCTGAACAATGCAACACGGTCTATGAGCTTTCTGAGGGCGAACTTATATGCTAAGAGGCATTAGTCACGGGTTGAGAAAATTTTGGTCCGACCTAACCAGTGGTGACTTGCTTATTTTAGGTCTCTCAATTGTCTTAGCTGTTACTGCCATCTCTAGTGTCAGTTTTCTGGGTGATCGCTTAAAGTCCTCAATCAAACAACAGGCATCCGTTGTATTGGGAGCGGATCTTTCTTTTCGTTCTGCCTCTGAGTTAGGAACACAGTATTTAGAACGTGCTGAAGGCCAAGCGCTAAAAACAGCTGAGACGGTTTCCTTTTTAAGCATGGCGATTGCCAATGAAGACAACTTTCTCTCCTCCATTAAGGCCACGACTCCTACCTACCCCTTAAGAGGAAACCTCATTATTACAGATTTTAATGGTCAAGCCATTGAGCATACAGGCTCGCCCAAGAGAGGTTATTTATGGGTGGAGCCGAAGTTAGTGGAACAACTGAGCTTGGAACAAAACAATAAAATGACTATTGGCAATAAGAGCTTTGTTGTCGCCGGAGTTTTAAAAGATTTCCCAGATCGAAATGTTGGCTTTCTTGCCTTCTCCCCAACTATAATCGCCAACATAAATGACCTTAATGGTATGGGAGTTATTCAAACAGGCAGTCGTGTTGTCTATCGAAACCTTTTCTCAGGCTCTGAGAAAAACATCCGTGCTTTTGTCGAAAACGTTGGGCCTGTCCCGCCAGAAATCCGCGTACAAAAAATAGATGATGTTGGTGATCAGTTGGGAAGGACGCTTGATCGCTCCACTCGTTTTTTTAACCTTGCTGGGCTATTTACCATTATTATTGCAGCCATTTCCTCAATGATAGCTGCTCGTCGTTATGCTGAAAGACACTTGCTCAACACTTCATTAATGAAGGTTTTTGGGGCATCAAAAAACTTTATTGTCGCTTCTCAATTAACTCAGCTTGTTTTAATGGTATTGATTGCGACAAGTCTGGGTTTATTTTTTGGTTACTTGTTGCAGTCAATACTGATAGGTGTTTTAAAAGATCTACTTGGTGGGGATTTACCCAATGCTTCAATCAAACCTGTTGGCATTGGTTTTCTTACTTCGTTTTGCTTAGTTTTTGGTGCAGCATCTCCTTATTTAAAACTTTTAAGTGAGGTAGAGCCTATTAGAATATTGAGAAATGACTTTCATTTTAAATTAAAAAACAACATTGTAATATACTCGATTGCCTTGCTTACTCTGGTGGTTTTTTTGCTGCTTTTGTTTGAGGACGTCTTTCTTGTATTAAGCATCATTGCTGCCATGATAATACTGGCTATTATCCTGTATATCATTGGCTCATTGATGGTCTATTTATTATCTTTTTTCCAGTCGCCCTCTGGTATTGGTTGGAAGTTAGGGCTTAAAAACATTGTTCATAGGCGCAGTGAAAGCGTTTTACAAATTGTAGTGTTTGGTTTGTCTTTGATGTTTTTGATGGTGTTAGCTGAAACCAGAACTGACCTTATTGACTCCTGGAAAGAAACGCTTAGAGAAGACACGCCTAATTATTTCTTTTTTAATATTCAAGATTATGAGCTGCCAGAAATAAAAGCCTACCTAGATGGTGAGCTTAAAAAAACACCCGTTTTCACTCCTCTAATAAGAGGTAGGTTGCTATCGGTTCAATCCAAATCTGGAGAGTTGGCTGAATCGGGAGAGATGATTGATAGAGAGTCCAACCTCACTTGGTATGATGCCCTACCAGACAACAACCAAGTGATTGAGGGCTCTTGGTGGGGCAATAAAAAAGATGAGAAAACGGAGGTTTCTGTTGACTCTGGAATTGCAGCCTCAATGGATTTATCAATCGGGGATCAATTAAATTTTGCTGCTGGGGGTACCAGCTTTACAGCGACTGTAAGTAGTTTCAGAGAAGTAACCTGGGAGAGCTTTGCCCCGAACTTCTTTTTTGTTTTATCCCCAAAACTGGGTAGAGACCTGCCTCAGTCTTATATCACCAGCGTTCAAATGCCAAGTGATAACAAGCAAATTAACAAAGGTTTTGTTGAGCGCTTTCCAACGGTAACCAGTGTTGATCTGAATGCGGCCCTACAACAAATAAGATCCATCATTGGTAGTGCCTCATTAGCAGTTCAATATATTTTTATCTTGGCTTTGGTTGCTGGAATACTAACGCTCATTGCTTCAATCTTTTCGAGCGCAGATCAACGCAAAAGAGAAAGTGCAATCCTTCATACCTTGGGAGCCAAACGATCTAAAATCTTTCAGTCCGTTGCCTCAGAGTTTTTAGTCCTAGGTTTGCTCTCAGGCTTAACTGCGGTTCTCGCTGCGACTTTATTCTCAGGCTTTCTCTCAACACAAGTGTTTGACTTAAGTTATAGTCCCAATCTGCTTATATTGGGTCTTGGGTTTTTGGTAGGAGTTTTATCTATCTCTATAGCTGGCACTCTTGCAATAAGAAAAACAATTTATACCTCGCCAGTAATTACACTAAGGAACTCATAAAAATCACAGAGCGTGTCTATTTTTGAAAAAACCCTTTCGTCATTAAAGATATTAAACGACTGGCGCGCCCAATAGTTCTCAACCCTATAGCCTTTAACTTATAATGTTGAGGGTCTATATTGAATATTAAACCTCTGTATCCCTATTATATATTGGTTATTTACTCTTCAGCCACCCTTATATGTTGGATATTATATATATTAATTATATACAATGTTTTATATATATATATAATATTTATATGTCGATAAGAAGAGAAAGGTTTAAGCGCTTATGGCCCAAAAGGCTTGAAAAAGCTCTATGGCATATACAATCTATAGGCAAGTTGTCTGAAAAGACAAATTATATATATGAGCCTGGAGAGGTTGAGGCAATAAAATCACAATTAAATATAGCCCTAACAGAAGCAATGCTTAGGTTCGATGCTGGTGTGGACAATAACATAGAAGAAGAAACGAATGACGCCACCAACAAGGCTTTAAATGCTTTGCTTTATAGGGTTGAAAAAACAGAGAAAGCAAACAAGCTTTTAAGAGATCAAATCAATAGTATCGCTATAGCAAAAGATGTTCTAGAAGCAGAGGTTTTAGGTTTACAGGATTTAATTGGCAAAACCTCAGACAGGTTATCTAGAGAAATTAACCACGTTAAAAGCAGTGGTCGTCTAGCAATCCCGAAGGTTTAACATGGGCCGCTAGCCCCCTCCGTCACCGCCGCCATTTCCTCCTCCATCACCAGCATGTGCTGCCATGACAGAAAGTATTACTGTTGATATTTGGTCTCTGCCAACACCAGAAGCTACTGTAATTTTGTCTTTTGTAAAGTTTGCCATTTGCTCTACCTCACTTGTCTTTCCATTTGTTTGGTCGACCAATAGTGTTTTTTTCTTTGAGGTTAAATAAACTTTCTTGCCAGAAATAAAAAGAATAAAAGACCATCTGCGAACAAAACCAGCAAACTTTTCCTCAAAAATAATTTTTCCACTTCTTAGGTTAAGCTTACAAACCTTTCCATCTTTGTTTATATAAAACATATCATCTTTTAGGTAGTGGGGAAGAATATATGATTTTATTAACTCGCTTCTCCAAAGAATATCTCCTGATTTAGCATCAACCATATAATGTATATGTTTTGTACCCCATTTGTTTACGCATTGAGCAAAAAGATACTTGTCATAAGTTGTCATAATTCCTGGGGTGTCCTCAATATCTAGGCTCCATGTGGGCACTTGCTCATCCATATCGTAGCGCGCTATAGCTTTTTTTTTGCCTAAAAATACTTCGCTTCTTTCCATTTTTTTTCCTGTTTTTATTATTGCAATGGTTGGTTTTTTTGCTCAAAAGCATAGGCCATATTTATTACCTCTCTATCATGCCATTCGCTAGAAATAAATGACAGTCCCACTGGCAAACCTTTTACAAAGCCTAAAGGTATGGTGATATGTGGATATCCAGCCATAGCTGCATAGCCGCCTATTCCCCAAGAGAGTTGTTTTTGAGTTGCAGCTGCATCGCCTCCCTCATAATCAATCTCCCAGGCCGGACCTTGAGTTAGGCCAACAATGGCATTTAGTCCTTTCTTTTTTAACAAACTATTAAAATGTTTTATGGAAACGCTTTTGGTTTTTTTTAGAGCCGCTAAATACTTTTCTTTTTGTCCATGGGTTTCCTCGCTAAAAAGAAAAATGCTCTGGTCAAAGTGGGTGAGCACGCTGTCTTTATTTTTACGATTAAAATCAATAAGCTCTTTTAGGTTTTTTGGTTGGTCTAGGCCTTGCGAGAGATATTTGTTTATTCCTTCTCTAAACTCATACAAAAGAACAAAGAACTCTTCTTCTCCTGGGTAGGTTGTTTTGTTGGACAACATGACCACTCTTGCTCCAGCGGCAATCAAAACCTTTTCTGCCTTGGCAATTAGTCTTTTTTCCTCTGGCTCATCTGTGGAGGCAGACATCAGACCCACCACCTTGCCCTGTAAGCTTTTTTTACTGAGGTTTGAAAAAAAGTCTAGATCCATGGTTTTTGGTATTTTTAAAGTCTTTGGATCCTTGGGGTCCGGGCCAGCGATATAGCTTAAAAGTCTTGCTGCTTCTGTTACGCTCCTCCCCATTGGTCCCGCTGTATCTTGAGAGTGAGAGATAGGAATAATTCCACTTCGGCTTACAAGGCCAACTGTCGGCTTTATCCCAACCACACCATTAATGGAGGCAGGGCATGAAATAGAGCCATTGGTTTCTGTGCCAATTGCAACACTAACCAGACCCGCCGCGACAGCAACGGCTGAGCCTGAGCTTGAGCCACAAGGATTTAGGTTTGCTCCATATGGGCTCACTGTTTGACCGCCTAAGCTAGACCATCCGCTTACTGATTGGGTTGATCTAAAATTGGCCCACTCAGAAAGGTTTGTTTTTCCAACAATATAATACCCTCCGCTTTGCAAGCGCTTAACCAGGTGTGCGCTTTTCTTGGGCTGATTGTTTTGCAATGCAATTGAGCCTGCCGTATTTGGGAGTCCCTCAACATCAATATTGTCTTTGACTCCTAGCGCTATAGGTATTAAAGATAGGGCTTCAATTTTTTTTATTTCTTTGTCTATATCTTCCTTGGCAACAACAGAAATAAAAGCATTATACTGGTCATTGTCTTTTACTGACCCCCATATATTGCTGCTTAAAAAAAGTGCAAAAAGAACTATTAAGAATAAGTGTTTGCTCATTCGTATCTGTTTTTTAGTAATGCGTACTCAGAAATTTTTGTCCACTGCTCGACAGTCTTTTTATAATCTGAATAAGACTTGTATACTTTTGCAAAGCGTTCGTCTCGCCCTACGATCTCATTGATAATCTCTTGAGTCGATTTTTTAAATGCCCTCATTACATCTTTTGGAAAAGGAAAGATTTTAATATCCTCCATGGTCTTAATTTGCTGTAAGGCAAATGCATTTCTAGCCATAAACTCAGCGAGCATTGTGTCATTGGTCGCGCTTGCTGCAATATCTACTATTGCCTTAAGGTCTTTTGGAAGCTCATTATATGCGTCTTTATTAACAATACACTCTAGTGTGGGTCCACCCTCATGCCAGCCTGGATAGTAATAGTTTTTAGCTACTTTGTGCATGCCAAAAGTAAGATCGTTATAGGGGCCTATCCATTCTGCCGCATCAATAGTTCCGGTTTGAAGCGCTGTAAAAATTTCACCGCCTGGCATTGCAACAGGAGTGCCTCCGTTGCGTCTTAATACTTCTCCACCAAAACCTGGGATTCTCATTTTTAGTCCTTTAAGGTCAGCAACCGAACTTATTTCTTTTTTAAACCAGCCTCCCATTTGACAACCCGAGTTTCCACAAGGAAATGGCCTGAGGTTAAAAGTATCGTAGAGTTCTCGGTAGAGCTCTAGACCGCCGCCATAATAAAGCCAGCCATTCATTTCCATGGCATTCAAGCCAAAAGGTAGCGCTGTAAAAATTTGAGTGGCTTCAGTTTTGCCTCGCCAATAGTAGGCTGCTCCATGGCCCATTTCAGCCCCGCCGCTTGAAACATAATCAAATACCTCAAATGCTGGTACCAGCTCACCCGCTCCAAATATTTTTATCTTAATCCTTCCTCCTGAAGCCCTTTCAATGCTCTTGGCCATCCTAATTGCTCCTGTACCAAGGCCGGGAAAGTTTGGTGGCCACGTTGTGACCATTTTCCATTTAAATGTTTTCTTTGTTTGTGCTTTTAATTTGCTTGTTGCTGCTATTCCTGCTGCTCCAGCCCCAAGTATTAAATCTCTTCTTTTCATTTGGCTTCCTTGTTGTTTTTCTGGTAAAACATTTAAGTTGTTTGTAAATAATACCGATGTAAAGCTAAGGTATAAAGGAACTTATCATGATTGCTTTAATACAAAGAGTAACGGAAGCGTCGGTTGTAATTAACGGCTCTGTTTTTTCATCCATTGGCAAAGGCTTGTTGGTCTTGGTTGGGGTAGAGTTGAGCGACACAGAGTCAAGCGCACTTCGTCTTTCAAAAAAAATATTGGATTTGAGGGTTTTTGATGATGCCTCTGGGCTGATGAATCTTAGTGTTTTAGATATAAAGGGTGAGGTCTTAATGGTCCCAAACTTTACACTTGCAGCAGACACCTCGAGGGGGAACAGGCCTGGCTTTTCTACTGCACTAAAGCCAGACTTGGCAGAGCCTTTATTTGACAGCCTATATAAAAGCACAAGAGAACAGCTAGGTTCTACAAAACAAGGAAAGTTTGGTGCTGATATGCAGGTGGGCTTGGTCAATGATGGGCCCATAACAATTTCATTGAAAATAAACAATCCATGATATGATTATGTTCAACTTAACAAACAAGATTAAGGGGTAAGTTATGGGAGCAAGTGGAATAAGTATATGGCAACTTCTGATTGTCCTTTTGATTGTGGTTTTAATCTTTGGCACCAAAAAAATCAAAGACATTGGTGGCGATCTTGGCGGAGCAATTAAAAGCTTCAAAAAAGGCATGAACGAGGTCAAAGAGGTTGAAAATGACTTGTCAGACCTTGGTGAAGAGTTGACCAGTTCCATGGAAGAGCCTTCAGACTCTGACGATTCAGAAAAGTCCTAAACTGCTATGTTTGATGTTGGTTTTTGGGAGATGCTGCTTTTGTGTGCTCTTGGCTTGGTCGTGCTTGGGCCGGACAAACTTCCAAAAATAGCGCTCAGCATTGGTAATTATATTGGTCGTGCAAGATCTATGGTCGCTGCTTTTACCAGACAAATGAGACAAGAAATTGAACTGACTCCCAATAGGCCCATGTCGCCCAAAGAGAATAAAGAAAGCCCCGCCAAGGCAACTCAGCCGGAAGAAGAAACCAAAGAAGAAAAAACAGATCCGGAACAAAGCGAGCTATGGAACCAGAAGAATTAAAAGAAGAGACTTTGCTCTCTCATCTAGTTGAGCTTCGCTCTAGACTGCTTAAAGCTGGTAGCTGCATTTTAGTATTGTTTCTTTGTATGGCTCCTTTCTCTGATTTTATTTTTAGCAGTGTGGCGTTGCCACTAATGCGACAACTTCCAGAAGGCTCTAGCATGATAGCAACACAGGTTGCCTCTCCATTTTTAACCCCCTTTAAAACAACTATGTTTGCAGCTTTATTTTTAAGCATGCCAGTAGTTCTCTATCAGGTTTGGTCTTTTGCTGCTCCCGGGCTTTACTATAAAGAAAAACGCTTTGCTGTTCCTTTGTTAATCTCTAGCATTGCACTCTTTTATTTGGGTACGGTTTTTGCTTATGTAGTGGTCTTTCCAATAGTTTTTGCTTTTTTTACTTCTGCTGCCCCAACAGGCGTAGCAGTAATGACCGACATTACTAGTTATCTGGATTTTGTTTTGGTTTTGTTTTTTGCTTTTGGTGTGGCTTTCGAGGTCCCTATAGCCACTGTGATATTGGTTTGGTCAGGGCTTACTACTGTAGAGGCTCTTGCAAAAAACAGGGCGTATGTTTTTCTTGGTGCTTTTGTGGTTGGAATGTTGGTAACGCCCCCTGATGTTATTTCACAAACATTGTTGGCTGTTCCTGTTTACTTGCTCTATGAGTGTGGCATTCTATTGGCAAGAACACTTTCCAAACAAAAAGAGGCGTTAACAAAAAATGACTGAACAACCTAATACAATAAACAATGACAACTATGGATTTCTAGGCCACCCAATTGGTCTTAAAACCCTCTTTTTAACTGAGATGTGGGAAAGAATGTCTTATTATGGAATGAGGGCCCTTCTAGTTCTCTATATGACCGGTAGCTTGGGTGGGTTTAACCCAGGTTTGGGCTGGAGCCAACTAGAAGCTCAAGCAATCTATGGAATTTATACTGGCATGATTTATTTTATGGTTGTTCCTGGTGGTTGGCTTGCTGATAACATTTTAGGGCACCAAAAAGCGGTTTTATATGGCGCCATTATTATAGCACTGGGTCATTTCACTTTAGCTATACCAATACAGCAATCTTTTTTCTTGGGTTTAACTCTTGTTGTCTTGGGAACAGGTCTGCTGAAAGGAAATATTTCTACTATTGTCGGACAACTTTATTCCGATGACGATGAGAGGCGTGAATCTGGCTATACCATTTTTTATATGTCTATCAACATTGGTTCCACCCTAGGTTTTTTAATATGCTCATATCTTGGAGAAAAGATTGGGTGGCATTGGGGGTTTGGTGCTGCAGGAGTCGGGATGACTTTTGGCGTTATTCAATACATCTACTCAAAAAAACTCTTGGGCGCCATTGGACTTAAACCAAATGAAATGGAAGAAGGAAGGCGCGCCAAGCTTCTTTTTTGGACAAAGGTTAGTTTATTTCTAATGCTCGCTGTGATTACTTCGGGCTTGTTGGGCCTATACACTTTTGACCCAAGAGGCTTTGCTGAAAACTTTTATTACTTCCTAACTGTTGTCGCTGGAACTTATTTTCTTTATTTGTACTTTCTTGCGGGGTTGGCAGATGGGGAGAAAAAGAATTTAGTCTTATTAGCGCTCTTGTTTATTGCTGCGGCTGCTTTTTGGTCGGGGTTTGATCAGTCTGCTGGCTCACTAAGCGTATTTGCAAGAGACTTCACGGACCTTTCTGTGGGTGACTTCATTATCCCTATTGGTTGGGTCCAGTTCGCCAATCCAATTTTTGTTGTCATTTTTGCTCCTGTTTTTGCTGGCATTTGGGCTCATCTAGCTAAAAGAAACCTCAACCCAAACCTTCCTGTCAAGTTTGCACTTGGTCTTGTTCTTATGGCTTTAAGTTTTGTGGTCATGCTTTTCGCTGTTGATGTTGCGCTAGAATTTTCTCCTGTAGGAATGCAGTGGTTAATTATTACTTACTTGTTGCAAACCTGGGGCGAGCTCACATTATCGCCGATTGGTTTAGCGGCTTTTTCTAGATACTCCCCCAAAAAATATGTGGGCCAAATGTTTGGTCTTTGGTTCACCGCTTCGGCAATAGGTGGGGTTTTAGCTGGCTTGCTTGGCGGGGACGCTCTAGGTGAGGGGCTTGTAAGCATGTCTCCAGTCTTTGGTTTTATGATTAAGTATTACTTGGTTATAGCTCTAAGCCTTGTTGTGCTTTCTTTTATAATAAAAACTGCAAAAAAGACATAATTCTAATAGCAACATAAGTTTGTTTTAATACAACAATTCTTGATCTCTTATGGGCCAAATATGTATCTTTTTGTTTGTTATTTACGGCATGCTCAGGTAGTTTATTACTACATATAAGCAAAACTGTTTACAAAAAAGGGGAGAACAAATGAAACTTATTAATCGTTTCGTTGTGGGAGTCATTCTCACACTGTTTATTGCGGTTCCTACGTTTGCTCAAGTAATTGAGGAAATCGCGGTCACTGCTCGTAAAAAAGAAGAAGCATTACAAGACGTAGCTATTACCGTTAATGCTCTCACTGGAGAAATGTTAGAACGACTAGGAATTAAGGACCTAAACGACCTTACAAAAATGGACCCGTCGCTAACTTTTGATCAAGGCTTTGCTCCAGATGATATTAGAATTTCGATTAGGGGGATTACCAACAATAGGGGCCGTCCTGTTGTTGCAAATGTTGTTGACGGTGTTGATATTTCAAGCGAGGCGATGTCTACAGCTGGTTCCTCTTCCTTAATCTCTCCTCGAATGATGGACCTCGCAAGAGTAGAGGTTGTAAAAGGGCCTCAGGTTGCTCTTTATGGACGAACAGCTTTTGCTGGTGCGATTCAATATGTAACCAAAGATCCTTCAAAAGAACTTGAGAATGTTGCCAGCTTAGACGTTGCACAAAACGGCTTCCATGAAGCAAGAATCAGCTCTTCGGGTCCAATTTCGGACACAATGGGCTTTAGGTTTAATGCACTAGCCTGGGACTTTGATGGCTTTCACACAAACCAGAATACCGGTGCTTTTGTAGGTGGTGGTGAAGGTGTTAGTGCTGCGATTACTTTTTTAATAGAGCCTAATGATCAACTAAGAATTAAAACAAGGTTGGATTATGTCAGTGATAATTATGATGTCCCGGCCTATGCAAAGGTTCAAGGGAACAAAAATAGGGCGGTGCCACAAGCAGCTAGCATGTGTAATGGTGGCTTTGTAAAAGACGCAAGCTGTGATAATGATTTTATGTGGTTAGAATACGCCATGGCTCAAACGCCAGCTGACAAAGGCCTAATCCCTTATGCTTCTCCTTGGTATCCATTAAAGCCCGCCTACCCTGGCGGCCCAATGATTCCAGACTCAACAAAAGTGGGCTTTGGCAGCACCGGCCAAAATGCGGACAGACACACAGGTCTTAATTATGCGGGTCGTTTTGATGACATGGTAATGCTTGACTATGATGGTTTCTACCCTGATGGAAGCGCCTTATCTGTAAATATGAATAGAGCATCTAAGATGGGCTATAACAAGGGTCGCGACATGTTTGGCTCCACAAAAGAAGGGGCTAGATTTCAATCCAACATTGATTACTCAGGAGACAATGTTCTGTTTAGTTCTTGGACTCACGTTGCCAACATGGATGTTTCACAAAACTACGATCTAGATAAAGAGGTGCTGAGACATCATAGTGTTGAGGTAAGACAAGATGGCCCTACAAAGCTTTTCAGTCAAGAACTAAGAATAGCTACAGAAAATGATGGTCCGTTTAATTTCACAGGCGGCGTTCTTTATTGGCATGAGAAAATGACTCAAAACAGCAAGAACACAACTGGCATGGCTCATGGTTCTCGTTGCTTGATCCGAGTCAATAGAGATTATTTTGGAAACGTTACGTTGGTTGAAGACTTAGGTCTTTCATTCTTCGCGGGTCCTTGTGGATACACCGATACAGAAATAGCGCCCCACCTAGAGGGCCTAAATGCTGCAAGAGTTAACACGCCTTTGGAAAGAGACACAAATCACACCTCAATCTATATGGTGTTTGACTATGATTTCTCTGAAAAAATGTCGACCTCAATTGAAATGCGTTATACCGACGAAAGAGAAAGAATGACTGGTCCGGTTTATGGCGGCAACGGTGGTGTTGATAGTTGTCCTAACAATCCCTATGGAGACTGTATTGATGCACCCTCAGGTGGTCCTGGCTCTGTAATGGTGTGTGGTAGTTCTGGCCGCTGTGATAATGTCGGTATTGCATTTGTTAAAACCCCTGCAACCGTTCCAAATGGTTGGAGAGGCTATTCGCCACTTCCAATGAACGTTAACACTTTTACAACGGACAGCGCTTACCTTTCTCCAAAAATTACGCTTAGCTATCAGGTTAATGATGACATACTGATGTTTGGTTCCTACTCTGAGGCTAGAAAACCTGGTGGAATTTCAACCCTGTCGGTTGGCTCATTTAGTTTAGACCCTAATGCTGATGGCCTCCCAACTGAAACCCAATATGACGAAGAGGTAATGGCGGTTTATGAGCTTGGAGCTAAGTCTATCTGGCTTGATGGCTCTCTAAGGCTTAACGGTGCCTTCTTTTTTGAAGACTACACAGACCGACAAGTGAGCATTCAAAGATTGATTGGCGACCAACTTGGTAATGTTGTAGAAAATGCAGCAGGTGGTCAGGTGTTTGGCTTTGAGTATGACATGCAGTGGGCATTGAGTGAAAATGTAATGCTGTCAGGTGGTTATGCCTACCTGGATGCAGAATATACTGACTTTACGAACCTTTCCACAGGTGCGGGTGAAATTTCTCGTGCCGGAAACTGCACGATAGAAAGCCTTCCTTCTGGTGAGTCTGCCTGTAGAGTGGACAGGTCTGGCAACGCCTTTGAAAGAGCTCCTAAACATTCGGCTAATATCAACCTTAACTATACAGATGAGCTAATGAACTCTGGTGTCACTTTCTTTACAGACCTTAATGCTCGGTATCAAGACAAGCGTGCTATTGATTTTGATAACAACGCTTGGCTGAAAGAATACTGGAGGCTTGATCTCAGGATTGGTTTTTACAAAGACAACTGGGAAGGCACGCTTTATGTTGAAAATCTTCTCGACGATGACACTGTAATCACGGGCGGCAATGGTCCTGATATTGGAAACTCTGACTTTAGGTTTGGAATGGTCTTTACCAACTGTCAACCATACCCTGGCGGTCCATACATTGGTTATTGTGCTCCTGGCACAAACCCAAATGGGAAGGTTGGTGGTCCAAGCGTAACAGCAGGACCAAGCATTGGTAATGCCTGGTATGCAAGCATGCCTGATCCTAGACAGGTTGGAATGAAGGTGACTTATCGCTTTTAATCTGGCTCTCTAATAAATAGATAAGCCCCTTTGTTTTATTGGGGCTTATTTTTTTTTAGCTTATCAAAAGAGATTTCTTCGGCCTCGCGGCCCTGGCTTTTTAGCCAGTCCCTAACAGCAAACCCTGTTCCGCTTGGCCATGTTTTTATTTTGCTTGTTGGGACCACTTTATAGTCAACCAGCTCTGTCTCATCTAGCGTGATTTCGCCCCGGTCAAGCAAAACCTCATAAGCAATGATTACTTGGTTCATTTGAAAAAAGCTATACACTCCAACCAAAGAGCCAATCTTTCCCTCAATACCAATCTCTTCCTTAACCTCTCTTAGAACACCCTCTTCTGCGGATTCGCCGGCCTCATGAAAGCCTGTTATTAGGCTATACCAGTGTTTTGGCCAGCCAATGCCTTGGACCAAGACCACTTCGTTATCGCGGTGTGCAATAGCTGCCAAGACGGGCGTTGGGTTGTTCCAAAAAACATAAGAGCAAGCACTTGATCTACATGCCTTTCGCGGCTCGCCGCCAATGATCTCGCCTAAAAGCTCTTCCCTGCAAACGGGGCAAAATCTAATTTCTTCTATTGTTGACATCATGACATCTAACATTATTTAACAAAACAATGCCAGCCTTACAATAACCTTCTCTTCTGGAAGGAAAGCAAAAAACAATACATAATAGCCCCTTAATTATTAAAGGGGTCACTATGTCTGCATACCTTGTTTCTGTTTGCGAAATAACAGATATGAACGAAAATTTAAAAACCTATGCCCAGCAGTCTGCCGAACTAATTTCAAAATATGGCGGAGAATATATTGTTAGGGGTCCTGCTACCAAGGTTCTCGAGGGACCGCTGCTAAACAACAAGAGCATAATTGTTACGCGCTTTAAAGATGAGGGCTCAATAAGTTCTTTTTTTAACAGTGATGAATATCAAAACCTTAAGCCTATGCGTGACGGTACAGGCATTTATGATATTGGAATATTTAATGGTGTAGAATAACTGCTTATGGCTTACAACAAAGACAACGTTTTTGCACAAATTTTAAGGGGTGAAATGCCATCACATCCTATTTTTGAAGACGAAAAAACCTATGCGTTTATGGACATCATGCCTGCCTCTAGCGGTCATACGTTAGTGATCCCAAAGTCAGAAGCAGAAAACATTTTTGAGTTATCTCCTGGTTATGTTGGTGCCGTAGCAAAAACAACAAAGCTTGTTGCTGCTGCAATAAAAAAAGCCTTGCGTCCATCAGGTATAATAATAACCCAGATTAATGGGCCTGATGCAGGGCAAACTGTTTTCCACTATCATATGCACATCATTCCTGTTTATTCTGAGAAGCCAATGAAGGTCCATATGAACAAAACAGAAAACAAAGAGGCATTAGAGCTGACAGCTATTGCAATCAAAAAAAGGCTTGGATGATGGATCAAATATTAGAGTTTACGAACAACAACCTGTTATTGGTGGCACTCTCTATTGGTGTTTTTTTGGCTGCATTGTTTAACGAGCTCAAAATAAAAGAGGGGGATATATGTGGTCTTTCAACCATTGATGCTATTAAGTTTATTAATAAAAACTCTGCGGTAATAGATCTTAGGTCTTCAGATGCATTTGAACAAAAACATATACTGAGCTCGACTAGCAGCGCCAAACAAGATCTCTCTAAAGAGTTTTTTGCGAAACAAAAAGACCCCGTGTTGTTAGTTTGCGAAACAGGTGGGCAGAGCAAAAAAACAAGTCTACGCTATAGAAAAGATGGGGTTGACAATGTTTTTTATATAAAAGGTGGGATAATGGAGTGGGAAAGCAACTCGCTTCCGCTATCAAGTTAAAAAAGGGAGGAGAATATGTCAGACAAAAAAGCCTTAAAAAATGAACAGACCGAAAACGGTAGCCTAGAAAAGCTGGTTGCTCTACAAACCATGTATGTAAAAGACGTTTCTTTTGAAGCGCCAAACAGCCCTGGTGTGTTTCTAGAAACAAACATCAACCCGGAAACAAAAATTAACCTTTCAAACATGCACACGAAAGTTGGTGACAACTCATTTGATGTAGCGCTTAAAGTGAAGGTAGAATCCTCCTATGAAGATAAGACTATTTTTATAGCTGAAATAGAACAAGGTGGTGTGTTTACAATTAAAGGCTATAGCGACGAAGAAACAAAAGCGTTGATAGCGGTTTTCTGCCCCAACACTCTTTTTCCTTTCATAAGAGAGCTTGTTGCGTCTCTAGTTTCAAAGGCTGGATTTCCAGCTCTTTTACTACAACCAATAAATTTTGAATCTCTTTATAGCCAGGCAAAAGAAGAGGCTGAAGAAGAAAAGCCTAACTAAAAAATGAACAGAGAGCGTTTCTTGGTTTTTGGTGCTGGCTCTTGGGGCTCATCTTTAGCCATACAACTATTTAACGCTGGAAATGAGGTTTTTTTAACTTCTTTTGATAAAAAAAACCTTTCAAAAATAAACACAGAAAAAGAAAACAAAAAATATTTGCCTGGCGTCTCTCTGCCCAAAGGTATCTCAATTGGGAGCCTGTGCGATAAAGAAATAGAGCGCGCTACATCAATATTGGTTTGTGTGAAAAGCACTGGCTTTAAAGATGTTTTAACTCTTTTAGGCACAAAAGCTTCTGAGAAAAAAATACTCTGGGCAACCAAGGGTTTTGACCCTAGTAGCGGCTCTTTTTTATCAACGGTTGCCGAACAAACATTGGGAAAAAACATACAGATCGGTGTGATTTCTGGTCCCACTTTTGCAGAAGAGCTGGCAACAGGAAAACCTGCGGCCCTAACACTTGCGACAAGAAAAATCTTAGATCCGGTTGGGTTGGCAACATCAATGTCTGGAAAAAGCCTAAGGGTTTATACCTCAAAAGACATGCTTGGAGTTCAGTTTGGTGGTGGCTTTAAAAACATTATAGCTATAGCTGCTGGCATCTCAGATTCTCTTGGGCTTGGCGCAAACGCTAGGTCTGCCTTAATTACGAGAGGCCTTGAAGAGATGAAGCTGTTGGGTGTCTCGTATGGTGCTGAGGAAAAAACCTTTTTTGGACTCTCTGGTTTAGGCGATATTGTTTTAAGCTCTACAGACAACCAATCAAGAAACAGGGCGCTGGGAAAACTCATTGGATCGGGGAAAACGCTTAATGAGTCTATAGACCAGCTTGGCAGTACGCCAGAGGGCGCAAACGCAATTAAGGCTCTTGTAAGAAGCGGGGCTGTCAGCAAAAAACACCCTATCGCCTATTCTGTCTATAGCGTTTTATTTGAGGGGTTAAACCCTCTTGAGGCTGCAAAAAGGCTTATGGACAGGCCTATAAAAGATGAGCACTAAACCAGATTATTTTTGAGTTGTCTAAGGCCCTCATATATAACTATAGCTACCGTGTTTGATAGGTTAATGCTTCTGCTTTGCTCAACCATAGGCACCCTCAAAACTTTTTCACATTGCCTGCTCCGTGTAAACTTTAGTGGAAGCCCGCCTGTTTCACTGCCAAAAACAAATGTGTCATTTGGCTGAAACTCTATCTTTGTATAACTTGTTCTACCCTTGGTTGAAAGCGCAAAAACCCGCGTATTGTGAATTGTTTTCAAGCAGTCTTCAATGTTTTTGTGTTCTTTTATTGTAGCTAAGTCTTCGTAGTCAAGGGCCGCTCTTTTTAGTGTTTTTTTTGATAAAACAAAGCCCAGCGGGTGGACCAAATGTAGTGCTGAACCTGTGTTTGCACAAAGTCTGATTATGTTACCGGTGTTAGGAGGGATTTCAGGCTGATATAATACTATGTTAAACATGGACTAAGTATGGTTGGCAGCACTATAATTTCAACACCTTTTTTAGGTCGCTCCCTGGCCTCGCCAATAATTTTGCTTTCTGGTTGTGTCGGCTTTGGAGATGAGTACACAAGACTGGAGGGCTTTTCCAACAATGATATTGGAGGGGTTGTTTTAAAAGGAACAACTCTTGACCCCAGACTTGGCAATAGGCCGCATAGGGTTGTTGAGACGGCATCAGGAATGCTCAACTCTATTGGCCTTCAAAACCCTGGGGTTGAAGAGGTTGTAGAGAATATCTTACCTTCTTTGGAGCCGCTGCAAACAAATTATTTTGCCAACGTGTCGGGGTCATCTATTAAAGAGTACGTAGAAATAACAAGGCGTTTTGACTCCTCAAAGGTTGCAGGAATAGAGCTGAATATATCTTGTCCAAATGTAAAAAAAGGTGGAATGGAGTTTGGAAATGACCCTATAATGACAGCGGGCGTTGTTTCTGCATGCAGAAAAGCAACCTCCAAACCGATCATCACAAAGCTTTCACCAAACCAAAGCGATATTAAAAAAAGCGCGCAGGCCTGCATAGAATCAGGAACAGATGCGCTCTCTGTAATAAACACAATAAGCGGCATGGCCATAGATGCAGAAAAAAAAGAGCCTATTCTCGGGAACAGGGTTGGTGGTCTTTCTGGTCCAGCTATAAAGCCAATTGCGTTGCTGAAGGTTTTTGATGTTTTTACTGTGGCCAAAAAGCACAATATTCCTATTCTGGGGCAAGGCGGTATTTCTAATGCAAACGATGCTCTTGAGTTTATTTTGGCCGGTGCAACAACGGTGGGTGTTGGAACTGCGTTGTTTTTTGATCCGCTTATATGCTCTAAAATCAACAGCGGAATCTCTAAGTACCTAGATAACCAAGGTCATCGCTCTTTGGTTGAAATCATTGGTGGTGCTCACAAAAAATAAAGGCCTGCCATATTTTTATGGCAGGCTCTTAGTTAGAAAGGTCAGCCAGTTAGCGTACCAACAATATGGGCTATTATTCTATATGGGTCTGCATTCGAAGCTGGCCTTCTGTCTTCAAGGTAGCCGTTCCAATTATTTTCGGTTGTATAAATTGGAATCCTAATACTAGCACCTCTGTCACTAACCCCATATGAAAAAGTATTGATGCTTTGGGTTTCATGGTCCCCTGTTAGTCTTTTGTCGTTATCAGAGCCATAAGAAGCAATACCCTCCTGGTGGGCCTCACCTAGCTTTTCACACAATGAATTCATAAGCTCCTCTGAGCCAGAGTTTCTCATTTGGTCGTTTGAAAAGTTTGTGTGCATTCCTGATCCGTTCCAATCTCCTTCTTGTGGCTTAGGGTGTGTGTTAACAGCGACCCCAAACTCTTCTGCTATTAGATGCAACAGATACCTACTCATCCAAAGGTCATCGCCAGCTTTCAACCCTTTTCCAAAACATTGGTATTCCCATTGTCCTAGCGCAACCTCAGCATTTGTTCCTGTAATCTTTATTCCCGCCTCTATGCATGCGTCCATGTGTGCTTCAGAGATTTCTCTTCCGACAACGTCGCCAGCGCCAACACCACAATAATAATCGCCTTGGGGTCTTGGTGTGCCATCTTCCCAGCCTAGAATGGTTCCATCTTCTGGGTTTGTAAAAAAATATTCTTGCTCAAAACCAAACCACCACTCTTCTGCAACATCTCCACATAGGCTTCTAGTGTTACTTGGATGTGCCATTTTATCTGGCGACAAAACCTCGCACATAACAAGGCTGTCTGAGTTTGCGGGGCCATTGTAAACAGATGCTGGTTTTAATATACAATCAGAGCTTCCTCCTTCGGCTTGCTGGGTTGAAGATCCATCAAAAGACCAATCGGGAAGGTCAGACCCCTGGTTTCCAGGGATATCTCCATCTATTACTTTAACCTTGCTTCTAAGCATTGGTTCAGGTTTATATCCATCTAGCCATACATATTCGAGTTTTTTCACATTTTTCTCCTTCTGTGTTGTTTATAACAGTTATTTGTTTTGCCTGATCTGGAGATATTGATCATGAGATAAACGACTCCGTTTCTTCAGCTTTCGCTTACTTGCGTCTCAAAAATAAAATGGGTTTTTAGGCCAAATGTTTTTTTGTTTGCTCGGTAAATGTACCAGGCACGGTTATAATACTTCGCCTTTAAAAATGAATCAATTTATTGTTGGTTTAGGGGATCTGAATATAAAAAATACGCTATACTTTTGTTAAACAAGAAATATAAAAAGTAAAAAAAGGGGTTTCTTTATGGCTGCCAATAACATGGAAGAACTTGTCTCTCTTTGCAAAAGGAGGGGTTTTATATTTCAGTCTGGAGAAATCTATGGTGGTCTTCAAGGACTATATGATTACGGACCTCTTGGGGTGGAGCTTAAAAACAACTTGAAAAAAGCATGGTGGTCCTCAATGGTATATGAAAGGGATGATGTTGAAGGCTTGGATGCATCGATATTAACAAAGCCAGAGGTGCTTCAACACTCTGGTCATGAAGACACATTCACAGACCCGCTTGTTGATTGTAAAGCTTGTAAGTCGCGCTGGAGAGCTGACCACATTGAGGCTGATGGCGCTTGTCCCAAGTGCAGCTCAAAAAAACTTACGGAGCCGCGCCCATTTAACCTAATGTTTAAAACCAACCTGGGCCCAGTTGACGATGGTACTTCTTTTGCATATCTGCGGCCCGAAACAGCCCAACAAATATTTACAAACTTTAAAAACATACTGGACTCAACGTCCAAGTCTCTGCCCTTTGGTATTGCCCAAATTGGAAAAGCCTTTAGAAACGAAGTTACCCCTAGGAACTTTATATTTAGGGTGAGGGAGTTTGAACAAATGGAGCTTGAGTTTTTTGTTAACAAAGGCACAGATGAAAAGTGGCACGAATACTGGGTGGACGAAAGACTTCTATGGTGGGAACAACAAGGCGTACCAAGAAACAGGTTGAAAAAACTTGATGTGAAGCCTGGCGACCTTTCTCATTATTCAAAAAAGACCATAGATATTATGTATGAGTTTCCACATGGGCTGGAAGAACTAGAAGGAATAGCCAACAGAACCGACTTTGATTTAGGGTCCCATACCAAAAACCAAAGCAGCCTAAACATAGACGCTTCTATCAAAAAAAATAAAGCCTCTATAGCAAAGCTTGCGGCTCAGGACCCCGAAACAAATGAGTGGTCTGTGCCCTATGTTATAGAGCCGTCTGCAGGAATAGAGCGAGGCCTGCTAGCTATTTTAAATGAGGCATATACTGTTGAGGAGGTTGAAGGAAAAAAAGAAAGAACACTGCTTTCGCTTAAGCCGCACCTTTCTCCAATTAAGGCGGCTGTGATTCCCCTCAAAAGAAACAACGAGGAGATTGTTAATATTGCTACACAGGTTAAAAACAGCCTTCAAAAACTAGGGCTGGGCAGGATTTTACTTGAAAACACAGGGAACATTGGTAAAAGCTATAGAAAACACGATGAGGTCGGAACCCCGATATGTATTACGGTAGATTTTGACACACTGGAAAACAAAACAATAACCGTAAGAGACAGAGACAGCATGTCCCAAACCAAAATAAATATTTCTGAATCTCCAGAGCTCCTAAAAGACCTTGTAAGGAAATAATTGCTTTGATTAAAAAACCCTCATTTTTATCGAAATGATTGGGTCTGTTTTTTACACTTTATATTTGTTTTTAAGTTTTTTATTTTTAGCTCCAATAGCATGTTTTCCGAGCATCATTATGTCTGACAAAACTCGATGGTTAGTTGTCAACGCTTGGTGTAAGAGCAATCTTTATCTTTGTAAAAAGCTATGCGGGCTAGATCATAAAATAATAGGCCTTGAAAACATACCAAAAAGAAGCGGCATTGTTTTCATGAAACACTCCTCTGTGTATGAGCTTTTTGTTGGTTTGGTTTTGTTTTCTCCGTCTTCGTGGGTAGCAAAATATGAGCTAATGTATTTGCCGCTTTTTAGAAAAGCAATAAAGGTTTTTGGTTTTATTCCTGTAAAAAGAGGCTCTGGTAAAGAAGAAGTAAAAAAAGTAATAGCTCTTGGCACTAAACACATTAACAAAGGTAGGTGGATAGTTATATTTCCAGAAGGAACAAGAGTAAAGCATAAAGAAACTAAAAGGTATGGGTTGAGTGGTGCGTTATTAGCTGTAGGAACTTCCTCTAGCATAACGCCAATAGCACATAATGCAGGAAAGTATTGGGGTCGTAGAGCACTAAAAAAAGAAAGCGGGACGATTGTTTTTTCTATAGGAAAAACAATTTCTTGTCGTGGAAAAGCATATGATGAGATAAACAGCGAGGTTAAGAGGTGGATAGATACCGAGGTATCTCGTCTAGATAATTTGTAATGTATGGGCTGTTTTTTTTAATTTGTACCGCTTATGTGTGTGTTTCTATATAAAAAACCCTAGTTTATAGAGTCTAAACGTCAAGGTTTCCTACGTTTAGTGCGTTTTCCTCTATAAAAAGCCTTCTTGGTGGCACTTCGTCCCCCATCAAGGTAGAAAAAGCTATGTTTGCATCATCAGCGTCTTCAATAGTAACTTGCAATAACGACCTGTTGTTAGGATCTAAGGTGGTGTCCCAGAGCTGTCCTGGGTTCATTTCTCCCAACCCCTTATATCTTTGTATGCTTTGTCCTTTTTTTGAGTTTTTAAGCAAAATATCAAGGCACTCATCAATAGACTCATAATAATCCTGTTTTTCAGCCTCTTTCACAAAAACACCCTTGGAGAATATTTTTGTGTTGGTCTGGTGTGGCCCAATGAGAGAATACTCCGGTGATTTAAAAAATGTGACAGGTATTCTGCCTTCTTTTATTGTGCCGTTTTTTGTTTCAGAGGTTTGGAGGTAGCCTATCCCGTCTTGATCGTAATCTAACGAGAGCTTGCATTTGCCCCCCTCCTCTTTTGCAATTTTATTGCAGGACCTTTGGAGCTGCTTAACCCAGGCCTCTAGCTTCTTTTTATTTGATGCTTCGCTCTTAGTAACGACCTTTCCTTTGGTTATAGCTTTTGCTGCTATCTCCGAAGACTGAGTGCTAATTTTGTTTTTAAGGTTTGTAATAGCAATATATTCATTTATAAGATTAAAGAGCCCATCGCCGTCTATTTTCTTTTTTTTGTTCTTTGTTTCTAGCTCAATTCCCTGTATAGCATTTGTGATTATTATTTTATTTAGATGGTCGTCATCAGCAACATACTGTTCTTTTTTTCCTTTTTTTACTTTGTAAAGGGGTGGTTGAGCAATATAGATATTCCCATTATTGACCAACTCAGGAAGCTCTCTATACAAGAAAGTTAACAAGAGTGTTCTAATATGGGCTCCATCTACGTCAGCATCGGTCATAATGATTACTTTGTGGTATCTTAGTTTATCGATATCAAACTCGTCATCCCCAATGCCACAACCTAGGGCTGTTATAAGCGTTCCTATCTCTAATGAAGAATATATTTTATCTTTTTGTGCCTTTTCAACATTAAGAATTTTTCCCTTAAGTGGAAGTATTGCCTGCGTCTTTCTGTTTCTTCCTTGTTTTGCAGAGCCTCCCGCTGAGTCCCCCTCAACTAAGAAAATTTCGCATAGTGCTGGGTCTTTTTCTTGACAGTCTGCTAGCTTTCCAGGAAGGTTTGTAATGTCAAGAGCGCCTTTTCTTCTGGTCATTTCTCTTGCTTTTCTGGCAGCCTCTCTTGCTTTAGCTGAGTCTAAAACCTTACCAACAATGGTTTTTGCTTCAACTGGGTTTTCCATCAAAAACTCTTTTAGGTATTTGTTTAACACAGCCTCAACAATGCCCTTTACTTCAGAAGAGACTAGCTTGTCTTTTGTTTGAGAGGAGAACTTGGGGTCTGGAAGCTTTACAGATATTATGGCAGTTAAGCCTTCTCTGCAGTCTTCTCCGGAAACGGTTGCCTCTGACTTTGCGAACACCTTATCAATATAGGAATTAACAGTTCTTGTAAGAGCCCCCCGAAAGCCAGCGAGATGTGTTCCTCCGTCTTTTTGTCTAATTGTGTTTGCAAAGCAGTACATGTTTTCCCTGTATGACTCATTCCACTGTAAGGCGATCTCTACCGAAACATCGTTTTTTGTTTGGTTTATATACACAACTGACTTATGAATAGGTGCCTGGACCTTGTTTAGGTGGGAAACAAAGGCGCTAATCCCTCCTTTAAAATAGAAAGAGTCTTTTTTTTCGCTCCTCTCGTCTGAGAGGTTTATTCTCAGACCTGAGTTTAGATAAGACATCTCTCGAAGTCTTTTTGCTAGAATATCGTAATGAAAAGTTGTGTCTGTAAAGGTTTTAGGGCTTGGCTTAAAACTAATAGTTGTTCCGTTTTTCTCTGATTTTCCGGTCTTTTTTAGCGGGCCAACTGGTACGCCATGTTTGTATGACTGTATATATAGTTTTTTATCTTTGTGTATTCTTAGGTCAAGGGATTCAGACAAGGCGTTTACAACTGACACACCAACGCCATGTAGGCCTCCAGAGACCTTGTATGAGTCATCATCAAACTTTCCTCCAGCATGAAGAACTGTCATGATTACTTCCGCAGCAGACACTTTTTCTCCTTTGTGTTTGTCTACAGGTATTCCTCTTCCGTTGTCTTTAACGGTTATTGAGTCATCTTGATGTATCATGACATCAATTGTGTCGCAATGGCCTGCAAGGGCCTCATCAACTGCATTGTCTACAACCTCAAAAACCATATGGTGCAGCCCCGTTCCATCGTCAGTATCTCCGATGTACATTCCTGGCCTTTTTCTTACAGCATCAAGCCCCTTAAGAACCTTTATGTTTGAGGAATCATACGTTGATTTATTTTTTTTACTTTTTGCCATTATCTAGAACTCTTGTGTATGTTTAGTAGGGACTTTAAAAGAAGCTCTATTATAACAAAAAGTGTCTAGCTTTGCTTAAGAATTGTTGTTTTTCCTATTAGTTTTTTGTGTAATGAGCTGTGAGGATGTGTAGCTGTAAGTATTTGATTATTAAGGCTTTTTAAGTAATTTATAACCTTATCTGTTGACTCTTCGTCTAGACATGCGTCAGTTTCATCAAAAAGAATTATGGTTTTCTTGTTTGTTTGTTTTTCTATGCATTTTTTTTGTGAAAAAACATAGCTAAGCGATAGCATTTTTTCTTGTCCATGAGACATGTGTGTTTGTGCTTTTTTTCCAGAAACGCTTATTATGAAATCGTCTTTCTGTGGTCCACAACTTGTTCTCTTTAGGATCCTGTCTTTTGCTATATTCTTTTTTAGCTCTTCATAGAGGCTGGAGCCTAGCCAACCCTTTTTGAATTCTATTTTTGACTCTTTCCCTATAAATAAACGAGACATTTCTTCAAACGGTCTCCTTATCTCTGAAATATGTCTTTCCCTCATTCTTGTTATGTTTTCACCGTGCTTGCTTAGGCTTTCGTCCCAAACCCCTATCTCTTTTGCACTCATTTTTTCTCTCAGCGCTTTATTTCTCTGTTTTAAACATTTATTATATGCTTTGAATTCTGATAGATAGTTTTGTTCCACGTGGAACATAGCCCTGTCAATTGTCTTTCTCCTGTTTTCTGGCCCTCCTGAGATAACCTTGTTTACAAATGCATCTATCAGACACAGTGGATGCCTGAGAAACATTTTGCCCTGTGTTGTTCTTTCGTTGTTAAGATAGCAAGACTTTTTACCTTGTTCCATCTTGATTGCCAGCCTATCAACTTCGTCTTTTTGTACAAGTCGCCCTTCTACAAAAAACTTGTTTGATTTATGGTTTGCTATGGTTTCCGCTGTTGTTGTTAAAAAGGAAACGCCTGTGCAGAGCATATAGACCGCCTCAAGGAAAGATGTTTTACCGCTTCCGTTTTCACCTATAAGGTTGTTGACCTTTTCTAGGCCATATATCTTGTCATCTAGTCCCCTAAACCCTGCAAGGCCTAGGCTTGAAACCAACAACTCTTAGAGCCTCATAGGCATTACCACATACTCTGTGCTGGGGTTGCTTGGATCTGTGATAAGGGCGCTTGAGTTTTCATCGTTTAGGCCTAGGCACACAAGGCTCCCATCGCATGAGCTAATTGCATCTATTAAATAGCTTACATTAAATCCTAAGACAAGCTTTTTTTGATCTTCGTTCATGTCTATTACCTCTTTTGCAGCCTCTTGTTCGGGGTTTTCAGAGCTAATTATCATTTCTGAGCCTGAAAGTTCAACCCTGACCCCTTTGAACTTTTCGTTTGCCAAAATAGAAACCCTCTGAAGTGCAGGTTTTAGTGTTCCACTATCCAAGACAATTTTTGTTTCTGTCGTGTCTGGTATAACTCTTTTGTAGTCAGGGAACTTCCCATCTATGAGTTTAGTTGTAAATTCAATATCTCCGTAAGAAAACCCTGCTTGGTTAGTTGAAAAAGAAACCTTACACATTTTTTCTCCACTCATAGTTCTAGAGAGTTCCTGAACAGCCTTCCTGGGCAATATAAAGGATGTGTCTGTAATTGATCCTTTCTCTATTTCTGCAATTGCTTTTGCTAGTCTGTGTCCATCTGTAGCAACCGCTGTTATTTTGTTTGGTCCTATTTCTAACAACAAACCATTTAAGTAAAACCTTACGTCTTGCTGTGCCATAGCAAACTGAGTTTTAGCAATAATTTCAAGAAGCTCTGTTTGGCCTATGTTGAGTGAGTCTTGGGCCTTTTTATCATCGAAGACGGGAAACTCTTGGGGTGACATAGTGGCTAGCTTATATTTGCTCTTTTTTGTCGTTATATTAAGTTTTTCATTTTTTATTTGTAAGTCAACAGTCTCATCGTTTAAGGATCTTATTATGTCGTATAGTTTTCTACCAGAGACAGTAAATGAGAATTCTGATGTAGCTTCTGTTTCTAATTTAGCATAAGACTTAATTTGTACTTCCAAATCCGTTGCCGTTAGAAAAGCTTTATTTTTTTTCATTTCAAATAAGATGTGCCCCAAAATAGGCATTGTTTGTTTTTTTTCAACAACCCCAACAACGCTTTGCGTTGCTGTGAGCAGCTCTTTAGTATTAATAGTTATTTTCATTATATATTTATTATTATTATTATTAGTATTGTTGGTATGTTAATTATTTGTATTATCCTATATATATCATAGACTTATAGAACTGAATAGAAAACAAATCTTGTTGGTAACAGACTGCATATGTGGATAAAATGTTAGTAAATATAGAGCGATTATTTATAAACAAGTTATTCACAGTCTTAGTAGCCTAGTAATGTTGTTATAGTCCTCTGAAATTTTAATGTCATTTGCCATAAGCTCTTCTGTTTTTTTGCAAGCATGTATGACAGTTGTATGATCTCTGCCTCCAAAAAGCTCACCAATCTCAGGCAGGCTTTTATTGGTTAGTGCTTTTGCAATTGCCATTGCAATTTGTCTGGGCCTTGTTATTGAGCGAGTTCTTCTCTTAGAGTGGAGGTCTGAAACCCTTATGTTATAGTATTCCGCTACTGTTTTTTGAATGTTGTCCACTGTAATTTGTCTGGACTGAAGAGCAAGCAGGTCTCTTAATGATTCCCTGGCAAGCGCTACAGTTGGAGCCCTGCCTGTGAATTTACAGCTAGCAATTACTTTTCTAAGTGCGCCCTCTAGTTCCCTAACATTAGAACGAATTTTACTAGCAATAAAAAAAGCAACATCTTCTGGCAGATCAAAGTTTTCTAGCTCAGACTTTACTTTGAGAATTGCCACACACGTTTCTGTCTCAGGAGGATCAATCGACACAGTAAGCCCCCAGCCAAACCTAGACCTAAGCCTTTCTTCAAGGCCACTAATTTCTTTTGGGTATTTATCGCTTGTCATTATTATTTGTTTGTTTGCCTCAAGGAGAACGTTAAACGTGTGGAAAAACTCTTCTTGTGATTTTTCTTTTCCAGCAAAAAACTGAATATCATCAATGAGGAGAACATCAAGCGCCCTATAAGACATCTTAAACCGATCAAGAGAGTTGTGTTGGAGGGCAGAGACCATTTCACCCACAAACCTTTCTGAGTGAACATAAGCTACTTTTGCATCTGGCCTGTTTTTTAGAAGCTCGTTACCTACGCTTTGCATAAGATGTGTTTTGCCAAGACCCACCCCGCCATATATAAAAAATGGGTTGTAGGAGGTTCCGGGGTTTTCCGTTATCTGTACCGCGGCTGCCCTTGCGAGTTGGTTGCTTTTTCCACCGACAAAGGTGCCAAACCTATAGTTTGGATTAAGAGAAGAGCCGACAGCGGTTTTTTCAGAGGTTTCTTTTTTCGTTGATATTTGCAGCTCTTGTTTTTCACTGCTTGTTTCGCCTACAGAGATGGCCACGGTTGTTTTTTGTTCTCCTCTGCTATCAGCCAGTTCTTTTATTTGGTCTAGGTAGTTTTTTTGAACCCAGCTAACTACAAACTTGTTGGGGGCCAACAATGTAAGGGTTTGGGAGCTTTCGTCTTCAACCGCCGACAGCGGTTTAATCCAGGTATTAAACTGTGTTTCTGTTAGGTTGGTTCTTAGTGCGCTTAGACAATCTTCCCATATACTCCTTTGCATTCTTAAGCCCTTTTAATATTGAATTTCTTATAACCAACGAGGACTAGTCATACTATACTGTTAGCATATAGTTATCCACAGGATGTTTTTTTGTTGACTTCTTTGTCTCTCTCTCATAACCTTCTACCCCGATATTGAGTTTGGTATCATATTGTTTTTAAAAAGAGTTTTTATATATTATGAAAAGAACATTTCAACCTAGCGTTTTAAAAAGAAAAAGAACACACGGCTTCAGGTCGCGCATGGCGACAAAGGCTGGAAGAAGGGTTATCAACAACAGAAGAGCTAAAGGAAGAGCAAAACTCGCCGTCTAGGCTGTGACCTTAAGCAACAAAATTTCTTTTGATCAAGTGCTGTCTTGCGGAAGCAAAAACTCAGACAGTTTTTTTATTGTTTCTTGTTTAAAAAAACAAACGACTCCTGGTAGGCTTGGCATTAGTGTGCCAAAAAGACTCGTTAGTAAGGCAACAGAGAGAAACAAAATAAAAAGGGTGGTCAAGGAGAGCTTTATAGGCATGCTTAGGGGCTTACCCATAGATGTTGTGGTTATATATAAAGACAAGCCCGCTCAAAAAAGAAGTGTTAAGATTGTTCGAGAAAGCATTCAAAACCACTTTGACAGAATAAAAACAGAACTAGAAACGAGAGAAAACCAATAATGGAAAACCTTAGAATATTGCTTTGGGCCGGGTTCTTAATGTCGCTCTATTTTGTCTACTCACAGTGGACATCAGATTATGCGGAAGAAAAAAGAACATCAAACAGTAGCCCTGCTTCAACAATAATGCCAAGCACCCCACAGTTAAAACAGCAAACCCCTTCTGCTAGTGGCAACGGCACCCTCTTCCTTTCTGATTCAAAACCAGAACTTTACTCTTTGGGGCAAAACGAAAGAACCAATAGCGAAGAGACTCCTAACAATCTTGTGACGCTCTCAAATGACGTTTTGGAAATTAAGATTAATCCAAAAAGAGGCGCAGACGTTGTTGGTGCTACTTTGCTGGGGTACTTCTTAAGCAAGGACGACACAGAAAACAAAGTACAGCTCCTTTCCCTCAACGCGAACTCCTATCACTACTTTCAAACAGGACTGCTATCCACAACTCGAGAGGGTAGGCCTGAGCCAAACCACCAACAGTCATTTTCATTCACAAGAGCCAGCAGAAACAATGACGGCAGTAAAAGCGCTGTTTTTAGTTGGGGTAGCGACAACATTGTTGTTAACAAAACCTATAGCCTTACCCCAGGCTCTTATGAAGTTAAGCTAACCTATGAAATAACAAACCGAGGCAACAACCCCTATCCGTATGTTCAGTACACACAAATAATAAAAAAAGACGCAAAGGTTGAGCGTTCCATGTTTGATGTAGAAACCTACTCGTTTGACGGCGGCATTATCTTTAATGGAGAGAGCTATGAAAAGCTCTACCCAGAAGACTTGGTTGAAAAACCAATCATGGCAAGCCACCAAAATGGCTGGTTCGCAAACATTAAACACCACTTTGTTGTTGCCGCTATTCCGGCGGGAGAAGAAAGTTTTTCCTACCAGGCAACATACGACGAAGGAAAAAGCCTGGAAAAAGTTTCAGCTGTAGGTGAGACCACCAAAACAGTTTTTCCTGGACAAACCGAAAAAGAAGAAATGAGTTTTTATATAGGCCCCAAGCTGCAGTCAAAGCTTAAAAAACTAAGGCCAGGTCTAGAAAGAAGCGTTGATTACGGCAGGCTCTCTTTTCTTTCCAAACCCTTGTTTTGGTTGCTCGACAAAATACACTCGATAGTTGGCAACTGGGGTCTTTCCATAATTCTGGTGACGCTTTGTATTAAGCTGGTCTTTTTTAGGCTGACCGAGTCAAGCGGAAAGTCAATGGCAAAAATGAGAGATCTTGCACCGAGACTGAAGGCCATTCAGGAGCGCTACAAAGAGGACAAACAAGCACAAAGCAAAGCAACAATGGAGATGTATCAAAAAGAAGGGGTCAACCCTCTGGCTGGATGCTGGCCAATGCTCGTACAAATCCCTTTTTTTATTGCCTTTTACTGGGTCTTGCTAGAAAGCGTAGAGATCAGGCAAGCGCCGTTTTTTCTTTGGATACAAGATCTGTCATCCAGAGACCCTTATTTTATTTTGCCCCTTTTGATGGGCGCAGGAATGTTTTTTCAACAAAAGCTAAACCCACCACCACCCGACCCCATGCAAGCAAAAATGATGAACTTTCTACCTGTAATGTTCACCGGCATGTTTGCCTTCTTTCCATCAGGACTGGTGCTTTATTGGTTTACAAACTCACTGTTGTCAATTGCACAACAGTGGAGAATTAACAAGAAGTCTGGCGGAAAACCTGGCTCCAAGATGCTTGGAGGGGGCGGAGATACAGGTGTAAGCAAGTAGCTGACCGAGATCCTCTTGAGCAACAAGGTCAAAAAACTCACTGGCACAATAGCAGCACAAGCTACTGCAGCAGGCTTTGCAGGAATCGCAGTAGTAAGAGTTTCTGGCGAGCTAACAAAAAGCATCACAAAAAAAATCACAAGACAGGAGGTTGGGCACTTGCAGGCAAAAAGGACAGCCTTTTTTAATCAAGAGGGGAAAAAGATTGATGACGGAATAGCGCTTGGTTTTTTTGCTCCCAACTCCTACACAGGAGAAGATGTTTTAGAGATCTCTTGTCATGGCAGCCCTGTGGTTGTAGACGAAATTCTTAAGGCGCTATTAGCTTTTGGCGCAAGACCAGCAGAGCCTGGAGAGTTTACAAAAAGAGCATACCTCAATGACAAAATTGACCTGGCACAAGCAGAAGCTGTTGCAGACCTAATTGAGAGCAAATCAGCTCAAACAGCAAGAGCAGCAAGAAGATCACTAGAGGGCGTTTTTTCAAAAAAAGTGTTTGCTCTTTCAGACCAGCTAACAGAGACGAGAGTGCTGGTTGAGGCCTCACTAGATTTTCCTGACGAAGACCTGAGCGAAACAAACTATAAGAAAACACTTACAACAAACCTGGACAAAGTTAATAGCGCCTTTGTCTCTCTTTTAAAAGAAACAAGAACCGCATGCAGGATAAGGGAGGGGGCAACTTTGGCAATAACAGGAGAACCCAATGTTGGCAAGTCAACACTAATGAATACGCTTAGCGGTCACCAGAGGGCCATTGTTAGCGAGGTGCCCGGGACAACAAGAGACACAATCGAAGAGACTATTTTGATGGACGGTTTTTGTGTAACGGTGATTGACACAGCAGGAATTAGAGATACCGAAAACACAGTAGAAAAGGAGGGTATAGAGCGCGCAAAAAAAGCAGCAAAAAACGCGGACATAATTATTGAAATGCTAGATGCCAACAAAAAACAGCCAAGCAAAAAAACACCAGAAAAAAACACACTGCTACTGTTCAATAAGTCAGACCTTCTAAAGACAGAACCAAAAAACAAAAACCAAAAGAAAGGTGTTTTTTATATTTCAGCAAAAAATGGAAGCGGGGTTGATGAGGTTGTTAGTGCAATAACGGCTTATTTTGGTAAAAGCGAAACACACGAACCAGGACTGACCGCAAGAAGGCGACACCTCAATAGCCTTAGGGATGCTTTTGAGTTTTATAAAAAAGCTAAAAGCAAAATAGAGGCCAACAAAGCAACTGACTTGGTTGCAGAAGATCTCCTTCAGGCGCAAAATACACTTTCTGAAATAACAGGCGAGTTTTCGACAGAAGACCTTCTTGGCAAAATATTCAGTGAGTTTTGTATAGGTAAATAGTGTGAATAAAGAGAAGCTAAGATTTGACGCAATAGTGGTTGGCGGAGGACACGCAGGCACAGAAGCTGCCTCTGTCTTGGCAAGAATGGGGCATGAGGTGCTACTTCTCACACACTCTAAAAAAACCATTGGCCAGATGAGTTGCAACCCCGCAATTGGCGGCGTGGGCAAAGGACACCTGACAAAAGAAATTGATGCGATGGGAGGGCTGATGGCGAGAGCTGCCGACAAAGCCGCAATTCACCTAAAAACCCTTAACTCCAGCAAAGGAAAGGCGGTTCAGGCAACCAGGGCGCAGGCCGACAGGGTTCTATATAAGGAGGCTGTTCAGAAAGAGATGGCACTACACCCCAACTTGTCAGTTTTTGAGGGCGCAGCATCCGGCCTGATTATCAAGGGCGGCAAACTGCTTGGCGTAACCACGGAATGCAAAACAACCTTTGCAACAAAGCAGTTGGTTCTGACTGTGGGCACCTTCCTAAATGGAAAAATCCACATGGGTAAAAAGCAAAGCAGCGGAGGAAGAACGGGCGATGCCCCATCAATAATTTTAGCTAAACAGCTTCGTGAGATCGCCCCAAGAACTGGAAGACTAAAAACAGGAACACCACCAAGAATTTTAAAAAAAAGCATTGACTTCAGCGGCCTTGAAGAGCAAAAAGGAGACAGCCCAAGGCCCGTCTTTTCATACGTTTCAAAACGAGAGGACCACCCAAAACAAGTGAGCTGCTTTATTACATACACAAACAACAATACACATAATGTTATTAAGTCCTCACTCAGTGACTCCCCCATGTACACCGGCTCCATAGAGGGCGTTGGTCCAAGATATTGTCCCTCTATAGAGGATAAGGTTGTAAAGTTTGCAGACAAGTCTAGACATCAGATTTTTATAGAACCAGAGGGCCTGACCTCTAAAGAGGTTTATCCAAATGGAATTTCAACAAGCTTGAGCATTGATGCACAAAAGGCATTTCTCAAAACCATAGACGGCTTTGAAAAAGCTGTAATCACACAACCCGGCTACGCAATTGAATACGACTACTTTGACCCAAGAGACCTCTTGGAAAGCCTTGAGACAAAAAAAGTAAAAGGACTCTATTTTGCTGGCCAAATTAATGGGACAACCGGATATGAAGAGGCTGCAGCCCAGGGCCTTCTGGCAGGAATTAATGCTGGCCTTGCAATCAAGGAAAAAGATAGCTGGGTGCCAAAAAGAAGCGAGGCCTATATTGGCGTTCTTTCAAGCGACCTAATAACAAGAGGGACAAATGAGCCTTATAGAATGTTCACCAGCAGGGCTGAACATAGGTTGATGCTAAGAGAGGACAACGCGGACCAAAGATTAACACCTGTTGCAAGAAAAATGGGACTTGTTTCAAATGAGAGGTGGGAACTCTTTTTAAACAAACAAGAAAAAATTAACGCTGAAAAAAACAGACTAACCAAGACTCGGCTGTCGTCCGATGAGGTGAAAAAAATAGACAAAAATGCCAAGAAAGAAACAACAGAAAAGACGGCCTATGATTTATTGAAGCGACCCCAAGTAAAATACAAAGACCTTTTAACTAGCATCAAAAAAAGAGAAGGCTATGAGTCGGAGGAGCCCCTCTCCAAAGAGCTAGTTGATGAACAAATTGAAACAGAAGCAAAATACGAAGGCTACATGAAGAGACAAACCAAGGAGATTGAAAAACAAGAGGCATATTCAGAAACAAGGCTTCCAGGAGACATTGACTACTCAAAGCTCCCAGGACTTTCTAATGAGGTAAAACAGAAACTAGAAGCCTTTTCGCCAAAGACAATCGGGCATGCTGCTAGAATTCAGGGCGTCACCCCAGCCTCACTCTCGGTCTTGTTGGTTCACCTAAAAAAAGAAAAAAGCAAAAGAGCATAAAAACGATGAAAAAAAGCACACTGACAATATTAGCGATTCTTTTTTTGGCAAGCTGTGGAGAGCAAGGAGAGATAGAGTGTATCGTTGAGAGCCACGAAATTTATGGTGGCACAAATGGCTCCGAGCTTGCAGCAGAACAAGTGCTAAGAAAAAACAATGGCGCTGAGCCCGGCACACTGGATCCACATAGAGCAGAAGGTGTTCCCGCCTCAAATGTTTTAAGGGACCTGTTTGAGGGCCTGGTCATTGAGCTACCAAGCGGGGAATACACCCCAGGAGTAGCTGAGTCTTGGACTGTGAGCGCAGACGCAAAAAAATATGTTTTTAAAATAAGGCAAAACGCAAAGTGGAGCAATGGCGATAATTTCACAGCCCATGATTATGTTTATTCTTTGAGAAGAAGCGTTGACCCAAAAACGCTTTCCAACTATTCGAGCATGCTTTATCCCATCAAAAATGCTAGAGCTATTGTGTTGGGAGAGATGCAACCCGAACGGTTGGGCGTATACGCCGATAGCGAAAAAACCCTAAGGATTGAGCTAGAGGAACCAACACCATACTTTTTGAGTCTTTTAACTCATTCCACAACCTATCCGGTACATAGGCCTAGCGTAGAAGAATTAGGGCAGTTTTTCACAAGGCCGGGAAACCTTATAAGCAATGGGGCCTTTAAGCTAGAAGAATGGCGCGTTCAATCACACATTAAGGTTATTAAAAACAATCAATATTGGGATAGCGAAAACACAACACTCAGCGCGGCTTATTACTATTCACTTGATGAGCCCAACTCTGCCCTCAAAAGATATAGAGCAAACGAACTAGACTTTACAGATACCATACCATTGGAGCAGCTTCCGCTAATAAAAGCATGCATGGCAAAAGAGTATAGGGTCGCCCCTTATTTCGGCAGCTATTACTATGGCTTTAACAACACCAAGCCCCCCTTCAAAAACAACCCAGACCTAAGGAAGGCGCTCAACATGGCAATCGATAGAGATATACTTGTAAACATCGTCATTGGCGCTGGACAAATTCCAGCTTATAGCTTTGTTCCCCCGGTTAAAACATTCCAGCCTCAAGAGCCAGAGTGGGCCAAATGGAGCAAAGAAGAAAGAGAGGCAGAGGCCCTTAGACTTTATAAAAGAGCAGGATACAACAAAGAAATGCCTTTAGAGATAGAGGTTCTATACAACACTAGCGAGAACCATAAAAAAGTAGCATTGGCGGTGGCTGCAATGTGGAAGCAAACCCTCGGAGCGAAAACAACACTTAGAAACCAAGAGTGGAAAGTCTTCTTAGAAACAAGAAGACTCCAAAAAGAAACACAAATATTTAGAGCCGGTTGGATTGGAGACTATGATGACCCTAATACCTTCAGCCAAATGATGCACTCGGAAAATGAAATGAACCACCCGGGGTACAACAGCAAAGAATATGATGATCTGGTTGATTTGGCAGCCACAAAAAACGCTGGAGAAGAAAGACTAGACGACTTAAGGGCTGCAGAAAAAGTGCTCACAAGGGACCTTCCAATTATCCCGCTTTATTTTTACGTTAGTCAGCACATGATCAAGCCTTGGGTAGTGGGCCTAGAGGACAACGTTATGGATCACCATTATTCAAAATACGTCAAGATCTTGAAAAGAGAAAAAGAACAACAAAAATGAACACTTTAAAATTTGTTGCGTCACGTTTTTTGGGTGCGATCCCCACTTTGTTGGCACTTATTTGTTTTGCTTTTTTATTAGTTAAGGCAGCACCAGGCGGGCCTTTTGACATGGAAAGATCTTTGCCGGTAGAGGTGGAAGCAAACCTTAGGGCAGCATACAACCTAGACGACCCAATACACGTCCAACTGTTAAAGTATATTGGTGATATTTTACAGGGAGATTTTGGCCCGTCATTTCAATATAGGGATTTTACAGTAACGGAGCTCATAGCATCAGGCTTCCCTGTGTCCTTAAGGCTGGGCCTCAGCGCTATAATCATCGCCCTTTTTTTTGGCTCCCTAATAGGGACTATCGCAGCGCTAAAACAAAACACCAAAATAGACTACATCGCTATGTTTTTTGGAATGGCTGGCATCTCGATTCCAAACTTTGTCATGGCCCCACTGTTGATTTTGTTTTTTGCAATCGCATACAACATCCTTCCTGCCGGAGGGTACAACAATGGCAGCATAGAAAACATGGTGCTACCGGTTATTTCGCTAGCCCTTCCCCAGGTTGCATATATAGCAAGGCTAACCAGGGGCTCTATGATTGAAGTGCTTAGCAGCAACTTTGTAAGAACGGCAAAGGCACAAGGAATACCAATGAAAAGCATTGTATTTAGCCATATTTTAAAACCAACCTTTTTGCCAATTATTTCATACATAGGCCCAGCTACTGCAGCAATTATTACGGGCTCGGTTGTGGTAGAACAAATCTTTGGTTTGCCGGGCCTAGGCCGCTACTTTGTGCAGGGCGCATTAAACAGAGACTATACTTTGGTAATGGGGGTGGTGGTATTTTATGGCTGCTTGATAATTGCTTTTAACTTACTGGTTGATGTTTTGTATGGTTTTGTTGACCCCAAGATCAGGACAAGCAGATGAAAAAAAACAACTCGCTAATGGCAGACGCATGGGGCGCCTTAAGGCAGAACAAGGCAGCGCTTTTTTCTTTTGTAATAATGATGATTATGGTTGTTTTGGTTATCGTTGGCCCCTTATTAAGCCCTTTTGCTATTGATCAAACAGACTGGTACCAGCTTTCTGCAAAACCAAGCCTTACAAGCGGACATATTTTTGGAACAGACGACCTAGGAAGAGATTTGTTTGTTAGGGTTATGCACGGCGGAAGAATATCGCTTATGGTGGGCCTTGTTGCAACCCTGGTTAGTGTTTTTATAGGCGTTTCTTATGGGGCCACATCTGGCTATCTTGGGGGAAAAACAGATGCCATAATGATGAGGATAGTAGACGTTCTTTACGCGATGCCTTTCTTGTTTTTTGTTATCTTGTTAATGGTGTTTTTTGGTCGAAGCATTTTGCTAATTTTTGTTGCTATTGGGGCTGTAAATTGGCTAGACATCGCCAGAATAGTAAGAGGACAAACCCTTAACCTCAAAGGCAAAGAGTTTGTTGAAGCAGCAAGAGCAGGAGGCACATCCACGATTAAGATAGTTTTTAAACATATTGTTCCAAACCTTTTAGGCCTAGTTGTGGTGTATGTTGCCCTAACTGTTCCGCAGGTTATTTTGGTGGAGTCTTTTTTGAGCTTTCTTGGATTAGGCGTACAAGAGCCAATGACATCTTGGGGAGCACTGGTTAATCAAGGCGCAAAGCAAATGGAAACCTCTCCTTGGATGCTGGTTTTTCCAGGGGCCTTTCTGGCCACAACGCTGTTTTGTTTTAATTTTATTGGGGATGGTCTTCGTGATGCGTTAGACCCAAGAGATAGGACCAGGCAAAATGACTGAGCTACTAAAAGCCTCAAACCTTTGTGTCGGGTTCGCCTCACGAGGCGAAAAAATACAAGCTGTAAAAAACCTAAGTTTTAGCCTACATACAGATCAAAGCTTGGGCATAGTTGGTGAGTCTGGCTCAGGCAAAAGCCAAACAGTGCTGTCTATAATGGGCTTACTAGAAAGCAATGGAAGAGCAACAGGGAGCGTTGTTTTTGATGGCCGCGAGATTTTGGGCATTGACACAAAGGCTTTAAACCAAATAAGAGGAAAAAACATTGGCATGGTCTTCCAAGACCCTATGAGCGCACTAAACCCATATGTTTCTATTGGAAAACAAATGTCGGGCGTTCTAAAAAGACACACAAAGCTAAATAAAAATGAAAGAAAAGAGATGTGCATTGAGATGCTTGACGCAGTAAAGATTCCCAGGCCGACCCAAAGGTTTGACGGCTATTCTTTTGAGTTGTCCGGCGGAATGAGACAAAGAGTCATGATAGCTTCAGCGTTGGTAACAAAACCAAAACTGCTAATCGCAGACGAGCCAACAACCGCTCTTGACGTAACTGTTCAAGAGCAAATTCTTGACCTGCTTTTAGAGATGAAAGAGAAGCTCGCAATGTCGCTTATCTTGATCACACACGATTTGGGGGTGGTGGCTCGAAGCTGCCAAAAGGTTTTAGTCATGAAAGATGGAGTGGAACAGGAAACCGGAGATCTAGAGCAGGTTTTTTATACGCCAACAGCTGAGTATACAAAAGAGCTTCTCGCCAAATCGAAAGAGATGAGCCTAGACACGAGGTCATCAAGGCCGACCAACAACCAAGAGAGCAACATAACAGCAAGTGTAAACAAGCTGAGCGTTCTTTTTCCGATGCCCAAACAAACAATGTTTTCTAAACAAGAGTATCTAAGAGCAGTAGATGGAGTTTCTTTGTCGGTGTTTGAGGGCGAGATTCTTGGTGTGGTTGGAGAGTCGGGTAGCGGAAAATCAACACTAGCAAAAAACATACTAAGACTTGTTGAGCCAACAAGCGGGACAATTGATTTGTTTGGGTCAAACCTGGCCGAGCTAAATAAAAAGGAAATGAAAAAAGCGAGAAAAAAAATGCAAGTGGTTTTCCAAGACCCTTACTCGTCCTTAAACCCAAGAATGACAGTTTTTGAGGCGCTAGCAGAGCCGCTAGACTCTTTTTTTCCTGGTATGACCCAAGACTCTATTGAGCAAGATGTGGAAGATGCCATCATAGAGGTTGGACTTGATGCCAACTTTTTAGGAAGGTACCCCCACGAACTATCTGGCGGCCAATGCCAAAGAATAGCTATAGCAAGAGCGTTAATGCCAAAACCACAATTATTGATTTGCGATGAAGCAGTGAGCGCTCTTGATGCCTCAATACGGTCAGAAATTATAGATCTTCTGCTCAATATCAAACTAAAACGAAAGCTAACCATGATTTTTATAGCGCATGATCTAGCCGTAGTAAAAAAAATATGTGACAGGGTCGTTGTTATGCAAAAGGGAAAAATAGTGGAGTCAGGGAAAACAGGAGATGTTTTTTATAACCCTAAAAAGCCATATACCAAAAAGCTGCTTGAGGCGGTGCCGGTTCCAGACCCAAAAACAGAACAACAAAAACTTGTAAAGAGAATGTCACAGCAGTAAATTTGTCAGCCATAGAAACACCAATGAAAAAAAGGAGAAAGCAATGAGCGACCCTAGTAGCTTTAGAGCGTTTAGAATTCACCAAGAAGAAAAGGCCATCAAAACAAGCTTAGAGCAAATAGCCCTAGAGGACCTTACCGAAGGAGAGGTGGTTGTAAAAAATAGCTTTTCAAGCATCAACTATAAAGATGCCCTTGCTGCGACAGGAGCGGGGAAAATACTAAGAAAGTTTCCTCTCGTTGGAGGCGTTGATGTTGCAGGCACTGTTGTAGAGTCAGCTGACCCCGCTTTCAGGGCGGGCGACAAAGTGTTGGCCGCATGCTCTGGCTTAAGCGAGACCAACGATGGCGGCTACGCCGAGTTTTCAAGACTTTCCAGCAGCGCAACAATTAAGATTCCTAAAAACATAACACCAAGAACAGCAATGGCCATTGGAACAGCTGGGTTTGCCTCCGCTTTAGCAATTTACAAAATGGACCTTAATAACCAAAGCCCCGATCTAGGACCTATAGCGGTAACGGGAGCCACTGGAGGGGTTGGAAGCATAGCAATAGATATGCTTTCTTCTTTGGGATATGAGGCCATTGCTATTACAAGCAAAAAAAATAACGAAGACTATTTAAAAAAAATAGGAGCAGCATCGGTTAGGTTTTTCGACGAGATAGACACCGAGGGGAGACCACTAGAGAGCGCTTCTTTTGGCGGAGCCATAGATAACCTTGGCGGCAACATCTTATCTTGGTTGTTGCGATCAACAGCGGAGGAAGGAAATGTTGCAAGCATAGGGCTAGCTTTAAACTATAAACTGGAAACCAATGTAATGCCTTTTATTTTAAGAGGCGTAAACTTGCTAGGCGTAAACTCAACAACACTTCCCAAGGCAACAAAAGAAAAGGTTTGGGATAAGATTTCAAAAGAAATGATGCCACAGCACATTGACTCAATAATTAACAAAGAGATAGGCCTAGAAGAGCTAGATGGAGAGTTTCAACAATACCTAGATGCAAGCGTTGTAGGAAGAATAATCGTTAATATAGACGGCTCATAAGCTGAGATGAACTCCAACAAGGCACTATTAGAAAGAGGAATTCAGACGATCGGAATCAGCATTGACCAAAGTCAAAAGGACAAGCTAGACCTTTTTTTAAACCATGTTTTAGCCGAGAATAAAAAATTCAACTTAACCGGGATTAAAGATCATAGGGACGCAATTGTAAAACACCTTTTAGACTCACTAAGCGTGTCCAGCCATATAAAAGGAAGAACGGTTGTGGATGTAGGCTCTGGAGCGGGCTTTCCAGGCATCCCTTTGGCAATAACCCAACCAAACAAAAAAATTATTTTGGTGGAGTCAAAAAAAAAGAAAGCAAAGTTTATTGTAATGGCTGCCAAAATGTTAGAGCTTCAAAACACAATTGTTTTTGACAAAAGAGCAGAAGAAGTGTCCTTAAAACAAGGCGCTGACGCTATCATTTCAAGAGCGCTTGGAAGCCTGAATTACTTTGTTGAAAAGACTAAGCACATGCTTAAAAAAGATGGAAGCCTTTATGCCATGAAGGGAAAAAACCCAGAGAGCGAAATAAGAGACCTCAACAAAGCGTGGACCGTTGCACAAATAAAAAAAATTGATGTACCCTATCTTGAGGCAGAAAGACATTTAATAACAATAACCAGGAAACACAAAGGTGGCTGAAACCATAGTCATTGCAAACCAAAAAGGAGGTGTTGGGAAAACCACAACCTCTGTCAACCTGTCCGCCGCACTAGAGACCTTGGGCAAAAAAACACTACTGATAGACCTTGACTCACAGGGCAACGCTACCAGCGCTTGTGGCGTAGAAAAAAAAGCCATTAGGCGGTCTATTTATGATGTTTTGATAGGAGAATCTAGCGCGAATGAAACCATGATTGGCTCTGGAAAAAACAAGTTTTCATTGCTGCCAGCAAACAATGATTTGATGGCAGCTGAAATCCAGCTTTTGGAATATGAAAACAGGGAGTTTTTATTAAAAAAAGCCCTTATCGAAGCCCAAGAAAAATTTGACTATATAGTAATAGATTCTCCGCCATCAATGAACATATTGACGCTAAATGCAATGGCAGCGAGCAACAACATTATCATTCCTGTGCAGTGTGAGTATTACGCCCTTGAGGGAATGACAGGTGTTTTGGAGACTATATACAAAATTAAAGAGACGGTTAACCCAGGGCTCGAAATCAACGGAGTTGTTAGAACTATGTTTGACTCAAGAAACAGCTTGGCAGGAGAGGTTTCAGGACAGCTAAAAAGATACTTTGGAGACAAGCTTTTTTGGACCTCAATCCCCAGAAATGTTCGCCTTGCCGAAGCTCCTAGCTTTGGTTTGTCAGCAATAGCGTATGACCCAGAGTGTATGGGGGCAAAGGCTTACGTCTCACTAGCAAAAGAGGTTATTAAAAAAACCATGCAATGATTTTTTTTGTCGTTAAAATTAGAACACAATGAATGAAAAAAGAAAAAGCTTAGGCAGGGGGTTAGAGGCGTTATTGGGAACCTCCCAAGAAGAGCAGAACAAAAAACCTAAAGAGGGTGTTCATGATCTTAATATAGAGGAGATAGGCCCTGGCCCTTTTCAGCCAAGAATGTCTATAAAAGAGGAGCAGCTAAAAGAGCTATCCCAATCCATAGAGGCTCAGGGCGTTATACAGCCAATCGTTGTAAGAAAAAGAGCCACCCAGGACTCAGCAACAGGAATAAGGTATGAGATTATTGCGGGAGAAAGGAGATGGAGAGCGGCCCAGTTGGCAGGCCTAGAATCAATCCCCGTTGTAATCAAAACAATGACAGACGCAGACGCTGTTGCTATTGCCTTAATAGAAAACATCCAAAGAGAAAACCTCAACCCACTCGAAGAGGCTAACGCCTTTCAAAGACTAATTGTGGAATATGAGATGACCCACCAAGAGGTCGCGAACGCAGTAGGCAGAGCACGAGCGAGCATCTCAAACATATTGAGGCTTTTGGACCTTCCAAGCGCTGTGCAAAACCTAGTCAATGAGTCAAAAATCAGCATGGGACATGCGCGGGCAATATTAGCCATAACTGACCACTCTATGCAGCTCGAGGTGGCGAACCTAGCGATTGAAAAAAGCCTGTCTGTTAGGGAAACAGAAGCTCTTGTCAGAGGGATAATAGAAAACAAAGGCAGAAAAAAAACCAAAACAACCCAAACCAAAGACAATGACATTCTTTCGCTTGAAAAAGAGCTAACAGAAAAGCTTGGCGCCAAGGTTTTAATCCAGCATGCCAGCACAGGAAAAGGCAAGCTCACTATCAATTATTCGAGTGTTGACGAGCTCGAGGGTATTTTGGAGAGAATAAAATAAAAAGCCTCAGTCAGAACCAATAACAAAAAACCAAAAAGATGTTTGAAAACCCAAGAAGCACAGCGTTAAGCATTCTTTTTACACAACTGATATTAGGCTCGCTATCAGCCCTGTTGTTTTTATATTTTTCCGGACCATTGAGCGCAAAATCAGCAATCACGGGAACCTTGATAGCTCTTTTCTCGTCAGCACACTTGTTCAAACTGGTGTTTAGCCCACTAGAGTCTGAGCCGAAAAAGATAGTGAACTCACTGTATTTGATGGAGGCGCTCAAGTTCATAATAACGGGTGCTCTCTTTGGAGCTTCCATAATCTTTTTAAAAGCCATGTTTTTCCCTTTGATAATAGGGTATATTGTTGCCGTTTTTGTATATTGGTTGTCATTATTGGTTGTATAAGTAAACAAGAAAAATGAACAAAATTAGTTTTTTAAAAACAACCCTTTTATTTATTCTTTTAATAGGGTCGGGCCAGGCTTACTCGGCTGAAGGCACTAGTTGTTTTGGCGACACCCATGCAGAAAAAACTGCATTCTCAGCAAATGAGTATATCTCCCACCACCTTTCTCATTGCACCGCAAACACAGCTTTGGGGACGATCCATGTAGATAGCGTTTTCTATTCGGTTTTAATGGCAATAATTTTTTTGGTGGCTTTTTATTCAGCAGCAAGAAAAGCAACAGCAGGCACACCATCAAAGTGGCAAAGCTTTGTAGAGATGATCATTGAGTTTGTTGACGAGCAAGTGAGAGATACTTACCACGGGTCCAGCAAATTAATAGCGCCTCTAGCGCTGACAATTTTTACGTGGGTCTTTTTAATGAACTTTATGGATTTGTTGCCAATAGACATGCTGCCATTGATTGGCGAATCGCACTTAATAGGAATGAAATACATGAGAGTGGTTCCCAGTGCGGACCTCAATGTTACATTTGGCCTTTCTATAACAGTGTTTCTTTTGATTCTTTTTTACAGCATAAAAATCAAAGGCCTTGGCGGCTTTGCTAAAGAGCTAGCCTTTCAGCCATTTGGCAAGGCAATGATGCCGTTTAATTTATTGCTTAAAATAATTGAAGAAATAGCTAAGCCAATTTCGCTTGGCCTTCGTTTGTTTGGAAACCTCTATGCGGGCGAACTAATCTTTATGATTATAGCTATATTTACTGCTGGGCAAGGCATTACTTACCTATTTGACATTGGCGTTATACCTTTTGCTTTGATGCAGTTTGTCCTCGGCCTGATATGGGCTCTTTTCCACCTAATAATAATTTTATTGCAGGCATTTATTTTTATGATGCTGACAATTGTGTACCTAAGCATGGCACACGAAGAACACTAATTTTTAATACTATATTTAATTTAAGGAGATAAAAATGGATTTTGTACAAGGAATGACTTTGCTAGCAGTCAGCATACTTATAGGTATGGGTGCGCTAGGAACCGCAATTGGTTTTGGATTGTTGGGCGGACGCTTCCTAGAGGGTTCTGCTAGACAACCAGAAATGGTGCCCATGTTGCAAGTAAAAATGTTCATCGTTGCTGGCTTACTAGATGCCGTAACAATGATCGGAGTTGGTATCGCACTCTTTTTGCTTTTTGCAAACCCTTATTTGTCATAGTTCGAAACCATTAAGGTTTAAAACGGAGCATATTAAATGAGTTTGAACGCTACATTACTTATACAGATGGTGGTTTTCGCTGTCGTTGTGCTGTTTAGCATGAAGTTTATTTGGCCAATGATTATGGAGGCCATAGACGAAAGAAACAAAAACATAGCAGACGGCTTGGCAGCAGCTGATCAGGGGCAAAAACAGCTTTTGGACGCTGAATCAGAAGTAACACAACTAATAACAGAGGCAAAAAAACAAGCCTCTACAATTCTTGACCAGGCAAATACCAGGGCTTCTAACATTGTCGTAGAGGCAAAAGCAGACGGAGACAATGAAAGAAACAGAATTGTCACATCAGCTAAAGAAGAGGCTGAGCAAGAAGTGTCTAAGCTTAAAGAAGAGCTAAGAGGACAGGTTGCAACCCTGGCTGTGTCAGGCGCTGAGAAAATACTATCCAGAGAAATAAAACAAGACGACCACAAAGGACTGCTGGACTCGTTGGTTAAAAAACTATAACTATGGAAGAATTAAGAACAATAGCTAGACCTTATGCAGCAGCAGCGTTTGATATCGCCAACAACACAGAAACGCTTAGCGAGTGGTCTGTATTTTTAAAAAAATCATCTGAGCTTTTAGATCAAGAAGCTATTAAAACGATTATAAAAACACCGGGCTTAAACAAAAGTACAATCTCGGAAGTGTTTTTTGAGCTTTGCACAGCAGAGACTGATAGCGACGAGAGCAAACAACTGTTCTCAAATTTTTTAAACGTGTTATCTGAAAACAAAAGGCTAAACACACTGAAGATGGTCTCAAACCAGTTCGAACAAAAAAAACAACAAGCGGAGCAAACCTCAGAGGTTTTTTTAACCTCTGCTGCAAAACTTCCAGAAGATGATGTAGAGCAAATAAAACAAGCCTTAAGCAAAAAACTAGGCAAAAACATTAAGCTAAACAGCAGCGTTGACGAAACACTTATAGGCGGCGCAGTTGTTAAAATAGGCGATCATATGATAGATGGTTCCGTAAGGTCCCAACTTAAAAAAATGACTCGCTTTTTGATTAATTAACAAGGAAAAACAATGGCAATGAAAGCTTCTGAAATCAGCGAATTGATTAAAAATAAAATAGAAAATTTTGAAGGCGAGGCTCAGTCTTCAGACGTTGGCACAGTTGTAGCTGTGACCGATGGAATTACAAGAATCCATGGTTTGAGCGACGTGCAATATGGGGAAATGATTGAGTTTCCAGGAGAAACCTTTGGCTTAGCTTTAAACCTAGAGCAAGACTCTGTTGGAGCGGTGGTGTTGGGAAGCTATACACACATATCAGAGGGTGCAGAGGTTAAAACCACAGGCAAGATTTTAGAGGTGCCTGTTGGGGAGGCCTTGCTTGGAAGAGTGGTTAACTCTCTTGGTGAACCTGTCGACGGAAAAGGACCAATAGATGCCGAGCTAAGCGCCCCCATTGAAAAAGTTGCTCCTGGAGTAATATCAAGACAGTCTGTTGATGAGCCTGTTCAGACAGGCCTTAAGGCGATTGATGCCATGGTACCAATTGGCCGTGGACAAAGAGAGTTAATTATCGGCGATAGACAAACAGGAAAAACCGCAGTTGCTATAGACACAATTATTAACCAAAAGGGCACAGGCGTAAAATGCATCTATGTTGCGGTAGGCCAAAAAAATTCAAATATCGCTTCTGTTGTGAAAAAACTGGAAGAGCAAGGAGCTATGGAGCATACAATAGTTATTGCAGCTGGAGCAGCAGAATCAGCAGCCCTTCAATACATCGCGCCATACTCAGGAACAGCAATGGGAGAGTATTTTAGAGACAAAGGAGAAGACGCGCTCATTATCTTCGATGACCTTACAAAACAAGCCTGGGCATACCGACAAGTATCCCTGCTATTAAGAAGGCCCCCAGGAAGAGAGGCGTACCCTGGAGATGTTTTTTACTTACATTCAAGGCTACTCGAGAGAGCGTCTAGAGTAAGCGCAGAGTATGTAGAAAAAATGACTAACGGGAAGGTAAAAGGAAAAACTGGATCACTAACGGCGCTTCCAATTATTGAAACACAGGCGGGCGATGTATCAGCATTTGTTCCAACCAATGTAATTTCTATAACAGACGGGCAAATATATTTAGAAAGCGATCTGTTTAATGCAGGAATAAGGCCAGCAGTAAACTCAGGACTCTCAGTCTCCAGGGTAGGAGGCGCAGCACAAACCAAGATTATAAAAAAACTAGGTGGAGGTGTTCGGTTGGCATTAGCACAGTATCGGGAGCTCGCAGCGTTTGCTCAGTTTGCATCAGACCTCGATGAAACGACCAGAAAACAATTAGAGCGAGGACAAAGGGTCACCGAGCTAATGAAGCAAAAACAGTATGCCCCACTAACCATTGCTGAAATGGCAATATCATTGTTCGCAGCCAACGAAGGCTACCTTGATGATGTGGAGGCTGAAAAAATTGTGGCTTTTGAGGCGGGCCTACATGGCAGCTTTAGAGACAATCACGCAGACCTAATGCAGAAAATAAATGAGTCTGGCGATTTAAATGACGAAATAACAGAAGGACTTAAAAAAGCTGTTGAAGAGTTTAAACAAAATGGCGCATATTAAAAAAGGAAGCTAATTGGCAAACGAAAAAGAAATTCGAACCAAGATTGGAAGCGTTAAAAACACGCAAAAGATCACTAAGGCTATGGAGATGGTTGCGGCGAGCAAGATAAGAAGAACCCAAGCAATTATGTCTTCAACACTTCCTTATGCAAATAAAATTAGAAGCGTTATAGGGCATATTTATAAAGCAAACCCTGACTATAAACATCCTTTTTTAGAAGAGAGGGAAACCAAAAGCGCTGGCTATATAGTGGTTAGCTCTGATAGGGGACTCTGTGGAGGCTTAAATGTAAATCTGTTTAGGCCCCTTATACAAGAGCTAAAAGAACAAAAAGAAAAAGGCATAACAACAAGCCTCTGTATGGTTGGCTCAAAAGGAGTTCAGTTTTTTCGCTCACTAGACGTAGAGATTGTGGGTGCAACCACAAATGTTGGAGAAAAACCCAAGGTAGAAGATTTGGTTGGCGCGATCAAGATTATGTTGGATTCCTACAAAGAAGGAAAAATTGATAAATTGTTTATCGTCCACAATAACTTTGTAAACACAATGTCTCAAAAGCCAGAAATTAAAACGCTTCTACCAATAGATCCTGGGGACAAAGAGGATCTACAAGAACACTGGGACTATATATATGAGCCAGACTCTAGAGAGCTGCTGGACTATATTTTAATGAGGTATATCGAGTCCCAAGTCTATAGAGGGGTTGTAGAAAACGTAGCCTGCGAAATGGCAGCAAAAATGGTGGCCATGAAAAGCGCTACAGACAATGCAGGCAAATTAATTGATCAGCTTGAGCTTGATTACAATAAAGCAAGACAGGCCGCGATCACACAAGAAATTTCAGAAATTGTAGGCGGCGCAGCTGCTGTTTAGTTAAAAAAAAGAGGAAAAAAAATGAGTGCTGGAAACATTGTTCAGGTAATTGGAGCGGTAGTAGATGTTGAATTTCCAAGGGAATCAATACCAAAAGTATATGACGCGTTAACCCTAAAAGATGGAGATCTGGTCTTTGAGGTACAACAACAGTTAGGAGACGGTATTGTAAGAACCATTGCTATGGGCTCTAGCGAAGGCTTAAAAAGAGGACTAAGTGTAGAGAACACAGGAGCACCGATAACAGTTCCTGTAGGAGAAAAAACCCTAGGAAGAGTTTTAGATGTTCTGGGCAACCCGATTGATGAAAAAGGGCCTGTTAATCACAAGGCATCAAAGCCAATCCATGCACAACCCCCGTCATTTGAAGACCAATCTGGCGGCTCTGAGGTTTTAGAGACAGGCATTAAGGTTATTGACTTACTCTGCCCATTTGCCAAAGGCGGCAAGGTTGGACTGTTTGGTGGAGCGGGCGTTGGAAAAACAGTGACAGTTATGGAGCTTATAAGAAACATAGCAGTAGAACACGATGGTTATTCTGTGTTTGCAGGAGTAGGCGAGAGAACAAGAGAGGGAAATGATTTTTATCATGAGATGAAAGAGTCTAACGTACTAGACAAGGTATCGCTTGTTTATGGACAAATGAATGAGCCTCCTGGGAACAGGCTAAGAGTGGCGCTAACAGGATTAACGATTGCAGAAAACTTCAGAGATGAAGGACGAGACGTGTTAATGTTCATCGACAATATATATAGATACACACTGGCAGGAACCGAGGTTTCAGCGCTTCTAGGCAGAATGCCATCAGCGGTTGGGTACCAACCAACCCTTGCTGAAGAAATGGGCGCTCTACAAGAAAGAATTACATCTACAAAAACAGGATCTATTACATCAATTCAAGCTGTATATGTTCCAGCTGATGATCTAACCGATCCCTCACCAGCTACAACATTTGCTCATTTGGATGCAACGGTCGTTTTATCCAGAGCAATTGCAGAGCTAGGAATATATCCAGCGGTTGACCCTCTTGACTCAAACAGTAGGCAGCTTGACCCTGAGATTGTTGGTCAAGAACACTATGACACAGCAAGAGCGGTTCAGCAGGTTCTTCAGAGATACAAAGAGCTACAAGATATTATAGCTATCCTGGGAATGGACGAACTCTCCGAAGAAGACAAACAAGTTGTTCAAAGAGCTAGGAAAATACAAAGGTATTTGTCGCAACCGTTTTTTGTTGCAGAGGTGTTCACAGGCTCACCCGGACAATATGTTTCCCTCCAAGAATCCATCAAAGCCTTCCAGGGAATTGTAGATGGGGATTACGATGACCTGCCAGAACAGGCATTTTATATGGCGGGAACAATAGAAGAAGTAATAGAAAAAGCCACAACAATGAAATAGGCCTTAGATGAGCACCATACAATTAGAAATAGTTAGTGCGGAAAGAGATATTTTCTCTGGCCAAGCAACAATGGTTGTAGCCCCTGGAAAAGATGGCGACCTAGGAATAGCTCCCAAGCACACTCCCTTATTAACCACCTTAAGACCAGGAGATATTGAGGTTCACAAAACTGAAGGCGACATAGAATACATTTACGTGACTGGGGGAATATTAGAGGTTCAACCACACATTGTTACGGTCTTGGCTGACTCAGCCCAACACGCAAGCGAACTAGATGAAGAAGCTGTATTAAGGGCCAAAAATGATGCCGAGGAAGCGCTTAAAGGAGCATCGAAAAAAGAAGATTTAGAGCACGCACAAGCCCAGCTAGCTGAGGCAGCAGCCCGGTATAACTCCATACAGAGACTTAAGGGCAAAAAATAAAAAAACCTAACTTTGGGAAAAAGCATGTTTTCTATGTAAACTAGCAAACCTTTTGTGCAATAGTATATAGAAATGAAAACAACAATAGTTATTTTAGCAGCAGGCGAAGGAACTAGAATGAACTCTAGCATCCCCAAATCACTCCATAGGGTTGCTGGAAAACCCATGTTGATGCATATAGTGGAAGCCTCTTCCAATATAATGCCTGAACAACTAATTGTTGTTCACTCAACGAAAGCGGCAAATAGTATTAAAAAAGAACTAGCCGACGAAAACATTGTATTTGTAGAGCAAACGAAGCCTCTTGGGACAGGACATGCCCTAAAAAAAGCAGGCGCAGCAATAAATGAAAAAAACAAGGTTTTGGTTTTGCTTGGAGACGTGCCTTTGGTAAAGCGAGAAACAATCAATCAATTGGAGTGTAGTCTGGCCGACAACGAGCTAACGGTTTTAACAGTTGAGGTTGAGAGGCCAGAGGGTTACGGAAGAATTGTAAGAGATAGCAATGGTAACGTTAAGGCCATTGTTGAGGAGAGCGAGTGCACAGAAGAAGAAAAAAAGATTAAAGAGATCAATACAGGAATTATGGCATTTGCACCCAACAAACTAGAGGGGTGGCTAAAAGAACTGAATGCAGATAATAAAAAAGGAGAGTATTATCTGACCGATGTTATAAAGATGGCATATGATGAAGGACGCACAGTGGGAACAATTAGTGCTGAGTCAGAAATGGAGGTTTTTGGAGTGAATGACAAAAAAGGACTAGCAAAAGCAGAACAAACAGTAAGAGAAAACAAAGCTGCTGAGCTTTTAGAGGCGGGGGTAACCCTGGCGGACCCCAGCAGGGTTGATATAAGAGGAACACTAACATGCGGGAGAGATGTCTATATTGATATAGACACAATCTTTGTTGGAGATGTGGTTATTGGAGACAATGTAGCAGTGGGCCCATATTCATTAATAGCGAACACACAGATTGGCAACAACTCAAAAATTCTATCCCACTGCAATATTGAGCAGTCAACCATAGGAAGCGACTGCAGTGTTGGACCATTTGCAAGAGTCAGGCCAGGAACAGAGCTTATGTCTGAAGCAAAAATCGGAAACTTTGTAGAAACAAAAAACAGCAAAATAGAGCAAAGCTCTAAAGTTAACCACTTGTCTTATATTGGCGATGCAACAATAGGGAGCAACACGAACATTGGAGCAGGAACGATAACATGCAATTATGATGGTGCAAACAAACACAAAACGATTATTGGTGACAATGTGTTTGTTGGCTCAGGAGTGGAATTGGTTGCCCCAGTTAATATAGAAAGCGGAGCGACAATAGGCGCAGGCTCAACCATATCGAAGTCAGCCGAGGGGGGCAAGCTAACATTAGAGAGGGGCAACAGAAAAACACTTGATGGTTGGAAAAGGCCAACCAAGAAGGACAAGTAAAACATGTGTGGAATAGTTGCAGCATCAGGAAGAAGAAATGTTATCCCTATACTAATGGACGGTCTTGAAAGGCTGGAATATAGAGGGTATGACTCGGCTGGAATTGCAGTATTGGACAACAAGACAATAACCAGAATAAGAAAACAAGGTAAGGTTAGCGAGCTAAAAAAAGAAATAGAAGCAAATAAAACCCTAGCAAGCAACAATGGAATTGCACACACGAGGTGGGCAACACATGGCGAGCCCTCAACAATTAACGCGCACCCACATACCTCTGGAGACGAGTTTTCAAACGATGAGATAGCACTGGTGCATAATGGAATTATAGAAAATTTTGATGTTATAAAAAAACAAATGCTGTCTCAAGGATATGAGTTTACTAGTAAAACCGACTCAGAAACAATTGTTCATTTAATCCACCATCACAGAAAGAAAAACAGCTTGTTAGAGGCAATCGCATTAACGTGTAAAGAGCTCGAAGGAGATTTTGCAATTGCAATTATAGACCCCAAACATCCTGAAAAAGTATTCGGCACAAAGCAAGGCAACCCCTTGGTTATCGGCCAAGGGCTTGGAGAAAACTACTTTGCTTCAGATGCCGGCGCCCTAATAGCCTTAACAAGCAGGTTTGTCTTGCTCCAAGACGGCGATATTGCAGAAATTAACCCATCCAAAATAACCATCTACGACCAGGATTTAGTCGAAGTTAAAAGAGATACCACAGTCTCAAACCTATCCGCAGACAGCTATACAAAAGAAGGCTACCGACACTACATGGAAAAAGAAATCTTCGAACAACCCGAAGTAATTAAAAGGGCTTATAGCAGTTTTATTACAGGTGAAATGGAATCAGCTATTAAAGAGTCGGGGGTCAGCTTTGGCGATGTTCAGCACGTTCAAATATCAGCTTGTGGTACCAGCTTCTACTCTGCCTTGGTGGGCAAGGCTTGGTTAGAGCATTACGCAAGAATTCCAGTCACTGTAGATATTGGAAGCGAATATCGCTACAATACGACTCCAAAAAAACACAACTCGGTTTTTATCTCAATATCCCAGTCAGGAGAAACCGCAGACACACTAGCAGCGCTTAGAAAAGCGAAAGACGAAAACTATCTTGGAACCATTGCATTATGCAACGTAACAGAAAGCGCCTTGGCGAGAGAGGCAGATGTATGTATCCCAACCAACGCGGGCCCAGAAATTGGGGTTGCTTCAACCAAAGCGTTCGTAAGCCAATTAGCAACACTCGCTTTATTTGGAGTTGTGTTGGGAGACCAAATAGGAATTGAAAGCAAACAACAAAAAAAATCTTTAGATGGGATTAAAGAGCTGCCTGAAATTATTATGCACGTCTTAGGTATGGCGAAAGAAATTGAAGAAATGGCTTGGGAGCTTAATGGAAAAACAAACGCATTGTACTTGGGTAGAGGCCTTCATTATCCAATAGCACTAGAGGGCGCACTAAAAATGAAAGAAATTTCATACATTCATGCAGAAGCCTACCCTGCTGGCGAATTAAAACATGGCCCTTTAGCACTGGTTGATGAAAATATGCCTGTTATAGCTATTGCCCCGTCAGGCGAGCTTCTCAAAAAAATTATGAGCAACCTAGAAGAAGTAAGAGCTAGGGGTGGAAAGCTCTATGTTATTTGTGATGATGAGAACATTACAAAAAATGGATTTGAGAAAGCGTTAATACTGCCCTCAAACTTAAACAGGATTCAAAGCCCAATTGTTTACACCATACCACTCCAGCTTCTGGCCTATTATGCAGCGCTACACAAAGGCAACGACGTTGATCAACCTAGAAACCTAGCCAAAGCTGTAACTGTGGAGTAATTTACAACAGTAAATTAGAAGGAGAAAATTATGGATGGACTCGCAGCAGCAGCACTTTGTTT
>ENA-OREN01000258-OREN01000258.1-marine-metagenome-genome-assembly--contig:-NODE-258-length-79835-cov-19.718649_pt1 | contig 79835 bp, 65 predicted proteins | sample MGYA00248624_ERZ508555 | MGnify/ENA primary metagenome ERZ508555 (study PRJEB26222, sample SAMN06267773) | marine metagenome | isolation source: Saanich Inlet, British Columbia, Canada | place...
TTGGCTAAAGGCTTAAGTTGATCTTCAGTGAGAGCACGTAAGTCGGCCGGTGTCTCTATCTGACTCAGTAAGGGGTAAAGGGTCGTATCATTCATGAGAATAAGTAATGGTTTAAAGTCAGTTTGTTGAACAAAGTTAAGCAATGTCGAGGCTATGTGCCGCGTTATTTAGTTTTTTTATTTTTAATCGCGTGACTGGCCAAGTTCTTTCCGAGATCCCAAATAGAACCTGGAATTTCATGGCAATCAGCAATCACTTGATCAAATGAATTAATCACCCAATTACGGTCTTTTTCTGTCAAATTTAAGGGTGGTAATAATTTAACTACGTTCATTCCGTGTCCTGCAACCTGACTTAATAAGTGGTGTTCTTTAAATAATGGGATGGTAACCATTTGACAAAATAAGCCTTTGTTAGCCGCTTCTAACATCATCCAAGCAGTTTTGAGTGATAAACTTTTAGGGGCGCCAAATTCAATTGCAATCATAAGTCCTTTGCCACGGACTTCTTTGAGAAATTCGTATTTATGGGTCATTGCGGCAAGACTGGTGATAATATCCTCACCAATTACAGCGGTATTTTCTATTAATTTTTCATCCTCGATCACTTGTAATGTGGCAATACCGGCGGCCATAGCCATATTGTTTTTAGAGAATGTGGAGCCATGAACAACGGCGCGATCCATTCGGTTAAAAACCGCATCCATGATTTTTTGGGTCATAGCGACTCCGCCAACGGGAATAAACCCACCCGAGAGGGCTTTGGCCATTAAAATCATATCCGGTTCTACATCCCAATGATCAATAGCCCAGAATTTACCGGTTCTTCCGACACCGGTCTGAATTTCATCAGCAACAAATAAGGTGCCGTATTGATGGCATAACCGTTGCGCTTCTTTTAAGTAATTATCATCGGGTAAGTTAACGCCTTTCCCTTGTATAGGTTCAATGAAAAAAGCAGCCACATCTTTATTGGCTAAAGCTGCTTCAAGACGTTCTAGATCGTTAAAAGGAACGCTGGAGCAACCAGGTAATAGTGGGCCAAACCCTTCACGAAAAACTTCTTCACCGTTTAAGGCAAGTGCACCCAATGTTAAGCCGTGGTAACTGTGTTCACAATGTAGAATCTTTTCTCGTTTTGTTGTATAGCGCGCGAATTTAATTGCAGCTTCAACCGCTTCAGTTCCTGAATTGCAAAAAAACATACGCTCTAAATTATCGGGCGTAGTTTGAAGAATCTTTTCAGCAAAAATACCGCTCAGCAAGGAGACATCCATTTGTACTAAATTGGGTAATTCCAAGGTTAACGTTTCTTGTAGGGCGTTGATTACGGTTGGGTGGTTGCGACCCACAGCAAAAACACCAAAGCCACTTAAGCAGTCGAGATACTCTTGATTCTTATCATCGTAAAGATACTGACCGACTGCTTTTTTGTAGTTGCGATTATAACCAATGGTATTAAGTACCCGGACCATTTGATTATTAAGATGTTGTTCGTGCAAAGTAAATTTATCATTGCTACGTGACTGAAGTAATTCGGAAATACTAAGTGACATGATGTACCTTAATACGTTAATTAAAAGAGGTGTTTTTTTTGTGGCTAAATGCAGGTAGGACGATTAATGTTGCGAGCAAGGTTAATGATATACCAATTGCCAATAACAGTCCCATACTTGCAGTTCCTACATGCGGGGAAAAGGCAAGACTCGTAAAGCTACAGAAGGTGGTAATTGAACTGTAAAAGACACCGCGTGCCGTGCTCGTTCTTAATAAATTATTACTGGGCTCATTGCTGTGTGCTAAGCGGTGGACAATATGAATGCCACTATCTACGCCCATGCCCATTAAGAGGGGTAATGAGATGATGTTAGCAAAGTTAAAAGGATTGTCCAAGATGACATTAAATGCGCCGGTTAATAATCCGGCAAGGAGTAAGGGTCCTATCACGAGAAGGGTTTCCCTCAAGCTTCCCAGCATGAACCATAACAGTATTGAGATAACCAAGACGGCGCCAATAAATGCTTGGATAAAGGCTTGTACGACGGCTTTACCGGAAGATTGATCGGCAACAGCTAATCCGGAAACGCGTTCGTCAACGGTTTGTACCTCGTTGACAAATTGGATTAATTTATCTTGGTCCATTAAATTATATTGCGGTTGTACGAGAATTTTATAGAGCCCGTTATGGCTAATCCAATGTTCGCTGATGGAGTGAGGGATATCTGTTATTTCAAAGGCAGTAGCGGCTAATGCGGCATTCAGAAGGTCCATCGAAAAAGGCAGTAGTCCTAATAGATCAATAGATAATTCTTTTTCATCTTCAGTTGAAGTGGGCGTTGTTTTTTGTAGGGACAGAAAGTGGTCTACGTTAGTGTGTAATTTCTGTAATAGATTGAGGTTTAAATGTGCTATTTTAAGTGCTAATGCGCTTTCAATGGTTTGTTTAAACGAGAGTAGAGCCTGATGGTTGTCGTGGTGTTGAATGGGTTTTGAAAAGGCGCCTAGTTGACTGCCTAGGACCAGGTCTAGATCTTCAACAATAAATAACTTTTCTTCTTGGTCTTCAGGGACAAAACTATTAATAGTTATGGCTTGCTTAACAGAATCAAGTGCTTCAAATTGATTGGCGAGTTGTTCTGCATGGCTGAGGTCATCGGCTAAGGTCGCTACGGCAAACGGCGAGTCATCAAGCGATTTTAACAAGCGGTTAAAGGTGGTTACTGATTCACTAGTGGGGTCACGTAAATTAACGGGGTTGGAATCAAAAGTGAGTTGACCGATAAAATAACTAGCGCCAAAAACTAAAAAAATGACAGCGATACGGATGGTGGTGCTAAAGCGAAAAGGAAGGGTAGCGAGATGGTCTAATCGAGGTGTTATCGCTTTACCTTGGGTAATGCTGTGGATCGGTAAGATTGATAATAACGCAGGGAGTAATGTTAGGGAAACAATGAGGCCAATAAACATGCCTGCGCCAGAGATAATACCTAGTTCAGAAACGCCGGCATAATCGGTTGGAATAAAGGCAAAAAAACCAATTGAAGTGGTTATGGCACATAAGATAAGCGATTTCCCAACACTTTGAATACTGCCATGAATAGCTTCGAGGTTACTTTTTTGCTTAGCAATTAATTCTCGGTAACGTAAACACAGGTGGATAGCAAAGTCGACTCCTAAGCCAATGTAGAGCACAGCAAAAGCAATGGATATCAGATTAAGATGGCCGACTGAAATCGTTGCAAATCCGGCCGTTAAGATAAGGCCAGTTATTAATGATATGAAGGTAATAAATAAGAGTTTGAATGACCGGAGTGCGAAAAAAAGGGTTAAGCAGACTAAGGTCAGGGAGAGAATGCCTGAGAAAATGGCACCCTGACTGACGCTTTCTAGTTCTTCATGTTCTAAAGCCTTTTCACCGGTAATGGATATAGAAACTTCATCAATAGATTGTTCGAATTCTGTGGAGATTTCCCGGGCTTTTAGAAAGGCTTCTTCAGCAGGCATGATTTGGTTGAAATCAAGCAGGGGCTTAGCGATAACCAGGCGGCGGTTTTTTTCAAGCGAAGAGTTTCGGCCAAGAATGATGCGTTGCCATGAAACAGGTTGGCTATCACCGTGTAATTTCGCTTCAAGGGTGTTGTTAATAGCGGTTAGTAATGGATTGATATCCATAGGTAACACGGTATCTTGTGGTTTAAAGGCATGATTTATGATGCTAAATAAACCATCAAGACTAAAGTTTTGTGCAAGGTGGCCGACAAACGGTTGTGCTTCTATTAAGTCGTGAGAGAGCTTGTCGAGTTCTTCTAATTCAAGGTATAAGAATGCTTGGCGTTTAAAAAAATCTGAACTACTCGGGGCATAAACCGAAGTGAATAAGGGTTCCTTGGTGAGTCGATCGATGAGTAATTGTGTGGTTATCGCGGTGTTTTCAGGGGTGCTGGCTTCAACGACTAACAATAAAGTATCGGCCGACTTTGGGAATGTTGCCTCTAGTTTTAGGCGGTTTTTTTGGAACGGCAAATCGGGAGATAGGAGTTCTGCAACATTGGTATTAACACCCAGATTGTTAATAGTAAATTGTAAGCTGGCGGCACTCAGTGAAATAAAAAAAAATACAATCAGCCAAGGAAAACGAAGGACTACGGAACTGAGTACAAAAAGAGTTCTATGGGTCGGGAGGTGATCAGGCATAGTCGGTGTTAGTTTTCAGGTGATTGAAAGCTGGCTATTATAGCCAACTGTTCAGCGACATGACAGAGTGACTTTTTGGCCGAATTAAATGACAGCCCAAGTTTGATCAGTTCAGGTATTTCATAAGGGTGTATGAATAGGTATTTAAGTAGAATGTTTAATTGTAGTTCACCATTACTATCAAGTGAGTGGCTGATCGCCTTGGGTAAATTCATTGTGGCCGTATCAGCGATAGCACGGATGGCAACGAAAGGAAGGTTGTTGAGGTGTGCAATACGGGCAATGGCGGCACTTTCCATATCTACAAGATCAGCATTTGTTTTTTGATGAAGGTGTTCTTTATTTTTTCCGCTAGAAACCAGTTGATCACTTTCTAGTAATGTTCCCGGTGTTATTACTTCAGGTGCTGTTAATTTGTTAAGCAGATATTCAGGCCAAGCAGGCTGCTGATTGATAGAGTTGTTGTTTTGGTCGATGAGTTGAGTCGCTATGATTAAGTGACCCGGTTTCAATTGTGTAGAAAGCGCGCCAGCACAACCCCAACTGATTAAGCGGTCAGCACCGTGTGAAATTAACTTTTGGGCGGCATCGCTAGCATTATTAGGGCCTGTGCCTGATAAGGTCACCCAAAAGTTATTGCCCAGAGGATGAATCTGACCTTTTGTTATTTTAGCGTTAGTAAGTGTGGTCAGTTCTTCTGGTAACGCAACAATGATCCCAAGACTCACAGTTTTATAAGTTCGTTACGATAACGTGCTAATGCCCATAAAGGAAAAAATTTGTCATAGCCATAGTATTTCAGATAAAAGACTTTAGGGAATCCGGGTGCTGTGAAGCCAGGGTCAACCCAAAGACCCTCTTCGGTTTGGTTGGCTAAAATATAATTGATGCCGTTTTTTACTTCGGGGCTATTAACTTCGCCAGCCGCCATTAAGCCAAGAAGCGCCCAAGCCGTTTGGAAACAGGTGCTACTTTTAGCCTGTCCTCGCGTACTATCGTCATGATAACTATGATTATCTTCTCCCCAGCCGCCATCGCTGTTTTGTACGCTTTTCAGCCACTTGACCGCCTTGGTGTACATAGGGTCATTTCTTGGAACCTGAGTTTGTTCTAATCCTAATAGCACAGACCAAGTCCCATAGACATAGTTGGTACCCCAACGTCCAAACCAGGAGCCATCTGTTTCTTGTTCGCTACGGAGATAGGCAATAGTATCGTCTAAGGTGGTTTGATATTCGGGGTGGTTTTTTATTTGATGGCCCAGTAACATGGCACAGCGTGCACTTACATCAGCAGTGGGTGGATCCAGTAATGCGCCGTGGTCAGCAAAAGGGATATGGTTTAAGTAATAATCGGTGTTATCACAATCAAATGCACCAAAACCACCATTTTTAGATTGCATACCGGCAGTCCAGCGTGTCGCACGGTTAATTGATTCGTTAAGGTTAGGGAGGTCGGCATTGGCCATAGCAAACGCAACTACTGCCGTGTCGTCAACATCAGGGTAGTGTGGGTTTTCAAATTGGAAGGCCCAGCCGCCACCTTCAAGGTGAGGTTGCCTAATTTGCCAGTCCCCGGGTTGTTTATCTAACTGTTTTGTTTTTAACCAGTTGTAAGCTTTTTCTCTAGATTGCCGTGTTCCTTTTGGATCGGCTTCTTGTAAGGCCAATGCGGCTAAGCCGGTGTCCCACACGGGCGACAGACAGGGCTGGCAATAGGCTTCTTGGTCGCGAAAAACAATTAATTTATCTACGGCTTGGCGAGCTGTTTTAACGTCAGGGTGGTCGAGGGGCATGTCTAAAAGCAACATGGCCTGGTAAGCGGCAACCATAGCGGGGAAAATGCCGCCTAGACCGTCTTCACCATTAAGTCTTTCGATAATCCATGCCAGTGCGAGATCAAAGGATTTTTGTGTGAGTCTTTTTGGAATGAAAGGGCGGGTGATCAGACCTAATTTATCTAGACCTAAGAAGATTTTGCTTAATAATGTGTCATTAGAAAAGTAATGCTTTTCTTCATCGGGTGGTGTGACAAATAACTCCGAAATGTTAATTTTCTTAGGGTTAAGTGCTTTTGCTTTTAGGGTGCAAAGTATAAAAAGTGGCACCATAACTGTTCTTGACCAGTAAGAAACGCGATCCAAATGGAAAGGAAACCATTTAGGGAGTAGCATAATCTCAACCGGAATATAAGGCACACCTCGCCAAGGAATTTGTTCAAAAATAGCCAGAGTGATACGGGTGAAAACATTTGACTTGGCCGCTCCACCTTGAGCTAGGATATAGTTTTTGAGCTTAACCATATGCGGCGATGTGGTTTTGTCACCCGCTAGTTTTAAGGCGAAATAGACTTTGACACTACAGCTCAGATCGTCTGTCCCTCCGGTAAAGAGAGAGTAACTGCCATTTTCAGTTTGACGAGCCCTTAAGTAGGTCGCCATTTGCTCTTGTAGCGAGTCATTTTCTTCGCCGAAATAGTGCATCATTAAGATGTAATCGGCGGTGATAGAGCAATCAGCCTCCAGTTCGAAATGCCAGTAGCCTTGGTCAGTTTGTAGATTGGTTAGTTCTGTTTGGGCGGCATTAATTGCAAAATCTAGGTTAAATGCCTTTCTAGCAGAGACGCTAATAGCTTCCAGATCGTTTTTTTCATTAAATGATTCAGTATACATAGCAGTTAGAGTAGTCTGTTTTTATTTCGTTGGAGTGGCGTTAGGGGAATATTGCCAATCGTTTGAGTGTAGCCCTCGGGCGGCAAATTTAAACAACCAGGTTAGTAATACATTGCTTTTGCCGGTCAGGCGTGTGGCAAGAATAGTCGCTTGAACGCTACGGCGACTGATTTTGACTTGAGACGATTGGTTAAAATCGGTATTAGCCTTAATTTTTTGCAGATTTAAAACAGCCATGCCCAGTGCCCAGAGGCAAAAGTTTCGAATTCCTGTCTCGTGGGTAGGAATTAATTTTGTATAGGTTAGTGCATTTTCAAGGTGATCGTGACCAATACTTATTAAGTGGGCCAGACCGTGTTGAAATTGATCGTTGTGATTAGAAGCGCTCAGTTGTTGCAGTTCGAAGCCTGTTTCGTCGAAAATGTCTTGAGGCAGCCAGCAAACATTACGATCTGCATCGTCCCAGATGTCTTTGAGGATGTTAGTCATTTGGAGCCCTTGTCCAAAAGAAATCGATAGCTTTAGCAATTGATCACGGTGCTGATTTATTTCAGGGGAGTAATGACAGAAAAGCTTGGTGAGCATCTCTCCCACGCAACCGGCTACGTGGTAACAATAATCATCTAGTTCAGGTAAGGTATTAAGCCCTTTACTCAGGTCTAGTGCTTGAAATTTAGGCATTCCTAACGCCATTGTTTCAACACAGCTAATCAGTGCTTCTTTTTGTACGGTGTCAAAACTGTGGGTAATGGCAACGACTCTGGGTATTAAATGGCATAGCGTATGTTCAGCAGGAATGGTCTGCTCCGATAAAAGGGAAGACAATTCAAGAGAAAAGATTTCAGGTTGGTGGTTTTCCTTAACAACTTCAATAAAATCAGAGCAAAAGATTTTCTTTTGACTGGCAGTGAGTGAGGTTTCATCTTCAATGGTGTCGACAATACGGCACAATAAATAGGCGTTTGCTATCGGTTGATGTAGTCTCTCTGGAAGTTGAGGAATGGTTAAGGCAAAGGTGCGGGAAACGCCCTCAAGCAAGTAAGCCTGTAATTCATCATCAGAAAGATTCTTTAACTTAGCGCGGTCGTTGAGTTGGGCTGAAGTTTCCGACATGAAATCTATTAACCTTATAGTGTGATATTTAGCACCCATAATAATAACTTTGTTGTGATTTTGCAAATTGTTGTTGTTTTTGTAGAAAATGACTCGAAAAAGTATTTGTACCCTGGTGTGTTGGGGTGAGAAAAATGGCTAAATTAAACTTTAATGTTCATTTTTGCGCAATTTTATTGATTTTCAGGGTCTGTAGTGGGTGTTTTGTGTTAATTTGATCGTTATTGGTTTGTTGTATTGTTGCAAATATTGGGTTTACTAAAGGTTGCTTTATGGCTGTCGATCAATGGTTAAATTACTGGTGTTAGGGCCTAAAATAAGGTATTCTCCGGTTAAATATTTAGATATTCATATAATAGTGTATATTTACGCCAGTTTAGTAATAGTTCATGTGTTATCAAATGAGGAGTTAGTAACGACGCTTAATTCGCTGTGTTGTTATAATGCAACATTTTTTTGCTGTAATGAATATTGATTTTTAAGTGATTTTTTAACGTAAAAGTTTGATTTGGAGAAAATACTGATGGGAGTTCCATTAAGGCAGCAAGTGAGTGTGGGCACATACCTTATAAAGCAAAAGTTGAAAGGGGTTAAGAAATACCCGTTAGTTTTAATGTTAGAGCCACTATTTAGGTGTAATTTGGCTTGTGCTGGTTGTGGGAAAATCGATTATCCCGATGATATTTTAAATCAGCGACTTTCGGTAGCAGAGTGTCTAGAGGCAGTTGATGAGTGTGGTGCCCCTATTGTTTCTATTCCAGGTGGAGAGCCGCTTATTCATAAGGAAATGCCGGCGATTGTTGAAGGCATTGTCGCTAAAAAGAAATTTGTTTACTTGTGCACGAATGCGCTTTTACTGAAGAAGAAAATTAAAGATTATACGCCATCACCTTATTTAACATTTTCTATTCATCTTGATGGTAACCGTGAGCGGCATGATGAGTCAGTTTGTCAGAAGGGCGTTTTTGATTTAGCGGTCGAAGCAATAAAGCTGGCTATAGAGCGTGGTTTTAGAGTGAATGTTAACTGTACTTTGTTTCAGGGCGAGAGCTCAGAGGAAGTGGCCGATTTCTTGGATTATGCTATGACCTTGGGTATTGAGGGTGTGACGATTTCACCGGGATTTAGTTATGAACACGCACCGCAACAGGATGTGTTTATTAAGGGCAAAGACATTAAAGATTTGTTCAGAGGTATTTTTAAACTAGGTAAAAAACGTAAATGGCGTTTGAATCACTCTTCTTTATATCTTGATTTTCTAGCGGGTAATCAGAGTTATGACTGTACGCCATGGGGCAATCCAACAAGGAATGTTTTTGGTTGGCAAAAACCTTGTTATCTTTTGTCTGATGAAGGCTATGCCGATAGTTTTACTGAACTGTTGGAAACAACAGAATGGGAAAAATATGGAACCTCTAAGAATGAAAAGTGTAATAGCTGTATGGCGCATTGCGGCTATGAAGCCACAGCGGTTGAGGATATGTTGAGTAATCCTCTTAAAGGCTTAATGGTTTCACTGAAAGGACCTAAGGTGGAGGGTGATATGGTGGCAGAGTCAGTACCTGTAATTGAGATAAATAAGTTGGCAGATATTCCCGTCAGAGTTGATCTTGATTAGAAGTTTAGGGAGAGACAGTGTTGTTTAATTAAGAGCGTTGATATGAGCGTTGGGTGGGTGTTTTTGCGATATAGGTATCTGTTTTTATTGGTTTTAAGTTGTTGGGTGTTTTCGGTAAATGCGGCTGAAGATATGACGGCTAAGGATGTGGTAAGTACTTTTCAACTTCGGTTGATTGATGCTATGAGTGGTGGTTCTGCGCTGGGTTTCGATGGGCGATACAGTAAAGTTGAAGTTGCAGTCAGAGAGAGCCATCACCTCACCAAAATTGCTAGAATAGTCGTTGGAAAACAATGGGGTAAGTTGACTAAAGCGCAGAAAAAATTATTGGTTGATCGGTTTAGTCAGTTGATTTTTTCATCGTACGCTAAATTTTTTAATGAATTTTCAGGTGAAACATTCAGTTATGTTTCCGAAGAAGAAACGCGGCGTGGGGGGGTCATTGTTCATACCCTATTTGAGATTCCCGATGATGAGGATGTTAAATTTGATTATATGATGAAGAAAAAGGGTGATTCATGGCGCATAATAAATATTATTGCCAATGGTGTCAGTGATTTAGCTTTAAAGCGGTCTGAATATACCGATGTCTTATCACGCAAAGGATTTGATGCGCTTATCGGATTGATGGAGCAAAAAATAGTCTTGTTTTCGAAAGAGTCTTAGCTTATGTATGACTTGAATGGGCGGCAATGGTGGGTGATTGGCCGCGCTTTTGTTGTTTTATTCTGTTTCTTTGTGGTCGGTTGTGCGACGACTGAAAAAAAGGTTGCGGTTGAAGACCCCTATGAGGATTTTAATAGACGAGTCTATACCTTTAATCAAGGTATTGACGATTACATTTCTCAGCCGATAGTTATGGTTTACGATACGGTTACGCCTGATTTATTACAGCAAGGGGTCGGTAACTTTTTTACTAATCTGAATAATGTTCAGGTGGTTATCAATGACCTTTTGCAAGGAAAGATCAAACAAGGCACTAAAGATACGGGTCGATTTGCTATTAATTCTACATTAGGTGTTTTTGGTTTATTCGATGTTGCGAAACATGTGGGTTTAAAGCAAAACACAGAAGATTTTGGACAAACGCTTGGAGTTTGGGGCGTGCCTGCAGGGCCGTATTTAGTGTTACCTTTTTTGGGTCCGTCAACACTTTTTCAGGGCGTACCCGGAGCCACAGTGGATGTATTATCTAATCCGGTTAGTTATGCCACCGCCTTGCCTTTGGTACAAGTTCTTTCAGCGGTCAATGCGCGTTCAGAGGCAGAGGAGTCGCTTGATTTTATTGATAAATCAGCCTTAGATCCTTATACGTTTACGCGCGAAGCTTATATGCAGTGGCGGCAACACTTGATAACTGACGGTCAAGGTGCAGCGCAGGCTAGTTTTGATGAATTAGAGGGCGAGATATTTTCAGAGGAGAGTGAGGATCTGGAGCTTGATGCGCTTGAAAGTGAATTAAACGTATCGGTTGAAAAGGCGCAGGAATTGGTGTTTTCTACAGAGAGAGCGGAGTTTGCTGATGATGACAGTGAAGTAGATAGAGCGTTAGATCTGCTCGAAGTTGAATTAAAAAATTCAGCTACAGAAGGGCTGGCTATATTGGAAAAAAACAATCAGGAGGAGGATGCGAATAGGATCGATGAATTAGTCGATGTGCCCTCACCTGTAAATTTAGATCAAGAGTTATTGGTTTCGCCATAGTGACATGGATTATGCTAAAGGCTAAAGCGGCTGGTTTGTCTTTATGGGTTAGAACCTCTCAATAACCACACCAGAGTTAGGGTGTTATTGAGAGGTTGTTAAAGGAAGACTAGAGTGTTTCTAGGATCAGAATTAAGACAATAGTTAAGCCTAATCCACAATGCAGTACGCCTTTAACAGAGGCCATAGGTCCCATAAAACCGAATTCAGGAGGCTGAGCCTTTTTGATAGCCGGTATCTCTTTAAGGGCTGGGTAGGCGCCATTGATTGCGATAGGTGCTATAACCATAAGGCATATCAATAAAGCGAAAGCGCTGAAGCCGTGTGGGTAATGAGATGATGCTCCCATTAAGAAGAGCATTGGTATTGAGAATAATGTGTTGGTTCTTGATGCTAGGCCTGCTTTTGCCAATGCTTCTGCGGCCTCTGTAACAGTCTTTTTAGCTTTAGACCCTGATTCCGCAGCGGCGATAACAATTTGCTGATTAGGCCAAATAATTAGCCAGACATTTAGGAACATAATGATGCCTAAGAGAGCGCCAATATAAATGTCCATAGACATATTGAATCCTCTCAGTAAAATAATAGCCACGCCGGTAATAACAGTCGCCATGGCACCCCAGCGAAACCACCATAATGCCCGAGGGACTAATTTTTTGACAGCATCTGACTTAGCAGATGTCTCTGCCTCTTTGAAATATTCTGTTTGAACAAAATTGAAATAATAAAGCAAGCCAATCCATGCGATACCGGCTACGAAATGACCCCAGCGCATTAGCATTTCAATTCCTGCGCCTGTGGTTATAATATCCATACTTCCCCCCCCTTAGATTATTGATAGCGTGAAAAGATTTAAAAATACATAAAAAACAAATATTTAAATCTCTCTTTTTATGTCATAAATTAAGCGTATATGTCAAGTTATAAAGTTAAGTTTTGGGCTAATGGATTGGGATTTATAGGTAAGTGGTGGTCATAAAGTGAAAGGAGGCAAGGTACGCGATGACAAGACCGTATGGCCAAAACCGTATGGCCAAAAACCATAGCGCAATGAGTATTTTGAAGAAGGGTTTAAAATATTGGAAAAGTTTTTCCTTTGGGTGCGGGTGTTTTTATTTTGTTGGTGTGAGGGTAAGTAGTTGATGACGTTTAAGGTTTAAACGCTTTGGGTCGAAGCTGAAATCAGCAAAACTGCAAGAATGGTGCCCAGGGACAGAATCGAACTGCCGACACGAGGATTTTCAGTCCTCTGCTCTACCGACTGAGCTACCTGGGCACAAAGCTGATGGGGGCGTATTAAACAATCCTTTTCGGTTTTAGTCAAGGCAAATTTATTGGGGAGAGAATCTTTTCATTTTATATGGGCCTAAGAGCTTGTCATTATGAATGAATTTAGAGGTTGATAATGAGAGTCTTTTTTGCGAGTGTGTCGCTAACTGTAATCAAGGCAAGCTTCAAGATCGAAAGTAATGTAAAATTAGTCCTTTTTACTTGAGGTAAATTTAACGGTTATGGTGGATTTTAGAGGAACAACGATTGTATCCGTGCGTCGCGGTGATCGTGTTGTTATCGGCGGTGATGGGCAGGTAACTTTAGGTAATACAGTCATGAAGGGAAATGCGCGAAAAGTGCGGCGTTTGTATCATGATCAGGTGATTGCTGGATTTGCAGGAGCGACTGCCGATGCTTTTACATTGTTTGAGCATTTTGAGGGTAAGTTGGAGAAGCATCGGGGGAATTTGACACGTGCGGCTGTTGAAATGGCTAAAGACTGGCGAACAGATAGAGCGCTACGACGTTTAGAAGCCTTATTAGCAATAGCGGATTCGAAGGTTTCATTGATTATTTCGGGAACAGGAGATGTCATTGAGCCGGAGCATAACCTAATCGCTATTGGCTCTGGCGGACCTTACGCGCAATCAGCGGCGCGGGCACTGTTGGAAAATACAGAATTAAGTGCGCGAGAAATTGTGGAAAAATCCTTAACAATCGCGGGTGATATTTGTATTTATACCAATCACAATTTACGTATTGAAGAACTTGCAACGGAACAAGAGTAATTAATTTGCCATGACACAGATGACACCGAAAGAAATTGTACATGAACTTGATAAACACATTGTCGGCCAAGCTAATGCCAAGCGAGCTGTTGCCATAGCACTTCGTAATCGTTGGCGGCGATTGTTAGTCGATTTAGCATTGCGTGATGAAATAACGCCTAAAAATATTTTAATGATTGGACCGACTGGTGTAGGGAAAACTGAAATCGCCCGTCGTTTAGCGCGGTTAGCTAATGCGCCCTTTATCAAAGTTGAGGCCACGAAGTTTACCGAGGTGGGTTATGTGGGGCGTGATGTTGAATCCATCATTCGTGACTTGGTTGATATGGCTGTTAAGATGAATCGTGAAGCAGAGGTTAAGAAGGTTCAAAATAGAGCGCTTGATGCCGCTGAGGACCGAGTATTAGATATTTTATTGCCCGCAGCGGATAACACGAATTTATCGGCATCAGAAACAGCGACGCGACAAAAGATGCGTAAGAAGTTAAGGGAGGGAGACTTTGATGAAAAAGATATTGAAGTAGATCTTCAGGAAAAGAATTTAGGTGTGGAAATTATGGCCCCCCCGGGTATGGAAGAAATGACCAGTCAGTTACAAGGGATGTTTCAGAATATGCATGCGGGTAAAACTCATTCACGGAAATTGCGTATTAAAGATGCCATGCAACTGTTAAAGGATGAAGAAGCGAATAAAATGATTAATGAAGAAGAGCTGAAGATGACAGCTGTTCGATTAGCCGAGCAAAACGGAATAGTTTTTATTGATGAAATTGATAAGGTGTGCAAACGTTCTGAAACGGGTGGGGGTGATGTTTCGAGAGAAGGCGTGCAACGAGATTTACTTCCTATGGTTGAAGGTAGTACGGTAAATACTAAATATGGGATGATAAAAACTGACCATATTCTGTTTATCGCATCGGGGGCTTTTCATCTGACTAAGCCGTCTGATTTGATTCCTGAATTACAAGGTCGTTTCCCTATCCGTGTTGAACTAGAACCGTTATCGGTCGAAGATTTTGTTCGGATTCTAACGGAACCTGATGCTTCATTGACGGATCAATATAAAGCATTATTAGCGACAGAAGGGGTGGCGCTAGAATTTTCTGAAGATGGAATACAACGTATTGCAGAGATGAGTTGGCATGTTAATGAAACGACGGAAAATATAGGTGCGCGTCGTTTACACACTATTTTGGAGCGGTTATTGGAAACAATTTCTTTTGAAGCACCTGACTTAGTGGAAAGTAGCTTAACGATTGATGCAAATTATGTGGAACAACATTTGACGACATTTGCTGAAGATGAAGACTTAAGCCGTTATATTTTGTAGCGTTGATTAACCGGGTCGATGTATTAGGCGAGTTAATCAAGCTATTAATATTGGTACAGTTAGTGGGAAGTAGATAAATGAAAAGGAAATGAATTTGATGAGTGATGAAAAAACAACGCATTTTGGTTTTAAGCAGGTTAATACAGAAGACAAAGTCAGTTTAGTTAAAGGTGTATTTGATTCTGTTGCCGATAAATATGATGTGATGAATGATTTAATGTCATTTGGAATTCACCGGGTATGGAAGCGTGTCGCTGTACAATTGAGTAATGTAAGAGAAGGGCAGCAGGTACTTGATTTAGCCGGGGGAACCGGTGACTTAACTACATTATTCTCGAAACGAGTTGGACGCTCAGGTCGTGTAGTTTTATCTGATATTAATAGAGCAATGTTAGCCACGGGACGGGATCGAATGATTGATCGTGGGTTGGTTGAAAATATTCAATATGCTCAAATTAATGCGGAAAAACTTCCTTTTGATGATAATACGTTTGACTGTGTATCTATCGCTTTTGGATTAAGGAATGTAACTGACAAGGCAGCCGCTTTGCGTTCAATGCATAGGGTTTTAAAGCCAGGTGGTTGTGTCATCGTTTTAGAGTTTTCTCACCCTACGAATGAGGTTGTGAGTAAAATGTATGATTTTTACTCGTTTAATCTGCTGCCAACAATGGGGCAAGTGGTGGCAAATGATGCGGATAGTTATCGTTATTTAGCCGAGTCTATTCGTATGCATCCTAAACAAGATGAACTTAAAACGCTTATGGAAGAGGCCGGGTTGGAACGTTGTGATTATTACAATATGACGCAAGGTGTGGTAGCGGTTCACCGTGGTTATAAATTTTAACCATTTTTTACTATGATTAAGGCGTTACTTACGGATGTTTTAGAGCGGTTATTAGCACAACTGTTGTCGTTAGATGTGGATGTTGCGGTGTTATTGGCTCCGTTGTCAGGAAAAGTCATTGCGGTTAATTTTCAACCGATTAATCAGACGGTCTTTTTTTGCCCGACGACACAGAGCATTCAACTTTTAGGTGATTTTCAAGGGGTCGTAGATACGCATATTGAAGGGTCTTTACCAGCCATGACATTAATGGCGTTAAACACGCATGCCATGCGGTCTATTTTCACAGGGGATGTAAAAATTTCTGGCGATATGGCCGTTGGTCGTGATTTTCAACGGTTATTTAAACAATTAGACCCTGACTTTGAAGAGCGGTTATCATATTACACTGGCGATGTCGCAGCGCATCAGTTAGGGAGCGTTGTTCGACGGAGTTATCACTACAAACGAGATGCATTGAAAACATTGCAATTAAATGTGACTGAATTTTTGCAAGATGAGGCTCAGGATACGCCTTCCGGGCCTGAAGTTGATGTGTTCTTTAAACAAGTCGATGATTTGCGATCTGGTTTGGACCGGATGGTTTTACGCATTAATAGGTTGCAAAGTAAATTCAAAGAAAAATAGGCATCAGTTTTTTGTCATCAAAAGAACTGATATTGGTAATGATTAATAGTTAAGGACATTACGTGATAAATCCCAAGCTGTTGGCTCGCTTGTTACATATTAATTGGGTTTTAGTTTCCCATGGATTGGATGAAGTGGTTCAAAAAACACATTTGTTTCGTCCGGTACGATATTTAGTACAATTTAGTTCGGGTGTTTGGTTGGCGCGTCGACAGCAGCCGGTGGGACTCAGGATTCGTTTGGCGTTAGAAGATTTAGGTCCTATTTTTGTTAAATTTGGGCAGGCGTTGTCGACGCGAAAAGATTTGCTTCCAGAGGATATCGCAAACGAATTAGTTAAATTACAAGATAAAGTTCCGCCTTTTTCAGTGACTGAGGCACGACAATTAATTGAAGCTCAATTGGGCTCAGCCATTGACGATGTTTTTTCAGAATTTGATAATGAAGTATTGGCTTCAGCATCGGTTGCTCAGGTACATGCGGCGACATTAAAAACGGGTGAAGATGTTGTTGTTAAAGTTCTAAGACCGGATATCGAGCAACGCATACGTATAGATATTGGTTTGCTTTATGAGGTTGCTCAATTAGCAGAGAAGTTTTGGCCTGAAGCAAAACGGTTGCGACCGGTAGAAGTGGTTGCTGAGTTTGAAAAAACCATACTGGATGAGTTGGATTTAATCAGAGAAGCAGGGAATGCGGCGAAATTACGTCGTAATTTCGAGAAATCAGATATTTTATATATTCCCAAAATTTATTGGCCCTATACGCGGACCAAAGTATTAGTAATGGAGCGTGTTTATGGAATTCCGATCGGTGATCTTGAGAGCATGGAAGAGGCCGGAGTTGATTTTAAAGTACTGGCTGAGCGGGGCGTTGAGATATTTTTTACGCAGGTTTTCAGGGATAACTTTTTTCATGCAGACATGCACCCGGGAAATATTTTTGTCTCGCCACCGGCTAAATATACCGCTATAGATTTTGGTATTGTGGGGACCTTGACTATATCTGATCAACGTTATTTGGCTGAAAACTTTTTAGCTTTTTTTAATCGAGATTATTACCGTGTTGCTGAAATGCATGTGGCTTCGGGGTGGGTTCCGAGTACCACACGGATAGAGGAATTTGAATCAGCCATTCGAACGGTTTGTGAGCCTATTTTTGAGAAACCGCTTAAAGAAATATCATTTGGATTGTTTCTTTTGCGGTTATTTGAGACGGCGCGCCGGTTTGATATGCAAGTTCAGCCGCAATTGGTCTTGTTGCAAAAGACACTGTTAAATATTGAGGGTTTAGGACGAGAGTTATACCCAGAACTGGATTTATGGCAAACGGCTAAACCTTTTTTAGAGGACTGGTTTAAGGAGCGCTTAAGTCCAAAAGCAAAATTAAAGAAGGTGATTGATAACATACCCTTAATGGCCGAGCAGTTACCTGAAATGCCTGCTTTGGCTTTTCGGGTTTTAGATGATGCAGGAAAAGGAAAATTACAAGTTAATTTGACAGCAAAAGATTTAGCAAGTATTCGTAACCACTTGATAGATAATCAGCGTCGAATTGTCTCTTCGGTTATGGGGGCAACCTTTATTTTGGTTGCGACAATGATAGGCCTTACCGATTATGCTCTATTGGTAAGCGGTGATGATGCGTCAGTATGGCCCTGGGTTTTTGGCGCGATTGGTGGAATCTTTTTTATTAGAGCCCATCAAAACAGTTAAGTAGTTTTTTAGTAGAGAACAAGTAGTTTTAATTATATTTTGAGGAAAGTAATGTCAATTCAAAGAATGATCGATTTAGATTTATCCGGTAAACGTGTCTTAATAAGACAAGATTTAAATGTACCTATCAAGGATGGCGTGGTTACCAGCGACATCCGTATTCGCGCAAGTTTACCTACGATTGAAACTGCACTGGAAGCGGGTGCTGCCGTCATTCTTTTATCGCATCTGGGACGCCCGGTAGAAGGTGAATATGATGAACAATTCTCATTAGGACCTGTTGCAACACACATGTCGGAGTTATTGGGTCGACCGGTACGATTAAGAAAGGACTGGTTAGACGGTGTGGACGTGGAGCCAGGTGAAGTGATTCTTTGTGAGAACGTAAGGTTTAATGTTGGTGAGAAAAGTAATGCGATTAGCTTAGGTCAGAAAATGGCTGCTTTATGTGATGTTTTTGTCATGGATGCCTTTGGAACGGCTCATCGGGCACAGGCATCGACGCATCGCGTCGCTGAGTTTGCACCAATTGCTTGTTCTGGCCCTTTATTAGCGAATGAATTAGAGGCGTTGGGAACCGCATTAGAACACCCCGAAAAGCCCTTAATTGCAATCGTTGGAGGGTCAAAGGTTTCTTCTAAATTAACGGTTCTTGAGTCATTATCACAAAAAGTAGATCAATTAATTGTAGGGGGTGGGATAGCCAATACTTTTATTGCAGCGGCTGGTTTTGCGGTTGGAAAATCGTTGTATGAAGAAGATCTTATTTCAGAAGCAAAGAAACTGATGGAGCAGGCTAAAGAAAAAGGCATTGAAATACCGGTTCCTGTCGATGTGGTTTGTGCCAAGGAATTTTCAGAAGATGCAGAAGCTTTTGTTCGTAAAGTAGCCGATGTGGAAGCCGATGACTTGATTTTAGATATTGGTCCTGAAACGGCAGCGCACTATGCTGAGTTATTAAAGACAGCAGGGACAATTGTCTGGAATGGCCCGGTTGGTGTTTTTGAAATTGAACAGTTTGGTAAAGGCACTGAAACTTTGGCCTATGCAATTGCAGCAGGAGATGCCTTTTCAATTGCGGGCGGCGGCGATACACTGGCAGCCATTGATAAGTACGGTATTGCCGATCAGGTTTCCTATACCTCTACCGGTGGGGGCGCTTTTCTTGAATTTTTGGAAGGGAAGGTATTGCCGGCTGTTGAGATATTAGAAAAGAGAAGTTAAACGTTAGTTTTAAGTATTAAGTAGACGTTTTAGAATTTAGAGTAATTATTATTTAAGGTGGGAATATGGCTAGAGTAACCGTTGAAGATTGTTTAGAAAAAGTAGGTAACCGATTTGATTTGGTGTTACTTTCAAGTAAAAGAGCACGTCAACTTATGGAAAATGCGGATCCTTTAGTTTCTAGAGGGCGTGATAAAGATACGGTGGTCGCTCTTCGTGAAATCTCAGAAGGATTGGTTAACGAAGAAAATGTTGATAGTTTTGAAGCTAAAAATATTGATTATAGTATCGCTGAAGGTGATACGGAAACAACAGTATAAGGGGCGCTTTTAGGTGTTTCGATGAATATTTTAGCGACTGATTTGGCAGTAGACACAGCGTTGCCAGAAAATAAACTGGTTGCTGAATTATGCGTGAACCTTCGCCATTATCTAGAACAAAGTCAGATAGACGACGTTATAAGGGCTTTTGAATACGGCCGTAAGGCACATCAAGAGCAATTCAGAAAAAGTGGCGAGGCTTATATTTGTCACCCGCTTTCAGTTGCATTGACGCTCTCTGAAATGCGTATGGATGTTAATGGCATTATCGCGGCAATATTGCATGATGTCATTGAGGATTCGCCATCGACAAAGGAAGATTTAGCCGCAGCGTTTAATGAAGAAGTTGCTGAATTAGTCGACGGCGTAAGTAAATTAGGGAAGATTGAAAATAAGAGTAAGCAGGAGTCTAAAGCCGAAAGTGTACGTAAAATGATCCTTGCTATGGCTAAGGATTTACGCGTAATTATGGTTAAATTAGCGGATCGCTTACATAATATGAAAACTTTAGGGGCTATGGAGCGTCGTAAGCAACGTCTTATTGCCCGTGAGACACTTGATATTTATGTCCCGCTTGCGGATCGGTTAGGGATGAATGATATTCGGCATCATTTGGAAATGCTGAGCTTCTCCGCATTATACCCCATGCGTAATCGGATTCTTGCTGAAGCAGTCAGAAAATCGAGAGGTAATAGAACGCAGATTTTACAAACAATTGAGAAGTCAATTAGCCATCGGTTGAGTGAATGTTCTTTAGATGCGGAAGTTAATGGCCGTGAAAAACATCTCTACAGCATTTATAAAAAAATGCAGAAAAAGAAGATCTCTTTTTCAGATGTTTTTGACGTTTATGCTTTTAGAATTTATTGTCATGATGCGGATGCCTGTTATCGAACACTGGGTATAATTCATAGTTTGTTTCGTCCGATCCCGGGTCGGTTTAAAGATTATATTGCCCTACCGAAGGCTAATGGCTATCAGTCACTTCATAGTATTATGGTCGGACCTTATGGGATTCCGCTCGAGATACAAATTCGTACTTTTGAAATGCACCAATTATCCGAAACGGGTATTGCGGCGCACTGGCTGTATAAAAAGGAGGGTGAAAAAGCATCAGAATCTAAAGAATTGGCCAATGAGTGGTTACGTGATTTATTGGAATTACAAAAAACAGCGGGGGATTCGTTCGAGTTTATTGATAATTTGAAAGTTGATTTGTTCCCGAAAGAAGTCTTTGTTTTTACGCCCAAAGGGACTGTTATTAAGATGCCGCGAGGCTCATGTATTGTCGATTTTGCTTATGCGGTTCATACGGACATTGGTAATAAATGTGTTTCAGCGCGAATTAATAGACGTTTGGTTCCGTTACAAACCCAATTAGAAAATGGCATGACGGTTGAGGTGGTTTCATCTTCTTGGGCCAAACCAAATCCAATCTGGTTGAATTATGTCGTCACCGCAAAGGCACGTTCAGCAATACGAACCCATCTTAAACATTTTAAAAAAGGTGAGGCGATTAACCTTGGAAAACGGTTGTTTAAGCGAGAATTAAAAGCAATAGGGTTGACTAAGAAATCAGTATCGAGTGAGCAGTTAAATGAACTGGTTGGAGCCGTTTCTTTGGATAGTATTGACCAGCTTTATGAGGCCATTGGTTTGGGTGATCTTATGGCTTTTGTTGTTGTTCAGCGTTTGGTCGATCTAGCGGCACTGGGTGATAAAGCAATAGTGTCGTTAAAACAAAAAACAGATAGACCGCTTATTATTAAAGGGACGGAAGGGGTTGTTATTTCATTACCCAAATGCTGTCGTCCGCTACCGGGGGATCTTATTATCGGTTATTTTAACCCAGGGCGAGGTATTGTCATTCATCGGCTTGAATGTAAAAACAGTAGTCATGATAGAAAAAAACAAAACCAGTGGTTGAATGTCGAGTGGAGTGACAAAATTTCGGAGAATGAGTTTTCTGCAGATATTCGGATTGAGTTATTAAATGAACGAGGGTCATTAGCAACAGTTGCCTCGACTATTTCGACAATGGATTCGAATATTGAGAATGTTAGAATTGTTGAGCAAGATGAACGCGTTTCGGTGGATTTAATAACGGTCACGGTCTTAGACCGAATTCACCTAGCGAATATTATCCGTAAATTAAAGAAACTGTCTATTGTCTTGAAGATTATTCGAGTTAAAGTTTGAGCGTAATAGCTTCTAAGAACAGGAGATAAGAAGGCTATGAAACGGGAAGTAATAAGGACTAATCAGGCACCTTTAGCGATAGGAACGTATTCTCAGGCTATTAAAATAAATGGGATGGTTTTTATTTCAGGGCAGATTCCATTAGAGCCGCAAACGATGACCCTCATTGATGGTGAAATTGATGAGCAGATTATTCAGGTTTTCAGTAATTTAAAAGCCATCGCTTTTGCAGCAGGTGGAGATTTGTCAGCTATTGTTAAGTTAACGGTCTTTTTAACAAATTTAGATGATTTTGAGGCGGTTAATAAGGTCATGGCCGTTTTCTTTGAAACACCTTTTCCGGCGAGGGCTGTTGTGGGTGTAGCGGCACTACCGAAAGGTGTCAGTATTGAAGTTGATGCCGTTATGGCATTAGCGGATGATTAATTTTTTGTGTTTTTAGTGAATGGATGCGGTTGATATCCTTAAACAACCGGTTGAATCTCTGGTTGGAATCGGTGTTCAGATTGCAAAACGACTGAATAAAATTGGCATCTTTAGTTGTCATGATTTGTTGTTTCATTTGCCGGTCCGTTATGAAGATAGAACCCGATTACATGCGTTAGGCGCTCTAGAAGAGGGCCTCTCTGTGTTAGTGGGCGGCTCAATTATCGTAACTGATATTATTGTGAGAAGGCGTTCGATGTTGGTCTGTAGGATTAGCGATGGCACCGGTTTTCTAACACTACGTTTTTTTCATTTCTCAGCACAACAGCAGCAGCAATTAATAATAGGAAAGCAACTGAGTTGTTTTGGTGAAGTCCGCATGGGTTTTGATGGCTTGGAAATGGTGCACCCCGAATACCGGGTAGCCCGTGATCCAACTATTTTGATAGAGCCTTGTTTAACACCTATCTACCCTCTGACAGAAGGAGTATCCCAGTCTTTACTTAGGAAGGCCTTAAAACAAATTTTGCCTTTTTGTGAGGGTAGCAACTTGTTGTTACAAGAATGGTTGCCGGTTGTGGTTCGTAAGAATTTTATGTTGCCGACTTTAGCGGCATCATTAAAAACATTGCATGCACCTAACCCTGCGGTCGCATCAGTCTCAATGAGGACGCGAGTACTTCCAGAATTTAGGCGATTAGCGGCAGAAGAATTATTAGCACATCATTTTGCTCGGATCCAAGCTAGAAATAAGGCGCGTTTAGCGACAGCGCCTGTTTTTTCAGATCACACTGAAATGAGTATGGCTTTTACACAGGCGTTAGGGTTTTCATTAACCTCTGCACAACAACGGGTGATTAAAGAAATCACCGATGATTGTATGAATGAGAGCCCGATGATGCGGTTAATTCAGGGCGATGTCGGGTGTGGTAAAACCATTGTGAGTGCTTTTGCCGCTTTAGGGGCTGTTTCTTCTGGCTATCAAGTTGGAATCATGGCACCCACAGAATTATTAGCGGAGCAACATTTCAGTAATTTTAAACAATGGTTTGAACCCTACGATATTCAGGTTGATTTTTTATCCGGTAAAATTAAAGGCCAACGCCGCATTGCCAATTTAACCGCAATTAAGGGAGGGGATTCGCAGATTATAATAGGAACCCATGCACTGTTTCAAACCAGTGTTGAATTTAATCGCTTAGGACTTGTTATTATTGATGAACAGCATCGGTTTGGCGTTAATCAACGTTTGGTATTAAAAAATAAAGGACAAGTTGGTGATTTAAAACCGCACCAATTAATGATGTCAGCAACCCCTATTCCGAGAACATTAGCCATGTTACGTTATTCGGATTTAGATATATCCGTGATTGATGAATTGCCGCCAGGTAGAAAGGCCGTGATTACGCGTGCTTTACCGGCACAGAAACGAGCACAAATTATTGCCCGGATTATGGATTGGGTTAGTCATCGAAAGCAGGCGTATTGGGTTTGTACTTTGATTGAGGAGTCAGACATATTACAATGCGAGGCCGCTGAGAAAACCTTGGCGACTTTAATTACTTTGTTGCCAGGCATTAAGATTGGGTTAGTCCATGGGCGACTGAAAACAGCTGATAAAATGCAGATCATGGCTGATTTTAAGCAGCATAAAATTGATTTGTTAGTGGCGACAACAGTGATTGAGGTGGGTGTTGATGTACCTAATGCAGGACTTATGGTTATTGAAAACTCTGAGCGTTTAGGTTTGTCGCAGTTACATCAACTGAGGGGGCGTGTGGGTCGCGGTAAAGATGAAAGTTTTTGTCTCTTAATGTATCAGTCGCCTTTATCGAGAGTAGCAAGAGAGCGGTTAACCATTTTAAGGGAAACCAATGATGGCTTTTTGCTCGCTGAAAAAGACCTTGAACTCAGAGGAGCTGGCGATGTTTTGGGTACGCGTCAGACCGGTGAAATGGCTTTCAAAGTAGCTGATTTAAGTTTGCATCAGGATTTAATTGACCAAGTTCCGGCAATGGCCGAAATGATTAATAAAGAAGCACCCGAGGTGATACAACCGATTATCGATCGGTGGTTTAGCGCCTTAGTGCATTATGTAGAGGTATAGGGTTGTTACAAAAGAGTTATTTATTACAGCAGGCACCTAAATGGTCTATGAATCGTATGGGTTCCAGGCATCAAATGCCGGTGCCCGTGCAGTCTTGGGTGTATGAACCGGGGTCATTAACGCAACGGTTACGTGATCGTTACGGTACCGCTTTTACTGTGCAATTAGTTTTTCAGCAATGGCGCCGACCTTTTCGTTGTGAGCAAAAGTTATTACATCTGGGATGTTCGCATCAGGCCTTGATTCGTGAAGTTATTTTGTCAGCTAATGATAAGCCATTACTGTTGGCAAGAACGGTGATTCCTAGGAAGACCCTTAAAGGCGCTCAAAGAATATTGTCGCGCTTAGGTAATCGTCCACTAGGAGAGGTTATTTTTTCTTATCCGAAGTTACTGAGAATGGAAATGGATTTTAGCCAGTTAGAGCCTAGTGGGTGGGGCAATGTCTTGGCGGATCGTATTGGCATCACGGAACCCATCTGGGGGCGCAGAACGGTTTACAGGATAAAAGAGAGTGAAATGTTGGTAAATGAGTTTTTTTTGCCGGAGTTGATTAATGATTTCCATGAATAAAGAACAAATACGGGATCGCCTTTACCTCTATTGGTTGCTGGGACGATTTGATAAACCGATTGGTATTTTTATTTTGTTATGGCCGACGCTTTGGGCCTTATGGGTTGCAGCTGAGGGGAGGCCATCGTTTCACGTGCTTTTAGTCTTTATCTTCGGGGTTGTTTTGATGCGTGCAGCGGGTTGCATTATCAATGATTATGCTGATAGGGAGTTTGATCCACATGTAGAGAGAACGCGCCAGCGACCGATAGCATCGGGAAAAGTAAAACCTAAAGAAGCATTGATTTTATTTTGCGTGTTGTCGTTAGTGGCTTTTTTGTTGGTGTTAACCTTAAATTCAATGACGATTAAGTTATCTTTTATCGGCGTTTTTTTAGCGGCCAGTTATCCTTTTATGAAACGCTATACCCATTTACCACAGGCGTATTTAGGGATTGCCTTTGGCTGGGCGGTGCCAATGGCTTTTGCTGCGCAAATAGAGACAATACCGCTGGTTGCTTGGTTAATGTATTTAGCCGTTGCTTTGTGGGCCTTGGTTTACGACACCATGTACGCTTTGGTTGATTATGATGATGATTTAAAAATTGGCGTTAAATCTACAGCTATTCTTTTTGGGGACCGGTTTCGAGAAATTATTGCGGCCATTCAAGTTATGAGTCTAGGGCTGTTAGTTTGGGTCGGTTATTTGGAAGATTTGACCGGGGTTTATTATATCGGCTTGATTGTCGCCTTCTGTTTGTCTGTTTATCAACAGAAGCTTATTTTTTATCGCAATAAGGATAATTGTTTTAAGGCTTTTTTAAATAATAACTGGTATGGGCTTGCAGTCTTTATCGGTCTTGTTTTGCATTATATCGTTGTGTAGTTATGTTTTTAATAAACGATGTAGGGGGCTGCTTTTAGAAGATTCATGGCAATCCAGAGCCATAGGACAGAACAGATTCCCAGTGTCCAGAGCATGGCGGCCTCGATACGATCGTTGCACTTTATATTTAAAAGATTCACGATAATAAGACTGCCTAAAGCACTAAGCCAAATCATCTCGAGTAAACTCATAGGTTGTCTTTCAGGGTTTTGTAAGGGCTTTTATTTCCTCAGAGTGGTTTAAGTGAATTTATATTGGAATGATCAATATCATCCGACTATGATCTTTCGTAAGACACGGAAAATCATTTGCAAGAAAAGTTCTATCCAGGAAACAATGGTGGCAAGGAAAGAACCTTCAGGGGGAGTCAGGTATTGTTTTACGAGTCGTACTGATGACCAAAAGACACAAATAAGCACGACAACAACGCCTAATATTCCATAAATAATAACTGTCATAACCGAGTCAGTCCCTGTAATGTATTTAGTGTCGTGACGTTAACAGACCATCAAAACATATATTTAATAAAGATATTAATTTGATTCTACGCTAAATGATTAGATAAAAAAGGTACTTTTTACTAATTTAACCACCGCTATTGCTAATGTTTTTTAGGGGATGAGTAATACTTTTCCGATATGGTCATTTTTTTCCATGCAGGTGTGGGCGGAGGCGGCATTGCTGAGTGAAAACTGATGACTTATGATCGGCTTAATCTTCCCGGCAGCGATTAATGGCCAGACCTTTTGGACCAGCGCATGAGCGATAGCGGCTTTAAAGGTGTCATCTCGTGATCTTAACGTAGAGCCGGTCAGGGTGAGTCGTTTAAGCAGAAAAGGGATGAGATTTATTTCACTCTTGGGGTGCTGTTGAGCGGCGATTTGGATTAATCGGGCATCCGGTGCCATGCATTTGATATTTCTTGGGAAATAGTCGCCACCGATGATATCGAGAATGACGTTAACACCGCGTCCTTCAGTTAATGTCTCTATAACCGTCACAAAGTCATGTGTTTGGTAATTAATAGCGGTAGTAGCGCCGAGACACTCACAGAAATGACATTTTTCAGCCGAGGAGGTGGTGGTGATAACCGAGATATTAAAAGCATGGGCCAATTGTATGGCCGTCGTCCCAATGCCACTGGTCCCGCCATGAACCAGTAGGGTTTCACCTTTTTGGAGTTGGGCTCGGTCAAATAAATTACTCCAGACGGTAAAAAATGTTTCGGGTAAGCCGGCGGCGTCAATAAGCGGGATATGATCGGGAATAGGTAAGCACAGTTGTGCATTGGCCAGACAGTATTCGGCATAGCCGCCGCCTTGGACGAGAGCACAAACCGGATCGCCAATGTTGAGTGTTTGTACGTCGGCTGCAATGGCGACGACGTTCCCTGAAACCTCGAGTCCGAAAATAGAAGTAATGCCAGCAGGTGCAGGGTAGTGCCCTTGGCGTTGCATGATGTCAGGGCGATTAACGCCGGCGGCAACGACTTTAATGAGGACATGGCCGGGTTTTAATAATGGGGTGGGGTAATAATCGGTAATGAGTGTATTTGCATCGCCAGCGTGTTGAAAAGCAATGGCCAACATCTTTTTGGGTATAGACATAGGGTTATTAGTTATCATTACGATATTGGTCTGAGGCGTTGATCATGGATCAATTGCGTTATTAAGGTTCAGTATTTTTATGTATTAGGTTTTAATATGCGTATCATGACAGCAGTTTGAATGAGATGAGTAAATAAAATGGCACTACGAATAGGAACATATAATACCTTAACGATTTCTAAACGGACGGATTTCGGTGTTTATCTTGACGCTGATAATTTAGGGGAGATTTTGCTACCTAAGCGGTATGTACCTAAGGGTTGTGACGTTGGTGACTCAATCACTGTATTTCTTTATTTAGATTCTGATGATATTCCCATAGCGACGACTGAAAAACCATTGGTAACCCTTAATGAATCTGCGCTTTTGAAAGTTAAAGATGTTAACCACTACGGTGCCTTTTTAGATTGGGGGTTATCTAAGGATTTGTTAGTACCTTTTAGCGAGCAGCAAACGCCTATGCAAGAAGGCACATCGTATGTGGTTTATGTTTATCAGGACGAGAGGACCGAACGATTAGTCGGGACGACAAAACTGGGTAAATATTTGCGTGAAGAAAGCCAATCATTACAAGCAAACCAAGCAGTGGATTTATTGATTTCAGGGCAAACAGAATTGGGCTTTAAAGCGGTCATAAATCAACTGTATATAGGGGTTGTTTTTAGAAATGAGGTGTTCCAACCGTTAACAATCGGGCAACAGTTAACGGGTTACATTAAGCAAATACGTGACGATGGGAAAATTGATTTAACGCTTTCCAAAATAGCGAGTGAAGACCGAGATGACTTAGTTGAAAAAATTGTGAGTTATCTTAAAACACAGGGCGGCGAATCCACCTTGACAGATAAAAGTCCACCGCATGATATTTATACTCGCTTTGGAGTCAGTAAGGCGCGGTATAAAAAAGCTTTAGGGCAATTGTATCGCGACAAAAAGATTTCTTTGAGTAAAGAGAAAATAAAATTGCTTTAAGTGCAGTAGTTTTACAAAAAAATGACAATGACGTAACTTAGAATACAGTTCATAATTTATGAAAATACAATGGTATCCGGGCCATATGCATAAGGCCTTTAAAGAAATGAAAGAGACACTGAGCCGCGTTAGTTTAGTGATTGAAATTGTTGATGCCCGTATTCCATTTAGTAGTTCTAATCCCGTACTTTCGGAATTGAGAGGTGATAAACCTTGTATTACTATTTTAAATAAGAGTGATTTAGCCGATCCTAAAATGACACGGCTATGGCAAGATTATATGAGCTATGAATTAGGGGTAAAGTCATTAGCATTAACAGCTCAAGAGCAGAATAAAGTTAGCGAGTTACCCGATTTATGCCAGAAAATATTAGGCCTTAAACAAAACGATTTAAAGTTGGTCAATATGATGATCGTGGGGATTCCGAATGTGGGTAAATCAACGTTAATTAATACCCTCACAGGGCGAACAATTGCGAAAACGGGAAATGAGCCGGCAGTAACAAAAATGCAGCAGCGGGTTCGTTTGGGTAATAATCTGGTGTTATTAGATACGCCGGGAGTTTTGTGGCCCAATGTTAAAAATAAAAATAGTGGCTATCGGCTAGCAACGACCGGTGCAATAAAAGATACCGCGATGGAATATTATGACGTCGCTTTTTTTGCAGTCAATTATTTATCAAAGGTGTACCCGGAGTATTTAGTTAACCGTTATCAGTTATCTGAATTACCGGAAAAGGCTGAGGCTATTCTTTATGAAATCGGCAAACAGCGAGGCTGTTTACAACGAGGCGGACGTATTGATAATGATAAGGTCGGTAAACTTTTTCTTCGTGAATTACGTTCGGGTGATTTTGGCCGCCTGACGTTGGAAACACCTGAAATGGTGGCCGATGAATTAGCAGAATTAGCAATTTTAGAGGCACAAAAAGAAGCTGAAAAGTCCGCAAGAAAGAACCGTTGGAGAAAAGGCCAAAGTTAAACAAAGCCAAAAGATGGTTATTGTTAAAAATACCAGTTTCTTTTGTTTTACCTTGATGAGTCGTCTTTAAGAGTACATAAGCACTTGCTTTGCCGCTGAAAATCGGCAGAGAGAGGTTAGGGTAAAAAATATTAGCACTCTTTTGTCATGAGTGCTAATATTAGTCTGTGTTAAACCAAATGAGTTTGAAATGAATCACAATATGACATTACCTTATAATTTGTCAGCGACTTCATTTGATGGCTATTTAACAGCCGTTAATCAACTGGAACCTTTAAGTTCAGAGCAAGAGCAAGAATTAGCAAGACGTTTTCATGAAGAAAATGATCTAGAGGCCGCACGGTTGCTCGTGATGTCTAATTTAAGATTTGTAGTGCATGTGGCGCGTGGCTATGCGGGTTATGGCTTATCGATCAATGATATTGTTCAGGAAGGCAACATTGGTTTAATGAAAGCAGTGAAACGTTTTGATCCTAATGTCGGCGTTCGGTTGATTACCTTTGCGGTTCATTGGATTCGCGCTGAAATTCATGAATACGTGATTAAAAATTGGCGTGTAGTAAAAATTGCGACGACTAAAGCACAGCGGAAGTTATTCTTTAATTTAAGAAAATCGAAAAAAAATCTGGGATGGCTAAGTCATGATGAAGCCAAAGCGATTGCCGGTGATTTAGGCGTGAAGCTTGAAAGCGTTTATGAAATGGAAAAACGGCTTAATGCGAGTGATATGGCTTTTGATTTAAAATCAGAAGACAATCCAAACCTTGAGGATAAGCCTACAGCAACCCCGGCGCAATTTTTGGTTCAACAAGGTACGGATCCTGCGCAGATTTTAGAAAAAGCAGATTGGGGCAGTCACAATAGCCAATTATTACTCCAAGCAATGGCTGATTTGGATGAACGTAGTCAGGATATTTTGAAAAATCGTTGGTTAAATGAGCAAAAAATGACCTTGCAGGAATTAGCAAACCGCTATGACGTATCCGCTGAGCGTATTCGGCAATTAGAAAAGGTTGCGATGAAGAAGATTAAAGCAGCGATGCTTTTAGTGTCTTGAGCATGAGTCAGAGAGCAAAAAAGCGCAGTAATGCGCTTTTTTTAGTTCAAATATTTTTTTAGCACCTCGTATTAATCCTGTGTGAGTCACTTTGCATTTTGCAATGCAAATAAATCTACCTTTGGACCGAGCCGTGAGCACTTTCTCATTAGTGGCTAGCTAGTCCAGTGTCGAATTATTCTTCTATTTCATATAGATAAGTCCTTATAGTCTTTTAAATATCCTTTTTGGCATAACGTTTGCTCCCTAGGTAATATCATCCAGTTGGGGTGATAATCTGGGGAATATTAACGTGATTAAGAAACTGGTTTTGGTAGCTATTGCAGTTGTTTTGGGGTTTGAGTCAAATGGTATTTATGCTGAACCATTAGTCAAACAGGCACAGAGGATTCCAATAGTCTCTCAGGAAGAAATAGTTGCTTTTGGAAATGCCACTTATTTATTTGATCATCGGGAATATAACACCTTAACCATTTCAGGCGGTTTTAAAAACTTACCGTTGGGATTTAATGCCTGGGGATTTATCGATATTCACAGTGATCAAAATAATGAAAGTAATCGTTTTGATTTTACGCGTTATTTTTTGGAATATCGTTTGCGCCGTACTTTGGATCCTGAATGGGTATTCGGGGTTAAAGGTTTGGGTTTGGAGGTGGAATATAACGATTCGAATGGCGCTAATAATAACCTATTAAGATTTGGTGTAAATTACAAGCATGATATTACTTTGATCGCGGGTCAGAAAAGTTGGCTGCAATGGCGCTATTTTCCAATACAAACGAATCAATATGCAAGATCTCAAGCCAGTGTTGCCTATCGATTTGGCTTAACGGAGCGACTGTATATCAGTGGTTTTGCAGATTTTAATATTGATGAAAATGGTAAGAATCGGTGGGTAGCAGAACCGCAGTTGAATTATGAGATTATTGATAATGTTAATTTTGTATTAGAAGGACGAATTAATGAGTACGAAGGGGCTAATGCAAAATTAACGGCCACAGGGGTGGCGCTCGGTCTGAAAGTGCTTTTTTAATAGGACGGTTTAATGGTCTCTTTGAAAAAAAGGACAATATGGGTCTTGGGTATGGCTTTCAGCCTGATTGTTATTATGATTTATGGGAGTAAAAATAGTGAGGTACTACAAGAATCAATTAATAACGAATTACTGTTAGATTCGCTAATCAAAAGTGATTCAGAGGTAAAACTTAAGCGTAACTTAGTAGAAGAGGCGGTTACCTTGACACTAGGGCTACCGGAATCACCTAAGCAGTCACCCTTCTTCGAACAGTTTGTACGCTGGGTTAAAGCACAAAGTAACGGGAAGGTTGAGATGGAGCCACGCCTTGTTTCTCAAGACATTAGCGAGCAACTATTAACAGGCGTGATCAATGGTGATATTGATATTGCCTTAATGGAATTGTCAGAAATAGGAACAATAATTCCTGAATTTTCTTTTTTACAAAGTCCTGGGTTGTTTAATAACGTGGTCGAGGTGAACAAAATCTGGACTTCTGAAGTGGGTGACTATTTAAGGTCTAAAGCCTTTGAAAAAGGATTAACCATCCTCGCTTTTGAACCTTCGGGTTTTAGCCATTTTTTTACATCTCAACCGATTGTGGATTTTCAACAGATCCAAAATAGCACAGTAGGAATTTCATCAAGAGATTTCCGCCAATCTATCTGGCAAAATTTGAATATTAATACGTTAATACTAGAGCCTGAACAAATGTTATCGGCGCTAGAAGATGGTGCTATACAGGCTTATAGCACAACCATGGAGCAGATGGTTTCAAGTCATGTCAATTCACCACTAAAATTCTTAGCGGGTACTAATTTAATGTTGTCTGGCCGGTTTATTGTGATGAACCAGCAAAGGTTAAGTACCTTACCTAAATCATTGCAGACGGTTTTAATCAAATCAGCAGGAAATATTGTTACCAAAAATAACTCAGCTGTATCGAAACAGGAGGTAATTGTAGCGTTAGAAAAGAGAGGTATTAAACGGTACGATCTTCCAGATAAGGCTCAAAGTGAATTGAAGCAATGGGCACAGAGACAGATAGAATTCAATCGAGAGTTATGGGGTAATTATTTGATAGAAATGACTCGTGAGCTGTTACATAAAGATCAACCTATCGGTGATAATCAACTTTTGATTGGTTTAGATGCTGATTTGACTTCCAGTTCCTCGCAATCAGGTGTTGCTATTAAACGGGGTATTGAGTTGGCGCTTGATGAAATTAATCAAGCGGGCGGGGTATTAGGAAAAGAATTGGTTTTAAAGAGTTTGAGTCATACCGGTTTTAGTGACCAAGGTATTAGAAATATGAAAGCGTTTTCTAAAGAAAGAAATTTGGTGGCAGTTGTGGGTGGGTTGCACAGTCCTGTGGCATTAGCTGAACAAGAAATTATTCATCAAGAGAAAATAATTTATCTTGACCCTTGGGCTGCTGCAACAGCAATTGTTGAAAATGGTTATAGCCCGAATTATATCTTTAGGCTCTCAGTAAGAGATGAATATGCAGCTCCTTTTTTAGTTGCAAAGGCACTTGAACGTGGCTATAAAAAAATGGCTTATCTTTACGAAGATACTGGTTGGGGCAGGGGTAATTTGAAGGGTATTACAACGGCATTAAAGCAACAAACCAATGATGATATTACATTAGTAGCAACGCATTCCTTTTTGTGGGGAGAAGATGATTTTAATCGTAGCTTAGCCATCATTGAAGCGAAAGGCGCTGAGGTTATTATTTTGGTTGCTAATGCGCCGGAAGGGGCTAATATTTTTAAAAATATGGCTTTAAGAAAGAGCACAATCCCGGTGATTTCCCATTGGGGAATTACCGGAGGAGAGTTGGATGTTCCAACTCGGGAAGCATTAAAAAAACTCGATATAAAGGTCTTGCAGACATTCAGTCTGATGGACTCGAATACGGAAAAAGTAACGGCATTTAAAAAACGTTATTTTGAACGTTATCCGACAGCAGGGGAACAGAAAATACTATCCGAGTCTGGGACGGTGCATGCTTATGAGCTGATTTATCTTTTGGTTAAGGCTATTGAACAGGCGCAATCGTTTGACCGAGTAAAAGTTAGGGATAGTTTAGAGCGTATTGAAAATTATTCAGGCTTGATTAAAGCCTATCACCACCCGTTTACGGCTTTAGACCATGACGCTTTAGGTCTTGATGATTTCAATCTACGTGTTTTTAGGAACGATTAGCGGTGACAGGCATAGTTCTAAATCATCCTTTGATGGGATCAAAATATACCTCGATAACAAAACGTTTGAGCTTTCAAATGTTACAAATTGTGGGGGTCATGATGTTTTTTGTTTATATTGTTTTTAGCTTATCTTTTTTCACTAATAGTTATACTCAATTAAAACAGAAAACCAACAATGACTTGTTGGATGATTTAGAACGCATGGAGTTTATGTTGGATGACATGATGCTTCGCAAGGGTGCGTTAAGTCAACGAGATACAGTGATTAAGGCGCTCATTGATCCAGCAGGGCGAAACGATTATTTACCTTTGTTTCTTAAAGAACAGCAAGTGTTGTTTGGTTTTGATGGATTAACGCTGGTTAATAAAATAGGGAAGCCTCTTGTTGACTCTATCAAGGGTAACAACATAACGGCTTGTTTGAATGTAAATAAAATTGAAACCCCTCGGTTTTATTATCGACCTGTGGAAAATATGGTTTGCTTGTCTGTGCCTATTATTATGTATGGGTCTATACAAGGCGGACTTTTAGGCGCGGTTAAGGCTTCTGGATTAATGCGGTTTATAAAGAAGGAGGGTATAGGGTTGAGTCAGTTATTTATCGGCGATCGTTTAGCCGTTCAGATAATCACTCAGAAAGGTAGAGTTAAATCAGGAAAAAGGAATTCTGATTTCAGAGGTAAGAAAAAAATTACTAATCAATATGAGGTTTTTGAGCGTAAAGGGCCAGAGCATTTGCGCCATGTAAGTTCTTTGGATATTACGTTAATTAAAGGGATTAATCATAACGTGTTATATCTCCCTATTATTAATGGGTTAGTGGATTTATTGCTTTTAACCATTGTGATTATGGTGGTTACTTTTTTATTTACACGGCATGCGGTTAAGAGGGTGGTCACGCCAATATTACAGTTGTGCGAAAAAGTATCCTCTTCTGATGAATCAGTATTGTGTAGTCCGACTGGAACTCATGATGAATTAGAAACGTTAGCTACCGTTTTTGATAGAAAGACTCTGGAGCTGACTGAGGCAAAATTGAGGGCTCAAGAATCGGACCGCGCTAAATCAGTTTTTTTAGCCAATATGAGTCATGAAATTAGAACGCCCATGAATGCTATTGTTGGCTTGTCTGAAATATTACAGAAATCATCGTTAGATGATAAGCAAGCACACTATACAAAAAATATCCGCTCAGCTGCAAAGCGGTTATTAATGTTAATCAATGATGTTTTAGATTTATCTAAAATTGAATCAGGAAAACTAACGCTTGAAACGACTCGGTTTAATTTTCATGATTGGGTTGAAGACTTGAGAATCATTTTCTCAAATCACGGTAAGAAGGATGTTGAATTGGTTTTTGTCTTTGAGCCCAAGATTCCTGAGTATGTTATTGGGGATTCGTTACGCTTGAGTCAGGTCTGTATTAATTTACTCAGTAATGCCATTAAATTTACAGATAAAGGCATTGTTGAATTCAAGTTAGAAACCAAAAGAACTCTGGATCAGGAGATTGTTTATCAATGTTCTGTAACAGATACGGGTTTGGGTATGAGTCTTGAAAAGACCCAAGGAATTTTTAAACCATTCATTCAGGCAGAAACGAATACGACCCGAAAATATGGGGGAACTGGGTTAGGCTTGTCTATCAGTAAACAGTTGGTTGAGTTAATGGGCGGTAACCTAACTTGTCACAGTAAAATAAATCAAGGGAGTCGATTTGATTTCAAGGTGGCTCTGAAGACGGTAGATACTTGTGGAGCCTATGCTCATTTCGATGCCTGTGAAGGGCAGAAGGTTTTGTTCATAACGAATCAGGAAAGTTTCTGTCAGCAAGCTATTATGTCGACCTTCACAGCATTGTCAATGCCGGTTCAGAAAATGGGCGGAGGCGACAACGCTTTGGAGGACGTTCAGCAGGCGCATGATTTTAACCTCATTGTGTATGATTGTAATCCGCAAGAACATCGAGCTGAGGGCCATTGTAATTGCGTAGATTGTTGTTCTAAGATTATCGTGAACAATACCAAACCCATGCTCGTTGTTATTGCTAGCCTAGATAAAGAAAAGATCACAGCAGGCAAAGAGGGTGATTTATATTGTGTTATAGAAAAACCCTTGAGTACATTTAGTCTTGCTCAAGGGATTAATAATTTCTTTAAAGAACAAAGTTTGTCAGACGCGGTGTTACTGGATGATGATAGTAAAACAAAAGTGACTGAAGATTTATCAGGATTGAATATTTTGTTAGTTGAAGATAATGATATCAACCAAGAAATAGCTATTTATTTATTAGAAGAATATGGGGCTAAAGTAACGCTCGCAGAAAATGGCTTAGAGGCAATTGAGGAAACCCAGCAGCAGCAATTTGATTGTGTTCTGATGGACTTACAGATGCCGGTTATGGGTGGTATTGCGGCAACACAGGTTATTCGAAAAGACCCCCAATATCATAAAATTCCGATTATAGCCTTAACGGCTGATGCGATGCCTGAAGAGTTAAAGGAAATTAGGTCATCTGGAATGAATGCGCGGGTGTTAAAGCCGATTGATTCTGCGTTATTGCTGCAGACTATTAGGTCTTTGGTCGATGATGAATGGGCTATAGATATGACGGGTGAAAGGCCCCGGAAAGATTTTATTTCTTAAGCGGTACCACATTTGTAAAGCGTGTCACATCTTGAATGCGGATAGCGTTTGTTTCTCGAGTTAATTCAAGTAAACTGAAAGTTGTTATTTGATTTTAAACTATTATTCAACTTTTACATTCCAGAGTTATGCTGCGATTTTTTGCTAACATCATTTTTCTTTCTTTTTTAATCCCGGGGTGCAGCTTTATTGAAGAGGGATCGATTCTTTCAGAACCTGAAGGGCGTTATGTGGGAGTAATGGTCGACGGTGTCCGACAAGGTCAGGGGCGTTATACTTTTCAAGATGAGCAGTTTTATCAGGGTGAATTTGACCAAGGTAATTTTCATGGGCACGGCCGTTTTCAATATGTCAATGGTGATCATTATGACGGTGAGTGGGTCAATAATCAGCGTGAAGGAAAAGGGATTTATCGCTTTGGTTCAGGAAGTCAATACAGTGGTTCATGGCGCAAGGATAAGCAAGAAGGGCAAGGAACGTTAAGTGAGAAAAATGGTAATTATTATCAGGGAGAGTGGGTAAACGGTCGGCAAGAGGGTGTTGGGGTTAAGCACTATGCGGATGGCCGGCGTTATCAAGGTGCTTTTCAACAGGGTGCTTACTCAGGGCAAGGTTTTCTTACAACACCTGACGGTAGGCGTTATACCGGGCAATGGGTGAATGGAAAGCGCTCTGGAGAGGGTGAGTTTATATATTCTAACGGTGATCGTTATCAGGGTCGCTGGCAAGATAATAAATTAAATGGTTTGGGGCGTTATGAATTTGTAAGTAATCAATATTATGAGGGAAAATTTCATCAAGGTCAGGTTGAAGGGGCAGGAAAATTAGTTGATCCAAATCGGTTTGAATATGTGGGTGAGTTTCATAACAATCAATTTCATGGTTATGGGCAGTTGCTTTTTACCGATGGAGCAATGTATTTGGGTGCTTTCAATGGCGGTGTTTTTAATGGGCAAGGCGTTTTTTATTTTAAAGATGGGGGCCAGTACCGTGGCGAGTGGAAAAATGGAGTACCCGAAGGGTATGGGCGCTATCAGCAATCGAATCAAGTCAGTTTTTCCGGTCGCTGGCAAAAAGGTACTCTGGTAAATAAATCGGATAAAATTGTTTTAAAGGTGCCTGGAAAAATTCAAGGTATTACCAATTTAGCGTCGACTAATTTAGATGCGTGGGTGTTAGCAGCAACGGGTGTGGGTGTGTTTATTTCACCAGTAGGGCATTTATTAACCACCCAGAATGTAGCGAAAGGGTGTGAGCAAATAACCTTTAGTAAGCAAGGTGCGGATTTTGTTGCCCGCATTCAGGCAGAGGATTTAAGCACGAATGTAGCATTATTAACTGCAATGATTAGCCCAGAGGTTTCGTTAGCCTTAAATCATAAGGATATTTTTATCATGAAAGAGTTATGGGCTGGAAAAGTCTCAGCTAGGACGCAAGGAGAGTCAAAAATAAGTCTTGAATCGGTGATTGTGACAGCGGTTAATGGCGTTAAAAATAAAGTTACAGAAGTGCAAATAGAAGGTGACTTTGAAAAGATTCAGGGTGGCAGTCCAGTGGTTGATAATAACGGCAGATTAACGGCATTACTAGAGGACAAACGTGCGCTTGAGAAAGGGAGTGAATTTTGGCGTCCCGTCCCTGCTAACACTCATTTTGCGATTAAGGTTCAGGCTATTGAACAGTTTTTGAAGAATGAGACCGTATCGTTACCGTTAGGAAATGATAGTATTAAGTCAGATTTAGATTTGAAAGTCTTAGTTTTAGGATCTACGGTTAACTTATCCTGTTGGATGAGCGAATCTCAAATTGAAGAATTTAAAGCAACTAAAGTATTATTTAATGAGGCTTTAACCTCGAAAGCCTCTCCTTAGGGGCTCAACAGTAGTGAGTTACAAAGGCCGATGAAGACAACTGAATGTTTTGATATTGAGTGTCGTCAATGTCCTCGGTTAGGGGCGTTTTTGGATTCCGTTAAACAGAAACACCCTGATTATTATGCCCGTCCTGTTCCCTCTTTTGGTGCTTCAGACCCTGAGTTATTAATTGTGGGGTTAGCCCCCGGAATGCATGGTGCTAATGCATCCGGCCGGCCATTTACGGGTGATTATGCCGGTATTTTACTGTATGACACGCTGTTTAAGTTTGGGTACAGTAACTACCCAGAAAGTAAAAATGCCCACGATGGGCTAGTTTTGTCTCGATGTAGAATTACCAATGCAGTAAAGTGTTTGCCGCCAGACAATAAACCGACGGGCGTTGAGGTGCGCCAATGTAATCACTACTTGGCCGCTGAAATTAATGGGCTTTCAAAGCAGGTTGTTATTCTGGCTTTGGGAAGTATTGCGCATCAAGCGGTATTACGAGCACTGGGGCTTAAATTGTCGGCTTTTAAATTTGCTCATAATGTGGTTCATATGATTGAACCAGACCGGTATTTAGTCGATTCGTATCATTGCAGTCGGTATAACGTTAATACTCGGCGATTAACTGTCGAGATGTTTCATCAAGTCTTTACGAGTATAGAAAAATTACAAAATGACTGATAGTAAGGATGTTGAGTCCGGTCAAAATTTTGATATTAAGTTCTTTTTAAAAGGCTTAACCCGTCGACCGGGCATTTATAAAATGTTCAATAGCCACGGTGATATTATTTATATCGGTAAGGCTAAAAATCTTAAAAATAGGGTGTCGAGTTATTTTCGCGTCAAGTCGACCTCAGCAAAACAATTGGCGATGGTCAGTAAGGTTTTATCAATTGAGGTTGTCATTACCCATACGGAAGGGGAGGCACTGTTACTCGAAAGCCAGTTAATTAAGCGCTACAAACCGCGCTACAATATTTGTTTACGGGATGATAAGTCATACCCTTATATTTACATTTCTACTCATCAGGATTTTCCTCAAATTACCTTTCACCGAGGCGCTAAAAATAAACCCGGTCAATATTTTGGCCCCTACCCGAGTGCCGGTGCCGTTCGGGAAACATTAAAAATATTACAGAAGATCTTTCCGATTAGGCAGTGTGAAGACTCTTATTATAAAAATAGGTCAAGACCCTGTTTGCAATACCAGATTGAGCGCTGCAGTGCGCCTTGTGTCGGATTGGTAAGTCAAGCCGATTATCACGAAGAATTGGCTAAGACGCTACTTTTCTTGGAAGGAAAAGGACATTTGTTGATTGATCAATTGATTGTGCAGATGGAGCAAGCATCAGCGCAGTTAAATTTTGAAAATGCCGCACGTATCAGAGATCAAATTGCCTTGTTGCGTACGGTCCTTGAAAAGCATTTTGTTCATGGTGAGAAAGGCGATGTGGATATTGTAGTTTGTGCGACCGAATCAACCTTAGCCTGTGTGCAAGTGCTTTTTATTCGCGGTGGACAACATTTAGGTCATAAGATTTTCTTTCCTAAAATGAATGTCGAAAATACTGAAAGTGAAGTGCTGGAGGCCTTTCTTACGCAATTTTATTTAGAAAAAAAAATTCCGTATGAAATATTTTTAAACCATGAGTTGCCCCAACAAGATTTAATTATGGCCGTTTTGTCAGAGCAAGCCCAACATGCAGTGACGATTTCAACGCGCCTTCGGGGTGACCGTCTGAAATGGCTGAAGATGGCTCAAACCAATACTGAAAATGCCTTGTTAGGGCGGCTCAGTAATAAACAGAGCTTATTTAATCGTTTTGTGAGTCTTCAAGAAGAGCTTGATTTAGCAGAAATACCTAAGCGGTTAGAATGTTTTGATATTAGTCATACCCAAGGCGATCATACTGTTGCATCATGCGTGGTCTTTGATCGAGAGGGTCCGGTTAAGTCTGCTTACCGGCGCTTTAATATTGAAGGGATTACCAAAAGTGACGATTGTGCCGCTATTCATCAGGCTGTTTCAAGACGCTTTAAACGCTTAATTAAAGGTGAGCATGAAGCCCCTGATATTTTATTTATTGATGGTGGGCTAGGGCAGGTTAATGCTGCAGAGAAAGCATTGGATGAATTATTATTAAATAATGTTATGATACTGGGGGTTTCCAAGGGGGTAGATCGGAAAGCGGGTATGGAGAAAATTATAAGTGTGGGTGCAAATTTGCCCTTAGATATTAATCCGAATGCAAGTGCCTTGCTACTGATTCAGAATATTCGGGATGAAGCGCACCGTTTTGCTATTACCGGACATCGTTTACGGCGTGGTAAGGCAAAGAAAAAATCCATTCTGGAGTCTATTGATGGCCTTGGACCTAAGCGCAGACAATTGTTATTAAAACAGTTTGGGGGGTTGCAAGGTGTTTCTAAGGCGGGTGTGGATGCCTTATGCAGTATTGATGGGATTAGTCATCAATTAGCGCAACGAATTTACGACACATTTCATCAAGATCATGGTTGAATATAATATACCGACATTACTAACTTTTACGCGTATTGCGTTAACATTTCTTATCGTCATCATTTTTTACTTGCCTTGGGAATATTCCAATATAGCCTGTATGGTTATTTTCTCGATTGCAGGATTTACCGATTGGCTCGATGGCCACTTGGCTAGAAAAATGGGGCAGCATACCAATTTTGGTGCTTTCTTAGATCCGGTCGCTGATAAATTATTGGTTGTTTTAACCTTAGTTATTATTATTGAAACGGAATCGTCTATTTTTATGACGATACCGGCAGCCATTATTATTGGGCGAGAGTTGGTTATTTCTGCTTTGCGCGAATGGATGGCAAGCAGTGGTCAACGTGATGTGGTGGCTGTTTCTAATCTAGGTAAATGGAAAACAGGAACGCAAATGGTTGCTATTGGCTGTTTGCTTTTTAGCGACGATCTTTTATTCTTGCCGGTGAGTGCTTTAGGTTATGTATTACTCTATATTGCCGCAGTTATTACCGTTGTGTCGATGTATCAGTATCTGAGTGCCGTTTTTGGGGGTAATAAGGACAACTCAGAAAAGGTGGTCTCTTGATTGATAAGCAATAATTTGCAATTTATCAATGCTACGCTCAATGGGTAGCATTGATAAATAAAGCGTTTTTGTTAACTTATTTATTGTTTTGTTTGTAAATATTGGTCTATAGCGAGAGCTGCACCACGGCCTTCATTGATTGCCCAGACTACGAGAGATTGTCCTCGTCTACAATCGCCTGCTGCAAAAACACCTTCAACGTTCGTGCTAAACTGACCGTATTCGGCTTTTATGTTTGAGCGATTATCATAGTCAATATTGATCATATCGGTAGCTGTGGCTTCAGGCCCTAAAAATCCCATCGCTAAGGTGATCAAGTCTGCTTTCCATTCTTTTTCACTACCCGGAACTTCGGTCATAGTAAAGCGACCGTTTTCATCTTGAGTCCATTCAACATTAACTGTGCGAACACCGGCTAGATTACCTTCGCCGTCATCAATAAATTCTTTACTGAGTATGCAGTATTCGCGGGGGTCTTTATCATCACGTTTTGTGGCTTCTTCATGACCGTAATCAACACGGAATACCTTAGGCCATTGAGGCCAAGGATTATCATCAGCACGTGTTTGAGGGGGTTCGGGTAGAAGCTCAAAATTAACCAATGTTTTACAGCCATGGCGTAAAGACGTTCCAATACAATCGGTTCCAGTATCGCCACCCCCAATTACAATGACATTTTTATCTTTAGCACTGATAAATTGACCGTTTTCATGGTTGCTGTCCAATAGGCTTTTGGTATTGCGGGTTAAAAAGTCCATTGCTGAATGAATGCCCTTGAGTTCTCGTCCGGGGATCGGCAAGTCACGTGGCTTGGTTGCACCGGTTGCCCACAGAACGGCATCATTATTTTTAACAAGGTCATTGGGGTCAATAAAGTTCATTTCATGATTATTCTCGGTCATGATTTTGTTGATATGCCCGCTAGGAAAGTCTTCGGGTTTTCCAATATGGGCATTGGTAATAAAGGTTACCCCTTCAGCACGTAATTGGTCGATTCTTCTTTCGACTACTTTCTTTTCAAGCTTCATGTTGGGGATACCATACATGAGTAAGCCACCAATACGATCGGCACGTTCATAGACGGTAACGGTGTGACCAATACGGCGCAATTGTTGAGCGGCGGTAATTCCGGCAGGCCCAGAGCCAATAATAGCAACTGTGTACCCTGTTTCCGTTGACGGGGGAAGTGTTTGAACCCAGTCTTCGTCAAAACCCCGGTCAATAATGGAATTTTCAATATTTTTAATGGTGACCGGCGGTTCATTAATACCTAAAACACAGGACCCTTCGCAAGGTGCAGGGCAAACACGGCCGGTAAATTCAGGAAAATTATTGGTTCGGTGTAAGCGGTCAAGTGCATCTTTCCAACGGCCACGATAAACCAAGTCGTTCCATTCTGGTATGAGGTTGTCAACGGGACAGCCCGTTGTTGACTGGCAGAACGGGACGCCACAATCCATGCAACGTGCCCCCTGGGTCGTTAGATGTGACTCAGGTGGTGTGGTATAGATTTCTTGATAATCAGTAAGCCTTGCTTGCGGGTCACGATATGGAATCGTTTGGCGTTGAAATTCTTTGAACCCTGTCGGTTTACCCATTGCTTGTTTCTCCGTGTGCATGGCTACTTTGTTGTGCGCGTTCGGCTAGAACACGTTTATAGTCGGTAGGCATGACTTTAATAAATTGAGTTAAGGCTGATGACCAGTTGTCTAGGATTTGTTTGGCAATTGGGGATGCAGTGTTTTCAAAATGTAATGAAATTAGATTCTGTAATTCACTGACGTCTTCAGGTTGCTCAACGGTTTCAAGTTCAACCATACCTGGATTGTAATTTTTCCGGAATTCATTATTGTAATCCCAAACATAGGCAATCCCTCCACTCATGCCCGCCGCAAAGTTACGCCCGGTAGGCCCTAAGATAACGACTCTACCACCGGTCATGTATTCACAAGCATGGTCACCCACGCCTTCAACAACCGCTAGGGCCCCTGAGTTACGAACACAGAAACGTTCGGCAGCACGACCGCGTAGGAATGCAGATCCTGAGGTGGCGCCATAGAGAACGACATTACCGACAATAATATTTTCTTCAGAAGCAAAGGAACTGTTTTTAGGTGGGTATACAATAATTTGTCCACCTGATAGTCCTTTACCCACATAGTCGTTAGCATCACCTTCAATGGTCATGGTGATTCCACCCGCTAAAAATGCGCCAAAACTTTGACCCGCGGAGCCATTAAATTTAAGATTAATGGTGTCAGTCGGTAACATCTCGGCACCCCATTTTTTAACGAGGTTGTGGCTAAGAATAGTCCCTACGGTTCGGTCTGTATTAATAATAGGCATTTCATGACTAACCGGGGTGCCATTAGCCAGAGTCTCTTCACATATTGCCAATAATTGATTATCAATAACCGAGTCAAGACCGTGGTCTTGCGGAATAGTTTTGATGACTTTGACATCAGGGTGAGGTTTAGCCGCCATCGTTAATAAGGAGGTCAAATCAAGTCCATCAGCCTTCCAGTGCGCGATGGCTTCGTTAGTCTCAAGGACATCGGTGCGTCCAACCATTTCGTCGATTGATCGAAAACCTAGTTTTGCCATTAACACGCGTGCTTCTTCAGCAACCATAAATAAGTAGTTAACGACGTATTCAGGATCTCCTTTGAATTTCTTGCGAAGTTCTTTGTCTTGTGTCGCAATACCGACAGGACAGGTGTTTAGGTGACATTTGCGCATCATAATACAGCCCAGTGTAATGAGGGGGGCGGTACTAAAACCAAACTCCTCGGCACCTAATAAGGCGGCAATAACCACATCACGACCGGTTTTTAAGCCACCGTCAGTTTGTAAGGTAACGCGAGAGCGTAAATCATTCATAACCAGTGTTTGATGGGTTTCAGCAATGCCTAATTCCCATGGCAGACCGGCATGTTTGATGCTGGTAAGAGGGGATGCACCGGTGCCACCACCATCACCTGAAATAAGGATATGATCCGCATGGGCTTTAGCAACGCCGGATGCAATCGTTCCTACACCTACTTCCGAGACGAGTTTAACGCTTATTCTAGCCGACGGGTTTGAGTTTTTAAGATCAAAAATTAATTGAGCTAAATCTTCAATCGAGTAAATGTCATGATGCGGTGGTGGGCTGATTAAGCCAACACCGGGTGTTGAGTGGCGTAGCCTTGCAATATAGCTGTCAACTTTTCCGCCGGGCAATTCGCCGCCTTCACCGGGTTTAGCGCCTTGTGAAATTTTGATTTGTAGTTCATCCGCATTGGCAAGGTACCACGCAGTAACACCAAAGCGTCCAGAGGCGATTTGTTTAATGGCAGAACGTTTGCTGTCACCATTCGCCATCGGGGTAAAACGTTCACTGTCCTCCCCCCCTTCACCGGTATTGCTTTTACCGCCTAGGCGGTTCATGGCGATCGCTAATGATTCATGGGCCTCGGCTGAGATTGAACCAAAACTCATAGCACCGGTACAAAAACGCTTAACAATTTCTTGTGCTGATTCGACTTCGTCTAAAGGCACAGCGGTGATGTTTTCTTTAAAACCCAATAAGCCTTTAATGGTACAGCGCGTTTTAGAATCACGATTCATATGCTCGGCAAATTGTGCATAAGTTTCATGGTTGTTAGTTCGCGTAGCCAGTTGAATGTTGCTGATGGCTTCAGGGTCCCACATGTGTTTTTCACCGTTGGCACGCCAGTGAAATTCGCCTTGATTTGGGAGGCTATCTGAATTGTCGCTACTGTTTTCAGGGTAGCCAATGAGGTGTCTGCGACTTGTTTCTGAGGCGATGACATCGAAATCAACACCTTGGATACGGCTGGCCGTACCTTTAAAACAACGTTCAATAACAGCATCACGTAGACCAATAGCTTCGAAAATCTGACCGCCTTTGTAGCTTTGTAATGTTGATATGCCCATTTTAGCCATTACTTTAAGCATGCCTTTACCGACGGCTTTTTGGTAGGTCTTAACAATGGTGTTATCGTCTGCTAAATCATTGTCTAAGAGGCCATCGCGGCGTGCTTGCCATAATGATTCAAAAGCCAGATAAGGATTGATTGCATCGGCGCCAAATCCAATTAAGAGGCAATGATGATGAACTTCTCTAGCCTCACCGGTTTCAAGAACGAGTCCAATACGTGTTCTTTGCGCTAGACGTAGCAAATGTTGATGTACAGCGCCGGTTGCAAGTAGAGCGGGAAGTGCAATGCGATCAATACTGACATTTCGGTCCGATAGAATAACTAACTCTGCATTTTCTTCAATCGCTTGTTCTGTTTCAGCGCAAATGCGATCCAGTGCTTTTTCAAGGCCGGCATTCCCTTCAGTTTTGGGCCAAGTAATGTCAATAGTCTTGGTGTTCCAGCCGCGATGGTCAATGTCTTTGATCGCTGCCAATTCAGGATTGCTCAAAATGGGCTGTTCAATGAGTAACCGATGGCAATGTTCTGCGGTTGTATCAATCAGATTTTTTTCAGGCCCGATAAAGCATCGTAAAGACATTATCGTTTCTTCACGAATTGAGTCGATAGACGGGTTGGTCACCTGCGCGAATAATTGTTTAAAATAGTCATACAACATTCTTGGCTGGTCTGATAGGCATGCTAAAGCCGAATCATTACCCATGGATCCTAACGGGTCGCGTTTTTCTCTAACCATGGGGATCAGCATAAACTGCATGGTTTCGCTGGTGAAGCCAAAGGATTGCATTCTAGCTAATAGGGAGTCAGGTTCGAAAGCCTGATTTTTAGGGTTTATATTGAGATCACTCAGTTGCAGACGGTGCTGATTAAGCCATTCACCATAGGGACGTTTTGCGGCAAAAGATGATTTTAGTTCTTCATCAGGAATTAATCGACCCTGTTCAAAATCAACTAAAAACATACGGCCTGGTTGCAACCGGCCTTTGTATTTAACATTTTCAGGTTCAACCTGTACGACACCGACTTCAGAGGCCATTATGACATGGTCGTCATGCGTCAGGTAGTAACGGCTAGGACGAAGACCATTACGATCAAGAACCGCGCCGATGTATTTACCATCGGTAAATACGATAGAGGCTGGACCATCCCAAGGTTCCATCACAGCAGAATTAAATTCGTAAAAAGCGCGCTTTTCTTCAGACATGGTCTCATGGTTCTGCCAGGCCTCAGGGACCATCATCATGACGGCTTCCTGGAGTGTTCGACCGCTCATTAACAAAAATTCAAGGACATTATCAAAGGTACCGGAGTCGGAGCAATCAGGCTCGACAACCGGCAGAATTTTTGCCAGCTCATCATCAAACAGATCACTGCTAAGCATGCCTTCTCGAGCACGCATCCAGTTTTGGTTGCCTCGTAGAGTGTTGATTTCACCATTATGGCTCATAAAGCGATTAGGTTGAGCCCGATCCCATGAAGGGAATGTGTTGGTGCTGAAGCGCGAGTGAACCATGGCCAAATGGGAGGTGAAGTCAGGGTCATTTAAGTCAGGAAAATATTTCATGACTTGTTCGGGCATTAATTGACCTTTGTAGATAATGACTTTAGTTGACAAACTGCACACGTAGAACATGGCGTGTTGTGCCAGTGTAGTGTCATTACGGATGAGCTTTGTGGCTTGCTTTCTGATTAAATAAAGTTGTCTTTCAAAACTGTCGCCGCTAAAACCGTCTGAGGCTGCGATAAAGAGTTGTTCAATGACGGGCTCTGTTGCCCGTGCGGAGGGGCCAATATCGGCGGCATCGGCGTCAACAGGGACCGGTCGCCATCCAATAAGTTGTTGGTTTTGTTGGCGAATAAAGTCTTCAACAACAGTTTTGCATTGTTTCCTTTCGGTGGCATCTTGCGGTAAGAAAACTAAACCCGCGGCATAGTGTCCGGGGGTTGGGAGTGTTACAGCTAAGTCTGTTAACGCAATTTTGGTGAAAAAATCATGGGGTAAGGCAGTCATGATGCCAGCGCCGTCGCCTGTATTAGCTTCACAACCGCACGCACCGCGATGAGTCATGGCTTCAAGAGCAATACCTGCATCTTGAATTATTTTATGTGAGCGATGACCTTTAACGTGGGCAATAAAGCCTACACCGCAGCTGTCTTTTTCATTTGCAGGGTCATATAAACCTTGTTTATGAGGTTTTTTATATGTTTTAACGGACATGTTTGAACCACCTAATTTAATTACCTAACAATGATTTCGAGCTAAAACCCGTTACATTATGTAGTGTGGGTTTCAGGAATACTGATCTGTACAGTTTTTGCTATACTGCAGTTCAGATGCAGGCAATACGACACTGGGCAATGAATAAAACCCTGTTAGTAGTGCCGATAATATTACGAAATTTAATGCTTTGGCATATTTTTATCATTTGATGTGATGAATGAGATAAAATTACATTCGTCACAAATTAGCCCTCTAATTATAAAAAAAAGAGAATAGTAAAGCAAGGCTAGTGTCGGCTGGGTTCTTTCTTTGTGAGTGCTGTATTTTTAGGTTTACCCTATTAAATTAACCTCTTGAGTAATTATTGGCGGTGGTTAAGGCGATACTGTGGGGCGAAAAGAAAAACATTCGATGTTAATTGATCATTTTTAAGAGTATTTATGGACAAACAATTTGATGTCATTGTTGTGGGTGGCGGCATGGTGGGTGCAACGGTCGGTTGTGCGTTAGGCGATACCTCGTTAAAGGTAGGTGTTATTGAACAATCAATGCCGGCGGCTTTTAAGTTGGATCAGCCGCATGATTTAAGAGTTTCAGCTTTAAGTAAAGCCTCGCAGGCTATTTTTGAATCATTAGGTGTTTGGCCTGGGATTGTTGAGCGGCGAGCTTGTCCTTATAAACGGATGCGCGTTTGGGAGTTAAATGACGGCCCTGAGTTTAGAAGTCAAGATATTAATCAGCCTGAGTTAGGGTTTATTGTTGAGAATAGGGTCATTCAATTAGCGTTGCTGGAGCGGTTGCAGGGTTTCGCTAATGTTGAGTTGATATGCCCGGATAGGATTGCCAAGATTGATTATGGTTCGGGTTTAACGACCATTGAGATGGAAAGTGGGCGGCTTTTTAAAACAAGGCTGTTGGTTGCGGCAGATGGGGGTAATTCAATAGTCAGGCAAACCGTTGGTTTAGGCGTTAATAGTTGGGATTATGCGCAGCATGCGCTGGTTATTTATATTGAAACAGACTATGAACAGCAAGATATTACTTGGCAGCGTTTTGTTCCCAGTGGGCCGCAGGCTTTCCTACCATTAACCGGACGTTTTGGATCGGTTGTTTGGTATAACTCCCCGGATGAAGTTCGGCGTCTTAAGGCGTTGCCTAAACCCTTATTATTGGCTGAGTTACTCGCAAATTTCCCTGACTGCTTAGGGCCTGTCGGTCAGATTTTAGGGGTTGCTAGTTTTCCACTTAAACGTCAGCATGCATTAAGTTATGTTAAGACGGGGGTAGCATTGGTGGGTGATGCTGCACATATGATTAATCCTCTTGCTGGGCAAGGTGTCAATATCGGATTGCTCGATGCGGCAACGCTGGCAGAGGTCTTGGTTGCCGGTCATCATAACGATCAGGATATTGCTTCGTTAAAGGTTTTGAAGCGTTATGAGGATTTGCGTCGTGGTGAGAATCTGAAAATGATGAATGTGATGGAAGTATTTTATCGGGTTTTCAGTAATCAAATAGCACCGCTGCGGTTGTTGCGTAATGTTGGTTTGGGGTTTGCTGACCGCTTTACCCCTGCGCGGCATAAAGTGATGCGTCATGCCATGGGCTTGGAGGGTCGGCTACCTAAATTAGCAAAAGGGGAATCCATTGTAGAGCGGTAAGTGGCTTGGGTTTTTAGTGGTGGTTGTGGTTTTTTTTCGAGCAAGCGTGGCTCTATTTACGCTTAACTTTCTGAATGGTCTTTTCAGGATATAGCAATGAGATTTCAGTTAAAAAATAGTGATGGGATGGCAAGGCGGGGCGAGTTGCAGTTTGATCGCGGCAGTATTCAGACGCCAGCATTTATGCCTGTGGGGACTTATGGCACAGTGAAGTCACTGACACCGCATGAGTTAACAGAATTGGGTGCTGAAATTGTTTTAGGAAATACCTTTCATTTAATGTTGAGACCGGGATTGGAGGTGATGGCCAAGCACGGTGATTTGCATGATTTTATGGCCTGGGAAGGACCTATTTTGACTGATTCAGGTGGGTTTCAGGTTTTTAGTTTAGGTGAGTTGCGCAAAATATCAGAGCAGGGTGTTACCTTTAGCTCGCCGGTTAATGGCGATCAGATTTTTATGGGGCCTGAAGAATCAATGGCTGTTCAAAAGGCGCTGGGATCAGACATCGTGATGATTTTTGATGAATGTACACCCTATCCGGTGACTAAAGAGGTGGCCGCTGAATCTATGCGATTGTCATTGCGTTGGGCGCAGCGGAGTAAAGTAGCGCACGGTGATAGTTTGTCGGCTTTATTTGGTATTGTTCAAGGCGGTATGTTTAGTGACTTACGGGAAGAGTCGTTAACGGGTTTAATTGACATGGGTTTTGATGGTTATGCGATTGGTGGGCTTTCAGTGGGGGAACCTAAACCTGAAATGATGCGGATGTTAGATGCGATTGCAGATCGTATGCCGAAGGATAAGCCGCGTTATTTGATGGGTGTGGGTACGCCTGAGGATTTAGTTGAGGGTGTTCGGCGTGGGATTGATATGTTTGATTGTGTGATGCCAACACGTAATGCTCGAAACGGTCATTTATTTACCAGTAAAGGGGTGGTGCGCATTCGTAATAGTCGTTATCAGTTTGATAATGGTCCTGTAGATAATGGGTGCCAGTGCTACACCTGTCGTCATTTTTCAGTGTCTTATCTCAGGCATTTGGATAAATGCGGTGAAATGCTTGGGTCAAGGTTGAATACGATTCATAATTTGTATTATTACCTCAGTCTAATGGCGCAATTGCGGGAAGCAATAGCAGCAGAAGATTTAGAGCGATTTGTAATAAATTTTTATCAACAACAGGGTAAAGTGGCTCCTGATGTGGCATAATAGATCGTTTTTTTCAATCAATCTAATTTTTTAAAGAGTGGGTATAGACAATGAGTTTTTTTATTTCTGACGCATTAGCTGTTGGTGAAACAGTTGCAGCGGGAGCGGCTGCAGTAGAAGGTCCAGGATGGCAGGGTTTGGCTTTTCCTTTAGGGATTTTGTTTTTTTTCTATATTTTATTTATTCGACCACAACAAAAGAAAGGCAAAGAGCAGAAGAAAATGATCGTTGCCTTAACGAAAGGGGCTGAAGTGGTTACTAACGGTGGAATGTTGGGCCGAGTGGTGAGTCTGGATGATAATTTTGTGCAGTTAGATGTTGGCAACAACATGATTGTGCAAATACAAAGGCAAGCCGTTCAAAATTTGATGCCTAAAGGTACCTTTAAAGTTCAAAGTAAGCGATTAAATAATTCATAAGTCGTCTCTTCGGAACATTTTCCCTTATGACGGGCATGTTAATGCTCAGCGTAAGGGTCTCGTTTTTTTATGAATTAAATTTGTTTTTGGAATTACTATGCAGAACAGTTTCCCTCTTTGGAAAAATTTATTTATTGTCCTAGTTTTGGGCTTGGGTTTACTTTATGCGTTGCCAAATATCTATGGTGACGATCCTTCAGTTCAGATTTCTTCAACGCGAAGCACTCAACTCAATGAAGATCAGCGCGATTTAATAGAAAAAACATTAAGTGCGCAAGGTATTACGGCAAAGGCGATCGAATTTAGTGGTGATCGGATATTGGTTCGTCTGGAAAACCTTGATGATCAGATAAAGGCAGCAGATTATTTAAAGGTTGCTTTAGGGCGAGGGTTTACGACCGCTTTGAATTTGGCTCCGGCGACACCGGCATGGTTACGTGCTATTGCTGCAGAACCTATGTATTTGGGCTTGGATTTACGTGGCGGGGTTCATTTCTTGCTTGAGGTCGATATGGATGCGGCAGTCAAACAAGCAGAGGAACGTTATGTCGGTGATATTCGAGGGGCATTACGGGCTGAGAAAATTCGCTATGCTTCGATTGCTAAGGTTAATGACTTTGTTCAAGTTAAATTAAAATCAGAAGTCGATGCGGCTAATGCAAAAGCGGTATTAGGTACTGAGTTTAGAAATCTTAAATTGAGTGATGGTAAAGAGTTATTTGTTATTGAAGCACGCATTTCCATAGACGAGAAAACACAAATAAAGAAATTTGCATTGGCTCAGAATATGACAACGCTGCGAAACCGGGTCAATGAACTGGGTGTTGCAGAACCTATTATTCAACAGCAGGGAGACGCACGGATTGTTGTGCAGTTGCCGGGCGTGCAAGATACGACGCGTGCTAAAGAGATTCTTGGTGCAACTGCATCGTTGGAATTTAGAATGGTTGATGTTAAACACGATGTTCAACTTGCAGCCAAAGGAAAGCAGACGATTGGTTCACGGTTATATCATGAACGTAATGGTCAGCCGATTCTTTTAAAACGTCAGATTATTGTTACCGGCGATCAAATCGTTGATGCTTCTTCAGGGCTTGACCAAAATAATTCCGCAGCGGTTTATATTACCTTAGATGGGATTGGAGCCAAGAAAATGGGGCGTACAACCCGTGATAATATTGGGAAACCCATGGCGGTTGTGTTTATTGAAAATAAGGTTGAAACACGTATAGCTAACGGTAAGAAGGTGCGCCATAAAGAAAAACTTGAAGAAGTGATTAATGTCGCAACTATTCAAGGGGTATTTAGTAAAAGGTTTCAAATTACCGGTTTAGACAGTACTACAGAAGCCCGTAATTTAGCTTTATTATTACGAGCAGGTGCGCTAGCTGCTCCGATTGAGATTGTTGAAGAGCGAACAGTTGGTCCGAGTTTAGGACAGGATAATATTGACCAAGGCACACTGTCGGTTATGGTTGGTTTTGCATTAGTGCTTGTCTTTATGGCGTTTTATTACAAAGTGTTTGGCTTGGTTGCCAATGTGGCATTAGCCTTTAATTTGATAATTATTGTTGCATTGCTGTCAATGATTCAGGCAACCCTGACATTACCGGGGATTGCGGGTATTGTTTTAACCGTGGGTATGGCGGTAGATGCAAATGTCCTTATTTTTGAGCGGATTCGTGAAGAATTACGCAATGGTAATTCTCCGCAAGCCAGTATTTATGCAGGCTATGAAAAAGCATTTGGTACTATTTTTGATGCCAATATTACAACACTGCTCGTTGCATTGGTCTTATTTGGCTTTGGTACTGGGCCGATTAAGGGTTTTGCAGTCACATTATCGCTTGGAATTATGACCTCTATGTTTACAGCAATTATGGGAACACGGATGATGATTAATTTAATATACGGCAAGCAGCGAGTAGAGCGCTTGTCACTGTAGTTATTTTGAACGTTAAGTAACTTTAATTAAGGCTAGGAAAATATTTCATATGGTCATGTTAAAACAAAATTTTGATTTTATAAGTAAACGAAAAATCGCTTTAGTCGGTTCGGGTTTGTTGCTACTTATTTCGATGGTGTCATTGGTTGTCAATGGCCTGAAGTTAGGAATTGACTTTACGGGGGGGACATTAATTGAGGTTGGCTATAGTGAAATAGTTGAGCTTGATAGTATTCGTTCTGCCTTAGAAGCTCATGAATTCGGTGATGCGACGGTGCAGCATTTCGGAACGGCCAAAGATGTGTTAATCCGAATTAAACCGCGTGAAGGTGTTAATCATTCGCAAGCCAGTGTTCAAGTTTTGAATGCGATCAATAGTTCTTCGGAACAAATAGCTGATTTGAGACGGGTCGAGTTTGTTGGACCTCAAGTCGGGGATGAGTTGGCGGAAGACGGTGGTCTGGCGTTATTGTATTCAATCTTTGGTATTTTGATTTATGTCGCGTGGCGATTTGAATATAAATTTGCTTTGGGGTCAGTGGCGGCATTGATTCATGATGTTGTTATTACACTAGGCTTTTTTTCTGTTCTTGGGTTAGAGTTTGATTTAACGGTATTAGCCGCTATTTTGGCCGTTATCGGGTATTCATTAAACGACACTATTGTTGTTTATGATCGGATACGGGAGAACTTTAGAAATCTTAGGAAAGGAACACCGCAGGTTATTTTAAATAATTCATTAAATCAGACATTGAGCCGGACGTTGATGACATCACTCACAACTATGCTGGTACTAATTGCCTTAGCCTTTTTAGGCGGTGAGATTATTCATAATTTTGCTATCGCATTATTAGTGGGTGTTTTGACGGGAACTTATTCGTCTATATTTATTGCAAGCCCCGTTGTGTTGGCGCTGGGTGTTCGTAAAGAGGATTTGATGTTACCCGAGAAAGAAGGGGAGGATATTAATAATCATCCGTAGGGACATTGTTAAAAATTAAATTTTTTTATTTTGGAGAGATAAATGGCAGTTGAACGTACGTTTTCTATTGTAAAGCCTGATGCAGTCGCTAAAAATGTAATCGGTGATATTTACAGTCGTTTTGAAAAAAATGGCTTGCGCATTGTTGCATCAAAGATGTTGCATTTGACTCAAGAACAAGCGGAAGGATTTTATGCAGTACATAGCGAGCGTCCTTTTTTTAATGATCTGGTTTCTTTCATGATTTCAGGACCCGTGGTGGTTCAGGTTCTGGAAGGTGAAAATGCAGTTTTAAAAAATAGAGAATTAATGGGTGCAACCAATCCAGCGGAAGCTGATGCCGGTACTATTCGTGCTGATTTTGCAGAGAGTATCGATGAAAATGCTGTCCATGGTTCAGATGCGTTAGAAACAGCAGCAGAAGAAATTGCGTTCTTTTTTAATGACGATGAACTCTGTAACAGAACCCGTTAAGCGCAATTTTGACAACCTGCTTGATTTTGACAAGAAGGGGTTAGAAGCGTATTTCTCGAAAATAGGTGAAAAACCCTTTCGTGCAAAACAATTGCTTAAATGGCTTTATCAGGCGGGGGTGACTGATTTTGATGAAATGACCGATTTAAGTAAGTCACTTAGAACTTACTTAAAAGAGCATTGCATGATCAACTTTCCTGAGATAGTTTTTGAGAAGGTGGCGACAGATGGCACGGTTAAATGGGTCTTAAAAATGGCTTGTGGGAACCGTGTTGAAACGGTTTTTATTCCTGAGGAAAAACGCGGGACCTTGTGTGTGTCATCACAAGTGGGGTGTGCGTTAGCCTGTTCTTTTTGTTCAACAGCCCAACAAGGGTTTAATCGGAATTTAACGACTGCTGAAATTATTGGTCAATTATGGGTTGCGAATCATCGACTGGGTGATGAGTCTAGAATAACCAATGTGGTCATGATGGGCATGGGTGAACCCTTGCTTAATTTTGATAATACTGTCAAAGCAGTCAATTTAATGTTGGATGATTGCGCTTATGGGTTATCAAAACGGCGGGTTACCGTGAGTACTTCAGGTGTGGTTCCAGCTATGTATCGTTTATCAGCAGCTTGCGATGTCAGTGTGGCGGTATCGTTACATGCTCCTAATGATGTCTTACGGAATGAGTTGGTTCCGATTAATCAGAAGTATCCCTTAGCGCAACTCATGGAGGCCTGTCAGGATGTAGTTAAACATTCACCGCGAGGTTTTATAACTTTCGAGTATGTGATGCTTGATGGCGTGAATGATACATTTTCAGATGCACGCGCGTTAGTTAAATTATTAAAAAACGTGCCTTGTAAAATGAATCTAATTCCATTTAACCCGTTCCCAAATTCGGGTTACGAATGTTCAAAAGCAAGTGCTATTGAGGCCTTTAGAAGAATTTTACATAAAGCCGGAATAATCACAACCGTCAGAAAAACACGGGGTGAGGATATTGATGCTGCGTGTGGCCAGTTAGTCGGAAAGGTGGCCGATAAAAGTCGGCGGCAAGTTAAATTAGCGAAAAATCGTGTCAATGTCGAACCCCTTTCGGGTTGACCTTTTAGTTCAAGAGTGATCATTACTGAAAATTATGGCTAAATTAAATAACGATTTTTTTAATTTAAAGGGATGGTTTATTTTAGCGCTAGTATTTTTTCTGACCGCCTGCGCTGCAACCGATGCTAGAAATAAAGAAAAACGCAAGACAGATGCACAACTCTATATTGATTTGGGTCTTCGTTATATGGAAATGGGTGATTACCGCGTTGCGTTAACGAAGTTGAACAAGGCCCATGCCGTTGATGATGAAAATTTCGCAAGTCACAACGCACTGGCTATTTTTTATGAAACGACGGGTAAGAAGGAATTAGCCGTGCCCTATTATAAACGTGCGTTGAGTCTCGCTCCTGACAACCCAAGTGTATTAAATAATTACGGACGTTTTTTGTGTCAGCACGGGGACGTTGATAATGGCTTTGAGATGCTCATCAAAGCTGCTGAATTGCCTTTTAATAACCGCTCGTGGTTGTCTTATAGTAATGCTGGGCGCTGTCAACTCATTAAAGGGAATCAACAACTTGCTGAAAAAAACTTTTTACAAGCAATTACGCGAAATAATAGTTTTGCGCCGGCTTTATTTGAATTAGCGACACTTAATTATGTGCGCCAAGAGTTTCTTTCAGCACGTAACTATATTGAGCAATTTTTCACAGTTAATTTTGAAACAGCGGCTTCAGTTTTGTTGGCATATAAGATCGAAAACCAGTTGGGTCGATTAACGGCCGCGGAACATTATCGCCAGATTTTAAAGAAAAATTTTCCAGCGTCGAAAGAAGCCCAATCGTTGGTGAAATAAATAATAACATTCAACGGAAGAGTTGTATTTGAACAATACTACTTTTAATGTATTGAAAATAAATTAGATAGGTTTATGGCAAAGAATATTCAAGCAGTAAGAGGGATGCATGATGTACTCCCTGAGCAAACGCAAAGCTGGCAACGTGTTGAGAAGGTGTTTCAACAGGTTTTAGCCAGTTATGGTTATCAGGAAATCCGTTTGCCTATTGTGGAGAAAACTGAACTGTTTAATCGGTCAATTGGTGAAGTTACGGATATTGTTGAAAAAGAAATGTATACCTTCAATGATCGTAACGGTGATTCATTGACATTAAGACCTGAAGGGACAGCGGGGTGTCTTCGAGCCGGTATTGAGCATGGCTTGCTCCATAACCAAATTCAGCGGCTATGGTATTACGGACCTATGTTTCGTCATGAACGGCCACAAAAAGGTCGTTATCGACAATTTTATCAGTTAGGGGTAGAAACATACGGTATGGCGGGTCCTGATATTGATGCTGAGATAATTGTTCTTGGGCATCGATTATGGACTCAGTTAGGAATAAGAGATAAATTAGAGTTGCAATTGAATACTTTGGGTTCAAAGGAAGAGCGGCAACATTACAGGGAAAAACTGGTTGTCTATTTTTCAAAACATATTGCTTCATTGGATGACGACAGTCGGCGCCGATTACAGACCAATCCGCTGAGGATTCTTGACAGTAAAAATCCTGAAGTACAGGCTCTGGTCGAACAGGCACCGGCCTTAATGGAATCTCTGGGGGATGAGAGCCTGCAACATTTTAAAGGCCTCACCCAGCTATTGGATGAGATGGGTATTGACTATAAAATTAATTGTCGGTTGGTCCGTGGGCTTGATTATTATGGGCATACTGTTTTTGAGTGGGTAACAAATGATTTAGGCGCACAGGGAACTGTTTGTGCTGGCGGGCGCTATGATAGTTTGGTTGAACAATTAGGGGCTCGTAGTTCTTCTGCAATTGGCTTTGCTATGGGTATGGAGCGATTAATGGCCTTAGTTGAGATGCTTGATGAGGAATCTAGCCCGAAGCGTCGTTCAATTGATGTTTTTATGATCTGTGTAGGTGATAAGTCGCGAGCCGTTGGGATGGTTCTAGCGGAAACATTGAGAGATCAATTGCCAACACTGAAATTACAGGTCCATTGCGGGGGCGGTAGTTTTAAGAGTCAGTTTAAGAAAGCGGATAAAAGTGGTGCTGAAGTCGCTTTAATTATAGGTGATGACGAAGTCGCAAATAGTGAGGTTGGTGTGAAATCACTTCGAATACAACAGGATCAAAATAATATGGCCCCAAAAGAGGTCGGTATGTACCTAGAAAAGGCATTGGATATTGCGCGTCGTGACGGGCGATCTTTTTGAATGTCTATTATTTGAATAACAGTTTTTTAAAATTAAGGTAAAGCAGACGTGGAAATTTACGAAACAGAAGAAGAGCAGGTAGAAGCATTAAAACGATGGTGGAAAGCCAATGGAGCCTCAGTTATTTCTGGGATTGTACTTGCAGTTGTCATCATTCTTTCTTGGAAATATTGGGAGAATTATCAGGCTGATTTGACCATTGAGGCATCAAATTTATATGGGGAGTTATTATCCGCGCAGAAAGAGGGTAAGACGGAATCGGCGCTTAAAATAGCGGATCGTTTGGTCCAGCAGTATGAAACCACGCCTTATGCTGAGTTTTCAGTTTTATTTCAAGCCAAAATAAAAGTTGATAACAATGACTATGATGCGGCAAAAGTTTTTTTGAAAAAACTGGTTGCATCAGCGGCCGGTGAAATTAACCATATTGCCCGCATTCGCTTGATACGTTTGTTTCTGGCGACAGAAGACTATGATACGGGGCTGCAATTAATTGCAGAAGTTAATCCAACACAAGCGGAAAGTTTTGAAGGTATTTACCAAGAGTTAACCGGTGATTTATATGTTGCATTAGACCGGCGCGGGGAGGCTCGAACAGCTTACCAAAATGCCGTCAGAAAAGGACGAAATACGCCATTGATGCAGCTTAAAATTAATGACTTGACTATCTCTGAAATTATTGAAATCAAAGAATGAGATTAGTTTTATTATTTTTGGTTGTTATTAACTTTTTGGGTTGTTCTGCTGTTCAGACAGCCAAGGACAGTGCGCATCGATTTGCATATGGATTAATGGGCGGTAAAGATAATGCTACACCGCCTAAAAAATTAACGGACTATGAAGCCGCTGTAGAGATTGATGTGTTATGGGAGAGGCAGGTTGGGGAAGGTTATGAGGGCCAAGGTTTAAGACTCGCTCCAGTTGTTTCTGATGAGTTTATTTTTAGCGCAGGAAGTCAAGGGACTGTTGAGGCTATTAGCTTAAAATCAGGGGCTGTGATATGGGCGAGAGAAACAGGGTTTCCAATTTCAGCCGGAATCGGGCAGGGACGCAGGCATTTGTTTTTGGGAACCAGTAGTGCTCAGGTCATTGCGTTAAATAGTCGCAATGGGGTCACGGCTTGGGTTGCTCAGGTTACCAGTGAAGTTCTAGCAAGCCCGGTTGTGCATAATGGCATTGTTATCGTTCGAACCATTGATGGTAAAGTTATTGCATTGGATGAATTGTCAGGAAAACAGCGATGGATTTTTGAACGTTCTGTCCCCGCTTTATCTATTCGAGGCAATGGAACTCCTGTTATTGATTCGGACCGAGTATTCATTGGGTTTGCAGATGGACGAATGGTTGCTTTACAACTTCAAAGTGGTAAGAATTTATGGGAAGCAAGTCTTGCCGTTCCGAGTGGGCGAACACAGATTGAGCGCTTAGTTGATTTGGATACAGATCCTATCATTATTGATGATGTCATTTACATAGCAAGCTACCAGGGCGGGATGAGTGCGGTGTTGGCTATGGATGGCGATATTATTTGGGGAAATGAAGATGTCTCTTCTTATTCAGGTATTTCCCATGACTGGCGTTATTTGTATTTGTCTGATTCTGAAAGTAATATTTGGCAATTGGATCAACGCAGTGGTGGTTCCTTATGGAAACAGACTGATTTACATATGCGTAGGTTAACAGCGCCAGCCGTCTATCAGGATTATGTGGTGGTTGGGGATTATGATGGTTATGTGCACTGGCTTTCCAGTGATGATGGGCATCAACTTGGGCGGATACAAGCGACCGGTAAGGCAATTCTAGCAACGCCTGTTATTCAAGATGATATTGTCTATATTTATGGCAGCGGTGGCTCTGTTGTTGCTCTAAAAGCCTTTCCTTTAAGGGTGAATTAAGGTGTTACCAGTTATAGCATTAGTAGGACGACCCAATGTGGGAAAATCCACGTTGTTTAATTATTTAACGCGTTCGCGTGATGCCTTGGTTGCTGATTATCCTGGCTTAACAAGGGATCGCCAATATGGGCATATTAAGCGCGGGGAAAGAGATTGCCTTGTTGTTGACACGGGCGGTATTGCCGATGACCTTGACGGTATCGATGCTTTTTCTATCAAGCAAGTTCAAATTGCTATTCAAGAGTCGGATGTTGTTATTTTTATGGTCGATGCGCGTGATGGTTTGAATTCATCCGATCAAACGATAGCAGGCCAATTGAGAAAGTTATCAAAACCGGTTTTATTAGTCAGTAATAAGATTGATGGGCTTAATCAAGAAGAAGCTGGGCTTGAGTTTTATGCTTTAGGATTAGGGGATCCGATAAAAATTGCTGCAACGCATGGTCGAGGTGTCGGTGCTTTATTGCAGCAAATTAATAGTTTGATTCCTGATCAGAGTGTAGAACCTGAAGAGGATCAGGAAAAGCGTATTGGTGTTGCCGTGGTGGGTCGTCCTAACGTGGGTAAGTCAACCTTGATTAATCGATTGTTAGGTGAAGAGCGGGTAGTTGTCTTTGATCAACCCGGTACAACCCGAGACAGTGTTTTTATTGAATTTGAACGTCGTGGTAAAGCTTTTACCTTAATTGATACCGCAGGAATGCGGCGTCGTTCAAAGGTCTCTGAGACCATTGAAAAATTCAGTATTATTAAAACCTTGCAAGCTATTGACAGTGCCAATGTGGTTATTTATCTGGTCGATGCCAGTGAAGGGATTACTGATCAGGATGCCAGCTTATTGGGCTTGGTTTTAGAAGCAGGCAGAGGCCTGATCATTGGCCTTAATAAGTGGGATGGTTTAACGATTGAGCATAAAGAAAAAGTCAAAAAACAAATAGAGCTTAAACTGCCATTTCTTAATTTTGCTCAGAAACACACTATTTCTGCTTTATACGGTAGTGGCGTGGGTAAGTTGTTTGATATGACTGAAAAAGTTTATCAGGCCGCTATGATGGATATGTCGACACCTAGCTTGACTCAGGTGTTGAAATATGCGATTGAAGCGCACCAGCCACCCTTAGTTCGGGGCAAGCGAATTAAACTGAAATATGCGCATCAAGGTGGACAGAACCCACCCATTGTGGTGATTCATGGTAATCAAACGGATTCAGTACCGACAGCTTACAAGCGCTATTTAATGAATTTTTTTCGGGATCGCTTAAAACTGGCGGGAACACCCATTCGGATTGAGTTTAAATCGGGTGATAACCCATTTAAAAATAGGAAACAACCACTGACCGATCGGCAATTAAAACGAGACGAGCGTCAGCTTAAGAAAACCAGAAAAATAAAGACTCATAAGCGCAGTCGAACTAAAGGTAAATAGTGACTAGTGCTAGTCTAAGAGGAAAACAATGACAGAAATTACATTGCAGGGCAAGGTTATGCAGACAGGCGGTGAATTACCCGTCGTGGGTGCTTCGGCACCTGATTTTTCGTTAGTAAATCATAAGTTACAGACAGTCAACTTATCTACTTTCGAGGGGAAGGTAAAGTTGTTAAATGTGGTGCCCAGTTTAGATACCCCGGTTTGTGCAGCCTCGGCAAGACGGTTTAATGAAAAAGCAGCCGGTTTAAAAAATACTGTTATTTTAAATATTTCAGCCGATTTACCTTTTGCACAAGATCGTTTTTGTAAACAAGAAGGGCTTAAAAATATTATTCCACTGTCAGGTTTTCGTTCCTCATTTGCAGTCGATTACGGACTGGAAATGACAACCGGTATCCTGTTGGGGTTAATGGCAAGAGCGGTTCTTATTATTGATGAACAAAACAAGGTTCGCTATACCCAATTAGTGTCTGAAATTACCGCAGAGCCTGATTACAAAGAAGTGCTAGAGACGTTGCGGCAAATTTAAACGGGTAGTTTTAGTTATCACCTGATAAAAGGAATTAAATGCTTAAAATAATCCCGTTATGGTGCCATTGTCTTCAATATCGATTCGTTCAGCTGCAGGTGTTTTGGGTAACCCGGGCATAGTCATCATATTGCCAGCAATGGCTACCATAAATTCAGCGCCATTCGCTAAACGGACTTCTCTGATTTCAAACGTATGACCCGATGGTGCACCTTTGGCGGTTGGGTCGGTGGAAAATGACATTTGAGTTTTGGCGATACAGACGGGGAAAGAGCCGTAATCTTGTTCCCAGCGATCAATTTGTTGCCTGATTTTTAGTGGGGCTGTGACTTCACTGGCTCCGTATAGTTTAGTGGCAATTGCGGTGATCTTATCCCAGAGGCTGTCTTTATCGTCGTAGACGTATTTAAAGCTGGGTTTTCTGTTATCAACAATATCAACAATCTTTTCAGCGAGTTGCAAAGCACCCGCGCCGCCTTGGGCCCAGTGTTTAGAAACGATGCATTGAGCACCAATATGTTGACACAGGTCTAGTAGTAATTGAATCTCTTCGTCCGTATCAAAGGTGAAATGATTAATACAAATGACACAGGGAAGGCCGTATTGTTTGGTCACATTATTATAATGACGTTCGAGATTTTCAAAGCCCTGTTTTAAAGCCTCAAGATTTTCATGGTTTAGGTTTTCTTTATCAATGCCGCCGTGAAATTTTAATGCCCGGAGAGTGGCGACTAAGACAACAGCTGAAGGGGTGATGCCAGACTTTCGGCATTTTATGTTAATAAATTTTTCGGCCCCGAGATCCGCGCCGAAACCGGCTTCAGTGACCGTGTAATCAGCTATTTTTAATGCAGTCTTGGTGGCAGTAACTGTATTGCAGCCGTGGGCAATATTGGCGAATGGGCCGCCGTGAATCAGTGCAATGTTATTTTCCAGTGTTTGAACAAGATTGGGTTTTATGGCATCTTTAAGGAGAGCGGCCATGGCGCCTTGCGCTTTTAAGTCACTGGCGAATACCGGTGTGGTGCCATCATTTTTGTAACCAATGATGATTCGACCTAAGCGTTGTTTTAAGTCAGCACGACTAGTTGCCAGACAAAGTATGGCCATAATTTCAGATGCGACAACTATATCATAGCCATCGGAGCGAAGAAAACCATTCAGCGCCCCCCCCATGCCAACAGTAATGTTACGCAAAGCACGGTCATTCATATCAACCACACGTTTCCACTGGATACGTCTGGCGTCAATAGCGAGTGCATTACCGTGATGAATATGATTGTCAATGAGTGCTGAAAGTAAATTGTGCGCAACACCAATGGCATGAAAGTCACCGGTAAAATGGAGGTTGATATCTTCCATGGGAATGACTTGGGAATAGCCGCCCCCAGCAGCGCCCCCTTTAATACCAAAACAAGGACCTAAGGAAGGTTCACGCAGGCAACAAATAGTTTTCTTTCCCAATTGATTCATCGCATCGGTTAGTCCCACAGTAGTGGTGGTTTTACCTTCTCCGGCGGGTGTTGGGCTAATAGCGGTAACCAGAATAAGTTTGCCATCCGGTTGGCCTGAGAGACTGTCAATGTAGTCCAGTGAAAGTTTGGCTTTATAGTGGCCAAACGGGTCCAGATGTTCACTGTCAATATTGTATTGTTCTTTAGCAAGCGCCAAAATTGGTTTTTTCGCGGCATGTTGAGCAATTTCAATATCAGACATAGTTGTGACTCCAGATAAAATGAATTGAATAAGGAATTAAGCTAAAAGACATAGTTACAAAGGTTTAGGTTGGGTAAACAGGAAACCGTGCGCATAATTGCGTGACCTGGTTTCGCACGTCACTAATAACAGCCTCATTATCAATGTTATCAAGGACATCACACATTAACTCGGCGATTAATTTGACTTCGTTTTCTTTAAAACCACGTGTCGTTGGTGCGGGTGTGCCAACACGGATCCCGCTGGTGACAAAGGGTGATTGGGGGTCATTAGGAACAGCATTCTTATTAACAGTGATGTGCGCTTTCCCTAAAGCTTCGTCAGCTGCTTTACCGGTAATGCCATTGGCAACTAATGAAATGAGTAATAGGTGGTTATCTGTTCCTCCAGAAACGATATCATAGCCCCGACTGATGAATATATCGGCCATGGCGCGGGCATTAGTAATAACTTGTTGTTGGTAGTGTCTAAAACTCGGTTCTTGTGCTTCTTTAAAGGCAACGGCTTTAGCGGCAATCACATGCATTAAAGGGCCTCCCTGAATACCTGGGAAAATCATTGAGTTCAATTTTTTCTCAATATCAGGATTACTTTTACAAATAATAAAGCCACCACGCGGTCCCCGAAGACTTTTGTGGGTAGTGCTGGTAACAATGTCAGCAAAAGGAATTGGGTTAGGGTACAAGTTGGCAGCGATTAAACCGGCGACATGGGCCATGTCGACCAACAAATAAGCACCGACTTCATCGGCAATGGCTCTGAAACGAGCCCAGTCAACCACTCTGGAGTAGGCAGAGAAACCGGCTACTATCATTTTGGGCTGATGTTCTTGGGCAAGTGTTTGCACTTGATCATAATCAATTTCGCCGGTTGAACTATTTAATCCGTATTGAATAGAGTTATAGACTTTGCCGGAGAAGTTAGGTTTTGCGCCATGCGTTAAGTGACCGCCATCAGCAAGGCTGAGACCGAGAATGGTATCATGGGGTTGTAGTAAGGCCATGTAAACAGCCATGTTGGCCTGTGAGCCAGAATGAGGCTGAACGTTAGCATAGTCAGCTGAAAACAGTTTTTTAAGACGGTCTATCGCTAATTGTTCAACAGTATCAACATGTTCGCAGCCGCCATAGTAACGCTTAGAAGGGTAACCTTCGGCATATTTATTGGTTAGTACCGAGCCTTGAGCTTCCATAACGCGGGGGCTGGCATAGTTTTCTGAAGCGATTAGCTCAATGTGCGTTTCCTGACGTTGATTTTCTTGTTTGATTGCCTCAGAGAGTTCATCATCATAGTCGGCAATAGTTTGTGATTTGTTAAACATTAAGGTCTCCTGAGTGAACTAATGCATTTGTTAATTAAAAAGGCTGCAGTATTAAAATCTGTAAATCAGCGACATTCGTACCGGTTGCACCGATTATAAATAAATCATTCGAACGGCCAAGGGCTGTATTTGAGTCGTTATTAGTCAAACAAGTAGTCGGATCGATAGAGGACTGAACCATACGGTTAAAGGAAAAAGAATCCACTATGGCGCCAGCAGCCTCTGTAGGTCCATCTCGCCCATCTGTTCCGGCACTTAAAAATACCCAGTCAGATACAGCCAGTCTATAATTCTCAGCGGCAATGGTAAAGGCTAATGCCATCTCTTGATTTCTACCTCCAACACCTTGACCGTTGAGGGTGACCGTTGTCTCCCCACCGGCAATGATGACCGTAGGTTTGGTTAATCCTTGGCTAATTATTTTTTGGGCAAAAAAAAGTATTTTTTTCGCCTCCTCTTTAGCTTCGCCACATAGTTTACTACTGTAGAGATGGGTTTCATAATAGTATTTTTTAGCGAGTGTAATGATGCTGTTAATACTCATAGTATTAGAGCCAATAATGCTTAGATGGTTTTTATAATCAGGATATAACGGTGGTTTTAATGTTTCATAGTTTGGATTTGTAATGCCCTGATTGCAAAAAAACTGGACCGCTTTAGGGAGTTGTTCCCAGAGTGAGTATTTTTTTAAAATCTCAATAACATCTAAGAAAGTCGTGGCGTCAGGTACTGTTGGCCCGCTCGCTATGGTGCTGAGATCATTGTCAATAACATCGGATAAAATTAAAGTATGAACATCTGCAGGAAGGATGTGTTTAATGAGTTGACCGCCTTTAAGGGCTGAAAAATGTTTTCGAACGGTATTTATTTCTTGAATATTTGCGCCTGAAGCCAGTAATAAATTGTTAATGGATTGCTTTTCGATAAAGCTGATGGGAGATGCTGGGCAAGGAGCGAGCGCTGAGCCTCCACCGCTTAATAGCACTAAAACTAATTCGTTAATTTGAGCTTTTTGGGCTATTTCAATGATTTTTCTGGCTGCATAAAGTCCTGATTTATCGGGTGTAGGATGGCCAGCACCGATGATATTTAAATAAGAAACAGCTTGTATATTTTCATAATTTGTAATGACAATATTATCTGTGCTGAGTAAATGGGGTGGGATTATTTTATGCGCTGAAATAGCCATTTTACAGGCGGCTTTTCCAAGGGCTATTAAATGAACTTTGGACCAATCCTCGCTTCGTTGCTGTATTGTGTCGTTATAAAGCGTCTTTATTTGTAACTGTTGGGATTGGTAAGTGAGAAACTGTTTAATGCCGTTGCTGGGGTCTGCCGCTGTTAAGCCGGCATTAAACAGTTGAATTGCTTCGTCACGTAAATGGAGAGATAAATTAGTCATTATTCTCTACAGTATAGACTCTTGGCGGAATCGGCTTAAAGTGATTGCCTTTGTAGGCAAATACTATAGAGCCAAATACTATATCAATGCCATTGATTTGGCTAATCGGAATATTTCCTCCGCATCGAGCACTTGGTCATTGCTTTCGAAAAGCTGGTTAATACAGGCTTTATGCAAGGCCAACTTTAAGGTGCCAAAGCCAATGCTACCCCAAATGATTTTGCCATGCCGGTTGAGGCCTCGGTCCATCATATCGGTCCCCCCGACCCCAATGGGAGGCGATGCGTTGGCGTCGGCAATGAGTTCAAGGGTAGGGTTATCTTTCCAGTGTGCCTCTTCGAGTAATTGTATATTGGCAGCACCGGCAGCGAAAACAATGTGTGTTTGTGCAATGGCTTTGGCACGTGCTATGTTGTCCGTGGCCTCAATAGGGTTGACAGTCACATTGAAGCGGGTGTTAATCGCTTGACAGGCTTTTTGGGCTTTATCAAATGAGCGTGAGGTGATCGAAACATGGGCGCCTTCTTGTGCCAACATAGCTGCTGCTCTTTGTCCGACAGGGCCGGTGCCGGCTAAAACGACAGCGTTTTTATTTTTTAAAGAACCGCTACAGGTTAATTTGGCAACACCTGCAGCAGCGGTGGTATTACTGCCATTACTGTCAAGCATAATTGAGACGCGAAAGTTTGCAAAGAATTGCTGTTGAATGCTATTAAAAAGAAGTTGACCGGAGGTCATTTGGCTCCCGCCGACAAAAATAGCAGTATTCTTCTTGTCTTTGGGTGCGCGTGTAAAAATGCAGCCTTCAACTTGTGGTTTTATCGTTTCCGGCGTAAGGCCACCATATGCGATGACATGATCGACGTCGGCATCGTAGGCAACAACGGTATCGAAAACAGAGGGCGTTGTATCGGTATCAAATTGAAAGAGTAGTTTTTTCACAGCATTTCCAGAATTAGCGAGGAAGTTAATAAATAAATTGCGTTAATGAATGTTGTGAATCAATTATACTGTAATTCAGTATGGGTTGTTTGAAGAGCCTTTGGTATTATTTTAGGGGGTTCTTAATAGGTAACAAGTAGAGTTTTATTCTCGCACGCGCTTGTTGATGTGTGGGTTGGTATTTTGTCGCTACGGTAAACGAAAGTAATTTTTGAAAAAAATAACTATAAATAAAAGATTATGAAAACCCCAATTAATATTACAATCACCGGCGCTGCTGGCAGAATTAGTTATGCACTTATTTATCGTGTGGCAGCAGGTGAGTTGCTAGGCCCTGACCAGCCTATTAATTTACAGTTGCTGGAAGTTTCTTCAGAAATGGCGGTGTTAAAGGGTATAGTAATGGAGTTGAACGACTGCATATTTCCTTTGCTTAATCATGTCGTTATTACCGATCAACCTGAAGTTGCTTTTAATCAGGCTGATTATGTCTTTATGTTAGGTGCAAAGCCTCGTGTTTTAGGTATGGAACGTAAAGACTTATTGCAGGCGAATGCTGAGATTTTTGCAATACACGGTCGTGCCCTAGGCGAGGTGGCTAGTCGAGATGTTAAAGTTCTGGTGGCCGGGAATCCATCTAATACCAATGCCTTGATTGCCTTAAAGAGCGCTGAAGGTTTAGGGGCTAAGAATTTTACCGCATTGACTTATTTAGATTTTCACCGGGCGATTGGCTTATTGGCAGAGCAAGGGGGGGTACACCCGAATTTTGTGAGGGATATAGTGATTTGGGGTAATCATTCCGCTACACAATACCCTGATATCCATCATGCTCAGATTAAAGGTTCAGCTGCGTTAGATTGTGTCGAGTACAGTTGGTTTGTTGAGGAATTTATTCCGATTGTTCAGCAGCGAGGGGGCGCTATTATTGAAGCACTTGGGCATTCGAGTGTGGCTTCTGCAGCCTATGCGGCCATTTGTCAAATGAGGGATTGGATCGTTGATACAAACCCTGATAGTTGGATTAGTATGGCGGTATTATCGGACGGTAGTTATGGTATTGAGGAAGGGTTGATTTATTCTTACCCCGTTCGTGTCGTGGCGGGAGAGGCTACTATTGTTCGTGGTCTTGATATCAGTGAATTTAGTATTGAGAAAATGAAAGAAACAGAGGCTGAGTTAAAAGAGGAGCGCGATGCGGTTAAATATCTGTTGGAAGGCGAAGGTTAGTTTTTTAGTTAGCAAATAAGGTCTCTGGGGGTTTGACCAGAAAAAAAAGCTTTAATATTATCAATCACCCGAAGCCCCATTGCTCTGCGGGTTTCTTCAGTGGCACTCCCTAAATGCGGAAGTAGCGTCACATTATCAAGCGTTAAGAGCGCTGGGTCTATTGTGGGCTCATGTTCAAAAACATCTAATCCGGCACCGGCAAACCAGTTATTTTTGAGTGCTTTTACTAATGCTTTTGTGTCAATAAGGGTGCCGCGGGCGGTATTAATGAGGTGTGCGTTTGGACGCATACGCTTTAATTGTTGTTCGCCGAGTAAGTGATGGTTTTGGGGTGATCCGGGGCAGTGAATGGAAACAAAGTCTGCGGCTGCTAATACATCATCGATTGAGCCACAACAGTGTGCTTTAACGGGTTGTGTTAGATTTTCTGGTACCGGACTGGTATTGTAAAAAATAATTTTCATATTAAAGCCGAAGTGTGCTTTATAGGCGGTGGCTTGAGCAATTCGCCCAAAACCAATAATACCCAGTGTTTTAGCCGTTACTTTTTGCCCAAGCATGTCGGTTGGGCTCCAGCCTTGCCATCGTTTTTGGCGGATTAAGCGGTCACCTTCGGCGCCGCGGCGAGCGGACATAAGTATTAACAAAATAGCGATGTCAGCGGTACAGTCCGTTAAGACATCCGGTGTGTTTGTGACGCAAATGTTTTGTTGTTGTGCGGTTTCAATGTCAATATTATTGAAGCCGACACCAAAATTCCCAATGATCTTGGTTTGAGTGGGCTTGGTCATTAAAATATCAGCAGTTAATGAGTCAGTAACCGTCGAGAGGATGGCGTCGAAAGTCTTCAGTGCATCTTTAAGTTCTGAGGGGGTAAGCGGTTTGTCTTGGCGATTAAATGAGCAGTCAAAATCCTTTGTAAGGATTTTTTCAATATTATCAGGCCATTTACGGGTGACCAGAACCTTCGGGGGTTGCATCGTTAATCGCCTGTGGTAAGGTGGATAACGATCAGTCTATCAGAAAATAATGTGCAAAGTAGTGCTGATAAACTGCAAGACGAGCCTCCAGTTTATCAGCGGACAGTAGGTTGTTAGCTGGCGGTAGTGCGGTAATATTCGATGGCGGCAGCAACACCACTTCCGGGTGTTATATCAAAGCCATTATCAAGTAGAGCCATTTCTACACCGGCGATGGCACCGAGCATGGAAACATCATTCATATTGCCCATATGACCAATTCTGAAAACTTTTCCGGCGACTTCGGTCAGGCCGCCTCCCAGTGATATGTTGTATTTGTGGTAGGCTGTCGCGATGACGTCGCGGGCATCTTTGTTTTCAGGAACGACAACGGCAGAAACGGTATTTGATTCGAAGCCGGGTTGTGCGCAGAGGGATAGACCCCATGCGGCAATCGCTTTTCGGGTGCCTTCTGCAAGACGGTGGTGGCGGGCAAATACGTTTTCCAGTCCTTCTTCCAGTAATAAATCTATCGATTTACGGAGGCCATGTAAGATCGGGGTAGACGGCGTGTACGGCGTGTAACCATCTTTGTTGGTGTTAATGTGGTCTTTTAGATCTAAGAAGCAGCGCGGGTACGTATTGGTATCACAGGCAGCCATTGCTTTTTGACTGAAGGCAAGGAAAGCACCGCCAGCAGGTAGCATAAAGCCTTTTTGTGAGCCACTAATCGCTCCGTCAACGGCCCAGTCATCCATTCTGAAATCAAGACTTGCAATTGAGCTGACCCCATCAACAAATAATAAGGCCGGATGATTGGCTGCATTCATTGCCAAGCGAACACCACCGATATCAGAGGTGACGCCGGTTGATGTCTCGTTATGGGTGGCTAAAACAGCCTTAATTTGATGGCCATTGTCTTCTTTCAGGCGGGTTTCTAAAGCATCAAGCGGGATGCCTTGACCCCACTCAACTTCGTGGCATTCGACTTCAAACCCTAAGCGATTCGCCATGTCCATCCAAAGGTGAGCGAATTGTCCAAATCGGTAAATAAGAACTTTGTCGCCTGGGTTTAGGGTGTTCGTAAGGGCAATTTCCCAACCCGCAGTGCCGGTAGCGGGAAAGATGAATGCTTGACCTTGTTCGGTTTTAAAGATTTTCTTGAGGTCTTGCAGCAGTGGCTTAAGGAATTCAGGGAAAGTCGGTGACCTATGGTCTTCCATATCGACCCGCATGGCATTGCTGACTTCAGTTGGAACGTTTGTAGGACCTGGGATGTAAAGATGATTTCGACCTGCCATGGGTTACCTCTTAAATAATATTAGTAGTGTAAAAAATGATTTAATCAGCCTTAACTTATCAAATCAATAGAAAACCGATTATTTTCCCATATAACTTGTATAACAGCAATGATGATCTGAAATAGTGTTGTTTTTTAAGGCTTAAATGTAATTATTTTTTGCGAATATTAGAGAGGGGGTATGGCAATAAAGACTGCTGGAATATATAATGATGGGTTGCTTTTAGTTGCTTTGAAGTCTAGGTGGAGTGGCTAAGATAATCTGATTGTAATTTTTAGAGGTTTGGGTATTTATTATGAGTTATACATTGTATGAACCATCAGTACAACGAGTGCAACGTTGTGAGTTGGCTGTGCCAGGGTCAAGTCCGGAGATGTTTGAAAAAGCATTGTTAAGTGGTGTTGACTTTGTTTTTCTGGATTTAGAAGATGCGGTCGCCCCGGATGATAAGTTACAAGCACGTAAAAATGTAATTGAAGCGATTAATGATTTGGATTGGGCTGGGCATGGTATTGCTGTTTCTGTTCGGATTAATGGTTTAGATACTCAGTATATGGTTCGGGATGTTGTTGATTTGGTAGAACAGGCCGGTCATAAATTGGATACCATATTGATTCCTAAGGTAGGCGTTTATGCTGACGTTTACATGGTGGAAGCGATGTTGAGTCAATTGGAGGTTCAAGAGGGGTTAACGCACAAAATAGGGATTGAATGTTTGATTGAGACCGCCTTGGGAATGGCAAATGTTGAAGATATCGCGCGCAATGGTGCGACCGGCAGATTAGAGGCGCTACATTTTGGGGTTGCTGATTATGCGGCCAGTAATCGCGCTAGAACTACAAATATTGGTGGGTTAAACCCAGACTATCCGGGGGATCAGTGGCATTCGGCTATTAGCCGAATGACTGTTGCGTGCAGAGCTTATGGGTTACGGCCTGTTGATGGTCCCTTTGGCGATATTAAGGACCCTGACGGTTATATTGCTGCAGCTAAACGAGCTGCTGCCTTGGGTTGTGAAGGGAAATGGGCTATACATCCCTCACAAATCGCATTAGCAAATGAGGTGTTTACCCCACCGCCGGCAGAAGTAGATAAAGCCAAACGGATTCTGGTGGCGCTTAAAGAAGCCGCGGAACAAGGTAAAGGTGCTGCGGCACTGGATGGGCGATTGATCGATGCCGCATCAGAAAGAATGGCATCTAATGTTGTTAAGACTGCTGAAGCGATTGCGTTAAAGACTAAATAAACGGGACTGAATAATTAGGGGGAAGGCACTTGGATATTCATGAGTATCAGGCTAAAAATATTTTAGCGGGTTATGGCGTTAAAATCGCCGAAGGTGGGCTTGCTTATAGCCCTGAGCAAGCGACACAGCGCGCCAGAGATATTGGCGGAAATGTCTGGGCGGTAAAAGCACAGATCCATTCCGGTGCACGCGGTAAAGCAGGTGCTATTAAGATTTGTAAAACGCCGGATGAAGTTTTTACGGCTGCAGATGAGTTATTAGGTAAAAACATTGTGACTCATCAGACAGGGCCGCAGGGTAAAGTCTGTTCTCGCCTCTATATTGAAGCCGGAACCGATATTGTTCGAGAGTTATATTTGAGTTTCTTAATAGATAGAGAGCATGAGCGCATTGTGATGATTGGCTCATCAGAAGGCGGCATGGATATTGAGGAAATGGCTGAAAGTGACCCGGAGGCCATTATAAAAATTTATATTGAACCGGCGATTGGTCTTCAGGATTTTCAGGCAAGAGCTATGGCTTTTTCTTTAGGACTCCCTGCCGGCATGTTAAGCCAGGCGGTAAAGTTGATCGAAGGCTGTTACCGGGCATTGCGAGATACCGATGCGAGTATGTTAGAGGTTAATCCGTTGGTTGTTAACGGTCATGATGAACTCATTGCACTGGATGCCAAAATGGACTTTGATGATAACGCCTTGTTCCGGCGTCAGAACATCTCAGAGTTGCGGGATAAGTCACAGGAAGATGCACGGGAAATGGCTGCGGCGGATAGAGGCTTGAGTTATGTTGGTTTAGACGGTGATATTGGCTGTATGATCAATGGCGCTGGGTTAGCGATGGCAACGATGGATATGATTAAATTGGCGGGTGGGGAACCGGCTAATTTTCTTGATGTTGGCGGCGGCGCGTCACCGGAAAGAACAGAAAAAGCATTCCGATTGGTGTTGGCTGATGACAATGTCAAAGTGATGTTGGTTAATATTTTTGCAGGTATTAATCGCTGTGATTGGATTGCTGAGGGAGTCGTTCAGGCAGTCAAGAAAATTGACTTGCATATGCCTTTGATTGTGCGCTTATCCGGAACCCATGTTGAGGAGGGTAGAGAAATTATTGCAAAAAGTGGTCTCCCTATAATTATGGCAGAAACACTGGCTGATGCCGCTGAAAAGGCAGTAGTAGCACGAAATGAAATTGTAGCGACGGCACAAGGGGAATAGACGATGGCAATTCTAATTAATGAAAGAACGCCCATTGTTGTTCAAGGGTTTACCGGTAAAATTGGTACATTTCATGCTCAAGATATGATCAATTATGGGTCAAACGTTGTGGGTGGAATAACCCCGGGTAAAGGCGGTGTTCAGCATTTAGGTCGTCCGGTCTTTAATACCGTGAAGGAGTCTGTCGAACAACTAGGTGCTGAAGCCAGTATTGTTTTTGTACCGCCTGCTTTTGCCGCTGATTCGATTATGGAAGCAGCAGAAGCCGGTATTAAGTATTGTGTGGCTATTACCGATGGTATACCCACGCAAGATATGATGAAGGTCAAAAATTATTTAAAGCATTTTCCGGAAGATGAACGCATGGTCCTTACCGGACCAAATTGTGCCGGTACAATCAGTCCTGGGCAATCTATGCTGGGTATTATGCCCGGTCATATTTATATTCCCGGAGACGTTGGTGTTGTGGGTCGGTCAGGGACGCTCGGTTATGAAGCAGCCGATCAAATGAAGGCCTTGGGCATTGGTATTTCAACATCGGTTGGTATCGGTGGTGATCCTATCAATGGTAGTTCGCACCGTAAAATTTTAGAAAAGTTTGAACAAGATCCGGAGACGAAAGTTGTTCTTATGATTGGTGAGATTGGCGGCCCTCAAGAAATTGAAGCCGGTATTTTCGCCAAGGAACAGATGACTAAGCCGGTTGTAGCGTATATTGCTGGTTTGACAGCACCCAAAGGTCGCCGAATGGGACATGCAGGGGCGATTATTTCATCAACGGGTGAAAGTGCCAGTGAAAAAGTAGAGCAACTCCTTGATATGGGCGTCACCATTGCTCCCACACCCTCGGCAATGGGTGAGACGGTTGCAAAGGTTATTGCTAACCTTTAGTCAAGTGTTAAAAAAGTGCTTTTATATCGCATGGTATAGCCGAGATTAGGCTATATTTATCGATAAGTGACCGGTGCGCTATTATCCCAGTCACCGGTGGTTAGTCGAGTTAAAAAAAGGGGCAGTAAATGGATGACAATAAAAAGAAAGCGTTAGATGTTGCATTAATGCAGATAGAGAAACAATTTGGCAAAGGATCAGTCATGCGAATGGGTGATTCGCCCGCCTCTAGAGATATTGATACAGTGCCCACGGGGTCTTTATCCTTGGATATTGCTTTAGGATGTGGTGGCCTGCCACGTGGACGGGTTGTTGAAATTTATGGTCCTGAATCTTCCGGTAAAACAACGATGACTCTGGAAGTCATTGCGCAAATGCAAAAGTTGGGTGGATCTGCAGCTTTTATTGACGCTGAGCATGCTTTGGATCCCCTTTATGCGGAAAAAATTGGTGTTAATGTTGATGAATTATTAGTCTCCCAACCCGATACCGGAGAGCAGGCCTTAGAAATTACGGATATGCTGGTCCGCTCTGGTGCTGTCGACATGGTGGTTATCGATTCTGTTGCGGCATTAACACCGAAGGCAGAGATTGAAGGTGACATGGGTGATTCGCATATGGGTCTTCAGGCTCGGTTAATGTCTCAAGCATTGAGAAAGTTAACGGCCAACATTAAACGATCGAACACCCTGGTTATTTTTATTAACCAAATTCGTATGAAAATTGGTGTTATGTTTGGTAATCCTGAGACCACGACCGGCGGTAATGCTTTAAAGTTTTATGCTTCTGTGCGCTTAGATATTCGTCGCATTGGCGCCATAAAAAAAGGCGATGAAATAGTGGGTAATGATACGCGGGTCAAGGTTGTTAAAAATAAAGTTGCACCCCCATTTAAGCAAGCAGAGTTTGAAATATTATATGGTCAGGGCGTATCCTTTTTAGGCGAGCTGATTGATTTAGGTGTGAAATATGGATTCGTGGGTAAAGCGGGGTCATGGTATAGCTGTAATGGTAAAAAAATTGGCCAGGGTAAAGAAAATGCACGTGCTTATTTAAAAGAGAATGTGGCCGTTGCCATGGAATTAGAGCAGAAGATCAGAGCGGAAGCCTTTGGCATTAAAGAAGACGTTACAGAGTCAAGTTGATGCGCTTTTACTGAGTTTACGAGTAGGGATTGGTCAGTATGCTTAACGCAGATGATCAACTGGAAATTAAACGGTTTTGTTTTCAGTATTTAGCGCGGCGTGAGCATAGTCAGTTAGAATTACGTCAGAAACTATCTCGTAAAGGCTTTGAAGGCTTACACATAAGCGCGGTTTTAGATGACTTAATCATGAATGATTGGCAAAGTGACCAACGCTTTGCAGAAAGTTTTTTTAGGCAATGTTTAGCGAGAGGGCTGGGTCCTTTACGAATTGCGTATGAGTTAAGGCAGCGCGGTATTACTGATGAACAAACAGTAATGGATGAGGGTCAAGTTGATTGGGAAAAACAGTTAGCAGGTGTTTATCAAAAGAAATTTGGCGATAACATTTTTTTAACGGCTCGGGAATGGGTAAAAAGATTACGTTTTTTGCAGTACCGAGGTTTTAGTTCAGAGATGATTCAGGGCTTGTCTAAAGGTTTAGGTCTAGTAATTAAATGATCTTTTCTGGGTAGTGGTTGAGTCTGGTTGGGTGTGTGAGAACAGTCATTATCGGTAGTAACCGGTGGTAATTTGAATAGAGAAAATTTTTATTTTTCAATTAGATAAAAGTATTTTGAGCTTATGAAAACCATGTCGACAGAACAGTTACGCACTGTTTTTTTACAATATTTCGAGGCTAATGACCATGTCATTCAGCCCAGTAGTACGCTGGTGCCGGGCGATGATCCTACGCTATTGTTTACCAATGCAGGAATGGTTCCATTTAAGGACGTTTTTTTAGGGCGAGAAAATATTGGCTTTAAACGCGCGACATCGAGTCAACGGTGTGTTCGAGCCGGGGGTAAACATAATGATCTTGAAAACGTAGGGTATACCGCACGGCACCATACTTTTTTTGAAATGTTGGGTAATTTTAGTTTTGGCGATTATTTTAAAAAAGAAGCGATCCATTTTGCCTGGGATTTTTTGACAAATAAACTTGAAATACCGAGTGAGAAGTTATGGGTTACTGTTTTTGATGAAGATACGGAAGCTGAAAACATTTGGTTGAATGAGATAGGTATTGATTCGGGTCGTTTTTCGCGTATAGGGGCTAAAGATAATTTTTGGTCAATGGGCGAAATCGGGCCGTGTGGTCCTTGTAGTGAAATATTTTATGACCACGGTGAAGATGTTCAAGGGGGGCCGCCGGGCTCGCCTGATGAAGAAGGCGATCGGTATATTGAAATATGGAATTTAGTTTTCATGCAATATAATCGTTCGGCTGATGGGACCTTGACGGAGTTACCGAGCCCTTCTGTTGATACGGGCATGGGCTTAGAAAGAATTGCTGCGGTTCTTCAGGGGGTGCACAATAATTATGAGATTGATCTGTTTCAGAATTTATTAACGGCTGCAGCGAAGGTGACCGGCTTTTCAGATACAAGCCACAGTTCATTGCGCGTGATTGTTGATCATATTCGTTCTTGTGCCTTTTTAATCGTTGATGGCGTTATGCCTTCTAACGAAGGGCGCGGCTATGTCTTACGTCGAATCATTCGTCGCGCTATTCGACACGGTTACCGACTGGGTGTTCAGGATTTATTTTTCTACCAATTAGTACAGTCGTTGGTTGAGCAGATGGGTTCAGTGTACCCTGAGCTCACAGCGAATCAAGAACAAGTTGAGCGGGTATTGGAGAAAGAGGAACAACGTTTTTCAGAAACATTGCAAAAAGGAATGACCGTCTTAGAGGCCTGTGTTGGAAAATTAGACGGTCTGGTGATCCCTGGGAATACTGTCTTTTTACTTTATGATACGTATGGCTTTCCAGTTGATTTGACGGCAGATTTTGCCCGCGAAAACAATTTAAAGATTGATCAGGAAGGTTTTGAGAAAGAAATGGAGAGCCAGCGTGAAAGAGCGCGCGCTGCCAGTAATTTTGGTGCAGATCATGATAAAAACATTGCCATTACTGTGGAAACGGAGTTTGTCGGTTATCAGCAATTAAAGAGCCAAGCCGTACTATTAGGGCTGTTTTCCGAAGGCAATGCTGTTGAACGTTTAGCTGAGGGTGAGGAAGGTGTTTTAGTACTGGATTCAACGCCTTTTTATGCTGAGTCAGGCGGTCAGGTTGGTGATGTTGGGATGATTACTTTTGAGGGTAATCAATTTGAAGTATTTGATACCCAAAAGCAAAGCAGTAATACGTTTTTGCATAAAGGGAAAGTAATTTCTGGCGCGTTGGTACAGGGGCAGTCTTATGAGGCTTCGGTTGATTGTGTTGCGCGGCAATTAATTATTTTAAATCATTCGGCGACGCATTTATTACATGCGGCATTAAGAGAAGTCCTAGGCGAGCACGTGATACAAAAAGGCTCATTGGTCAATTCTTCAAGGTTGCGGTTTGATTTTTCACATTTTGAGCCGATTGGGTTTGAAGAGTTGGCGCAAATTGAACAGTTAGTCAATCTTCAGATTAGAAAGAATGGTGCTGTGTCGGTCGATTTGATGACTAAAGATGAGGCTGTTAAGGCAGGAGCTATGGCGTTGTTTGGTGAGAAATACGGTGCTAAAGTTCGAGTCTTGAAAATTGGTGATTTCTCAATAGAATTGTGCGGCGGCACGCATGTCGATCGTGCCGGTGATATTGGTTGCTTCAAGATTGTGAGTGAAACCGGTGTTGCTGCAGGGGTTCGGCGTATTGAGGCGGTGACGGGTGAAGCGGCACTGAATTGGTGTGAAGTAAGAAATAAGGCGTTAGGAGGTATTGCTGAAGTTGTTAAGAGCACGCCAGAAAAGGCATTAGCTAAAGTGGGTCAATTAATTGAGAAAAACAAGCAGTTAGAAAAAGAGTTAGAAAAATTAAAGCTTAAATTAGTGCAATCATCACAAAGCGAATTAAGTACCCAAGCGGTTAAAATAGAGGGTCTTAATGTTTTAGCGGTGCAATTAGATGATGTCGATGGCAAAGGCATGCGTGATGTTTTAGATCAACTGAAAAATAAGCTAGGTAGTGCAGCGATTATTTTGGCAGTCGTTAATGGCGGTAAAGTGAGCCTAATAGCCGGTGTGAGTAAAGATCAGACTGGGCGCATTAAAGCCGGTGATCTCGTGAACTTTGTCGCGGCTCAAGTGGGTGGAAAAGGGGGTGGAAGACCCGAGATGGCTCAGGCGGGAGGCAATGACCCTGCAGGGCTTGAAAAAGCATTAGCCGATGTTCCGGAATGGATTCGAAGTCAAATCAGCAGTTAACGGTGAGTTAAAAAAAGTATGGCGAGATATGTTTTTAAATTTGGTGGTACCTCGGTGGGTAGCGCGGAACGAATTAAGGTGGTTGCTGAAAAAGTAAAACAGGCACATTCTGAGGGTCACGAAATTATAGTCGTTGTTTCAGCTATGAGCGGTGAAACAAATCGGCTCACTGCTTTGGCAGGTGATTTGTTAGTAAACCCCAATCCTCGGGAAATGGATGTGTTGTTATCAACAGGAGAGCAAGTTACTATTGCTCTATTGAGTATGGCGCTGGATGCTTTAGGGTGCCTCGCGGAGTCATTTACTGGTGGACAGGTTGAGATTTTGACTGATTCTGTGCACAGTAAAGCAAGAATTAAAGACATAGGTGTATCTGCAATTCAACAGTGTTTGGCAAGTGGAAAAGTTGCTGTTGTTGCCGGTTTCCAGGGTGTTAATGAGCAGGGGCATATTACCACCTTAGGACGGGGCGGTTCCGATACTACAGCCGTTGCTTTAGCGGCAAAATTAAAAGCAAGTGAATGCCATATTTATACCGATGTGGATGGTGTTTATACCACAGATCCCCGTGTTGAACCGACCGCACGAAAAATGAATTCGGTCACTTTTGAAGAAATGCTTGAAATGGCTAGTTTAGGTTCAAAAGTTTTGCAAATCAGAGCGGTTGAATTTGCAGGAAAATATAATGTGCCTTTAAGAGTATTGTCTACTTTTTCTGAAGGCAGTGGTACGTTAATAACTTATGAGGATGATGGCATGGAGCGGGCGTTAATTTCCGGTATTGCATTTAATCGTGATGAGGCTAAGTTGACAATTAATGGTGTTCCGGATCTACCGGGCGTCGCGTCAAAAATAGTCGGTCCGATAGCGGCTAATAATATTGAAATTGATATGATCATTCAGAACATTGCAGATGATGAGACTACCGATTTTACTTTTACAGTTCACCGTAATGACTACGTCAAGGCGTTGGCTATTTTGGAGGAGATTAAAGTCTCGTTGTCTGCTAAGAAAGTGAGCGGGGATGATACGATTGTAAAGGTCTCGTTGGTCGGTGTAGGGATGCGGTCTCATTCGGGTATTGCGAGCAAGATGTTTGAGGTATTGGCGGCAGAAGGGATTAACATTAAAATGATTTCAACATCAGAAATTAAGATTTCGGTCGTCATGGATGAGAAATATCTTGAATTAGCTGTTCGAGCTTTGCATAAGTCTTTTGATTTAGCCGAGGAACCTACGCTTTGATGATTTCTTTTCTTATCAAAAGATGATAGAATTTTCCGTCTTAGTGATGGTAGGTACTTAGGAGGGAAAACCGTGTTAATATTGACTCGCCGTGTTGGGGAGACATTGATGATAGGTGATGAAGTCAAGGTTACTGTCTTAGGTGTTAAGGGAAATCAAGTTAGAATTGGTGTGGATGCGCCAAGAGATGTGACGGTCCATAGAGAAGAGATTTATGACCGCATTAAGAAAGAGAAAGAACAAGAAATCCCGGAATAAATACAAATATTGAATTGGAGAGATGGCCGAGTGGCTGAAGGCGCTCCCCTGCTAAGGGAGTATGGGTTTTAAAGCCCATCGAGGGTTCGAATCCCTCTCTCTCCGCCATTCGCCAAAGATGACATAAAACACCTTATTATCTGCATCTTCTAGGTAGTCCGAAAGTCCATTTGCGACACCATTTACTACAAACACTGCTATAAAGTAGTCCTTCTTTTGTATTCCATGTTTCCCATATTTAAGTAGTAAAAGTACCTCACCCTAAGCATTTAGATGGTTAATAGTCAAAGCGCTCATTAGGATGATAAAGCAGTAGAGCAAGGGGAGACTAAGGGCACTACTATTCCCCAAATAGTCAGTATGAATCGCCCTGAGTTTTGTAGACATATCGAAGCGTTACAATGTAACTCTAACGGAGGTGTTTATGAGTGGGAAACGGTTTAGTGAAGAATTTAAGATCGAAGCTATCAAGCAAATCACGGAGCGTAATTATCCAATTGGGCAGGTATCCAAACGACTTGGAGTCACCACCAAGAGTTTATATGCTTGGATTAAACGATATAGTGATGGGCCATCACAACATTCTCAAATAACAGATCAACAAAGAGAAATCCGAGATTTAAAGTCTCAATTAAAACGAACAGAAGAAGAACGAGATATATTAAAAAAGGCCGCCGCATATTTTGCCAGAGAGTCCGAGTGA
>ENA-OREN01000259-OREN01000259.1-marine-metagenome-genome-assembly--contig:-NODE-259-length-79508-cov-7.658118_pt1 | contig 79508 bp, 62 predicted proteins | sample MGYA00248624_ERZ508555 | MGnify/ENA primary metagenome ERZ508555 (study PRJEB26222, sample SAMN06267773) | marine metagenome | isolation source: Saanich Inlet, British Columbia, Canada | place...
TTGCCAGGTTTGAGACTCAGTAAATCTGAAACCCTTTGCCCAATAGAGAGACCAATCAACAACCACTTGTAACTGTCTTCATGCTCACCTGGAATCCCCTCTAATCCTTTAAGGCCTTTGATTTCCGCTGGATTCAAAAAGTGGATGATCCGATCTGAACTCTTCTGCTTGAAGGATTCTATATAATTAGAATAGGGGTGAATAGCAAACCCACTTTTCTCTGCATCCCTTAAAATGATCTTCAGTAATTTTAGCAGTTGACCGCAGTAGTTGTCGCTGTATTGCTTCTCGATTTTCAGAAATCGCGTGAAAGACTCAGCGGTGTTTTTATCGATGGCACCGAGGTATAAATTCTGAGATTTTTCAAGTTCATATGCCTGAGTAACCCTGTAAAGTGATTTATAGGTTCGAATGGTGTTATGAGCCAATCCGACAGTCCCATACCCTTTGACTCTTTTTGTAGATGCGTTTGCAACAAAGTCCTCTAAATATTCGACAAACAAGATTCCAGTTCCTGTCTTTGAATGAGCATTGTTGACCCGTATTTGAGGGGTATTATAAAAATTAACGTGCATTTAACGTATGTTATATTGATGTTAATAACATGATTATAACGTTTAATATTTAGTCTTATAACGGGTTAAGACTAAAAATATAACAAATCATTCTATATCAATATACGTTATTTTTTCAAAATATCAAAGTTAATGAGCTTATTTTTAATTAGTTAGGGTCATTTATTTTTGAAAAGACTACGGACTGTAGTCCTAAATCTAAAATTAAGTAAACTTCCATTCATCAACCCTGATTGCTTAAAATTAGCCCCATGCAACACAAGCAATTATCCTAGATCGAAGACGGTGAAATTTCCCTGATCAACCTCTGGTCCAAACCGAATGACTGGTGCACCTAAGCATGGACTCGAAAGGGATAGATTATTTTTTGGTCTTTACTTGTTGGTGTAGCTAACATAGGTTTGGTTTACACGACCCCTCCTACTTACACTGCCACGTTGACCTTTGCCTTGGAAGAAGGCGAAAGTGGTGGTGGCGGTTCACTTTCTGGATTGGCCTCGCAGTTTGGCTACAATATTGGTGGAAGTGGTGGCGGTGCGTTCACAGGCTATAACCTATTGGAACTCATGAAATCCCGTCGATTGATTTAGGACGTCTTACTATCTCCTGGAGCTTCAGGCGAAAGCTACATCAACCACTATGTGCGAACCAGCCACAAGTAAATTATAGCAACGATAAATCGCTATGGGTCAACGATAATGAAAGCTGTATTCCAAGCTCTTTGAGCTGGACTACGGCTTTTTTATTCGTTTTATCTAATAGCACAGCCTGCTCGCCGTTGAAAGGCCCAGAAGTGATTAGTACATAATCCCCTGGCAAAATATCGGAAATATCAATGTCCTCACTGGCGTATTCCCCAAGCCATTTTTGAATGGTTTTGATTTCAGAATCACGAACCACTGCAGGCCTTCTCAGCCAAAACAGGTAACGTACCGTTCCTGGGAAGCTAAATACTTCGTCGCGTTTATGATCTTCGACCTGAATGAAGAGAAAGCCTTTAAACAGGGGTTCTTCAATAATCTTCATCCGGTCGCTCCACTGGCGGCGTACCCTTTGCAAGGGACAGTAGACGTTATACCCTGCCCCTGAGAGGCGCTCCGCTACTTTTTTTTCGTTTCTGGGCTTGGTGTAGAGTACATACCATGCGTCGGTATCGATGCTCATGGAATTAATCCGCCATGATTTTACCGGCCTCAACCCGGCCGATAAAGAACAGTACCACTAAAAACCCTGTAATCACTGATCCGAAGACGCCAGCTTTAGCCGCAGAGCCTTTTGTTTTTTCCAAAGGGAAAATGGGCTCATCAAAATACTTAAAGGGACCTTCGAGGTTTAAGAGTTCAGCTTTAGACATCTCTAACCCTTTAATATATTCACCATAAGCAATCTTAAGTGCTTCAAGAACTATAGTCAGTCGCATCTGCTCCATCTTATCCACGGCGCTTATTAGAGAGTTGTTCTGATCTTGGTATTCACCCAATCTTCTTAGTGTTACGTCCAAAGCAAGCTCTAATGAATCTACCTTCCCTTGAAAAGCTTGAACAGCTTTTAAGCCCTTCTGTCTTTTCCAATCCTTAAACTGAGCTTCTGTGTTTTGCACAAGCTGGGTGGCTAGATCATACGTAAAGGCCTCACCGTAGGTAGTGGTGCTAAAGCCTAAGATACCTGTTTCCTCATCATAGGCAGCGACCAGTACTCCTTCGTTAAAGGCCAGAAAAACCTGGGTTAATATAGAATCGGTATAGCGCTGGTTTACGCCATAATTTGCGCGGTACTCCGCCTCAAATTCTTCATCGTCTGCTATGCTTCCAGCATAATAGCGATCGATCAATCTGCCGTTCTCCAACTCCGCAGTCATCGCATGAGCTATATTATTTCTTGAAGTGATGAACTCCTGCACTGTTGCGCTAGAGGATGCAGATCCACCGCCCATACCTCCTAGCCCGAAGCTTGAAGCGAGGCGCATGGCGCCAGAGAGACCGCCACTTTCTTCTTGAAAGAAGAGCTGGTAGGAAGCGGTATAGGTGGGTTTTGCAATAAACTTGGTGTAAAGCGCAGCCGTTAAACCTATGACTAGGGAAAGGGAAATTATGCGCACTCTGTGGGGCCAGACAATAGAAAACCACTCCTTTATTTTAAGGATGATGTCCTTGAGGGAGATTTCGTCGTCGGACTTTGACTGAGTGAAATGGGGCTTTTCCGGTAGTTGCTGGTCCATACTTTTTCTTGTGGTTTGGAAGTGCAATTTAGCAAGAATTGGCTACAGAACACGCTAAAATTAGGTAGATCCAAACTCAAGCCTTTTATAAAGGCAGGGTATATACGGGTTAAATCTTACCTTTGACACCTGTAAACCAAACACAACCTCATGAAACTATTGAGAACGCTACTTTGGGCATTGGTCATTGTTCCAACCCTACTAAGTGCTCAACCTACGCAAGAAGAGGCGCGCAGCATGGCGCGCTCTGAAGCCACCCGCCTAGGCGTAGATCCTGATGCTTTAGAAGCACGCCTTCAAACGCGCGGCATCAATACCGCTACGCTGACTATGAGCGATATCCCCCGCGTGCAACCCATAGTTGAAGAGGAGATTGCGAAGATGAAGGCGGAGCAAAGTGCAAGTGCAACTGTGGAACAAGCCGTGGAAAGCGGCTCCATTAGTGGCACGGAGATGGCCGCGAATGGCCAGGCGCAAAGTGAGGCCAGCATTCAAACCACCACGACAGAACTCGCAACAGGGGGAGTCGAAGTAATAAAAACTAAAATAGATAGTAAAACCCCGGTAGAAGTGAAGGTGGATGCCAGTCAGGCCAACACCATGGTTTTTGGCAAGCACATCTTCAGCAACGGATCCATGGAGCTTTATGAGGTCAGTAAGGATTATATTCCTAACGACTCCTACATATTGGGCCCTGGTGATGTGGTGACCGTAAGCATCTTTGGGAAATCACAAGCAGATTTACAATTCACGATCAAGCCGGACGGATTTATAGAGCCTGCAAACTTGCCTAAGATTTATTTGAAAGGCATTTCATTAGGTCAGGCGCGTGAGGTAGTACGCCGCAGGTTGCGAAATTTCTACCAGTTTGATAAGGGACAGTTTGCCCTTACCCTCACCACTTCGCGTACGCTCACCATACAGATCACTGGTGCCGTGGCGCAGCCTGGTTCCTACACCCTGAGTGCTTACAATACGGCGTTTAATGCCCTTATTGCGGCAGGTGGACCTAGTAAGCTAGGAACGGTGCGTAACATTCAGGTGATTAATGGTGGCCGCGTGAAGGAGCTGGACGTGTATGAGTACCTGTTCAATCCTAAGAAACAATCAGACTACTACTTGCAGAACAACGACATCTTGTATGTGCCCTTTATAGGTGACTTAGTGGAGGTCAAGGGATCTGTGAAACAGGTAGGTGTTTTTGAGATGAAGGAAAAAGAGACTTTTAGCGACCTACTCACCTATACCGGTGGGTATTTGAGTGATGCGCTAGAGGATGAGATCCAATTAGTACGTAAGAATAAAGAGGGTTCTTTTGTGAAGGAATACAGCGCGAAGGAATTAGCCACGTTAACTTTTGAAGATGGTGATAAAGTCATCATCGCCACGCAAACTTCAGATAAGAAGGATTATGTGGAGATTACAGGGTGGGTTGACTATCCTGGGATTTATGGGATACGTGATTATCCTACGGTAAAATCTGTACTTCAAAAAGTGGGGGTTCGTGAGCAGACTAGATTAGATGTAGCTTATTTAACCAGAACAAACACGGACGGAACACGCAAATTAATACAGTTCAAACCGAGCGAAGAATTAGCCGCCCCAGATTCCATGGCACTTGCGTTATTGCCCGAGGATCAGATTGCACTTTTTAACATCCGTGACTTTACTGATAAGGCTACGGTAGCCATAGAAGGTGCCGTTCGCGTACCAGGAACATTTGCCCTTGATGAAAACGCCAACGTCGCATATTTAATTGATTTAGCGAAAGGTTTGAAACAAGATGCCAAGCTGGACCTTGCTTACCTTTTCCGCGCGAATCCAGACGGGACTACAGAGATTGAGACCTTAAATTTAGAGGAGATCTTGAACGGGTCCGCAGAATTTGAGCTTCGTGATAAAGATGTTTTACGTGTTCTGAGTGAGAAAGCGTTTATTGACGCTTCCACCCTAAGCATTGTAGGTGCTGTGCGTAATCCTATAACGCTCAATGTTGACTCCGCAATGACGGTGAAAGCTTTAATTGACTTGTCTAATGGTTTGCAAAAAGACGCAAGGCTAGATCTTGCATATATCTTCCGTACCTATCCTGATGGCTCACAAGAGGTCTTGACTTTAGACTTGGCTAACGAGATTGCGTTAAACGATCCAATCGCATTAATGGACAACGATCAGGTACGCATTCTTTCGGATCGCACCTATTATGACGGCGCCGTGCTCTCTATCTCTGGGGAAGTGCGCAACGCCATGGAAATGCCCTACGACTCTACGATAACGCTCTATGAAGTTCTGGAGCTTGCCGGTGGATTGACTTATGCAGGAGACTCCTCTCAAGTTGTCGTCTATCGAATGGACTTTCAAGGAAAGAGTATAGGCAAGCTGCGTGAGTATAAATTAGACAGTAGAACATTTGGAGACTTCACTTTTAAACCCTTTGACGCAATAATTGTACGACGCAAAGCTGGTTTTGAGTTCCAAGAATATGTAAGCATTAGTGGTGAGGTAACCTTCCCTGGACGTTACGCATTAAGGCAAGGTGAAAAAGTAAGTGACCTTCTCCGTAAAGCAGGTGGATTAACGAAAGACGCCATGGTAAGTGCTGCAAGCTTTAACCGCGAAGGAAAAGGGAAAATCTATATTTCCATAGATAAAATCATGAAGGTCGGAAACACCTATAACAACATTAAAATGCTTCCTGGTGATGAAATATTCATTCCTGCCAAGGATATGACCGTTGAGATCAGGCTAGCAAACACTGAAGCATCAGAGTATGCCGCCTTCAGCACAGCGTATGCCCGTGAGAGCGTTAACGTGGCTTATGTAGCGGGTAAGAGCGCAAAATGGTATGTAAAAAACATGGTGGGTGGCTATGGCGATAACGCCAAGCGAAACAAAACTAACGTTGTCTATGCAAATGGGACCGTTAAGGGTTTCAAGATGTTCAGGTTAGCTTTCCGTTATCCTAAAGTTCGTGCGGGTTCTACAATCGTAGTAGGCAGCAAACAGGTTCGAGAGGAAAAGGACGACAGGGAGTTAAAGCCAATTGATATGAATCAGGTGATAGCAACCCTAGCTGCAACGGTATCCAGCTTTGCCACGATGTACGTGCTCATCACGCGATAACCTAATCATGTCACCTTTATGCATAAGAAACCCCGCTTCACAGCAGGGTTTTTTGTATTCAACAGGTTTTATAAGCACGGACTTCTGCGAAGAAGTAACTCGCCTGCTAAAAAGATAATACCAAGCCTGGTTTACCCATGGTTATTGTTTAAGGCGACTTCACGACCTTGCTATAGTGAATGACAACCTGGACATCCGGCCAATACAAGCAGCAGATATTCCGGCTATTACCCGACTTATGCTTAGCGTACATGGCAAGAAGACAAGGCTGAATGAAGCCTATCTGACCTGGCAGTACGTTGACAATCCCGATGGGGAAGCCATTGGTTACAATGCTTGGGATGGTGATGCCCTGGTTGCACACTATGCCTGTCTGCCTGTCACCTTCACGAATGCTGGCGCTGAGGCTTCTAGCTCTGTTGCGCATCGATGGCTCTGGTCGCTTAACACCGCCACCCATCCTGACTACCGAGGGCAAGGGCTGTTTCCCTTGCTGGCAGAAAAAACCTATACTCGCGGCGTAGCTGAAGATTTTACTGCGGTAATTGGGGTGGCTAATGCACAATCTGCTGGCGGTTTTACTGGCCGATTGGGGTTTGAGTCCCTGGGGCAACTGGCGGTTTATTGCTCCATCTACACAAATTTTTCTAGCGACTGGGTCTCTCGACGCCTAAACCTAACACATCGCTTGCGATCGCTCAACAAAACTGACAACAGGCAAAAAGGACCACTGGTCAGCATCGCCTACCGCAGCATCCCACTTGTAGGCAAAGTCCTGAGGGATGGAACACGATGGGGGCCGCATTGCTACATAGGACTTCGACGACCGACAACACTGATTGGGGTGCGTCTGCCAGAATGGCTCAAACCCAGCCCATGGATAGCCATATACCTTCCCTTAGGAAAAGGCCCGCTTGTCGACCGTGCATGCTGTGGTAGTGACTCTGCATTGATAGCATTATCTACAGAACGAATACAAATTGAGTGCTTGGACTCAGATTCGATCTGACAAGGTAATTGCTGACCCACGACCCTATTTAGAGTCAAAATAAATTTAGAAGATTTCAGCTAAGTCGAGGCGGCTGACAGCCATGCTTTCCTAATATTGCCAGAGAAATACCTCATCAAAAGCGTCACGTTTCAAACCTTGAATTCCCCAAGCGTTGAATAGCCATTCCATTGAACAGTTGAATGCCACATTCAGGCTCTTGCAGCCTGAACAACGCATCGCTGAACTGTACCGCCACTTCTCGCCAGACCAAGTGATGCTCACCAGCTCCTTTGCTGCAACCTCAGCGTACTTATTGCACCTGGTATCCACCTGTTGTCCTGAACAAGAAATTCTCTTCATTGACACCAAGTACCACTTCAAAGAAACCCTCACCTACAAAGACTACCTGACTAACGTCTATGGGCTGAACGTGCGAAATGTCCAAGCCCCCGCAGACAAACACGCCTACACCTCAGCCAACAAAACCTGGCTAACAGACCCCGATGGCTGCTGTGCCATCAATAAAGTCGAACCCCTAGACGCCCATAAAAAACGGCACAGCATATGGATCAGTGGCCTCATGGACTGGCAAAGCGACCACCGAAAAGGCTTGGACATCTTCGAAGACCGCGGTGACATCATCAAATTTTACCCCCTGCTGGACATCTCACGTGAGCAGCGGGAAGCCTATTACAAAGACCACTACCTGCCCTTTCATCCCCTTCAGGCAAAAGGCTATTTCAGTATAGGATGCAACCACTGTACCCTGCCGGGCAAAGGCCGTGACGGTCGATGGAACAACAGCCCAAAAACCGAATGTGGCCTACATCTATGAGCGCCCCCTTGATGCATCTAAGGCTGGCTAAACGCCGGGTTATTGGTAAAATCAGTATCTGTTAGCGTCTTCAGGAAAGACACCAGGCTCGCCTGCTCTTGCTGGGTCAAGCTCAGGTTGGTCATGCCATTCAACTTCGTCATCAAGGGATCCAAACTTGCAGACGGCATCACCCCGTGATGGTAATGACTGACAACCTGTTCCAGGGTCAAAAAACGACCATCATGCATGTACGGTGCTGTCAGCTCAATATTCCTTAGAGAAGGCGTTTTGAAACTTCCCAGGTCCTGAGGCTCTCCAGTTACTGCATACCTGCCTGGATCACTTGTGAAAGTCGAATCCAACCCCGTATTGTGAAACTGGTAGTCCGTGAACATCGGTGGTGGGTGGCAATGAAAGCAGTCCCCTTTTTCAGAATTAAATAAGATGAGGCCCTCCAGCTCCTGTGTGGTTAGTTGGGTTGTGTGGTCATAGTAATACGCGTCAAATGGCGACTGGTCTGTTACCAAGGTCCGGAGAAACTGTGCCAATGCTTTGGCAGTGAGATCCGTTGTAATCACACTGTCACCAAAGGCCTCAAAATACATCAAAGGGTAAGCTGCATCAGCTTGAAGTAGGTTGACATCTGTCCCGAAGAAATCCTCCACCTCAAAAACCATGGCATCCTCTAAGGTGCCTTCAATCGATCCGTCCCAAAGAAATGACGACGACCACCCCATGTTCATGTGAGGAATCACCGAGCTGCCAGAAGACGTAGGCCAAGACGAAAAAGCATTGGACTGAAAATGGCACGAGGCACAAGCCATCGATTGTTCTGGGTGAAGCAGCGGGTCATAATACAAATGACGCCCCAACAAAACACCCTCCTCCGTTAGGGGGTTATCTGCAGACAATGGCATGCTCGGGAAATGGTCCGCCAAGTCCAAAATAACGGGCGTAGGATTGTACTCCGGGCCAGGGTTGATCCGGCGGCATCCGGACAACAGCAACACCACCACAAAAGCCAACACCGCCGCTTGTTTTGTCATCCTCATGCTTGCTTTCCTGTTTATCTGCATACCTCTTTTGCTTGGATTATACTTCTTGTTTGAATGTTTGCCTTTTCATGGTCGGTTTGCCTTTCATTCCTTTCTCATCATTGCAGTGTGAACACATCGCCACCATTGTCTCTGATTAATTGCATCAACACCGTGTCGCCCATCGTGACATTCGCGCCATTGAGATCATAATCCACGGGGTTCTCGTACCAGGCTAAAAGGTCCATCGTTAAATCAATTTTCGGGTCCGACTCGCTGACCACAAAAGATTGATTGATGGTCACCGACGTCAAGGCAATATCCGTCCCTAAATGGACCGCATAACCCGATATCGCGCCAGATGAATCCATGAAATGTCCCTCCATCTTCATGAAGTGAAGGCCGCCACCCATCATCTCAGGCCATTGCATGCCCGTGTTCTCCAACGTGTTGGGAAGCTTGCTTAAATCATTCATCTCCGGCACAATCCCCACATAAAATCTCAGCTGATTGTAGGATCCAGGGTTCAACTTCCCCAGCGTCAAGTCATGTGTGGTGGCATCTTCAGCATTCACATAAAAAACCCCATCTAGCGCCGTGACCTTTCCCTCTGTATCCGTCAACTCAAACCCCGACAAGTAGTATTCCAGTCGTGTCACACTTAACGCATTGCCTGCTGCATTGCTGTACCGCACGCTGTCCATGGACAATAGCTCGTTTCCAACGACATGATGCACATTGGCGCTTGTGACCACCGACTTATCTGATCTGCATGAAACCGCCATCAGACAAACAACGCTGGCCAAGAACGCCGTTTTGATTGCCGTTGTTTTGAACGTGGGCATCTTAACGCTCAAATGAATCAAAGTGTGCTTGAGTTGGTTCGAAGGCATAGGGGCCATTGTTATGTGCTTGGATTGATTGACTTGTTTACTCACGCATTGCGTGTGCAAATCTGAACCTCAAAGTATGACCATCCCTCCAGGATAACCCTGACATATATCAGTTGGCCAACAAGGTACCTTAACTAGCCGGCCCTAGAGAATGCTCTGGCTTTTCTCTGTTGCTCTGCCCTTGATAAACCATGGTTGGTTGCAACGCTTCTCCAACGCCTCACAGAAACCATGACTTCATTTCGTATGTCAATGCCTGTTCATAATAGTCTCATTTAATGGAACAACTACTGCTCAAATGCACCAATAAAATGGAACATTCAGCAAATTTGTTCTAAAAAAAGACTATCGCCCTCTGACACAAGCTCAGAACCGGTACAAACTTCTGATCGATGCATTCACATGAAACATGTTCATGCCCGGGAAACGGAAATCCCCAGGTATACCATCCGGGGCATAACGCCAATTGAAATTGTAGGTCTGCACCCCTTGCAGTTTGGCCTCAAAAAGCCAAGGGCCATAGCTGTCACTGTAGGAAATGGTGCCTGACACATCCACCCAGTGCTTGGTTGCGTCTAAATGGTATTGATCTCCACCCAACCAGAGGTAGGGCAGCCTCGTGTAAAACAAATCGTTGTTGTGCACGTAGCGCTCCAGATGGAAGCCTAAGGCCTGAAGCTGATTCCTGTAGGTTAATCCTGCCGTTTGCAGATTGCCTCCGGGGCCAATACCTGCTCCCAGCACTTGGCCCTGATGGGTGTAGCCGCCAATCAAGGAGTGTGTGTAAAAAGAGTAATCCTTTGCCCTTGAAATGAGGCTGAATCCCTGCTGAATCTGTGTGAACTCTGCCATCACCTCAAGGTATTCATGATCATCCTTACCAAGGGGCTGCAGCTTGCGAAAACCCATCAGGTACGCCCGGGTGTGCTCTGGCTCCGTCAACAAATCCTCAATGTCCCAGGCCGCATCTTCCCTGGCGAACTCTGCATACACCTCTGCATGAGATTCCGGGAGAACATAGCGGAAATACCCCGACATGAGTTGGTTCCTTTCCCCGCCATCCTCACCTGAGGCGACCTTGAGCACAGGCAAGAAAGCCTGCACGTAATCCTTCCATGAATCCAAGTCGTCACTGCCATACATCACCGACCGGACGAATCCCACGTGCAATCCGGGCAACCACTTAGGTTGGTAGTTGACCACAAGGCCGTTGAGGTATTTCCACTCCGTTTCAACCCAGCTGGTGTCAACCTTGATGGGTGCCAACCTTGGTGGCCAGCTGTCATCGTACGCAGTCGGGTAGGGGTACAAACCAGACGACTGGAGCATGCCGCCCACCATCTGCATCTCAAAGCTGCCAACCTTTGTTTCAAGGGGCTTGGTCGTGTGCAGCGTGCCATGGGTGAAGCCCGGCGCATTGTTGCTCATCAAAATAGCTGACTTTTGTCCAGGTCCCCACCACAGGTTTTCGTTGGATATGCCGATCCCAACCTGCTTGAAATTGAGCTTGGCATAGGACTGTCCCTTGCCTAGGTAATTGAAAGGAAGGGTTCCCATGCGTTCAGGGTTGTCAATGTTTGATGCCCTTGCCGGCGGCGGCTCAAAGCTGTCATTGCTGCCATAGACGTACTCTGGCATCAGCTGGATCTCCAGGGGGCCTACCCTTGCGTACAAGCCTCCTGAGCCAAAGAGCTGGACGCCCTTGTTGGGGACCATAGGCCCGTCACTCCAACCATAAGGGTGATGCTGATTGTACTGAGTAGTGAGGTGACCAGGCAACAAAGCAATCGCCACGCTGCCATCCATCCACTCTGCATAGCCCATCGGCTCATACTCACTTTCTGGCAAGGCATAAGTCATCTCATACAAGCCGGCTTCCCACTCAAAGGCATGGTTCAAGTGAATAGGTCGGATGCAGTGGCTGACATTTTCCGATGTCAAGCCCAATAGCTGTGAATTCCGGATGGCATTCTCCATCACGGGCATGCCAACCCAAGCATTTTGAGCCATCGCCGTCAAGGGGGCAATAGCCAGGCAAAGGATGAGGCAATCTTTCAATCGTCGGAGGGTGATCATGCGTAGGGCGGGTCGGGTGTTGGCTATCTAAATTAGGCTAAATCGGTTCAACCCTTGCCAGTCGCTGTGCAAAGGCAAGGAAAATGAAGGGAATGGGGTCGCCAATCGTGCCAAGCAGAAGCACGTTGAATAAAAAGAGAAAAATGATGGGTCGGGTGTGGCTGTCGCGAAACAGGGCCTTTCTGAACAAGTAATGCCAGAAGGCAACAAAGAAGAGCACCGCAGCAATCCATCCGCCCTCAAGCATCAAGCCTGCTACAAACGATGTTGGCCTGACCCCATCGTAGGTTGAATCAAAGAAGGCCTCAAAATAACCCACCTGCTCAGCCTCAATGCCCATCATCTGCATCGCCGTAATCGACGCATTAGGCCACGCGCCAAGGCCTGCTCCTAAGGGTGACCTGAAGCCGTAGTTGTACGCTCCCAAGACCCCAATGGCTCGGTGGCCTGACTCCAAAATGATGAAGTCATAAAAATCCTGGTAGCGCTGATCAAAGACCACCTGATAGGTCAAATCGATGGACCGAGGCAGCTCCACCACCCGCTTTGACACATACAGCACACCAATAGCCATGACGACTGCCACAATCGCGCCACGCCATACATCTCTCCAATGCTGGTGTGCAACAAAATAGATGCTGATCATCACCAGGCCTGTCGCAGAACGGATGATGAAAATATCGTACATCGCCATGGCTATCACCAGGGAAATGCCAAGCACCGACTTCTGGTTGATGCGCTTTCTCAGCATGAAAAACGCAAAGTAGTAGTGGAATGCAATCGACGCATAGGACGGCTCAGCAAACAAACCAGCCACACCCCGGCCCCAACCCTCAGGGCTGTCAGCAAAACGGTCCAAAAACACCTGAACAATGGGGGTGAGAACGCTTGGGAAAAGTGAACTGTACTGCAGCAGCCCAATCACGATATTGGCAAAGAAGACCCAATCGAAAACCTTCCCAAGCCATTCAAACTCCTTTGTGTTCACATGAATCAACGTGAAAAAAATAAAACTGGCATTCACAATCGCAAACAAGGACCTCGCAGGGATCAGTAGGCCGCTCCCCTGTGCCACCATGATGCCTGCTGACACCGTCAGGTAAATCAAGAAGTATTTGTAGGCCTTAGGCAGCTTAAGCCCTGGCCGCAGGCTGAATATAAAAGCCCATGGAAAAACCTCCGATTTAAGGATGCTCACAAACGGGTTGATGTTTGGGAGGTAGATCAGAGGCGCTAGCCATTTGTAGAAACGCTCCAACATCAGCACCAACGATTGCATAACCGGTCCATCCAACGCATCACGCCCGCGTAACCCGGGTAGGTCTTCAGCGCAACACCCTTAGCCGTCAAATGCCGGGATATCGCATGCTCCATGTAGATTGTCCTTGCCTTCCTTGCCAAGCTTTCCTCGTCCCTAGGGCCTTGGTGCCTTGACCCCTTCGTCGCGGTCAGCCAATGGTCAATGAACAGGTCCACTGGCAGCTTTGCTTGATCCCTGTTCAGGGATTGATCCTGCCTTGCAAGATCCTCCCTGATTGCCTGCTCCAAGGCCTCAATGAAGCATTGAAGCGTGCTTTCATCCGGGAAATAAAACAGCCAACTTGACACATAGGGCTTGGCCAGCTCAGGGAGGCTTAACGCCTTTGCCAGTTTGATCTCTCGATGGATGTCACCAAAAATGGCAGACCCATGGACTTTATCTCTGTTACGAAGCAACCAAGCCCATCCCCTGGTTGACCTTTTAGAGAACATGCGGTCATTGATCAGCAGGCAAGGGTCATTTTGCTCAGCTTCGTGGCTTTGTTGCATCAAGTGCCTGGCTGCACTGAGGTAGGCGCCAAACTCAAAGTGGTCATTGTCATGGGGGGTTGCCCATGGCGCTGGATGATCAGAGGTGTCAAAAGCCACCTTGCTGCTTGCGTGGATGGCATAGGCGAATGCCTTGAATCGCTGCCACAAAACCCCACCCCCTTGGTGGGTCACTAGGGCCACGTGCAACCGCGTGCCGGGCTGCTGCGTCATGAATGCAACTAGGCATGTCAACACCTCTGCTGCAGCTAAGGTCATAACTGCCATGGTTGCCGTGATAGAGCTGTCCATCAACAAGAACGCGGACCATGCCACAACCTGCAGCAACAAACTCAGGCCATTGAGCCGCGCAAAACCCGTGTACTGTCGCTTGAACAAACGCATCTGAATCGTTAAAAAACGCAAGCCATAAGCCAGGGTCAAGGCAACAAAGCCCCAGGCAAGGCCTCTGTCCATCACAAATTCTTCACCAAAAAACCAGGGACTGATCACAGGCAAAAGCAACAACCCGCTAACAGGCAGGGCAATGGACATCATTTGCCAAGCGATGTAGTGGCGCTTGTTCTTCCTGGCTGGCTGTCCTTGCTTGCTTGCTTGCTCGTTGCTTGACTTGGGAAGAAAAATATCCTGCGTGATGACAATGGCAGCACTTAGCCCCGCGAAAATTACATAGGCTGCACCATAACGCCCTGCTTCTTCTGCATTAGCCAATACAGGCAATGCAAGCAAGGGGAGCTGATACTGTGCATGAAGAACAAGCACGCCGGCATGAGCGGATTTCAGTCGTCGGTAAGTCTTTTTGCACTGCTTGAGGCTGTCTCTGGTCAAGTGCCTCAGGGGGGCATAGGAGCTTTTCCAAGTAAGCAGCGTAGAAAGCAACGTGCCACCAGCAAACCCTGCAATGGCCAGGGACAGGGGATTGATGGAGCTGCTGATAGAGCTGTTGCTGATTAAAAGGGTCAGTAAAAGCACCTGAAGCAGCCCTTGTGCCACCTGCCTGATGGATGCCTTGTGGGGCATGCCTTGACCCCGGAGGGACCAGTCGGTGATTCCAAAAAAAGCAACCACTGCCAGGGCACCCACCCATAAACCGTCAATGTCATACAGCGATGCAGCAGCCAGGTAGGCTAGGGTTGCAATGCCGTAGCCGATAAGCCGCAGTCGCTGAATCTGTCCCGCCTGCTGAGGGTCCTGTGAAACCTCCTTTGCGCCAACCATGGTTGCGCCAGCATCCCCTAGCTGTGTTGCCAGAAAAGACAAGCCAATGAATAGCGAAAACTGGCCATACATGGCCAACCCTAAGAACTGCGCAATGAGCCCATGGGTTACAATGGCTAAAATGGCTGCAAGAGCCTTTGCCACATAGAGGGTGAAGCTTCGCCAGTCCATTGTGTGACCAGTCGTTTAGAGTTTGATTTGCAGCACGCGCCACAGCACGGTGCTTGCGCCGAATGCTGCGCCAACCAGCATGAATTGCCACCAATTCAATCCATTGCGATTCAGAGGGAATATAGGCCGCTCAATCACTTGGATCAATGGGGTTTGCTTCCTCAGGCCAATCTCTGCCAGCTTCTGATTTTTTACGATCTCACCATACAGGGCCACCGTCACATTCAGATCCACCAAAGCACGATTTTGATCCACCCGGAGGCGCTGATGCAAAGGGTTCACGTTGATGTCGCCTGCCTCAGCGCTTCGGTACATGTTGCTGTAAAGCAGTGTTTCCACAGAGTCTGCCTCTTTTTTGAGGATGTTCAGGTTTGCTCTTGCTTTTTTAGTGATGGATTCAACATAGTAGCTGCCGGTATTGCTTACCAATTCCTCCACAAAAGCCTTAGCAAAATGCTTGTCTTGGTGGCTGGCCTTGACCCAAATCAAACTCTGCTTCTTGTCGGGCTTTGATGCCGCAACAACCTTGTTTCGCATATGCCTGCTCAAAAGCATCAATACAGAATCCTGCAAAGGGGTGAAACTTTGCCTGTCGGTGGTGAACACTACATCCTTCGTTGCAGATTTGTTGCCCCACTTGGTGTGTGGAAGTAGTCGGTTGGCCAGCACCTGCTTTTGATTGTTGATCACGACCTCGGTCAATAAGGTCCGGTCAGTCATATACTTGGTGCCTAAAAGCTGCACCAGCGACTCTCCTTCAAAAATACCGCCGGGGTTCAATCCGCCGATATCTAAGCCAAACTGTCCCAGCAAAGACTCCCACCCGGAGTTCTCATCATTATCCACGGCAAGCATCAACTCTGCCTGGTATTTCTGTGGCAGCATCAAAGACAGCCCTAGCCCCACCAAGGCACCAAAGCCCGCCATGATGAATAGCCGTTTGAGGCTAGACAGCAAGCGAAGGATGAACCCTTTCTGCCATTGACTTGCTTCCTCCTTACTCAACTCACCGTTGAGCCACTGAATGACTTTGTTGCTCATCTCAAGAAGGTTAAGATGGTGAGAGATACCGTGCTAACAGCGCTAAGAATACCCGTAAAAGCGGACCATTCACTAGCATTCCAGCCCTTGCCCTTTAGTGGGTCCTTTGACGGAACCACGACGGTGCAACCCGGACTGACCAAGGGATAAAGGCGGAGCCCTAAAAATCTTCGCGTGGATTTTGCCATGCCGTTGGGGTAGATCACATATGCCCGCCCGGGAATTGCATTATCTGTCAAGCCACCAGCGCTATGGATATAGTATCCCGCTCGTTTATTTGGCTTTGCTATGACGCTATTTTTGTTGAGTACCGCCCCCTGAATGTTCACGTAGGGGTTGAAATCTGGAATGTAAAAAACATCACCGCTTTTCACATAGGTTTCTTTAAGGGTTTTCAAATCAGACATATCTACCGCCATGGTGTCAAATTTATCTTTCTGAATGTTATTAATAAACAGGGAGCTGTCGATGCGCTGCTCTACTAGCATGTCCATATTACTCAAGCGAAATAACATCGCATACTTCTTATCTCCCCATGGCGCAGGGCCGCCACTGCGTTTCACTACAGAAGCTAGCGACTCCATGCGGCTCTGTAGGGCATAAGAACCTGGCGCGTTCGCTGCCCCTTTGATGCGAATGTAGCCCGAAGGCATTGATAGGGGGTCAAAGGGAATGCTGATGATTGACCCCGGCTGAATAGGTGCGTTACCTGCATCAGATGTCATTTCAGGATCTAACGTGATGTGCTTAATCTTATGATTCCCTGTGCGACGACCGTTAACGGTCGTCGGTGTGGATAGCTCAACTCGGTCAAGGTTGGCACCTTCCAGTAAACCGCCACCCAATAGGATTGCGTCATGAATGGTCATGCCCGTGCCGTAGGGAAGGGTTGTCGGGTCGTTGACCGCGCCGGCAATGGTCACGCTGTCCTTTGATGAGAAGTCAGTCCATGCAACAACAAACAAGGAGTCGTTGTCCATGAGCTCCAAATGCTGATCGGGGTTGCCCGGTTGAAAATCTTGGTAGCTCATGCTGCCATCCTTCAAGTGGCGAAAGAGCACCGCCTTGGAGCTGATAGCATTTGCCTGAAGGCCGTCAGCCAGGCTCAATAGGTCACTGGCATGCATGCCACTCAACCAGCCATAGTAGCCCGGCCGCTTCACCGCGCCTGCAATTACCACGCGGTGGTTGGTCTCTTTCAAAATGGGCGCAGCAATAACCACATCGCCCCCTTTGAGCATAAAGGTGGACGCATCTGCCATGTCAATAGTGACCATATCAATTGCCTCGTCGCCCGTGCGAAGCAAAGACAGTTTTTTGGTGTACGCTGCCTCAGTGAATCCACCGGCATGAGGCATCATATCCTCAAGGCTCTCGCCATCAAGCACCTCAAACAGGCCCGGCTTTTTGAACTTGCCGCTGAGGTTGATGCGATGACCATAGGTTGGTATGTGAATGACGTCGCCATCTTTGATGGTGATGTCACCCACGGGGTTGCCATGGGTCAATAAATCGTAGAGATCCATCGTCTGGAGGGTTTTGCCATCGCGGATCAAAGCTATCTCACGGTAACTGCCCTTGTTGGCAGGTCCGCCAGACTGGTAAAGGGCATGCATCACTGTAGCCACCGCAGGCAATTGGTAAGCGCCTGGTCTTTTCGCGCCCAAGACGGTCACCTGAATGCTTCTGACCTCTGCCAGGGTCAGTTCAAGGTTGGACTTACCGCTGTTGAGTGAAGCATAACCGCTTCTTGCCAAGCCCTGCTTGATCCGGGCCTTTGCCGCCTCTAAGCTTAAACCGCCTACAGCAATCACGCCAGCATAAGGCAGGGTGATGCGCCCATTGCGGTTAACTGAAACCTGGTGGTTGGCCTCCTGGAAACCGTAGATGCTGATAGCTAGCTTATCGCCAGGCCCGATGGTGTAATTGCTGGGGGCAGGCAGCTGCAAGTTGGGTGCGAAAGAGGAATTGCCGCCCAAATCCGCATAGGCAAATAGCTCTGAGCCATAAATCAATGTGTCCGTAAAAATGCGAACCCTTAAGTAGGGCAAATCCAAAGCAGTGAGCGAATCCTTGCCACCATTGATTGAGTCTTTCAAGTTGCGAATTTGCTGAAGCAAAGGCTGTAGGCTGGATTGCATCTGAGATGCCTGATTGGCCTGGTTTAAGGCTTGCATTGGGTCGTTGCCTTGGGTTTGTTGCGCTGCCATGCGCTCCAAGGCTGAAGTGGCCAAATTCTTCCTTAGGAACTCCTGCCCGCTAGCGTTCAAAGAGAAAACAAGGATGACTAACATAGCCATATTTTTCAGGCTCAATGCGGTATTTGGTTGTTTCATGTGGGTTTGTGCTGTTTCAAGACGTCATCAATAGTACAAAATGCTACGGACTTGCTCAGAATATCTAAGCGCTGCGCCACCTTTGCAATGCCACCAGCGTGGCGTCGCTTGTCTGTCTTAGACATGTTTTCGGGCAGGGGTTGACCCTGATCGATCTCCCAGGGGTGGAGGTAAATCTGAGCATAGCCTTTCTTTGCCTGCTTGAGCAAGCCACGCCTGAATGTTCCAAAAGGGAAATGACGCAAATAGGCCCCGCCTGACCAGGGCACCTTGAAGCCCATCACTGGGTTGACGGTCAAGGGCACCTCCCATAAGTCATCAATCAATTTGTAGGGTGCATCGCTGCGCATGGGGAAGTTTCTCAGCCGGCCGTAGTTCGGATGCCATTCCACATCAAACACTGAAGAATCGTAAGTGTATCCAGCCTTCAGCATCACATCCAAGGCCACATCTGTGATAGAAAAATTCGGTGCTCGGAAACCATTCACAGGGCTTCCAATGCAGTCCTCCAGCATCTTTTTGCTATCTGCAATCTCTCTCTGTAGGTCGTTTCTGCTGAGGTCGTAAAGGTTCCTGTGACTTATGCCATGGGAGGCCACCTCATGACCAGATGCGACAAGCTGACGAAGGATTCCTGCATGTTTTTCTGCCACCACCCCCAGGCAAAAAAACGTGGCTTTGATGTCCATCGATGCCATCATGTACATCAGGGTCTCCATCTGTGACTCCAGGCGGCTAGGCTGGTCCATCCATGTCGACCGTGGCACGTACTTCTCAACGACTGAAGCGTGAAACCATTCTTCTACATCAAAAGACAGGGCCGTTTGCGGCAAATATTTTGCAGCGGTCACGGCTTCTTGGACTGAAGGACAGCAAATAGGGTCTTGAACAAAATGCTCACATCGGTCAACAGGTTGGCAGACTCAATGTAGGCCATGTCATAGGGCAGTTTGTCCATGTTGTCCCGCTGCGTGGCATGTGGCATGCGGATCTGAGCCAGTCCTGTGATGCCGGGCTTCACCTGATGCCTCGCAGCAAATTCCGGATGGACCTTCAGTAAAGGCGTCACAAATTTCTCCTGCTCTGGCCGGGGACCAACCCAGCTCATCGAGCCATTCAAGATGTTCAAGAGCTGCGGCAGCTCATCCAAGCGTGTGGCCCGAAGCAGCCTACCAAGCCTGGTAGGTAGGCTTTGGCTGAAGCCATTGTCACGCATGGTTCTCAGCTTATAAATCGTGAAAGGCTTGCCGTGCAAGCCAACACGTGTCTGACTGAAGACCGTGGGGATGCCATCAATTAAAGCGATCACCACAATTGAACAACCAATCAAGACCAAGGCCAGAGGCGCTGCACAAAGCAGTATAAAAAGGTCAAGCAAGCGCTTGTGAAAACGGTGGTGGTATGTTGTCATAGCAGAAGTGTGCTAATTTAAGCCTCAACTTGCGCTGGCAGCTACTGTCCACAATAAGATTGCCGCAGTGAGTGTCAATAATGAAATCAACCAAGTAACCTTGATGTGGTTGTTAACAATGTGCTTGAGCAACAAGTGGTGAAGGTGGCGCTTGTCTGCCTGGAATGGGCTTTGGGCTCTTAGTAAGCGTCTTGAGTATACCTGAAGTGAATCTATCAGAGGGTACCAAAACAAAATAGCCACAAAGTAAAACGAAGGCACTCGCCCAACCTCGCTGGCATGGGACAGCAACATGGCTACAGCTGCTGCGATGATTAACCCGATCACAGTGCTGCCGGAATCGCCCATGAAGGTCTCCGCCTTCCGCTTGAAATTGAAAAACAAGTAACCCAATGTTCCCGAAGCAGTGATTAGTAGGAGCCATGCCATGGCATGGCTAACCTCCAGCGCTAAAAAGACAATGCCTAAAAATCCCAGCGTTACCACTGTGTAGGAGCCAAGCAGGCCATTGATGCCGTCAATGAAATTCACTGCATTGATGGTGAACTGAAAAAAGAGCAAGACCAGCAAAAACCCCCACCAGCCATCGATTACATGTATACCTAATGCCCCGTTGAAATCAATGGGGAGAATGTTCAGGGCATTGACCAATGAAGCGCTTAAAATCAATTGGATGGGTAACTTGATGCGATGACTCAGGGGCCATCTGTCGTCATACAGCCCCATCACATACATAAGAATAATGGCAGCCATGAGTGTAACAAAAGACGAGCGATCCATGCTTTCAGGCGTTGCAAACAGAAGCCAAGCAATGAAGATGCAAGGGATCAGCACCATTCCGCCGATGCTTGGCGTGGGTCGCTTGTGAAGCTTGCGCTCGTTAGGCACATCAATCCAATTGACCTTCAGTGCGTACTTGATGATGGAAGGGGTAATTGCGATGACAGCCACAAAGGCTGACACCATGGCTAACACAAGGGATGGGTCAAGAGGGTCAGGAAGCAAGATAAATGAGTCACTCATTTTTCACTGTTTTTCTTTTTGTGTTACAAATCTAATACAATTGTAGACCCTTGCGTATACTTGTAAAATGAAACAACTACTTTTTTTATTGTTTTTTTTGTTTGCGTTTTCGCTCACATCAGTTGCTCAATCAACCTCTATTGATAGTGAGGGAATAATTAAAACGGTTGTATCTAAAGTGCTCAATAAAGTTTATGTCTTGTATGAAAATAGAATTGTCACCATAGATTTAGTCTCAATGACATCAAAGGACACGGTTTTTCATGATAATGGAATTGCGTTAGCCGAGTTGTTATGCATCAGTACGTCTAATGAAAATTATTTTTTATCGCCAAGTGGGGGGAGTGTTTTCTTGTTAAAGAGCAACTCGTTAACTAGAATTGACAACTCCTTTGAACATCAAATGCAAACTGGAGCAGCCATATTTGTTTATGAGAATAACATTTATAAGTATGGTGGTTATGGATTATGGTCTGATAGAAATTTTATTACGCGATTTGATTTCACAACCGATGAATGGGAACTGGTCTCCTTCAGAAACAGCGAGATCATACCTGCGGGAAGGCGTTCGTCTATTGTAAAAGTCATTAGAGATAATCTGTATGTAATAGGAGGGGTTCAAGTCAATGAATTTGATCCATTGGTTAATGTTAACTCGAATGAGGTCTGGAAATTTGATTTAGTTAATGGCCTATGGACGCTTATAGGTGAGATAAAAGATTTCTCAGAGCAGCTAGTCCGGCATCCAGTGATTGATTTTAATGAAAAGATTATAGTTAATAACCTCCATGATGACGTTCTTCATGAAATTGACATAATCAAGAACAAGATTACAACCTACAGAAGAACGTCGTTTAGCAGAAAATTAAATCAAGGGACCTCCCCGGAGACGAATATGTTCTATTATAGAAATCAATTTTATGGATTCCTTCCAGGAGTCAATTCCCCGAATAAAATGATTTTATCAAAAAGAAATACCGATGAAATTTTCGGGGAGCTTATTTCGGAAGAAGCCTTTTATGAGAATGAAACGAGGCTTGCAATGATGATCCCCACTTTCGCGCTCCTTTTATTGTTAATTCCTTTAGGGCTAGTGGTAAAGAAAAGAAAAAGTCAGCGCGACAGGCTTGTGCTAATGAAGGGTCAGGTGTATTTTAATCATAAAATAATTGCTTTAGACCCCTTAGGCATGACCATATTTACCCATTTAGCTTATGCGAAAAAACAGGTGTATTCAAAAGATATCATTGAATTAATAAATAAACCCCATTTAGATTATTCTCACTCAACAAGAATATTGAACGATACTTTATATAAAATAAATTACAAGCTCAAAACCGCGATAAAAACAGACAATGACATCATACAAGTGAGTAAATCCACATTTGACAAGCGACTGAAGGTGTACGAGATTGACAAGGATCTGTTGATTAAAAAAGCGTAACCCTTATTCAATTCTGTGACTAGGATCAAGTCAATCCAGCAGGCACAAGAGGCCTGGAATAGGTGAGTTAGTCCCCTTGCACTACAACAGCGTCCAGCCCTTGCTAAGCATAGGCTCAGCCACCTTGAACTTCACCTGCTTGGACTCGCCTGTGGCGATGTTCGTGATGGTCACCTTGTCATTTCTTCCGTACTTCTTGCTGCTTGAAGCCTGGCTGCTGGCTGGGTTTGCTTGCTGTGGCGCCTGATGCTGGCGTTGAACCGGGCTGTTGCGTCGGCTGCGTCGGCTACCTTGTCCAGATTGCGGGTTGTTTTGATCGTCTTGCGAGCCCTCATCATTGCCAGGTCCAGAGGTTGTGTACTCCTGCTTCTTGCTGCGCTGAGGTGCGCGTTGCATGCTTTGTGCTGCCCGTTGCGGATCTTGATCCTCTGTAGGTAGCCCCGCATTGAAAAGGAAAGACACGATGCTTTGGTTCATTTCATCGAGCATCCCCATGAATAAATCGTAGGATTCATGCTTGTAAATAAGCAAGGGGTCCTTCTGCTCATAGACGGCGCCCTGCACATTCTGACGGAGGTCATCCATATTCCTCAAGTGCTCCTTCCAGTTGTCATCAATCATCGAAAGCACCACGCCCTTTTCCATATCCTGGATTAGCGTCTGACCTTCTGTTTCAATGGCCCGATCCAAATTGCTAGCAACCTGAAGCCCTTTTGATCCATCAGTGAAAGGCACAAGAATCTTGGTGATTTGATCACCCTGTTCATTCTTTACATTCTGCAATACGGGAAGCGCTTGCGTCGCCACACGTTGATTCTTTGCTTGGTAATGTGCCATGGCAGCATCAAAAGTGGCGTCACTGAGTTCCGGGGTTTTGTACTGCTCAAAATGCTTCTCTGACACGGGTGTCTCCATGCCATAGGTCTGGAAACAGCTGAGCTTGTAGGAAGCATAAGCAGGGTTGCCGTTAGCTGTGTCTTGCGTGCTGCTTGAGCTGTAACTGCTCGCCTTGTTGGCAATCATGTACGCATTTTCCAAGGCCATGTTGGCAATATCCAAGCTGAGGCGCTCACCCGAAAGGGCGTTCTTGCGTTTCTTGTAAATACCTGTCCGCTGTGAGTTCATCACATCATCATAATCCAACAGTCGCTTACGCATCCCAAAGTTGTTTTCTTCAACCTTCTTTTGTGCTCTTTCAATGGAGTTGCTCACCATCTTGTGCTGAATGACCTCGCCCTCTTGATGGCCCATGCGGTCCATCATCTTGGCAATGCGCTCAGAGCCAAAGAGGCGCATGAGCTTGTCCTCAAGTGACACAAAAAACTGAGAAGAACCAGGATCACCCTGCCTTCCTGCACGACCCCTGAGCTGACGATCCACACGGCGCGAATCATGGCGCTCAGTACCGACAATGGCTAGGCCGCCTGCAGCCTTTGCCTCATCGGTGAGCTTGATGTCTGTGCCACGGCCAGCCATGTTGGTGGCAATGGTGACAGTGCCTGGACGACCCGCTTCAGCGACAATGTCTGCCTCCTTTTGGTGAAGCTTTGCATTGAGAACCTGGTGCGGGACCTTACGCATGGTAAGGGCCCGAGCAAAGAGCTCAGAAATCTCTACCGATGTTGTGCCTACAAGCACCGGCCTACCGGAATCCCTCAAGGTGATCACCTCATCAATGGCCGCATTGTATTTTTCTCTGTTGGTCTTGTAAACCAAATCTTGCCGATCGTCACGGACAATGGGTCGGTTGGTTGGGATCACCGTCACATCCAGCTTGTAAATCTCATAGAATTCACCTGCCTCAGTTTCTGCAGTACCTGTCATGCCAGACAGCTTGTTGTACATCCTGAAATAGTTCTGCAAGGTGATCGTTGCATAGGTCTGTGTCGCCGCCTCAATGGTCACATTCTCCTTAGCCTCAAGGGCTTGGTGCAAGCCATCAGAATAGCGCCTGCCATCCATGATGCGGCCAGTTTGTTCATCCACGATTTTCACCTTGGAATCCATCACCACGTACTCAACGTCCTTTTCAAACAAAGCGTAAGCCTTCAAGAGCTGACTCATGGCGTGAACGCGCTCACTCTTGAGCCTGTAGTCCTTTAACAAGGCATCTTTCTGCTGTGCCTTGGAGGCAAGGTCCACGTTAGACTGCTCAATGACGTTCAGATCCGTTGACATGTCAGGCATCAAGAAGAAGTCTGCGCTGGTGCGCTCACTCAAGAGCTCAATGCCCTTGTCAGTGAGGTTGATCTGGTTGGTCTTCTCCTCAATGGTGAAGAACAAATCCACATCAATCTTCTTCATTTGCTTGCCCTGCTCAGCCATGTAAACCCCTTCCGTCTTCTGGAGGAGTTGCTTGGTGCCTTCCGTCGAAAGGAACTTAATCAAGGCCTTGTTCTTTGGAAGGGCACGGAATGAACGCAACAGCTCGACGCCACCTTGCTCATTGTCGCCTGCTTCAATCAGTATTTTCGCCTGCCTCAAAGACTCCTGAGCCACTGCTTTCTGGTGATTCAACAGATCCACCACATGGGACTTGAGGTGGGTGTATTCCTGCACATCGCCATTGGGGGTCGGTCCAGAAATAATCAAAGGTGTCCGGGCATCATCAATCAACACAGAATCTACCTCATCCACGATGGCAAAGTGATGCTTTTGCTGGACAAGATCGCCCATCTCTTTAGCCATGTTGTCACGCAAGTAATCAAAGCCAAATTCATTGTTGGTTCCAAAAATGACATCCTTTCGGTAGGCCATTCTTCGCTCCTCAGAGTTGGGTTGGTGCTTATCGATGCAATCGACCTCCAAACCATGGAACTGATACATCGGACCCATCCACTCTGAATCTCGCTTAGCCAGGTAGTTGTTCACCGTCACCACATGTACCCCGCGGCCAGACAAGGCATTGAGGTAGACAGGCAAGGTGGCAACCAAGGTCTTGCCCTCACCGGTAGCCATCTCTGCAATGCGGCCCTGATGCAGTACCACACCACCGATCAGCTGCACATCGTAGTGCACCATGTTCCAGGTCACGTCAACGCCTGCTGCTGACCATGTTTGGTGCCAAGTTGCGGTTTGCGTTGCGTCATCTGAAATGCTGACTGCATCCAATGTGGCAGCAAGGCTTCGATCCAACACCGTGGCCTCAACCACCAAATCGCCATTGGACCATTGCTTGGCTGTTTCACGGATGACCGCAAAGGCCTCTGGTAAAATGTCAGTAAGGATGGACTCTTCCTTGTCAAGTAAATCTTTTTCTGCCTGTTCAAGTTGCTTGTACAGGTTATCCTTCTCAGCAAAATTTTCTGTCAACTCAATCTGCTGCTTAAGGTCGTCAATGATGCCCTGCTCAGGCTTGCCCCCCTCTTTCAAGCGCAGCTTAAAGTCTGCGGTCTTGTCTCTCAAACCCTGTGCAGTGATGCCTTTGATGGCAGCTTCAGCAGCATGGATCTTCTCGATGAAGGGTTTGATTTCCTTGATGTCTCTTTCCGACTTATCCCCAAGGAGTTTTTTGAGTAGGTTTTGAATCATGACAGCTTGTTCACCTGTTAATCACGTGCGCAACGGATCAATACTCATCTTCATTCCACAAGAAATCGTCATCTGTGGGGTAGTCAGGCCAGATATCAATGATGCCTTCATAGGTCTCGGGCTCTTCTTCCTCAACCTGTTGCAGGTTTTCAACCACCTCCATGGGGGCGCCTGAGCGGATAGAGTAATCGATGAGCTCGTCCTTGGTGGCGGGCCATGGCGCGTCACTGAGGTAAGAGGCAAGTTCAAGGGTCCAGTACATAATTGTAAGGTGTAGGAAAGACGCAGATTAATAGGGCAGTCAGTTGCGCAAAAGTAATTTTTTATTTGACGTAGGCAAATAGGAACAATCTACTTTGCCACCCAAGGGATATCCAAAACGTCAAAAGTCGTGCCCAGCCAACGACTCAGCGTAAAAAAATAATCACTCAATCGGTTGATATAAGGCATAGAATCTCCTGGAAAGGGCTTGTTTTCTGCATCGAGTTTGCTTTGCAAGGCCGCACAATGCCTCTCAGCCCTGCGACAAATTGTCCGACAAACATGCGCTTGGCTGATGACAACATGTCCGCCCGGCAAAATAAATTGCTTCATTGGCGTCAAATCTTGATCCATGGTGTCGATGGCAAGCTCCAAGTCAACGGTCCATTGCGAATGAATTGCAGGCAGCTTTTCCACCATGTCTGGCAGGTCATTGGCCATGTGCGATCCGATGCTGAACAAGTGGCTTTGAACGTTGCCCAGCTCAGCCAACCTTGGCTTGAGCGCGTCTTGCTTCTCGGAATTTGCTTCGTTGCCTGTTTCTGTGTTGAGCAAATCCTTGAGCATCCCAACCTGTGCGTTGAGCTCATCCAGGCTGCCATAGGCGTCAAGCCGTGAGTCTGCCTTGCTGATGCGTGTGCCGCTGAACAAGCCCGTTGTGCCCTTGTCTCCAGATTTGGTGTAGATCTTCATGTCAGTAGGCGCGTTGATTGTTGCCCTCCATGTAATTCACGAAGCTTTGATTGGCCACACGGGTGCCGCCGGGGGTGGGGTAGTTGCCAGTAAAATACCAGTCGCCAAGGTTTTGCGGGCAAGAAGCGTGCAAATCCTCAATGCGTTGGTAAATGATCTTGACCTCAGCCTTCACGTGCTTTGGCGTGAGGATGACGGCGATCTCATGCGAAATCTCATCCGCAGAAAAATGTTTGTAGACTGCCTTCACGGCATTGATTTGCTTCTCCTTGGGTTTGTTGAGCTCGGATTTTGCTAGCTCATAGGCCTCAGGGAGAACCTGATCGAGCTTTCGCTTCTTGAGCAGCGAAACCACCGCTTGGAATGCGGCAAAATCCTTCATTCGTGCCATGTCAATGCCGTAGCAATCGGGGTAACGAATCTGTGGGGCAGAAGACACGATGATGATGCGCTTAGGGCCAAGCTTGTCAAGCATTCCTAAAATACTCTTTCTCAGCGTGGTGCCTCGGACAATGCTGTCATCCACCGCAACCAAGCTGTCCTGAGGGCCAACCAAGTTGTAGGTGCTGTCATACACATGTGCCACCATGTCATCCCTGCCTGTATCCTCTGCAATGAAGGTCCGGAGCTTGATGTCCTTCCACGCAATTTTTTCAACGCGGGGACGCTGCATCATGATGTCCATGACATCCTTCTCCTTGGGGCTTTTGCCCAACCCGATGATCGCTTTCGCCTTCAATTCATTCAGCAAATCTTCTGCGCCTTGAACCAGGCCCATGTAGCTGATTTCAGCGGTGTTAGGGATGAAGCTGAAGACCGTGTGGTCAAAGTTGCCGCCCGAAGCTTCCATCACCCGATGGGTGAGTCGGCGGCCAAGCTCAATGCGCTCCTTGTAGATGTCGCCGTCATTGCCCCGTGAAAAGTAGATGCGTTCAAAAGAACAAGCCAACCGCTCCTTGGGGGTTAAGATTTTCTCGATGCTGAGATCGCCATTTTTTCTGATCCAAACCATGTGGCCAGGAGGGACCTCCTTCACCTGATCGAAAGTCAGACCAAAAGCCGTTTGAATCACCGGACGTTCAGAAGCCACCACGGCCACTTCATCATCCACGTAGTAGTAAGCTGGACGGATGCCGTTAGGATCCCTCAATAGGAACCCATCGCCCTGACCAACCATGCCACCCATGGCATAACCACCGTCCCAGACCTCTGAGGCTTTTTTTATCACCCTGTTGAGGTCTAAGTTGTCAGCAATGAATTGGCTTCGGTTGCCTTTATCCAAGCCGTGAACAGTCTTCGCCTCCTCATGCAAACGGTCGTTTTCCACATCCAGGAAATGCCCGATCTTCTCCATGATGGTCACCGTGTCAGTGCTCACCTTGGGGTGCTGTCCAAAGCTCACCAGTTCCTCCATCAGCTCTTCCGTGTTGGTCATGTTGAAATTGCCAGCCACAATCAAGTTGCGGCTCATGAAGTTGCTCTGCCTGAGGAAAGGATGGCAGGCCTCAATGCTGTTGCCGCCGTGAGTGCCATACCGCAAATGCCCCAGGTAAATCTCACAGGCAAAAGGCAGGTTCTCCTTCACCCATTTGGCGTCCTTGAGCCGCTCAGGCTTGCCTTCCAAGCGCTCAGCCAGGCTAAGCTGAATGCGCCCATAGATGTCCTGCATCGGCTTAGGCTCAATGCTGCGGTAGCGTGTGATGTAACGTTTCCCAGGGGGCATGCCCATCTTGATGCCAGCCAACCCCGCGCCATCTTGGCCGCGGTTGTGCTGTTTTTCCATCATCAGAATCATCTTATTCAGGCCATACAAAGCCGTCCCGTAGGTTTCCAGGTAATGGTCCAGGGGTTTGCGAAGTCTAAGGAGTGCTATGCCGCACTCATGCTTGATGGCGTCGCTCATGAAGTGACAAAGGTAATGCTTGACTATCTTTGCTAAACAGAAAACCTGCCATGGACACACTTCCTCTTGTCGTAGACATCCATACCCATATTTTGCCAGAAACCATGCCAAATTGGGCATCAAAATTCGGCTATGGGGGCTTCATCCATCTGGATCATCATTGCCCTGGTTGCGCAAAGATGTACAAGGACTCCACCTTCTTTCGAGAAGTGGAGGCCAACTGCTGGGATCCGTCCACTCGCATCCACGAATGTGATCAACAAGGGGTAGGGATGCAGGTTTTAAGCACGGTGCCCGTGATGTTCTCTTATTGGGCAAAACCCCAAGACACCCTGGACCTATCCATGTTCCTTAACGACCACATTGCAGAGATTGTGAAGAGCTACCCCGGTCGCTTTGAAGGTCTGGGAACCTTGCCTATGCAAGCCCCTGAGCTAGCCATCAAAGAGCTGGAGCGCTGCAAGGCCATCGGTCTCAAGGGCGTCCAAATCGGCTCCCACATCAACCAATGGAATTTGAATGCGCCTGAGCTGTTCCCTGTATTCCAAGCCTGTGAAGCCCTAGGCATGGCAGTTTTTGTGCACCCTTGGGACATGATGGCAAAAGCAAGCATGCCCGATTACTGGCTGCCATGGCTGGTAGGTATGCCAGCAGAAAGTTCATTGGCACTGAGCTCCCTCATCTTTGGTGGGGTCTTTGAGCGCTTGCCAAATTTGCGCGTGGCCGTTGCGCATGGTGGGGGTTCCTTCCCCGCAACCCTAGGTCGCATACAACATGGCTTTGATGTCCGGCCTGACCTCTGTGCAGTTGACAACGACAAGCCACCCACATCCTACATGGGAAAATTCTGGTTGGACTCCCTGGTCCATGACCCCCGCATGTTGGACATGATCGTAGACACCGTAGGAGAAAATCGGGTTGCTGTTGGCTCCGATTACCCCTTCCCTTTGGGTGAGCACGAACCGGGCAAACTGGTCCGAAACATGCCATGGGCTGATGTGAAAAAAGCAAAAATTTTAGCGGCCAATGCCCTTGAATGGCTCAATGGCTGAGTGACACGTGAAGCTGCTTGGCTTCCACCTCACTGAAGGCAATAGACTGGCCATGTACTTGCATCACTTGACGCCCTTGTTTGTCTTTGCCCACCTTGACCAACTCACTGCCAAGTGAAACCTTCGCTGCGTTGAGCTTTGCCAACAAATCTTGGTTGTCTGCGGCAGCAACCAAGGTGAATGAATCACCCGATTTTGCTGCAAAGAAGGTGGTTCCCCCTGTGGGCTGAATGGTCAGGTCATGGGAAGGAATGGGGTCACCATGCGGGTCGATGGTAGGGTCCCCTAGGAATCGACCAAGCCTTGCAATGAGTTCACTGGAACGCACATGCTCCAATTGCTCAGCGATGTCATGCACCTTGTCCCAGGCAAAGCCTAGGTGTTCTGACAAAAAGACCTCCCACAAGCGGTGGTTTCGAAGCAATTGAATGGCCTTGTGTTGGCCAATTTCAGTCAAGGAAATGCCACCGTATTTCACATAGTTCACCAAGCCTTTGCCATCCAGTTTTTGTACCATAGCGGTCACCGAAGGCGCAGCCAATTTGAGGTGCTTTGCCAGTGCGTTGGTGCCAACCTGACCCTTGTCGTCGGCCAACTTGTCAATGGCCTTGAGGTAATCTTCCTCGTTGCGGGTGAGTTGATCATTCATGATCAGTCGGTGAACCGCGAATCCGTTGCCATAACGGTGCTACACTGATCACAGGTTCGCTTGTTGACATCGTGGTAGTAGTCGCGGAAATGCGGTTGAAAATCGACCTCCACATCCTTCAACTCAAAATGCACCTCATGAAGCTTGTGGTTGCAGCTTTCGCAGTACCATGCCAGGCCATCGATGAAGCCTTTACCTGCTCTTGTGAGCTCCACCACCAGCCCAACGCTGCCTGCTTCCCGAATGGGGGAGTGCGGCGTATTCGCTGGCACAATCATCATGTCACCTGATTCGAGCACATGGTCCACGGGCTGGCCATTTTCCTGTGTTCTGACCGTGATGCGTCCCTCGAGTTGGTAGAAAAACTCTTCGGTTTCATTGAGGTGGTAATCCTTCCTTGCGTTAGGTCCAGCGACCACCATCACAATGAAGTCTTCTGCATCAGGGGTGAGGTTCTTGTTGCCCACAGGGGGCTTGAGTTGATCGCGATTGGCGTCCAACCAGCGTTGAAAGTTGAAAGGTTTGATCATGAATCAAAGGTATGACATCCAAGCAAAGCACCCACCCCATCCGTAGGATGGACCTTCGGCGGGGTAAAGATTTTTAAAAAATATAGTACCTTGTGTTGCATAGTACCATGTTTTGGACATATCTTTGCCCCGATGAAAACAGACAATGCACGCGCACAAATGCGCAAAGGCGCACTGGAACTCTGTGTTCTTAGGGTTGTCAAGCGTGGCGAAGCCTACGCCTCCGACATATCTAAAGCACTCAAAGCTGCTGACCTCCTTGTAGTGGAAGGCACCCTATACCCCTTGCTTGCCCGGCTAAAAAATGCCGGCTGGCTCGCCTACCGATGGGAAGAATCTTCCTCCGGACCCCCTCGTAAATACTACAAGCTAACCGACAACGGCAGCCAACTCCTCGATAGCCTCAACGGCGAATGGGACCAGTTTGTGAACGCCGTCAACTCCCTGAAAAACCCCACATGAAACCAACCATTGACATCAACTTAGGCGGCATGCTCTTCCATTTGGACGACGACGCCTACAAGGCACTTCAGTCCTACTTGAAGGCTCTGGATAAACATTTACAAACGGTTGATGGCCGTCAGGAAATCCTCTCGGACATCGAATCCCGCATCGCTGAATTGCTCACCGAACGCCTGGCTAGCACCCGCCAAGTGGTTAGCATGTTAGACGTGGACGCCGTCAAGGAAACCCTTGGCAGCCCATCAGAATTTGGCCCTGGCCCTGTAGATGAACCCTCACAGGGCTACAGCGAACCCCATGACCCATCAGCCCGGTCAAAGCGTCCATACCGACGCCTGTACAGGGATGATCAAGATCGTGTCGTTGGTGGCGTTGCTTCTGGTATTGCTGCCTTTTTCAACTGGGACCCCTTGGTCTTGCGGGTCCTCTTTTTGCTTCTGCTCTTCACAGGCGGCGGCGTACTGCTCTACATCATCCTTTGGGTCTTGATGCCAAAGGCGGTTACAACGGCAGAAAGGTTGGCCATGCGGGGGGAGCCCGTCACGGTTGAAACCATCCGAAACAAGGTTGAAACCGAATTTGACAAAGTAAAAAACAGCATGGATGACATGGATGTCAAGGGCAGGTTCTCTCGCGGAGCCCGACGCACCAGCTCTGTGCTGGGACGCATCCTGCGTGCCTGTGCACGCATCGTCATAGGCTTTGTGTCCGTGGCCCTGTTGGTGACCGCCATTGCGATTGGCACCGTGGCATTGAATTTCCTTATTGGTGATGGATCCGTCATCAGTGAATCTGGCAAGCTTTCTGAACTGAGCGAGGTAATCATGCCAGCAGGCTACTCCATGACCTACTTGTGGATCATGACCATCTTGGTGCTTTCTGGCCCCATCATCTTCATTGTTCTGCTGAATTTGCGTGCCTTTTTTGGCATGCGTTACAACCGACCCTCTTCACGCATGCTTGGTGGATTTGGGATGTTGGCCACCTTGATTGGCCTGTTGATGGCCATGGTCAGTGGCATCAAAGTTGCCACGGAATTCAATGTAGACGCTAGCCATTTGCAAACGGTTAACATGCCTGAGTCAGTCAAAACCTGGGAACTCAGCGTGGCTGATATCATGCTGAAAGACCCCGACTTCTCCCTGCACATTGGCACCAATGAAGATGGCGCAAAGCTTCACACGAAAAGTGAAGGCGGCAACTTTAACCTGGACATCACACCGGGTCGCGTGCGCATCAACGGCAAGCACTTGGATGAGGATTACTGGGATGAAAGCAATTGGGATGAATCATTCCGCGGTTGGTGGTACCTCAAAGATGACAGGGCCTTTTTCAACAACGTGGAAGTGGACGTTCGCCCCGCCCGTCAAGGGCAAGCCAGCCTCACGGTCCGCCGCTACGCAAATGGTCGCAGCCGACGCGATGCCAGCTACCGTGCTAACAGCATTAACTACGACCTAACGGTCTCCGATTCAGGTGAGATTGTCTTGAACAGCATGCTGGACTTCCCCACGTCCGATCGTCAGCGAGGACAAAGCGTGGAAGTGGTTCTCTACCTCCCTGTGGGGCATAGTGTCAACTTTGACGCCAGCCTGGAAGACTACCTCTACGATGTCGACAATGTGGTCAACATGTATGACGACGAGATGCTCGGCAGGACATGGATCATGATGCCAGAAGGTCTCACTGAAGTCAAGGCTTACTGATCACAGTGGCAAACAGATCACCTGCGTTGACGTTCTGACAATGGGACCCATCGGTCCTGAAACTATGGCCTGACTCAATGTGCCTGGCCCTGTTGCCCACAAGGGTGGCGAGGCTAGGGGCAGAAGGTCTCGCACCGACTTGCCCCAGGTGGTCCACGGCCCCTGCGGTCCGACATGCAGGCGATCTACCCAGCCCACCGACCCCAAGCTGCCCGTTTGGTGCAGGCCAGTGATCAGTTGAAAGGATTCCAGCCCTCCGGTTTGATGCAGCACCAGCACCTTATCACCCCAAAAGGCCATGGCTGATAGGTTAGCCGGCTCCTGCAGGTTGAAACTTTGCAAAAGCTCAGCCTCCCGGTTGAAGTGAAGCAAGCGCTTCAGGCTCAGCAGGATCATGTCCTGATTCCTGAGCAGTACGGGGTGCCCGTTGCCTACATCCTTTGCCAGTACTGGCAAGGTGACAGTGCTTGTGTCAGTGCCTTTAATCAAGGCCACGGCGCCTTGCTGAGTCGGCACATCCCAGGTTCTCAATAGGGCCACCCATCCACTTGCATCGCTGGCAATGCCATCGATCAGGCCATAATTGTTGACAGGATTCAGGTGAACATAGGCGCTGTCCCAACTTTGCCCATTGTCGCCTGAATGCAAGAGCCATACCCCCTCTGCGCCATAGACCGGCAGCCACCAATCATCCCCTCGGTGGTGACCCATCCGGGTGGTCCAGCGGTGCTGAGGGAAGGGGAAATGGATCATCTGAGCCTGCCCCTGTGGGTTTAGGACCAGGGCATGCCTTTGGTGAAATAGGGTGATGGCGCCTGCCTCAATGCCCACCTCCTCCAGCAGCCAGACATCGTTGAGCCAGCCCGGCGGCAAGACATGGTTCCACAGCAGTTGCCCGGTGCTGGCATGCCGGAGCCCAATGGCATTGCTGTCGGTTTGAACCAAGGCATGACCCCCTAAGGGGTAGGGGCCAAACCCTATTGCCTCATCCCCGCTAGGGATCAAGGGCTTTTGCCAAACATGCGCCTGAATCTGCGGCTCGATGGGCTGGCATTGCAGACTGAAGACAGCCACCAAGGCAACCACCAGCGTGGAGTTCAAGGCACTCATCGGGTGGCAGTGGCAAAAAAGGCACCCCCGGGCACTTGGCCATTGAAGATGCGCTTGAAAAGTTCCCGGGTCACGCTGCTGTTGCGCATCTGCTGATGGTTGGTTCCGGGCAGGGCAATCGATGCAATGGCACCGGGCAAGCTACCTGCAGACGACGCCAACACCAAGCCATCGTTGTCATGTTCAACGACGGACATAACCCATCGAGGCATCACCACGCAAGCCGCGTAAGGGTCTGCATTCACGCAATCGCTGGCTTGACTCACCACGGTCAAGGTGTAGGGGAAATCTGAGCCGGCTTCATTGCGACAGCGGCACCAGAAGTCGCTTTGTATTGAAGTCAAGGTGCGCCCCCCAATGATCTGCTTGTAACTTTCATTGGCATTCTCATACCAGTGCTTTGCACGCCAAGCCGCCACAGCCTTGCGTTCCAACGCCGCGGCACTGCCTAAATGCCAGAGGGCCTGAAAACCGAATCCTTGAGCCATCCACCGATGCCAGTTGGCATCTGCCAGTGCCGTGAGCCGAATGGCCTCGTAGCGGTTAGCCTCTGCGTTGGCAAAAGTTACCAAGGCTTCGTCGTCATCCATGCTAAAAGGGTCTACGGCCAAGGCCATGCCGACTGAATCGCCGCGGTATAACGAAGTGGCGATTCGCCAGAACACGGGCTCATCTTCCACGCCATAAGCCACGAGGGTGGGGCGACCAGGTGTCCGCTGCCCCAAGGCCTGTATCAAGGGCGACGACGGCTTGATTTCTTGGTTGACCGGTGCGTCGAATTGCTTCAAGGTGAAGGGAATAAACACCGACCCCAGCAAGCCGCATGCGGAGTCCACAGCCGATCGCAAAAAGGGATCCAAATTGGGGAACCAACGCAAGTTTGGCAAGCGATTGTAAGCCCATATATCTGGGTCACTCAATCGGAGACAGGCCTCAATCACAAAGGCCCTTGCCATGTCTCCTCCATTGGGGTCCAGGTTGGCAGCCGCCACCACGCCTTGGAAGCCAGACCCCAGGGTGATGATGCCACCCAATTTTGCTTCGAACACCGCGGTGTCATCATACAGGCTGTCCAGCATCAAAGCCACGGCTCCGCCTAAGGAGTGCGCAATCATCACATTGTCCATCTCATCGATTTGTTGGTTAATGGCCACCGATCTCGCGGTTGACCCCAAGTAGCTGTCCACATCCATGGCCATCGAAAACAAGCTGCCATTTTGGATGTAACTGTAAGGCTGCATGTAGACCACCTTTCTTGGCGGGTAGTTGAAACTTCCCATGGCAGCCGTATGCGCCGCCACCAGGTTCCAGGAGTCGGCATTGCCACCTAATCCATGCAAAAAATGCAAGATCCGGTCACCCCCCGTGGCCGTTTTGTTGGTCCAAAGGGCTTGCCCATTCTGCGGCTGAAAGGAATCTGCATCAGCTGGCAGTAGCAGAGCAGTTGCGACGTCACAGGGCTGCCCGACCATTTGCTGGCTCAGGCCCACCACAATGAGGGTGATGATGCCAATGGTGACACTGATGGACAGAAAGTTTTCTTGGTCTTTTTTGAGGCGTTTTCGCATGGTGTCGGAGGTGGATTGATTAAAGTTGAAGGAATGGACAGGTCAGGATCAAGGGGCCTAATACCAACTGCATCCGGTAATGGCCTGGCGTCAATGACAAATAAGGCAAGGTGAAGGGCAGGGATGGCAGCTTGGTCCGTTTGATGACAACCCGGCCTTGCACATCGATCACCGTCAAAGCTTCGGGGTGCAAGCTGTCACCAGAGCGGAGCGACAGGGTGACGGGCCCTTGTTCATGGGGCGAAGGCGTGACCAAAAGCTCATCCCATGTTTGGTGATTGGACCAGGACATACCGGCAGGCTTGCTGAATTGACTCAGCATGTAATCCACCATGCAAAGACCCTGTTGGTTGCGCCGTGGCCATCGTCGCTCAACAGCTGCCACATACCAGCCCATGGGGTGCGATTGGTAGGTGGTCACAAGGGAGCTATCGCCAGACTGCCATTGCACCATGGCAGGTGAGCTTGACCAGGTGATGGTCCATTGCCCCATCTGCCCCATCAGCCGCCCCGCCCCATCGGGCTGCAGCAGCATCCCCTGATCGTTGAGAATGGCCTGCTCTGCAGCTGTTGGTAGGATGTGCGGGGTGAACAATGCCAAACCTTCTCCGCTTGAGGTTTGGATGATTTCTGTGCTGTCGACCCCTTGCCACTGTATGCCATTGCCTTGGTTGACGTAGGTAGGTGGAGCTGTCATCCATTCGGGACGCTGGTCATGCGTTGGCAGCCAGCTTGCCGTGACTTTGCCGCCGTCAAGTTGCCAGGTGCGGATGACACATCGTTGCTTCATGACCATGGATTCCAAGTCCCATGGGTCAAGCATGTAAGTCTCAGCATTCGCATGAATCAAGGTGGCGGACCAGGTGCATTGTCGCTGTTCCCAGTAGGCATTTGCTTGCGCAGTGACGGATAGGTGGCATGTCAGGCCGGCCAATCCGACCCATAGCAGGCGCATAAGTTTTTGGGTGTGTTGGGTGGTTGTTTGCATGGTGGCAAGTTGAATCCGCAGCAAATCAGGCAGCCGTCACTGCCTGCTTCCATCCATTTATTTTGTTGGAAATTTGCTACAACTCTGCAGCCATGATTAACGCCTCACTTGTTGACCAGTTCCCTATCCTTTCACAAACAGTGAATGGACAGCCACTGGTCTATTTGGACAATGCTGCCACAACGCAAAAGCCCGCTGTGGTCATTGCAGCCATCGTGGATTACTACGAGCGACTCAATTCGAACGTGCACCGCGGCGCGCACCACCTGAGCCAGCTGTCAACAGACGCCTTTGAGCTCACCCGAAGCAAGCTGCAATCTCACCTCCATGCAGCCCATGAGCATGAAATCATTTTCACCAAGGGCACCACGGACAGCATCAATTTGGTGGCCCATGGCTTCCGCTCCTTCTTGAGTGAGGGCGATGAGATTTTGGTCTCTGAGATGGCGCACCACAGCAATTTGGTGCCATGGCAAATCACCGCAAAGCTCACAGGTGCCACCCTGCGAATCATCCCCATGACCTCAGAGGGAGAGATGGACCTGTCAGCCTATGAAAACTTGCTCAGCAAGCACACCAAGTTGGTTGCCTTCAGTCACATCAGCAATGCCCTTGGAAGCATCAACCCCGTGAAAACCCTGACAGACATGGCGCATGCTCATGGGGCAGCGGTGCTGGTGGACGGTGCGCAAGCTCTGCCGCATACCCTGGTGGATGTGCAGGACTTGGGCGTGGATTTCTATGCGGCATCGGCACACAAAATGTACGGTCCCACAGGCATTGGCATGCTCTATGGCCGCAGTGAATGGCTCAACAAACTCCCGCCATACCAGGGTGGTGGCGAGATGATCGCTGAGGTGTCTGCCACCTCAAGTACCTACGCTGACCTTCCCTACAAATTTGAAGCGGGCACACCCAACATTGAGGCCGTTATCGCTTGGGGCACCGCCATTGACTGGATGAACCAGGTTGGCATAGCAAACATTGAGGCCCATGAAACGGACTTGCTGGCTTATGGCCATCAATTGTTGGCTGAAATTCCCGGCTTGATTATGTATGGTAGCCCCCGCCACAAGGCTGCTGTCTTGAGTTTCAATATCGATGGACTGCATCCCTACGATGTGGGCACCTTGTTGGACCAGATGGGCATTGCTGTACGCACGGGTCAACACTGCGCTCAACCCATCATGACCAGCCTGCAAGTGCCGGGAACCATCCGAGCCAGCCTGGCCGTCTACACCCGACGCTCTGACCTTGAAGCCCTGGCTTCAGGCCTCAAGCGCGCCATCAACGCATTAACCTGATATGGCATCGATTGACGATATCACTGCAGACATTGTTGAGGACTTTGAGGTCTTTGACAACTGGATGGACAAGTATGAGTTCATCATTGACATGAGCAAGTCCCTTGCCCCGATGCCTGCAGAGAAAAAACAAGACATCAACTTGATCAAGGGCTGTCAATCACAAGTATGGCTTGATGTGCAGCTGGATGACAAGGGCTTGATGCAATGCCATGCTGATGCGGACGCCATCATCACCAAGGGCATGATTGCCTTGCTGCTGAAACCCGTTCAAGGCCAGAAGCCTGCCGATGTGGCCGCATGCACCTACGATTTTCTCACAACAATAGGCTTGAGTCAGCACCTGTCGCCCACCCGGGCCAATGGTTTGCTGAGCATGGTCAAACAAATCCGGATGTATGGCATTGCCATGCAAGCCACCTCCCGACCATGAAAGACGAACAAATGCAAAGCCTTGGTGATCAAACTATTGATGTGCTAAAAAACATCTTTGACCCAGAAATACCTGTGGATATTTACCAATTAGGGCTGATCTATGATGTGCAAGTATCTGAGGATGCGGACATCCATATTTTGATGACCCTCACCTCGCCTAACTGCCCCGTGGCAGAGTCCATGCCTGAGGAGGTGAAACAGCGAGTTGCCAGCCTGCCTGACGCTAAAGAGGTAGAGGTAGAGATCACCTTTGATCCCCCGTGGACCAAGGACATGATGAGTGAGGAAGCCCGCCTTGAATTAGGCATGTTATAAAGACACCATGGCAGAAGAAATCATCAATCGCATCGCTCAATCAAACCTCATGGTCTTTGACTTAGAGGAACTGTGGCCTGTTGGTGGCCTGCAAGTCTTTGCTTTATCCCCCCTGGCAACCGATGGCCTTTTTCGCGAAAAAGCGGTTCGCCAATCCCTGGATGACATGGATTTGTCCGCTTATGCGGGCCAAGTGGTCTGCATTGAGGGGGCTCAGGACTACATTGTTCCCCAGTGGCTCTGGCCCATGCTGTCTCATGCCTTGGCTCATGCCAAATTCATTGGCGAGGGCGCAGATGTCATGAGTCAGTACTACACCCATGCCCTGCAAGCCATGGAGCTCAGCCCCTACCAGGACAAAAAGGTTCTGCTCAAGGGATGTGCCGCGGTGGCGGTGCCACCCTCTGCCTACCTGCAAGCCGCTGCTCAATTAGAAGGCGTAGCCAGCAAGTTGATGTATGGCGAGGCCTGCTCCAATGTGCCAATTTTCAAGGCGCTGGCCAAAGGGAAATAGGTGCAAATAGGTTGATTTGCATGACCTTGAGGTGAGCCTTATCTTCGCCCCCTTATGAAAAGAATCATTGCCACCCTCCTCGTAGCTATCATGCTCGTCCCCACAGCTTCCCTCACTGCAGGTGAAGGCATGTGGATTCCGCTTCTCATGAAGAAGCTCAACTACAAAGACATGCGAAAAGCTGGCCTCAAGCTGTCGGTGAAAGACATGTACTCGGTTAACCACGGCAGCCTCAAGGATGCAATTGTTTCGCTTAACGGCGGCAGCTGCACAGCTGAAATCATTTCCTCAAAAGGTCTTTTACTCACGAACCACCACTGTGGTTTTGATGCCATTCGTAGCCACTCAACCGTGGAGGACAATTACTTGGAGGATGGTTTTTGGGCCATGAACATGAGTGAAGAATTGCCCAATCCCGGCATGTTTGTCTCCTTTTTGATTCGCATGGAAGATGTGACCAAGGAGATCAACAAGGTTCTCACCGATGACATGTCTGAATCAGAGCGTTCCAAGGCAGCTTCAGCTGCGTCGAAGGCCTTGATTGAAGAGGCAACCAAAGACACGGATTACCGTGCCGATGTGGAGACCTTCTACCACGGGAATGAGTTTTACCTCTTTGTTTATCAGCGTTACACAGATATTCGCATGGTGGGAGCTCCCCCCAGCAGCATTGGCAAATTCGGTGGTGACACCGACAACTGGATGTGGCCTCGTCACACCGGTGATTTCTCCATGTTCCGCGTGTACGCTGACAAAAAGAACCAACCTGCCGACTACAGTGCTGACAATGTGCCTTTGAAGCCTAAGCATCACTTGCCCGTGAGCTTGAAAGGTGTGGAAGATGGTGACTTTGCCATGGTCTGGGGTTACCCGGGAAGCACCGATCGCTACCTCTCTTCTTGGGGCGTGGAGCAGGCTGTAGACCTGCACAACCCGACAGTGGTTGACATCCGTGCCGCTAAATTGGCCGTCCTACGCAAGTACATGAATGCTGATGAGACTGTGAAGATCCAGCTGGCATCAAGCTACGCCCGGACAGCCAACTACTGGAAGTACTATATCGGTCAGACAGAGCAATTGGTCAACAACAACGTGCACAGCAAAAAGACGGCTCTTGAAGCAGACTTCACTATGTGGGTCAATGCAAAGCCTGCCCGTCAGGCAAAATATGGTGAGACCCTCAAGCTGATGGAAGACTACTATGCCGCCACTGACAAGGGCGTTAAGAACAATGTCTATTTGATGGAGGCTGTGGTTCGTGGCCCATCCGCCGCACTGTTTGCTTACCGCATGGCATCTGCCCTGAAGCGAGGCATAAGCGATAAAGCGATGATGGATCGCATGTCGCGTGCTTTGAAAGACCAGGCAACCGAGCATTTCTCCACCTTCCACGCAGAGTCTGACAGAGACCTCATGGCCGTCCTATGGGAGATGTACGCCAACAACGTGCCCCGTGACCAGCTGCCTGCATTTATTTCAGATGTAGCAGCCTCAGGTGAAGGCTTCATCAATTTTGCAGATGTTATTTATGAAGAAAGCATTTTCATGTCAGAGGAACGCTTTACGGAATTCCTTGCATCCCCAGACAGCGCCATTTTAGCGGACGACCCCTTGACGAAAGTTGCAGACGGATTCCGCGAGGCATACTTTGGTTCTCGCGATGAGGCTTTGGAAAACAGCCAAGCAAGGGCTTACCGCCTGTGGACCGCTGGCGTTCGTGAGATGATGCCTGACCACAATTGGTCAGCAGATGCCAACAGCACCATGCGCATGACGTATGGCCATGTGGGGTCTTATGTGCCAAAGGACGGCGTCATCTACAATCACTACACAACACTGGAAGGTGTCATGGAAAAGGAAGATCCAAACAATCCAGAGTTTGTGGTGCCCCCTCGTTTGAAGGAATTGTACAACGCGAAGGACTACGGTCGCTACGCCGATAAAAATGGTAACCTGCCTATCGGTGTCATTTCTGGCAATGACATCACGGGTGGCAACTCGGGTTCCCCATTGATCAACGCTAAGGGCGAGCTGATTGGCTGTGCCTTTGACGGCAACTGGGAGTCGATGAGTGGTGACATTTTCTTTGAGGACGAGCTGCAGCGCTGCATTTCTGTAGACGTTCGCTACATCCTATTTGTGATTGACAAGTACGCCGGTGCCGGTCACTTGGTTGATGAGATGACTTTGCGGTAGACCGACGAAGCCATAGCGCTGGATGGCATCATTCATGAGTCAGTTGAGCCAGTTTTATTGCCCCCAGGGATATAGATCTGTTTGAGGGCTTAACCCTTGAGCTTGTCAAGTGCAGACTGCAAGGCGGCTTTGTCTTTGAACTGAAGCACAATGGAGCCATTGCCTTTAGCTGACATGGTGACCTTAGCCTGAAGGCCTAGGGCAGATTCAAAAACTTTAGCGGCTTTGAGGTTGTTCTTGGGTTTTGCAGAGACTTGCTTGCTAGAACTACCCTTGCTTTTCACAGCGGACTCCATTTGTCGCACGCTCCAGTCACCTTTCAAGCAAGCCAGGTACAAGGCCTCTTGCACAGTTGAGTCATTCAAGCCAACCAAGGCACGCGCATGCCCCATGCTGATGGCGCGATCTCGTAACCCGGCTTGAACCAAGGAGGGAAGCTTCATCAGCCCTAAGTGGTTGGCCACCGAGGAGCGGTTCACCCCAACCCTTTCCGACACGCGTTGCTGGGTCAAATCACAGTCATCCATCAAGCGCTGGTAGGACAATGCCACCTCAATGGGGTCAAGGTTTTGCCGTTGAATGTTTTCCACCAAAGCCATTTCCAAGACAGCTTGGTCATCCGCAAAGCGGACGTAGACCGGAAGTTGTTTGAGGCCAGCACGCTTGGCTGCACGGTAACGTCGTTCGCCAGAGATGATCTGGTAGGCGCCGGGCTCCATCTGTCTGACGGTGATAGGCTGAACCAGCCCAACGGATTGAATCGAAACGGTCAATGCCTGCAGCCCCTCTTCTGAAAAAACAGTGCGGGGTTGATCGGGGTTAGCAGCAATCTGTGTGACGTCAACCATGAAGACTCCACCAGCCAAAGCTTTTGCTTTCGGATCTTTTGCAGAGGTCACTGTGTGGTCTTTGAGCAAGGCTGAAAGACCTCTTCCCATAGCGGGTTTCCTGATTGACATAGGCCAAATATCGGCAATATCACTGGCTTTCCAAGGCCTTATTGAAGGATTTATCCAAGGGATATCACCCATCGCTAAATGGATAATCTGTTGGCTTTGATGGGCATCTACCGGGAGGTAAATCTCTGCTCGGCATCAATTGCCTGCAAGCATTTGAGCATGGAAAGGTTGCCTTGTGAGAACGTACATTTGCGTCCCATGAAGGACCTCAGAAATTTTTGCATCATTGCGCACATTGACCACGGTAAAAGCACCCTGGCTGATCGCTTGTTGGATGTCACATCAGCGGTGACTGTTCGTGAGCAAAAAGCCCAGTTGCTTGACTCCATGGACTTGGAGCGTGAGCGGGGGATCACCATCAAGAGTCATGCGATTCAGATGGACTACAGCAATGACAAAGGAACCTACAGGATCAATTTGATTGATACCCCGGGGCATGTTGACTTCAGCTATGAAGTGAGTCGATCAATTTCTGCCTGTGAGGGTGCCTTGCTGGTTGTTGACGCAGCACAAGGCATTCAGGCGCAGACCATTTCAAACTTGTACCTGGCCATTGAGCATGATCTGGAAATCATTCCCGTGATGAACAAGGTGGATTTGCCTTCAGCTAACCCGGAGGAAGTGGCTGATCAGATCATCGATTTGCTTGGCTGTAAGCGCGAAGACATCCTGTCTGTCAGCGCAAAAACGGGCGAAGGGGTTCAGGCCTTGTTGGACAACATTGTGGACAAGGTGCCGGCGCCCAAAGGTGACCCTGACGCGCCACTGCAGGCATTGATTTTTGATTCCGTGTACAACTCCTACCGGGGCATTGAAGGCGTTTTCCGCATCATCAATGGCACTTTGAAAAAAGGCCAAAAGGTGAAGTTTATGGCCACGGAGAAAACCTATTTTGCTGATGAAATTGGTGTGCTTCGCTTGGAAAAGGATCCGGTTGATGTCATGAGTGCAGGAGATGTAGGCTACATCATATCGGGCATCAAGGAAGCAAAAGAAGTGAAAGTAGGTGACACGATCACCACGGTGGAAGGTGGCGCGACAGAGGCCATTTCAGGCTTCGAAGAAGTGAAGCCTATGGTCTTTGCAGGTATCTACCCGGTGGTGACAGAAGAATTTGAAGAACTTCGTGCATCCCTTGAGAAATTGCAGCTCAACGATGCAAGTTTGACCTTTGAAGCAGAAACCTCTGCAGCATTAGGCTTTGGTTTTCGCTGTGGATTCTTAGGGATGCTTCACATGGAGATCATTCAAGAGCGATTGGAGCGAGAATTTGGCATGTCCTGCATCACCACGGTTCCCAATGTGTCTTACCACGCCTACAGCAAAAAAAACCCCGACACCCTGGTGCTGGTGAACAACCCCACCGATTACCCAGATCCATCAGCCTTGGACCATCTTGAAGAGCCCTTCATCAAGGCGCAGATCATCACCAAGAACGACTATGTTGGCGCAGTGATGAAACTCTGCATTGACAAGCGTGGCACCATCACAGGGCAAAATTATTTGACCCAAGATCGCGTGGAGTTGAGCTTTGAGTTGCCCCTGGCAGAAATTGTCTTTGGCTTCTATGACCGATTGAAAACCATTTCACGGGGTTATGCCTCCTTTGACTACCACCCCGTTGGCTACAGGCCCTCGAATTTGGTGAAGGTGGATGTGCTTCTCAATGGTGATCCCATCGACGCCTTGTCTGCATTGATTCACAAAAGCAGGTCCCATGACATTGGCAAAAGGCTCTGTATCAAACTCAAAGAACTCATCCCTCGCATGCAGTTTGTGATCGCCATACAGGCAGCCATTGGCGCAAAAATTATTGCCAGGGAAACCTTATCAGCCTTAAGAAAAGACGTCACGGCCAAATGCTATGGTGGTGACATTTCCAGAAAACGCAAGTTGTTGGAAAAGCAGAAGAAAGGTAAGAAGCGCATGCGTCAGCTGGGCAACGTAGAGGTGCCTCAGCAAGCCTTTTTAGCCGTGCTAAAACTTAACGACTAAAGGGCTTTTGCGATTTGTGTTTTAGCACATGGCTGAAAAACAATTGTGACCTAAATTTGCGCTCCCATTGATGCCCTATCGTCTAATTGGCAGGACAGCGGTTTTTGGTACCGTCAGTCAAGGTTCGAGTCCTTGTGGGGCAACCATCAATGAAAGCCGTGCGAAAGCACGGCTTTTTTTATGCGTCAATGTTTGCCACGCAACGCTGCTTGGTAATCGGGCGGATCCAACGTGGCCTTGTACCCCTCAGGGAAATGCAGCTTGAGAAAGACCTTTTCATAGGTAGACTGGCTCATGCTGTCATGGTGAATGATGCCAGCCATGTACTGCCAGTTTTGAAAGACGCTCAAGGCAATGAGCAGGACCAAGCCCCCGCGCGCAAGGCGTTTGGCATGAATCGGCCAAGCCTCCATCGATGACAATGCATGGGCTAAAGGGATGGCCAACAAGGGGTAGCAGTCAATCAAGGGTCTTGCCCCAAATGAGCCGCCATACCACCAGCACCACCAGCTGAAGGTGATGAACACAAACAGACTGAGGCCTACCAGCAGTGTCTTTGCACCCAGCTTATCATGGCGACGCATGCGCCACAAGCCAAGCAAGGGAAGTGCCATCAGGGGGCTGTAAAGAAGCCAGCCTTTGCGAAAAGAAAAGAGGCCATTCCACAATTGCGGGTCGGTAAAAAAGAAGCCTTCTTCCCCGTAAGAATAGACCAGCCAGTGACCGGTGTTGTGATGCCAGAAAAGGAGTTGGGGCAAGATCGCAAGGCAGGCAGCCACGACCAGGAGAAACCACTGCTTGACAGAGGGCAATCGGCCTTTGGGCAATTGCCAAGCCAGGAGAATCAAGATGAGGATCAGGTTGACAGGCCTGATAAGCACCATCAAGCCTGCGGCAAAACCCATCCCCGCTAACCAAGCGGAGGTTTGTCCTTTGCTGTTGTCATGGAATCGGTCAATGCCATGCATCAGCCCCGCCAGAAGGCAGAAGCTGAAAGTATGCCCCATGGCAGATCTGAATGTGCTGTAGTATAGCAAATTGCTGCCAAGGAAAAGGATGACAAGGGCAAAGGATGTGACGGTTTGGGAAAAGCGTCGGCTGAGAATCCGCATCAAAAACCACAGCCCCAGCATGGCAAAAGTCAGCCCAGCAAAACCGATGGCAAACTGGTAAGGGAGGCTGTAGCCATCAGCTGGCCATTGGTCTGTTGCGCTGGCCACACCATGTGCTAGCGCAAAGAAAGGGCTGTACAGGATGGCCAGGCCTCCAGACATTTTGATGAAATGCCCCCCGTCGTCATGCTTGAAAATTTGCGTTGCCCGGGCGCCAGGTTCTGCCAACCAATCCCCCTTGAGCTCCATGTCATCATGGATGAATAGGGCGGGCAAGTAAACATAGTAGTCCGACACGTCCCATGCGATGACTTGGTTTCGCTTGCCCCGGGTCTCCTTGTAGCGCGATTGGCTGATGAAGGTGAACAGGGCAATGACGCAAAGAAGTAGCCAAGTGAATCTGGCAGTGTTGATCGCTTGCATGGCCATAAAGGTGCTAATTTTATCCCATGACCTGGACCAAAACACCCATTTTTTTATTCATGCTGATGCTTGTGTTGGCCTGCCGGCCTCGCGAGAAGCCCATTGAGCTGCCCTTTCATGTTGACTACGGTGCTTATGGCTTGGATTTCAGTTCAGACTTCTACGCTACAGGGATTGGGTCCACAGGTGCAACAGACATTTTTGAGGCATCTGGCGGGGTGGCCGTTTCAGGCATGCCCCAGGGTTTATGGACGATCAATGACAGCGGGGACTCAAGCAACATCTACTTGATCAATGCCCTGACAGGGAAAACCTTGCTTCGGATGGCCTTGTCTGGTTTGTCTGCCGTGGACTGGGAGGACATGGCACATCACACCGACTCTACAGGACAGCGTTGGCTGGTTGTGGCGGACATGGGTGACAACAACGCCATGCGTTCATCCGTTCAACTCTACGCCTTTCACGAACCAACGTGGTCTGGCCTTGACACCACCGGTGGATGGACCAACCATGTACCCCTGGGATTGAAAATCTGGGACTTTGTCTACCCTGGTGGGGCTCGCGATGCAGAGGCCTTGTTTGTGGATCCCTTGACGGGCCAACCCTGCATCATCACCAAGCGAGAGGCCCGCAACGAGTTACACATGCTGCCTGCCTCACCTTCAGGGGGGGTGGATAGCACCACCTTCATTGGCAGCTTCCCGTTTTCTTCTAGCACTGCAGCAGATTGCGCAGCCCTTGCTGGTCATGGCATGCCAATCATCGTGAAGAGTTACCAGCACATTTGGCTGTGGGAACGCAGCGATGACATGTCCGTGGTTGAAGCCATGATCAAGACCCCAGTTCGCTTGCCCTACACGCAAGAAAGCCAGGGTGAAGCCTTGTGGTGGACCTTGGATGGTGGTTATGCCACGTTGTCAGAATCACCGATGGGCATGCCTGCTCAGGTGTGGGTGTATGACCGCAAATGAATCGGAATCCTTGACCACCACGAGAGGGTGATTGACCCTTATTGCCAATTAAAGTTGCTGGCTTTAGTGCCTAATTTGAAACGATGGCAAGCTGTACCCTTTGACCCCCACAGGTCAGGACATACATGCCTGCTGGCAAGTCACTGGGCAAGGTGATGGTCAGTACCTCATTGGCCCATTGACCGCGAAGGTCATGGAGGATTTTACCGCTGAAGTTGCTGAGCTGGATGGGCCCAGGGTCAGAGGCAAACCCTGCCCAATGCACCACGGAACCGGCAAGGCTCGGGTTGGGGTAAAGGGCATTTTCCTGAGGTCTGTTCTCGACCAACCCAATCATTTCACCTAACTGTTTACTTAAACTGGCACTGCCACCACAGACATTGTCAATGGTCAGGGTGATAACATAGCTGAGTGATGGCACGGCATAGTGATGCTGCTTGACAGGGCCACCGCTGGAAGTGGTGCCATCGCCCCAGGACCAGTTGTAATTGTTGACCCCCACACTCAAGCTTGCATCAGACTCCACCCACATGCCGCTGCTTCCAGAGGAAAGGATGGCGGTGGTGAAGGCCGGGGTGGGGACTTCACAAATGGTGACCGATTGGCTGCTGACAGAGCTCAATCCACAGGCGTTGTAAACCGTTAAGATGACGGTGTACACGCCGTTGCTGGCATAGGTGTGATTGGCTGGGTTGGTGGCTGCACTGTTGCCATCACCAAAATCCCACAACAGGGAACTGGCTCCCGTTGATGTGGAGGTGAACAAGGCAGAACTCCCAGATATTGAGGCCGTGAAACCTGCCAGCAACTGCCCACAAACTTGGGTGCTTTGGGTGATGCTGTCAGTGCCGCCACAACTGTTGCTTTGGATCAAGGTGACAGCGTAGTTTCCAGCTGTTGCGTAGTTGTGGTTAACCGGGTGACCAACGCCCTGGTTGCCATCCCCAAAATCCCATTGGTAGCTGTGACCTAAAACGGGGTTGCTGGCGCTGAAAGTGCGGTTAAGTTGGGTGCCACTGTGTGTAAATGCTGCTGATATGTTGGGGCAAGGCAGGGTGCTGAAGGTGATGGGACCAACCCACGCGCTGTAAAAGGTTGGGCCACAGGAATCCCTCACATAGGCATCATAGCTTGTGCTTGAACTGAGTCCCGTCAGGATGTAGGGGCTGCTTGACACGCTCCCCATGCTGGTACTTGGCGTGAATCCACTGACTCCCCATGCCACCTGACTCTGGCCACTGCCACTGCTGAAGCCTAGATTGCCACTGGTGGGACTGATGTTGGTCAAGGTCAAACTCGTTGGCGGACTGCAAATGGGTTTTGGCGCCTCCACCACAGAGATGTCGTCCAAGCCCATCATGGCCCACCATCCACTGCTTCGACTGCCGGTGAACCGCAGACGGAAGGTGTCATTGCGGTAGGCGTATAGGTTGATGATGGTCTCCGTCCATGCAGAGGTTTTTGCTGTTTGTGCGCCAGGGGTGATGGTGCCAATGTTGGTCCAGCCCGAGCCATCATTGATCGCCACCTGGAGCGAAGTGATGTTGCTGCCAAACAGGTGACTGTAAAAATGCACCTCTGGGGTATCCAGGGGCGTCACATCAATCCATGGCGTGGTAATTTTGCTGCTGAGATTGCTGCTGGAGCCGCCGACTATGTTGGTGTAGAGGTATTTGCCGCTGCCTTGCACGTCTCCGCTTGGACCGGTGTTGATCCAGGGTGTGGCGCCGGCTTTTGGTGTCCAATAGTAAAGGGTGGTGTCAGAACGATTCCAGCAATCAGCAATTTGCGAATTGACTTGTGGCCACAAGCTCAATTCAACCCAATCTGAGCCATTGAAATTCTCTGACCATGGTGCTGTCACTGGTGCGCATTGGGTGGTGGCTTGAATGGGTCCTAACCAGTCACTGACACCCGCCAATCCACAACTATCCCTCACATAGAATGCGTAGGTGGTGCCTGGATTCAACCCATTGACTGTGAAGGGTTTGTTGGAGGCTGTCACCGTGTTGCTGGCACTTGGCATGAAACCCGGCGTGCCATAAGCCACCTGCCAGGGGCTGCCGCCACCGGTCCAGTCCAAGCTGACACTGTTGGTGCTTGTGGCGGTGATGCTGAGGTTCGCGGGCTTGCTGCACGAGGCTTTTTCATGCACAGACACATCGTCAATGGCCATCTGCGATTGATTGCTAAATCCGGCGGTGCTTTTCACGGCTCGCCATCGCAGCTGAATGCTGTCATCCGCATAGGCACTGACATCGATGATGGCCTCTTTCCAGGCGTCTGTTTTGCTGGTTTGTTGCTGCCCTGATTTATGCCAAATTTGACTCCATCCGCTGCCATTGCTGATGTCCAAAACCATGCTGTCAATCTGCGCACCGTACATGTGGTACCAAAAGGTCACCGTTGCCGTATCCAACGGACTCAAGTCAATGAGGGGACTGAGGACATGCGCTGAAGGACTCGTCAAGAAGCCAACACCCAGGCTCATTAGGTATTTGCCGCCAGATCCCGGGCTGTGGTCATTGGTGGGTCCGGTGTTGAAGGTGGGAAATACGGGTGGCCCTGGTGTCCAGAAAAAATTGACGGTATCAGGCCGTTGCCAACAAGAGGGAATGCCACCAAGCTGCCCCCATCCCCCAACAGTCCAGCTGCTGCCATCAAAGTTTTCACTGAAGGGCGCTGACACAGGCAAGCATGACGTGCGAAAAGGTACAGGCCCGACCCATGAACTGCTGCCTGATGTGCAGCTGTCCTTGACGTAGGCGACGTAGTTGGTGTTTGGACTAAGGCCTGTCAATGTGTGACTGCCACCGCTGGCATTAACCTGGGTGCCTGCCGTGGCGGAAATGCCCGGGCTGCCGTAACTGATGCGCTCCAAGCTGCCATTGCCAACATTCCAGCTCAAGCTGGCGGTGCTTGCCGTGGCATTGGTTGCCAGCAAATTGCTGGGCTTAGCGCAGCCACTCCCTTGCCGGACATGGATGTCATCGATGGAGATTTCTGCCAATTGGGTCCAAAGGGTATTGCGGTAGGCTACAAAACGGATGAATACCGTATCCCCTTGAAATGCGCCAAGTTGCAGCACCTCTTCCTTCCAGGCACTTGCCGCGCTGCTTTGCTGTTGACCGGTCAACGTATTCAAAGTAGTCCATGCGCTGGATCCATTTTTATCCCTGGCTTGAATCACCAGCTTGTCAATGCCATTGCCATACATGTGGTACCAAAACGCTAATTCGGGGCTGCTGAATGTATCCAGGCTGATTTGTGGTGTTCGCAAGATGCCGGATGTGCTGGGTGTTGTTGAACTGACCCAGTCCATGCTAGCGTACTTCAACCGCCCTGTGTGATCTTGGCTGGGCCCCGTAAAATTGGAGGAAAACAAAGAGGGGGCAACGTCCCAGAGATAGCCTGTAGAGGGGGTTCGTGGCCAGCAGTTAGGCATGCTTCCCGTTGTGTTCCATGAGCTTTGCTGGGTGAAAGCCTCCTGGTCAAAGCTTTCAAACCAGGGCATGACAGCCACGCCACAAAGGGTACTTTGAGCAAAATAGGGCGACCATGCGCTAACAGATCCATTGCTGCAGCTGTCCCGGACGTAGAAGTCGTAGCCCGTGGATGCCCCCAGCCCGTTGGCCTGGTAGACCTTCGCTGTAATCCAAGCTGACTGGCTGCCACTGCCAGGGTTGAAGCTCAAGGTGCCATAACTAACTTGGTGGTAGGTCGCTGAAGAGGTGAAGCCGACCTTGATGTGGTTGCTGCTGCGATTGAGCAGATTCAAGTTGCCGGGCACCGTGCATTGCCCTTGCATTGAAATGGCGTAAAGCCAGACAAAAAGTAAGGGGACGAAGCGTTTGATAAACATGATGCTGCCCCAAGGTAGAATATAGATGTCTGAGCCCATTGCCTCAATGCGTGAACGGCACATTGTGCTTGACATCCGACAAGACAAAGACAGAAAGCACTAATCCCTTAAAATGCCCTATCTTTGCGGCAACTTTTTGAGTATCTAATGCTGAAAGGGGGCCTATGGTCCCCTTTTTCATTAGCCAATAATCAGATAATGGACAACGCCACATTAACCACTTTAGTGCAAGAGCAACTGGACCAACTTGACGCCTTTGCTGTCGAGCTGAACCTGGGTTCTGACATGCACATCAAGGTGCATGCAGACCTGAATGAAGGCCATATTTCTGTGGCGCAACTTCGTCAAATTACCCGTGCCATCAAAGGTGAATTGGGGGAAGATTTTGAAGATTACAGCATTGAAGTATCTTCACCTGGTATGTTCACCCCCTTTGTGGTGGAGGCACAGTACAAGAAAAACATTGGCCGAAGCGTGGTAGCCACCATGCTAAATGGCAACGAACACAAGGGCAAACTCACCGCGTATGACGGGGAGTCAGTCACCTTGACTTGGCGCGAACGGGTTCCCAAACCTGTTGGCAAAGGAAAAGTAACCACCGACATGTCAGTCACCTTGACGTTGACAGACATCAAACAATTGATTTTGGATTTTAAATTTTAATTTATCATGGAAGCAATCGACATCATTGAATCATTTGGCGAGTTCAGAGACGAAAAGAACATCGACAGGGTCACCCTTATGTCCTTCATTGAAGAGGCTTTTCGGGTACAGATTCGCAAGAAATACGAGAGTGATGACAATTTTGACATCATTGTCAACCCGGACAAAGGCGACATGGAAATCATGCGCAACCGCACCATTGTAGAAGATGACAAGCTGGAGAACCCGCATTTGGAAATCTCCCTGAGTGACGCCCTCAAGATTGAGGATGACTTTGAAGTGGGCGAGGAAGTGTCAGAGGAGTACAAGATCTCAGACATGGGCCGTCGATTCATCCTTTCTTTCCGTCAAACCTTGATTCAAAAGGTGCAGGAGTTTGATTCTGCGGAACTTTACAACCAGTACAAGGACATGGTAGGCGAGATCCTTAACGGCGAGGTGCACCACGTGCGCAACCTTGAAGTCATTGTCTATGATGACCAGGAGAATGAATTGATCCTGCGCCGCGATGACATGATTTCCGACAAAGACTTTTTCCGCAAGGGTGACACCATCCGCGCCTTGGTCAAGTCCGTAGAGATTCGTGGAAGTAAGCCATTGATTCACTTGACCCGCACATCTCCAGACTTCTTAGCTAAGCTTTTTGAGGCAGAGATCCCTGAAGTCTTTGATGGCATCATCACTGTGAAAAAAGCGGTACGCATCCCAGGAGAGAAGGCAAAGGTTGCTGTTGAAAGCTATGATGACCGCATCGACCCCGTGGGTGCCTGTGTAGGCATGAAGGGTTCACGCATCCATGGCATCGTCCGGGAATTGCGTGGAGAGAACATCGACGTGATCAACTTCACAGACAATGAGCAGCTGATGATTCAGCGCTCGCTATCTCCCGCAAAAATCACGGAGATGAAAATCGAAGAGGAAAAGCGCCATGTGGATGTTTACATGCCAGCAGATCAAGTCTCGTTAGCCATTGGCCGCGGTGGCACCAACATCCGATTGGCTAGCCGTTTGACCGATTATGAAATCGACGTGTACCGCGAGGACATTGTTCATGAGGAAGACGTTGAATTGTCAGAATTTTCTAATGAAATTGAGCCGTGGGTCATTGAGGCACTACAAAACAAGGGCTACAAGACAGCAAAAGGTATTTTGAGCGTAGAAGTTGAAGACGTTGCTCGCCGTTCCGATTTGGAAGTGGAGACCATCGAAGAGGTTGTCTCTGTGCTGAACAAAGAATTTGAGAAAGAATAAAAGGACATAATCCTATGGGTAGTTACCGCATCAGTAAAATTTTAGGCGAACTCAATATTGGCCTTGACACCGCCAGTGATTTCTTGAAAGAGAAAGGCCATGACGCGCTCAAGAATCGCAATGCAAAAATTGATCAGGATCAATACGATGCCTTGGTTGATCAATTTGCTAGCGACAAATCCAAGAAAGTCAAGGCTGAAGAGTTGATTGAGCAAAAGCGCATTGAGCGTGAAGCCATTGTTGCAGCACGTGAGGCAGAAGAGGAAGCAAAAGAATCAGCGAAAGAGGTGGCAAAAGCTGCTGAGGTTGCGAAGGCTGAGGCAGCCACCCCTGAGATTACAGAAAAAATTGACCTGAGCCCTAAGCCAGTTGCAAAAGCAGAGGTGAAGGCAGAGCCAGAAGCTGTGACAAAGGCCCCTGCTAAACCTGATGGAGTCATCAAGGTTAAGGCCAAGGTTGCAGGATTAAAGGTTGCAGGTAAAATTGATTTGGACGCGCTTAAAAAGCCGGCTTCTAAAGCAAAAGGCAAGGCTGCCGCAAAGCCAGCCCCTGAATCGGCAGCTGCTCCAAGCAAGCCTGAAGCGTCAAAGGCAGTCAAGCCTGAAGCTGAAAGCAAACCTGAAATGACTGAGCACACAACGGTCTACCAAAAACTCACAGGACCCAAGGTCGTTGGTGATAAAATTGACTTGACCAAGTTTGAAACGAAACCCAGTGAAGGCAAGCGCAAACGCATTGTAAAGGAAGGCCTGCGAGGCCCTGCTGCAGGTGGCGGACGCACCACGACTGGTGCCGCATCCATTGGCGGTCGCCGTGGACCACAGCAGCGTGGACCAGGCAAAAAACCTAGCGGTCCTGTCAAGGAGGTTTCAAAAGAAGACATCCAAAAGAAGATTCGCGAGACCATGGCCAGAATGAGTGGTGGCCGCAAATCGAAGGGAAGTAAAATTCGCCGTGACAAACGTGCTGAACGTGCTGAACGCCGTGAAATTGATCAAATTGAACGCGCTGAAGGGGACATGATCCTCAAGTTGACTGAATTTGTCACCTTGATGGAAGTGGCCAACATGATGAAGGTGCCAGTGCCAGAAGTGATTTCTGCCTGTATGTCACTGGGCATCATGGCTTCCATGAACCAGCGATTGGACAAAGAGACCTTAACGGTTGTTGCTGATGAATTTGGCTTTGAAGTGGAGTTTGTCGACGAAGAAATGCAAGAGAACCTTGCAGAAGTTGCTGACGATACAAAGGATTTGGAGCCACGCTCACCCATTGTGACAGTGATGGGCCATGTTGATCATGGCAAGACCTCGCTTTTGGATTACATCCGTGAAGCCAATGTCATTGCCGGTGAGGCGGGTGGCATCACCCAGCACATTGGTGCTTATGATGTTGAATTGAAAGATGGTCAGCACATCACTTTCCTAGATACACCGGGTCACGAGGCATTTACTGCCATGCGAGCTCGCGGTGCACAAGTCACAGATGTTGCCATCATTGTGGTGTCTGCAGATGACGATGTCATGCCGCAAACCAAGGAGGCCATCAGCCACGCTCAAGCGGCCGGCGTCCCCATCGTGTTTGCCATCAACAAGATTGATAGACCAGATGCCAACCCTGAGAAAATCAAGGAACAACTGTCTGCCATGAACCTCCTGGTGGAGGATTGGGGCGGAAAGATCCAGTCACAAGACGTGTCTGCAAAGCTGGGAACTAACGTTGATAAGCTCTTGGAAAAGGTGTTGCTTGAAGCCGAACTCTTGGAGCTCAAAGCCAACCCCAACAGAGAGGGACGTGGAACTGTCATTGAATCTACCTTGGATAAAGGCCGTGGTTATGTTACCTCCCTTTTGGTGCAAAATGGCTCCTTCAAAGTTGGTGACTACATCCTTGCGGGTCAATACTCTGGCAAGGTTCGCGCCATGATGGACGAGCGAGGCAACAAAATGGCCGTTGCTAGACCTTCCAAGCCTGTGTCCATCCTAGGACTTGATGGCGCACCTTCTGCAGGAGACAGTTTCAATATCATGACTGATGAGCGCGAGGCAAAGGCTGTCGCTACCAAGCGCCAGCAAATGGCCCGTGAACAATCCGTTCGATCTCAGAAGAAACTCACCCTCGATGAAATTGGTCGTCGATTGGCTGTGGGAGACTTCCAAGAACTCAACATCGTCCTCAAGGGCGACGTGAATGGTTCCATCGAAGCATTGACAGATTCATTGCAGCGATTGACCACAGAAGAAATCCAAGTGAACATCATTCACAAGGGCGTGGGTGGCATCACCGAATCAGATGTCTTGTTGGCAGCTGCTTCAGATGCAATAATCATTGGCTTCCAGGTCCGACCGACCGGCACATGCCGCAAGTTGGCAGAGAAAGAGGAAGTTGAAATTCGCCTGTACAGCATCATCTATGACGCCATCAATGAAGTGAAGGAAGCCATGACTGGCATGCTTTCACCCGACATGAAGGAGGAGATTGTTTGCAACTTGGAAATCCGAGAGGTATTCAAGATTTCCAAATTTGGCACCATTGCTGGTTGCATGGTCACCGATGGCGTGATTTTGCGAAACACCACTGTTCGCATCATCCGTGATTCTGTTGTGATTTACACTGGCGAATTGGGCTCACTCAAGCGCTTCAAGGACGAAGTCAAAGAAGTCAAGAAAGGCATGGAATGTGGTTTGAACATCAACAATTTCAACGACATCAAAGTCGGTGACGTGATTGAGGGCTACAAGCAGGTTGAGGTTCAGAGAGAACTCTAAGAATCACCTTTTTTGTTGAGCGCTCACTTTACAGGGTTTTCGTATCAGATTCAACGCGTCCGTCTTTGAGACGGATGATGCGCTTAGCATGTTGAGCAATTTCCTCTTCATGGGTCACCACAATCAGGGTATTCCCCTGTGCATGGATAGCGTCAAATTGCTTCATGATCTCCTCTGAGGTTTCAGAATCCAGATTGCCAGTTGGCTCGTCAGCTAAAATCATGGAAGGCTTGTTCACCAGGGCGCGAGCAATGGCTACACGTTGACGTTGACCACCAGATAATTGGTTGGGTTGATGGTCCATGCGGTCATCCAAGCCTACATCTGCCAATACCTCAGCCGCGCGTTGCAAGCGATCGGCTTTCCCAATCCCGGCGTAGACCAATGGCAGAGCGACGTTTTGCAAGGCTGTCTGGCGGGGAATGAGGTTGAATGTTTGAAAGACAAAACCAATTTCTCGGTTGCGTATGTCTGCCAATTGATCGTCAGTCATGTCACTGACATCGTGATTGGCAAGGTTGTAGCTGCCTGATGTTGGGGTGTCTAGGCAGCCTAATAGATTCATCAAGGTAGATTTACCAGAACCAGAAGGCCCCATCAAGGCAACGTATTCACCTTCCATGATGTCAAGGTCAATGTCTTTGAGAACATAGACAGTTTGACTGCCTAATGGGAAATTTCGCACAATGTTGCGCAGCTGAATAACAGGTTTTTCCATGTCAAAAAATTAAGTTTAGGCCCATGTAGAGGTTGCGGCCAAAGATGGGCCCGTAGATGCGAATGGCATCAAAGGAAGAAGTAAAATCGGCATGATCGGCAGCCATCACATTTCCGGCCAGGTCCGTAGCCGCTGTGATGGGGTTAGGTTGGCGAACATCCAGGGCATTCTCAATGCCAAGGTAAATGTCACCGCCTTTCCAAGCTTTCCTCACCTGGCCGCTGAGCAAGGTGAATGCAGGCGACTGCTCACTTCCAAAAGCGGTCGAGCCCCCCCATCCGCCAAAAGGCAGACTTTGTGGGCCATAAAACTGTGCCGTTGCATCCAGCTCCCATCCGCCTTTGATGGCTTTGCTCAGGCTTGCCATGCCACGGTGCTTGGCCACGAAGGGCAATTGAGCCATCGTTTCACCCGAGGGGTTGTTCCAGTACTTGGCTTCTGTTATTTGGTTGCGGTAGGCCAATCGCATGTCAGTTGACTTGTTGAGCTTGTAGTTTAAAGTAACCCCCAGGCTGTTGCTCTGTTTGGCAGGGCTTCCATTGTAGGTGCTTTCTTGGTAAACCATATGCTGGCCTGGCATCCAGTAATCGTGCACGATGGCGTGATCGAAGACAGTCCAATGGGCATCGGCGGCGATGCTGCCTGGCATGTAGTCGTAGGTGAAATTGTAGACGTAGCTGACGCCGGCATTCCAAGCGGACTCAAAAGTGGTCATGTCACCACCCATTAGGTTGCCATAGGCCGCATAAGTCAAGTTGCGGTTGCTGGCCAATCGCCCCAAGGATTCAACCATCGGTAAGGCCATGCGGAAGCCGCGACCTGCAGACAGCCTGATGGTTTGCAGTTTGGTGGGAGCGTAGCGAAGGTGCATCCGGGGAGACCATTGCAAACCGGCAATGCTATGCTGATCCAAACGCAATCCGCCCACAGCGGTGAAAGATTCCAACGGTGTGTAAGTCCATTCGGAGTAGGCACCAAGGTTGGTTTCTGTCCATGACCCTGAGTATTCCCCCTGGCCATTGCGCCCTTGATTCATGTCGTAGGCATCGATGTTGAAAACCATGCCTGAAGTTTGGTAGAGCTGCCCTTCCAGGACTTCAGCCCTGACAAGCACCTGAGTCAGTCCACCTTGCTGCGTATGGTTGAAGGTTCGCTTATTCAAGAGGTCAGCATCTGAGCCAAAATGCCCATTGAGCCCCTGGCTGTACCAATGGTTGATAACGCCAATGCTCAAATCATTATGATTGGGTGAAACCCAGCCAGTTTTTGCCGTGAAGGCCAATCGGTCTTGGTTGATGGCGTTGGACCATGGCTGGCTAATAGGTGATGAGTCAAACAGTGATCCACCCTGACCACCGCGTTTTTCATCGGTCAAACCATGCAGGGTGAAGAGGCCTTCAAGGCCATTGGTTCCCCAGTATTTTGCGCGAAGCATGACGTTAGCTTGATTCCCTAAGGGCATGTCCATGAATCCATCTTGATTTCTGTCGTTGGCGATGTCGCGGCCAGACAGATGGCCCAGCATGCCAAAAGACCACTGGTCATTGAGGTTTGTGCCCATGGCAATGTTTCCTTCCATGCGGCCACCTTGATTCACATAGCTGTTCAATAAGATGTCACCACGGCCTTCAGCATCAGGACCTATGGCGTCATTGGCCATTTCATCAGGCTTGAGCAATTCCACATTGATTTGACCTGTGATGCTTTCATGCCCATTAAGAGCTGAGCCAATGCCCTTGGTCAATTGAATGGACTCGATCCATGCACCTGGAATGAAGCTCAAGCCCGAGTTGCTTAGCAAGCCCCGAACCAGCGGTGTCAATTCTGTTTGGATGTGGGCGTATTTACCTGCCAGGCCAAAGAGCATGATTTGTTTGGTCCCTGTTACTGCATCGGTGAATGACACATCAATGCTAGGGTTGGTCTCAAAGCTTTCTGATAAGTTGCAGCAAGCTGCCTTTTTCAGTTCCTTTTTGCTAATGGTGTTAACAAAAGTCGCAGATTTTGCAGAGATGAATGTAGCTGCAGCTTCACCGCGAACTTCAATGTCCTTCAAGTCAACAGATTGGTAGAGGTTGCTGTCTGCTTGACCCATGGCAGAATAGCTCGCACACACAAGTAGAACAGCTGGCTTCATGAGCTTCAAGGGGGCAAGGATGATGCCAGCCAATGGATTCTTCATTTATGATTCTTCACAACGTCTTCATCCTTGTACTTACAGCAGTCGTTCAAAGCATGATAAATCTCGGACTTTGCCTTGACTTTTTTCGTGTCGTGACCCACCGCAGCCACGGCTCGGTGCAGGTCCATTTCGCTGACCTTTTTTGGCTTGTAAACAACAAAGACCTCATGGCTTGCCTTGTCCCATTCAGCAGCCCACACGCCAGGTGTTTCAAGCAGGGCTTTTTCAATTCGGGTTTCGCACATGCCACAAATGCCATCTACTTCAAAGCGGATTTCAACTTTTTTCTGACCAAAGGATTGCAGGCTGGCCATCATCAAGACGGCAAATAAAAGGGAAGAGAGCTTGTTCATTGGTAAGGGTTTTGGAAGAGGGTATCTGTTTCGATGCTGGGGTCATTCAAGGTATTCAAAAAGGCGATGATGTCCATTTTGTCTTGCAAATTCAGTCCAAGTCCGTTGGCAAAGTTACCCATGCTTGGATCAATGTTGGGGGAATTGCTGTGTACATTTTCATTGTAGAAATTCAGAACTTCCATCAGGGTGTTGAAGCGGCTATCATGCATGTAGGGTGCCGTGAAGGCAAGGTTTCTGAGCGATGGCACCTTGAATTTGCCATTGTCGGAGGCCTTGCCCGTGAAATCACCAAGCCCTAGGTCGGTCAAGACAGAATCCAAACCGTTGTTCATCATTTTGTGATTAGTCGCCAACACACCACCGTGGCAGTGAAAGCAGTCAGCTCCTGCGTTGGGTGAATTAGGGTTGACTTCGCCATTGAACAAGAGAATGCCGCGTTGTTCAGGTGCGGTGAAGCTTGCCATGCCAGCAATGACTTGGTCAAACTTGCTGTTGCCACTGATGATGGTGAGCATGAATTGTTCCATGGCCATGCCAAGGTGCTCTTCGTCAATCTTGTTTCGACCAAAGGCTTCCCTGAAACCTTTCTGGTAGCGATCACTGGCCTTCAAACGCTCAATGACCGCGGCCAGTGAAGCATCCATCTCCAAGGCATCTTGGATGGGCATCAAGGATTGTTCACGCAAGGATGCAGCTCGGCCATCCCAGAAAAAAACAGCGTCCCATGCCAGGTTGTGCAAGGCCATGGAGTTTCTGCCACCAGGCAGTCCCCGTATGCCCGTGCTGAAAGCCACAGCGCTGTCGGTGAAGCCAAAAGCGGAAACGTGACAACCTGCACAGCTCTGTGTGCTGTCGCCAGATAGGGTGGGATCGTAAAAGAGTTGACGGCCCAGCAAGATGCCTTCCACCGTCAGTGGATTGTCTCCGGCGATGTCAGGGGGGGGGAACCCAGGAGGAATTTCCAGGAGGTAAGCTGTCGTGTCAGGTTTATTCCAGCCTTCGTTACAACTTGTCGTGGACAAGGTGAGCAGTGAAAGAACAACAGGCAGCAAATGCTTCATGGGTCAGTACTCAATAGATGTCTTTGATACTGAATGCCCCCATGAGGTTGTCTCTAACCTTGGACGCGAGGCCATTGTCAAAGGTGCTGTGGGTGAAGTCTCCGGTAATGGCTGGCTCGATAAGGTGGGTGCCATCAAAAATGTTGGCCAGGTCAAAGTCCACAGTGACATTTCTGTCACGGCGGAAATCAATGTCCTGCAGGATATCTACCCTCACGCGATTGCTGTCAAAACCGATGTGGTAAAGGAAGGGATTGGTGCCTGTGCTGGTGGCATAGGTGCCTTCCAGGGCAGAAAAAATGTAGCCGCCAGCCCATCCCCAATGCAAGCCATTGACGGTAGGATTCAATGGATGACCAGCGGGCCACAAAGAGGGGTCACCGTGATTGGCAGAGGTGTCAGGGCCAATGTAAAAACGGATGCCACCATAGTGGCCTGGATCGATTTGATCAGTCAGGGTCCAGTTGCGATCGCTGAGATCGCCAGCCATGTGCACATAGGCAGCTGAACCGCCAATTTCGTTAGCCACTTCGCCATTTTCATCGAGCAAAGAGAAATCGGTCAGGATTAAATCGCTCCGCACGAAGGTGAATGCATCATTGGTTGTGGCCGATTGATGCTGACTTTGTTCATAGATGACCTCAGTGCCATCAAAGACGGGAGCGAAGGTGATGCTGATATCCACGGGCCCTTTTTTCAATCCGTTGCAACCGACCAGCAGAATGGCTAGGGAAAGGAGGGGTAAAAATTTTTGGCTTGATTTCATGGCTTAATGTTGAAATTTGTACGAAATATCCTCAGTGAGGATACAAATATAATGCCATGGGCTTGAAGCGAATAGAGAGAACGAAGTTGTTGATACTGATGATGGTCTTCATCCTTGGCGTGGCTGTTGCTTTCAGCATTCAAAAGCCCACCCCTTACTTGCCGGTACTGAACCCTGCCGACATCGAGCCATCGGTGGTGGCTGATAGCCTTGAGCGAGTTGGTAGCGGTCATGTGGTTGGTGAGTTCAACCTAGTCAATCAGTTAGGGGAATCGGTGAGTCGAAGCGATGTGGATGGAAAAATCCGCGTGGTCAGCTATTTCTTCACCACCTGTCCAGGCATCTGCATTGACATGACGGCCAACCTCAAGCTGGTACAAGCCGCCTTTCTCAATGACCACCGTGTGATGATCATGTCTCACAGTGCAACTCCGGTTTACGATTCCGTTCCAGTGCTTCAAGCTTATGGTGAGGCCAATGGCATCGACCCCCAGCGTTGGTGGCTGTTAACGGGTGACCCAAAAGAGCTTAACACATTGGCCAGAACCAGCTATTTCACTGTGCTAGAAGAAGGTCAGGGCTGGGATGAACACAGCTTCATTCATACAGAAAATTTGGTGCTGATTGACCACAAGGGACAGCTTCGAGGCTACTATGACGGGACCCGTGAAGACCAGGCAGAGATGCTTATTGGGCATATCCAATACCTGATAGACAAACAGGCAAAAGCGCTTTCAGATGAAGGATGAGCTGCACATTGCCCTGATTCAGTCGGACATTTCCTGGCTAGATCCCGAAGCCAATTTTGCAAGCTTTGCTGATCACATGCCATTGGATGCAGATGTGATTCTCTTGCCTGAAACCTTTGCCACGGGTTTTGCCACAAAGGACCTAGACGTTGCGACAGATCCGCAAACCGTTGACGCCATCCAAGCCTTTTTGTTGCTTCAGGCCAATCGTTGTCAATCCTTTGTGGGCGGATCAGCCTTTGTGAAGGTGGATGACCGCTACCGCAACCGCTTCTTCCTAGCCAGCCCTCAGGGCGAATTGAACTTTGTTGACAAACGACACATGTTCAGCATAGCAGGCGAGGCAGAGCACTTTGATGCGGGCCAGTCTCAGGTCACCGTGCAGGTTCATGGATGGGCCATGCGACTGGCGGTGTGCTACGATTTACGTTTCCCAGTTTGGCTGAGAAATGACCCCAAGGATCCCTATGATGCATTGCTGTTGGTGGCCAACTGGCCGGAATCCAGGGTGGATGCTTGGACCACCCTACTCAGGGCAAGGGCCATGGAAAATCAGTGCTATGTAGCAGGCGTCAATCGGGTGGGCGTGGATGGCTTCAAGGTGCCGCACAGTGGCCAATCCCAGTTGATTGGACCTGAAGGGGGTCTCTTGACTCAGGGCGCCACGCATCAGCAGCAGGTGCTTTGCGCAACCTGGTCGTCCCTCAAGCTGAAGGCAGTGCGCAAGCGCTACCCTTTTCTCAATGACGGCGACGCCTTCACCTTGGACTGATCAGGGTTCAATTGACCCATTGGTGGTCGACATGCCAATTGGCGCGGACTTCCACATCGGGCCCACGAAGGATTTGATCGCTGACTTCTCTTGCCCAATATGATCCTGCATCCAATGCACCGTTGCCATTGATGTCAACCACGACATAGAGGGCGTATTGGCCTGGCGGCAAGCCGCCAATGCTATCCTTTACCACCCCATTTTCCAGGTTCCACTCACGGTAAATTCCATCCTGTTTAACCAGCCTGAGCATCCCCTTTTTGACCTGAGGCAGGTTGACATGCAGGGCCAGTGTGCCACTGGAATCTGCAGGCAATTGACGCCAACTCAGCAGGCTGTCTGACGGCAATTTTGTGAGGGGCAATTCAAGTGAGTGATTGCTGCTGTCGGTGTGGGCCACGGACCAAGCAATAGGGCTGCGTTCGCCTTCTGACAAACGGTTGTTGCCGTCCTTGTCTAAAAAGGCCCGCAACTGGTAGCTCCCGGGTTTCACGTGATGAAAGTGGGCGCGGCCAGAATCGTCGCTGCGCGTGCTGTAAAGCGGCGGGCCCAACAAGCAAGAATCCTGTGCATCAATGGGGTAGAGACAGAGGGATAGGTCCTTGCCTAATTGCTCCCCAGTGAGGTCAACCAATTGGCCATGAATCATGCCAGAGTCGATGGTCGACCCTGTGGACCAGACCCATTGAAAGCCTTTGAGCACATTGCCTTCATGCAAGTCCTTGACGGCAGACCCCCACTGCATGTTGTAGGTGCTTTCCGGCATCAAGTCCCCCTTCCATGCGATGCTGAGGGTTTTGCCTTTGAGCTCGTAAGTCACGGATTCAGGCAAGGGCGGGGAACAGATGATTTGCTGTGAAGCTTGGTGCAACTTAACGAATTCATCGAAGGTCCACTGCATAGATTGGCCATGCATTTGTGTGCTGCCATAGGGAACATTGGCCGTGACAATGACAGGTGGGTCCACATCTCTGGGTCCGCCGTCAGGGGCCATGGGCATAGCGCACTGAACAATTAAGCCTGAGATGGCTAGCCCTATCCAATATCTATTTTTCCACGAATAATCCATGCCTCATTAATGTACATTTGTGTTCTTAACTATTACAACCTGACTCGATGAAGCGAATTTACGCCCTGATGGCCCTTCTGATTGGCCTTACCTATTCTTCTCAAGCACAAACCTATTGCACCACCAGCTTGTACACCACCGGCTGTACGGTGGGTGACGATTTGGATGATGTCACCTTGAACAATCTGGTGCAAACCAACACCGGATGCTCCACCAATGGCTATGCGGATTACACGGCTGATACCATTTTGGTCCAGCAAACTGCTTTTCTTAACATCAGCGTTACATCCAACTACAGCAACCAATTTTACGCCATTTGGATTGATGCCAATGACGATGGCGACTTTGATGATGCAGGTGAGCAAATATGGGCCTCAACAGCGGCCTCAGGCACGGCAGGTACGACGACAGCTGACGCTTTTGTTATCCCATCCACAGTGCCAATCGGCAACCATCGCTTGAGAATGCGTGGCAAATTTGCTGGCACTGCCCTTGCAAGCACAGAATCGTGCACATCCTTCACCTATGGTGAGACGCATGATTACACGGTGCTGGTTGCAGGCCCTCCTGCTTGCCCTCAGCCCTATGCTTTGATTGCAGGTTCTGCGACAGCGACAAATTTCACTTTTTCCTTCACATCCACAGGTAGCAGTTTTGATTTGGAGTATGGCCCCGCTGGCTTCACGCAGGGTACAGGATCCACGGGGACAGCTACAACGACGACCCACACCATGACTGGCCTCACCGCCAACACCTGCTACGATGTGTACGTTCGTCAGAACTGTTCTTCAGCAGGCAATGGATATTCCAACTGGAGTGGACCCATCAGCTTTTGCACGCCATGTGTCACCCAAGCCATACCGTTGGCTGAAACCTTCTCCAATTGGCCACCCAACTGCTTTGATCTGGCAGGCGGCACAAGCAGCTGGACCCATGACTCCACGAACTTTGCCGCGCATGCAGACATGAGCACGTGGGGATCCTCGGGTGATGGGATGATGACGTCACCGCCGATGAGTTTGCAGGGATTGACGCGCGTGAAATTCAGATGGTCTCATGCACCGACTACTTGGAACTTGCAGTCAATGCACCTGGTTGTTCAGAAATCGGGCACCACCACATGGGACACCTTGTGGTCTGTGGCGAATGCCAACTTTGACTCTCAAGACGGTGCAACGTTCTCTTCGCCGGGCACGTACAAGCAAGAAGTTTTTAATTTGGATTCAGCCACTTACTACAACAGCGTGGCGCAGTTCCGATGGATTGCCATCACCAGCTGGGGCAATGATGCATGGGTTGACAACATCAACATTGAGGCACAACCCTTGTGTCCAGAGCCAACAGGCCTTGGCATCAATGGTGTATCAGATACATCAGCCAGTTTGACATGGACCTCCGCTGGATCTAGCTTTCCCTTGGAATGGGGCCCGACAGGCTACACCCAAGGCACCGGATTCCTGGACACAGCAGTCGCCAGCAGCCATACCATCACTGGCTTGATTGCCAACACCACCTACGACTACTATGTCAAGCGCAATTGTTCAGGTCAGGGCAATGGATCATCCGGATGGGAAGGCCCCTTCACCTTCACCACCTTGTGTGCACCCTACACTATTTCATCGATGTACAATGAGAACTGGGATGCCATGACTGCTGGTGATTTGCCTAACTGTTGGAATGTCACGGGTACAGGCTCAGGCCTCACCTTTCAGGTTTTTCTGCCTGGGACATGGAGTACCGCAGCCTATTCTACGCCCAATTACACGGTCATTAGCACAGCCAATGCCGCTGACGTGACGGCTGTGTCACCCATGTTCTCTGATCTGCCAGGCAACAACGCACAGGTGCGCTTCAGGGCCAACACCCTGTCCGCTTGGTCTTCGCCTCAACTGATTGTTGGCACCATGACGACGCCGTCTGACCCTAACTCTTTCACGGCCGTAGATACCCTGACTTTGATGAACAGCTGGGATGAATACACCATTGCATTGCCCGTTGTGCCATCGAACCATTACCATGTAGGATTCCGGGTCTATTCCGCATCATCATGGGTGCAAGTTGGAATCGATGACTTCGCCTATGAAGTGCAACCATCTTGCGTGCCACCTAGCAATGCCACTGCTTTACCTGCCTCTACAACAGCTTTACTGTCCTGGAGTCACGGTACGCCAAGCACGACAGGATCTGTTGTGACATGGGGCCCTGCCGGCTACAACCCCGGAACAGGCACTGTGTCCAATGCAGTGAATGTCTCAGCTACATCGTACAATATCACCGGCTTGACATCCAACACAGCCTACACGGCATGGGTTGCTGACAGCTGTGGTGCCGGCAACATTTCGCCATGGCATGGCCCGATCAATTTCACAACGTCCTGCGTGGCAGCAACCTTGCCTTATAGTGATAACTTTGATGTCAACCCCTTGCCTTGCTGGGATTTCACTGGCGGTAGCCAAACCATGACTCAATACGCTACAGCATCTGGCTACGCCATGCGTGGCAATTTCTGGTCTTGGCCATCGGGTAATGATGCTTATTTAACTTCTCGACCTGTGACAATTTCCGCCAACTCGGAAGTCAGTTTCAACTGGTCTCACCAATACATGTCCTCCTACCCGAATGATCAATTGCTGTTGCTTGGAAAAACCACGACAAGCAGCACATGGGACACCTTGGTGAACCTGGTAGGCGCCACAGACTTTAACTCTACGGGCGCAGGCATTACTACGCCAGGTAACTATGTTAACACCACGGTTTATGTGCCAACAAGCTACACGGGCAGTGATGCGATCTTCCGTTTTGCTACGCTTTCAGGGTACGGCCCTGATGTCTTCATTGACGATTTTTTGGTGGAAGCCATTGCATCGTGTCCTGATCCGACCTCATCTGCTGGCACCCGGACCCATAACAGCATTGATATTAGTTGGGTTTCCCAGGGCACACCGCTTGGCAGCAATGTCATGTGGGGTCCGACAGGTTTTTATTCTGGCACGGGCACCTTCACAGGAAGCAGGGCGTTCAATGTGTCAAGCACTCACACGATCGGTGGACTGTTAGCAGGCACGACCTACGATGTCTATGTGCAGGATAGCTGTGGCGCAAACGATTTGTCCGGATGGGCTGGACCCCTCACCATGACGACGACACTTTGTCCGCCAGCTAACATGTGCACATTCACCTTCTACATGGTAGACAGTTATGGTGATGGTTGGAATGGTTGCTTGGTTGACTTGCAGCAATCAGCGAATGGTTCTTGGTCGACGGCTGCAACGTTTGGTTCTGGGTTCACGTCGGGTTATAATGCAGTGGACAGCAGTTCATTGTGTAGTGGTGACTCCGCGCGGATTGTTATCAACGCCCCGGGCGGATGGCCAACGGAAGTAAGCTTTGATTTGGTTGGACCATTTGGTGACACCTTGGTCAGCCATTCGGCGGGAGCTTCCTTGTCAGGATTCCAATTGATGGGCTCCTTTTTAGCATCATGCAACAGCTGCGCTTCGCCAGCCTCAGTGACGGCTAGTAGCACTGCCTGCACAACAGGTTCCGTTGCATGGACATCGGGTTCTTCAGCTTTGACGAGTCAAGTAGATTACGGCGTGGCAACCTACAGCCCTAGTGCGGCTACGGCCACAACCTATGCCACATCAGCAGGCGCATCCTTGTCAGGCCTCCTGCCGGGTACCACCTATGATGTTTTCGTTCGCGATTCCTGTTCAGATGGTTGGTCAGCTTGGTCGCAGACCAGTCTTATGACGGCTTCAGGTCCCTTGCCAACATTGAATACCGCTTATTTGGTAACAGGAATGAGTCCTGTAACCATTGAGTTCACAGCGAACGCTTCCGGTCAGGATAGCGTGTACTGGACCATGAGCACCGGAGCCGCTTTAGGTGGTGATGTGGTGACCCATTCTTTCAGTAACAACGGACCGGAATATGCAGTGGCAACTGCTTTCAATACCTGTGGCTCGGTATCAGACACTGTCTTCTTTACCGTTGGTTTGGAGGAGTTGGGTTTGTTGAATCTCAGCATCTACCCGAACCCATCTTCAGGTGTGTTCAATGTGGCATTTGCGTTGCGTGATGCAGGTGATGTGCAGATTCGCATCCATAACATGGTAGGTGAGGAGATTGCACGAAGCAGTCACCAGCGAGTCGACAGCCAAATGGTTGTGCCCTTTGACTTGACGTCAATGCCAGCGGGCGTGTACGTGGTAGAAATACAAACACAGCAGGGTGTTCGCAGCCGTCGCATCGTGATGGGACGCTAACAGTCGGTTCAAATAGCATGATGAAGGGGTCGCTTGGCGACCCCTTTGTTGTTAAGCGCCATGCGCAAGGGCTGCCACAGAAACCCATGAGGCGCCAGATGTCCACAAAGTGTGTGCACAGGCATTCAATGTGCTTCCTGAAGTGGCTGTGTCATCCATGACTAGCAGCCGTTGACCATCAACGGCTTCAGGGCATTGGTAGCGATCCAGGGAGGATTGCAAGCGGTGGGTCATTGCCAATTTGGCTTGCGCCTTGCCATGCTTGGGTCGGTGGATCAGGTGCTTTACCGGCAGATCCCACACCGAACTTGCGCCTCGGGCAATGGCCTCTGCTTGATTGAAGCCACGAAAATACTGCCGACGCCATGACAAGGGGACAGGCACCAAGGCATCCACAGCAGGTTTGTTGACATTGTGAGCGAAGCACCGACCTAAAGTGAATGCCAGCTGCTCCAGATGGTTGAACTTGATAGCGTGCATGCAGGCCTTGACCACTTCCGAATCGTAGCTTAGCCAGACCGTGGTTTCACTGGCTAAATTTACCGTGAACCCTTCGACTTGTCTGGATAAGTGCAGCTCATGCCAGCAAGCGTGACAAATGCTCTCTGCATGCTGCTGTTTCAGCTGTTTGCACAGCGGGCAGATTTCCGGCAGCAAGGCTGCCATCAATGACTGGGTTAATTGGTACATTTGCAGTCAAATATCTATTACCATGAGCCAACAACCGTCCGATAAACGACAACGAATAATTGCTATCATCTTGACCGCTGCCATTTTGATTTTGGGGTACATCACCTTGAAGCAAAACAATCAGGTGACTGACCTGGAAGCTGAGAAAACCATCTTGATCACGCAACTCGAGGATTACAAGCGTGATCTCTTGTCGCAGATTACCGCCAATGATTCATTGAATGTCTTCATCGGACAAGAGACCACTCGGTTGAATGAGAAGATTGAAGAAATTGAGGCTTTGGGCGCCATCACCACCAACCAGCTTCGACGTGTTCGTGGTGAAGTCTTTTCCCTGCGCAAGCAAGTGGAGTCCTTGACCAAGGATGTTGACTCGGTCAACACTGCCTATGCTGCACTTTCAGTTGTGACTGACTCTTTGAGCAGCGACTTGATGCTGTCCAGCGAAGCCAATAGCAACCTAACCAGTGAGAATGCACAGCTTGGCCGTACGGTGAATAAGGGTGCAGCCTTGCAGCTTGCTTTCTTTGAGGCTGGGTCCTACCGCGTGAACAAATCAGGGAAGGAAAAACTAAGTAGCAATGCCTCACGGGTGAACCGCGTGAAAGGCTGCTTTACCATCGCAAAAAATGCCATTGCAAAGGCAGGTGATCGTGAGGTGTTCTTGCGCATCAGCAGCAGTGACAACCGTGTTTTGACTGCGGGCAAAGATGCCGTGATGGTCGTCAATGGTGAGTCCATGCGCTATGCTTCGAAGGCAAATGTGCCATTTGATGGCGAAAGCACCAAGGGCTGCTTAACCTATGATGTGCCCATGGACTTGTCTGCCGGCAGTTACACGTTAGCCCTTTACATTGATGGCGTCAAGGTGGGTGAGACTGCCATGATCTTGAACTGATCCTGATGCGAATCATCAGCTTGAACGCCAATGGTATTCGAGCTGCGGTAAGCAAGGGTCTCGTCACATGGTGGGAGGCCTCGGATTCAGACATTCTTTGCATTCAAGAAAGTCGACTGCAAGACAAGGATTGGCTGCAAGCAGCCTTTCCTGCGCATTGGGTTGAATGCTTTCCTGCTGAGAAAAAAGGCTATGCTGGCACAGCTGTTGTCGCAAAAATCCCTCCAAATCAAGTAAAAATGGGCATGGGACACCCATCCAGTGATGCAGAAGGCCGGGTGATGACCCTGACCTACCCGGGTTTTGTCTTGGTCAACGCTTATTTTCCTTCTGGCGCGTCTAGCCCCTCCAGGCAATTAGTCAAGTTAGATTTCTTGTCTGCCATGACCCGGCACCTTCAGGACTTGCTCAAGCAGCATGCAAGGGTTTTGCTTGTGGGCGACATCAATATTTGCCACAAGGACATCGACATCCATCACCCTCAGCGCATGCGTCGCAAGCCAGGCTGCACCAATGTTGAACGGGAATTCTTGAGCGCCTTGCATGAGGCTGGTTGGCGCGATGCCTTTCGCTTGTTTGATCCAAGGGAAGGGCAGTACACCTGGTGGTCAGCCATGGCTCGATCAAAACCAAAAAACCTTGGCTGGCGCATCGATCAATTCTGGTTAAGCCCAGCCATGGTTAGGGAAACCAAGCAGTGCAAGCATTGGACAGATCAAAATTTCTCTGACCATTGCCCCATTGAATTGACCTGGGAAAACTCCATGAAATTCCTGTGAGTTAATTGCTTCCAAGTCCTAACTTTGAGGCATGCGATTGTTCACAACCCTCTCCCTGATAGCCCTGCTTGTTTCAAGCTGTGTCACACCAAAAGTCCACAATGAGCTGCAGTCCAGCTATGACAACTTGGTCCATGCAAATGAAAGCTTGAAGGAAGCAAGTGACAAGGCAACAACGGCACACAGGGAAGCATTGTCCGACCTGAAAAAGGCAGCATCCAATTTGGATCAAGCCATTGAAGATTCTACGGCGATGGGCCAGCGATACCGCAAGTTGCAACGCGCCCTCAGCGATCTCAATGCGAATTTTGAATACGCTTTAGCTAACAACAGCCAATTGGTACAGGCCAATTTGCGCGAAAACAAAAGCATGCTGGAACACATGGAAGGCATGGCCACCGTACTTTCCTCAAAGGAAGATTCCCTGCGCCGGGAGCAGTTGCGCCTTGCAGACTTGGAGCTTGCCTTGCAGTCCAGGGAGCACCGGGTGAATGAACTGGAAGCCCTGGTGGCAAGAAAGGATTCCCTTGCAGCCTATTTTAAAAACCGCATCTCTCAGGCTTTGCTTGGGTTTGAAGGACGAGGACTCACGGTGACGCTGAAGGATGGCCAAGTGCACGTTTCCATGGATAACCGACTGCTCTTTGCCTCCGGTCAATGGGCCGTGCAATCAGAAGGTGCCAAGGCCCTAGCGGAACTGGCTTCTGTGCTCAAAGAGAACAGCGACCTGAATGTATCGGTTGAAGGCCACACGGATGGCGATGCTTTTTATGGCAGGGGCCAAGTGATTGACAACTGGGATCTGTCAGTGATGCGCGCCACATCAGTGGTGAAAATCCTGACATCCAAGGGCATGTCACCTGCCATGGTTCAAGCTGCTGGTCGCGGTGAGCACCATCCCATTGCAGCCAATGACAGTCCAGAAAACAAGGCAAAAAACCGCAGAACAGACATCATTATCACACCCAATTACGGTGAGATTGCGGCCATACTTGGTCAATAACAAACGGTTTGTAGGGCCTTCAACAGGCTGCTGTTGCTAGCCAAACACCCCGGAGACCAATTGGTCCATGCGGGTGATTTTGATGGGCTTGACGCCTTTGATGTTCAAGTTATCAGATTCAGATTGGCTGGCACAAAACACCGTATCAAAACCCAATTGAACTGCCTCTGACAGGCGCTGTTGCATGCGTGGGACGGGGCGAAGCTCACCGCCAAGACCGACCTCTGCCGTGAAGGCCATGCCTTCTGGGATGGCGATGTCTGCATTGCTTGACAAGATGGCGGCACAGACTGCCAGGTCCAGGGCGGGATCTTCTACTTTCAGCCCCCCTGTGACATTGAGAAAGACATCCTTGGATCCCAATTGAAAGCCACAGCGCTTTTCAAGTACAGCGAGCAACATGTTCAAACGCCGGGTATCAAAGCCTGTACAGCTTCTTTGAGGCGTGCCGTAAACGGCAGAAGAGACCAGGGCTTGTACTTCCACAAGCATGGGCCGGTTGCCCTCTGCAATGATGCCAACGGCAGACCCGCTCAGGCCATCTCCACGCTGACCCAGCATCAATCGGGACGGATTGCTGACGGTCTGCATGCCTTTTGCTGTCATTTCATAAACGCCCAATTCTTGGGTGGAACCAAAGCGATTCTTCATTGCGCGAAGGGTGCGGAAAAGGTGGTGTCGGTCGCCTTCAAATTGCAGCACCACATCCACCATGTGTTCAAGGACCTTGGGCCCAGCCAGGGAGCCTTCCTTGGTGATATGCCCAATCAGTAAAATGGGAATCTGCTTGGATTTTGCATAGCGCAAGTACTCTGATGCGGACTCCCGAATCTGACTCACGCTGCCGGGGCTGGAATCCAGCTGAGGATTGTGCGCCGTTTGAATGGAATCAATGATGATCAAGGTAGGCTTCAGGGCTTCAGCCACAGATAAAATCTTTGCGGTGGACATCTCCGTGAGCACATGGCAACCATCGCCTTCAAGGCCAATCCGTTCAGCACGCATGCGAATTTGCTGAGCTGATTCTTCGCCACTGGCATACAAAACCTTGTCGCCATGATGGATGGCCACTTGCAAAAGCAACGTTGACTTGCCAATGCCAGGCTCGCCGCCAAGCAAGGTCAGGCTTCCCGCCACAAAGCCACCGCCAAGGACGCGATCCAATTCACTGTCACCGCTTGCAAGTCGCTGCTCTGCAATGCGATCGACATGGGCCAATTTGATCACTGGACTTTCCGTGGCTGACCAGACACTTGTCGCGGACGACGGGTCTGGCTTGGTCAAGATTTCTTCAACCAGGCTATTCCATTCACCACAGCCTTTGCACTGGCCCATCCATTGACTGTGCTCACTGCCACATTGCTGACAAAACCATGCTTTTTTCACCTTAGCCATAGGACGTCAAGGTCGGGACTTTTTGGCCCTTGACCAAGTTGAGAAATGCTTAATTCGTCTTGGGGATTTGCTGCAACCCAACCATGCCAATGGCCCCAGAAAGGATGAGCATCAAGGATTGGGAAGCGTGCACTACCGTGGCAAAGGCCAGGCCAGATGCATAGTCATGGCCAAGCACGACAAAGGCCATGGACACCAACCAGTGGTAGGATCCCACCCCGCCAGGTGTGGGAATAACAATGCCTAAGCTCGCGGCAACCATCACAAACAAGCCCTGATCCAAGGACAGGTCTGCAGAGAAAGGGAAGGCGAAAAAGCAGACATAGATCATCACAAAGTAGCAGGACCAGATAAAGAGGGTATGTCCCCAAAAGGCCCAGGGGTTATCTAGCTTCAACACGGATTTGAACCCGTCCCAGAGGCCCATGGCAAATGCCAGGAATTTTTGACCGATTGCTGAGGCCAACAAGGGCTTTCTGAAGGGGATGGCTGCTGCGGCCACCAAGACAATAATGGCAAGGGCAACGGTGGACCATAAGCTGCTTTCTTCAGCCGAAGCCCCAGTATTTGCCGTGACTTCAAATAGGCTATCGATGTATTCACTGGCCACAGTCAAGGTGAGCAAGAACATTCCGCCCAGCATCAATAAGTCAATGGTTCTCTCCATGATGATCGTGCCAAAAAGCGTGTTGAAAGGCACTTTTTTCTTGCGACTCAAGGCCGTTGCTCTTGCCACTTCGCCGGCACGAGGAATGGCCATGTTAACCATGTAGCCGATACTTGTTGCATGGGTTGCTGGCCAGGTGCCAACGCCATGTCCCATGCTGCGAAGCACCAAGTTCCACCGCATGCCACGAGAGATGACTGCCAGGTAGCCTAGGACGATGGATAAGCCAATCCATCCCCACTGTGTTTGTTGGAGCTGAACCATGACATCTGCAAAGTCAACTTGTTGAAAAGCAGACCACAAAAGGCCCAATGCCAGCGCAACGAAGAGGCTGAATTTCAGGAGAGCAGGGATGCGAAAGGGAGCCACGGTCAGTCGATGGTGTTGGTTGACTCATTCGGGAAAACGATCAATGGTTGATAGGTCTTCGCTTGGTCTACGGTCATTGATGCATAGGCAATAATGATGATCAGATCGCCTTTTTGCACCTTCCTGGCCGCAGGGCCGTTGAGGGTGACTTCGCCTGCGCCACGCTGCCCGGGAATAAGGTAAGTATCCAGGCGTTCCCCGTTGTTTATGTTGACGATGGAGACCTTCTGGCCTTCGAGAAGTTGAGCAGCATCCATCAAGTCCCTATCCAATGTGATGGAACCAATGTAGTTGAGCTCTGCGCCGGTCACGCGGACACGGTGAATTTTGCTGTAAAGCACGTCGATAGTCATGGGCCGCAAAGGTACTTGGAATTTTGGATTGCTCCGGCAAGGAAACAAACTCAAGATTTCAGCCCGTATACACGGTTAGGTTGTCAATCAACCGAACCTCGCCAGCAAAAGCAGAGACCATGACCTGAACTTTTTTGTCATGATTTCTCAGAGGAATCATGGGATCGGGGCAGGTTAAATCATCGGCACAGACCACATCAATGGCTTCAACAATCAAAGCCCCACTAGCCTGAATGGCGCCAGTCATTTGACTTTGAATCTCCACGGGGCTAAGCGATCCCTGGCTGTCAGCAATAGCCTGCAAGGCGATGAAAATCACAGACGCATCAGCGCATTGATCGGGGGTGAGTCGGCGATTTCTGGAGCTCATGGCCAATCCGCTAGGCTCCCTGACAATGGGGCAGGGAATGATCTCAGGGTTGCTGTCCCTGATGGTTGCCAGTTGCTGAACCACCTTCACTTGTTGGAAATCTTTGAGGCCAAAAAAGGCCTTGTCGGGCATCAACAGATCAAAGAGGCGATTCACCACGGTGGCCACACCTTGAAAATGCCCTGGGCGATGCGCGCCTTCCAGCAGGCCATCCAATCCGGCCAAATCAAAGTGGTCAGGCGCCACGCCATGAGGGTACAATAGGTCGGTTTCAGGCAGGAAAACTGCATGACAGCCAACGGAGTGAAGCATAGCTATATCGCCATCCACGTCTGATGGGTAGGCAGAAAAATCTGCGCTTAGATTGAACTGCGTAGGGTTGATGTAGATGCTAGCAACCACCACATCGCAGTGCTGCATGGCAGACTGAATCAGCGCCAAATGCCCTTCGTGCAAAGCACCCATGGTAGGAACAAAGCCAACGGTAGACCCTTTTTCCAGTGCCTGTTTCCAAGCAATGATGTCAGCCACAGAGATCAGTTGAGTGGGCGCTTGGTTTGGCGTAGGTGTCATGATGGGCCAAATCTATGGCGGCAAAGAATAGCAAGAGCTAAAACCTGAAAAATTCGTAACTTTGCAAGAAGTCCAAAAAGGCCCTTTGACGAGCCGCCTGAACCCACGACACCATGACCAAGCGACGCATCCTTTATATTTCTCACGAAATCAAGCCCTATTTTTTGGAGTCTGTCATTGCACAGGCAGCTTTGGACTTCCCTAAAAAGATGAATGCAAAAGGCCATGAGATTCGCGTCTTCATGCCCCGATTTGGCAGCATCAATGAGCGCCGTCATCAGTTGCATGAGGTGATTCGATTGAGTGGCATCAATGTGGTCATCGATGACATGGACATGCCTTTGATCATCAAGGTGGCTTCTGTTCCTGGTGCAAAAATTCAAGTATACTTCATTGATAACGAGGATTACTTCAAGCGCAAAGGCACATGGGTAGACAAAGAAGGTAAAGCTTACCCAGACAATGGGGAGCGCAGCTTGTTCTTTGCGAAAAGCGTTTTTGAGACCATTAAAAAATTGGGCTGGAAGCCAGATGTCATGCACATGATGGGCTGGATGGGAGCTGCCATTCCTGCCTACAAGGAACAGTTCAACAACAACGACCCCCACTTCAAGGATGTCAAGACTGTCTACTCAGTCTTCAATGACAGCTTTGAGGGAAAAATGGATGATGGCATGACCAGAGGCATGACCTTTGACAAGCTGGATGTTGTGAGCGATTTTGCTGAAGGCACTGCTGATGCATGGTACGCAGCGGGGTGCAAGCACAGCCAACATGTGCTTCGCATGGAAGATTTAAGCGACAGCCGCGTCAAGGCGCTGGAAGCTGCAGGCGTGACCATGGAAGATGGCACGGGCTTTGTTGAGTCTCCTGCCGATTTGCTTGATTACTATGAGACCCTTTTTGACTAACACTATGCGTTATTTCATTGGCATTGCACTACTTGGAGCAATCGCATGCTCTTGCGAGAGAAACACAGGAACCATTGGCCTGAATCACGTTAATCACAACGGATTTGAGCTGGGAGACCATCAATCACTTCCAGTGGTTGCTACGTCGGAGACTTTTGACTCCCTTCACACATCACAGCCAAATTTTCTCATGCTTGGGGAATACGATGACCCGATTTTCGGTCACGCAAAGGCCAGTTTTGTCAGCCAGATTATTCTTACAGGGTTGAGTCCTGACTTTGGCGTCAATGCTATTGTGGATTCAGCCTTTTTGATTTTACCCAAGGCAGCTGTCTATGGTGACAGCTCCGCGCCCTTAGGCTTCACGGTCAAACGACTCGGCGAGGTGCTATCTGTGGATAGTTCCTACTTGAGTTCAAGCAGTTTCACTGGTGTTGAATTGCTTTGTGATACAGTCATTGAGCACCCACGCAATGGCACAGCTTTGGTGGTCCGCATGGATACGGGCTTTTTCCAATCGTGGGTTGTTGATGCTTCACAAAACACCCCGGAGCACTTTGCTTCCAACACGGATTTTGTCAGTTACATGCCAGGACTCATCCTAGAGCCTAAGCCAGGCAACCAAGCCATGTACAGCTTCAACAAATCGGTTCAAGACATCCGCGTTCGCTTGTATTACAGCAATGACAGCCTGCGCAATGACACCGTAGGTAAAGGCGTGCTTCCCTTTGACATGCTTTTGTGGGAGATCGCCCGTTCGGCGAACGTATTTGAGTTGGATCACAGCAATGCCAGTTTTAATCTCGGCAGCCAGGACAGCGTTAACGGAGAACACACCGTGTATTTGCAAGCCATGGGCGGCAGCGCCATTCGCTTGAACATGGTGGGTCTGGATTCACTTCGTGGTAAAGGTTTGCTGGTGAACTATGCCTCCTTAAGGATCCCTGTCAGAGAGGGTTCTGCTCTGATTTACTCCGCCCCAAATAGCATCCTTGGCTTAGTGCCTAGAGGCAACTCAAGGCCTTTGTTGCGCGATTACTACAACGCCAACCCCGGTGGCGCATTGATGGTCCAATCGGTGCTGAGGGACCGCTACTACACTTTAGAAATCACCCGCCATGTACAGCGTTTGTTGAGTAATACCGATAGCGCATCTCCTGAAATTTTGATTGTTCCATCTGCCATGGCAGGCAGCGCTAACCGTGCCGTGATCAATGGCAACCTGGACCCAGTGGCTCCCATCACTTTAGAGCTTTACACCTCAAAGCCCTTTTAAAAACTGACCCATATGTGTGGCATTGTTGGATACTTAGGCGATAAACAGGCAGGAAACATCCTGATCACCGGATTACAGCGCTTGGAATACCGAGGTTATGATTCCGCAGGGATTGCTCTGAACAACGGCGATCTCATCACACACAAGGCTAAGGGCAAGGTGCAAGATTTGATTGACATGATGGGCAAGGTGCCGGAGTCTACCATAGGCATTGGTCACACCCGATGGGCTACCCATGGCGAACCCAATGACATCAATGCTCACCCTCACTTGTCGCAATCGGGCCGCCTGGTGATGGTGCACAATGGCATCATTGAAAACTACGAGGCACTCAAATCCTTCCTAGCAGGCAATGGGTACCAGAGCGTGAGTGATACTGACACGGAGGTCTTGCTCAACCTGATTGAGTTCTTTCAAGAACGAGAGAAGGTGAAGCTGGAAAAGGCGGTGAGGTTAGCCCTCAATGAAGTGGATGGCGCCTATGCCATTGCTGTAATGGATCGGGACGACCCAGAAAAAATTGTGATGGCCCGCCTTGGCTCGCCTTTGGTTATTGGCATAGGCAACAATGAGTTTTTCATTGGTTCAGACGCCACACCATTTTTGGATCACACCAAGCGCGTGGTCTATTTGGAAGATGGAGAGATGGCTATGGTCAGTCGCGACGGTGGATTGACCATTCGAAAAATTGAATCAGATGAAAGGGTGAGTGCTGAAATCAATCAACTCCAACAGGAGATATCTAGCATTGAAAAAGGGGGCTATGATCACTTCATGCTCAAGGAGATTTTTGAGCAACCTCGATCCATTCATGACACCATGCGTGGTCGTATTGACCCAAAAACGGGCACAGTGAAAATGGCAGGATTGAAAACCATTCACGACTCATTGATGGATGCAAATCGCTTGATATTGGTTGGTTGTGGTACATCCTGGCACGCTGCCATGGTTGGAGAGTACCTGATTGAAGACCTTGCCAGAGTCCCCGTTGAGGTGGAGTATGCGTCTGAATTCCGCTACAGAAACCCTGTATTAGGGCCAAAGGATGTGGTGATTGCTGTATCCCAATCGGGAGAGACAGCAGACACCTTGGCCGCGATCAAGATGGCTAAAAAGGCTGGTGCTACGGTGTTTGGTATTTGCAACGTGGTGGGCTCGTCCATCGCTAGGGAGACCAATGCAGGGGCGTTCACCCATGCAGGGCCTGAGATTGGCGTGGCATCTACCAAGGCTTTCACAGCGCAGGTGACAGTGCTGACGCTGATGGCTATTTATTTGGGTCAACACAGGCAGACCCTGAGCAAGACAAAGGCGATACAGTTGGTCAAGGCCTTAACAAAGATTCCGTCCCTGATTGACAAGATGCTTGTGCAAGATGACACCATCTTGAAGGCAGCTGTCAGCCTGAATAAGGCAGACAATGCGCTTTTCCTTGGTCGGGGATTGCAATTCCCTGTTGCCTTAGAGGGCGCTTTGAAGCTCAAAGAGATCTCTTATATCCATGCTGAGGGCTACCCGTCAGCTGAGATGAAGCATGGCCCCATTGCACTCATTACTGAGAAAATGCCAGTCATTATTTTAGCTCCGAAAATGGACCTTTACAATAAGTCCTTATCAAACATTCAAGAGGTCAAGGCCAGAAAGGGCTATGTCATTGCCATTGTATCTGAAGGTGACGTGGATGTAACGAAGCATTCAGATGTTGTCATCGAGGTGCCTGAAACAGAAAGGGTTTTGCTGCCCTTGTTGACGACCATTCCCTTGCAGCTGCTAAGCTACCACGTGGCTGTGATGCGCGGGTGTAACGTAGATCAGCCAAGGAATTTGGCTAAGTCAGTTACAGTAGAGTAATCTTTTCCAACCCCAATATTAAGTCACCTTTATTAAATTAAACTGGTTAAGATGATGAATTGTGTGATGTTTAATAAGAAATAGAATTTTTTCACTTTTCATTACTCCATAAATAGGGTGATTAATTTGACCCTTAATTTTATGGAGTTTATTAAGTTTCTCAATTAATAATTTTTTCTCATAATCAAAATCTAAATTTTCATCAATTATTTTAATAGATTTTTCTGTTCTAATATTTCTTGGTGTTTCTAATGGACTCTTTTTAGATATATACGATAAAAAAAGTTTTCCAATTGTAGTACCAAAATATTTGTACCAAAAAGGAACTTTAATTTTACCTAAATATAAATCAATGAAACTTGAACAATGTTTAATCATTTGAGAGGAACTCATCTCCCCCCATCTTGGTAAAGAATTCTTTTTAAGAGAATTTAGTTTTTCTATTATTTCTTCAACACTTAATATTGATGTCATAATTATTTTTTTAAAAATATGGAAATATTTTCTTCCCACCTTGAATATAATAATTTATTAAGATTCATAAACCCTTACATCTTTCACAACAGATTCAAAGTCTCTATTAATTCTTTCCTCTCTAACCTTTCCTTTTCTATAAATAGAGTAGATGTCATTATTTCGTAAGACTTGGTTACCCCTTATCCCTCTATACCCTTTATCATAGATTAAATAACTAATCCTTCTATAACCTAAATTGTATTCCTCCTTCAATGATTTGACTTCATCATACAACTTTTGTTGGTAAGGTGTATAATGAGAAGTCTTATCGAGGTTAGTTTTTTTTCTAAGGGGAATTTGATAGATTAACTTATGTTAAATCTAACAGAAGTTAAAATCTATGATTTATTAATATTAATTATCTCTTTTGGAATAGACAAATCCATTAACCAATATTCAGAAATGAAACTTGACATCTAGATAATTGTTATATTTGAATATGAAAAAAAGTATTCTACTAATTTTTATAATGTTTTTATCCTGTGAAAACAACAATAAAATCGTTAAAGTTTATG